>Ga0207646_10000858_pt1 | contig 39302 bp, 60 predicted proteins | sample KBSK5502metaG_FD_184343 | JGI IMG/M metagenome (GOLD analysis project Ga0207646, IMG submission 184343) | Corn, switchgrass and miscanthus rhizosphere microbial communities from Kellogg Biological Station, Michigan, USA - KBS K5-50-2 metaG... | ecosystem: Host-associated > Plants > Roots >... | reverse complement strand
GCGCCTATTTACTCCTCATGGCTACTCTTGTCTTACAACGGCTGCCACGGCATAGAACGCCGCGCGTACCACGCCCCGCTCGTCCCGCTGGAAGTTTTGTCAGTCGCCACGTGCGGTTGCGTGTCGAAGTCGATCGCGACGTGACGCGATGGGCCGCCGGCGAGAACCGCGCGATCACCAACATGCTCGAGGTCCTGGTCGAAGAAGCGTGGAAGGCGCGCTTGGCCCAGCACCCGCAGCCCACGCATTCGTCCCCGCGTCAGCGCCGGTCACCAGGCACTCGTCGATAGTTGCGCGCGCTGCGGCGCTGCGCGACAACGGGCGCGGCGATGAGGACGCCGCGGGTCATCGAGTTTCGGGTGCGCTCGGCCGAGACGCAGCATATCTCGGCGCTGACCGACCGCTGGCTGCCGGCGACGATCGCCCGGATCGCGGAAGAGATCGCGAAGCTCGCCCGGCTCCGCGATCCGACCGCGATCCTGGAGGTCCGCCGCCGCAGCGTGAAAGGAGCGTGATCGAATGGGTCTCGTGCTCTTGATCCTGCTGATCCTGCTGCTCGTCGGCGGCTTGCCGACCTGGGGGTATCACTCGTACGGCTACGCCCCGACCGGCGCCGTCGGGACCATCCTAGTCGTCGTCGTGATTCTCCTGCTACTCGGGCGGTTGTGAAGAGCTCGCTCTCCCGGCTCGAACGCGAGTCCCTCCGCCACCGCGAAGCGCGGAAGTGTCCGCCGCATCCGCCCGGCCGGGCGTTCTGGCAGCCGGGCGACTATGCGACGCCCGACCGGCTCGTCTGCGGGCGTTGCTACGCGACGCTCGCGCAGCGGACACATCCGCCGGCGCGCGTGGACGATCGCCGGCGCGCACGCTAGACCCAGCGCCGCGCTATGTACCGGACGCCGATCGGCGGGGCGGCGCTCGCCCTGGCGCTCCTGATCTCGCATCGGCCCGCCGCCGTCTTCCATCCGCAGCTCTGGGCGGAAGAGGGTGGCTACTTCGCCGATGCCTACAACGTCGGCGCGTCGAGCGTGCTCTGGCCGACGACGGCCGGCTATCTCGTCGTCGTCCCGCGGTTCGTCGCATGGGTCGCCGCGGCGACGCTTCCGATCCCGGCGGTCCCGACGCTCTTCGTCGCCGTCGCGCTCGCCTGTCAGCTCGCGCCGGTCGTCTTCCTGCTCTCCGCCGCCGGGCGAGCGATCGTCCCGTCGACGGCGCTCCGCGTCGGGCTCGCCGGGCTGCTCGTCGCGGTCCCCGACTGGGAGCTCCACGCGAACCTGACGAACGCGCAGTGGCATCTCGCGGTGGTCGCCGGTCTGCTCCTGATCGCGCCGCCGCCGCGGACCCACCGCGGGCGGATCCTCAGCGCCGCGACGCTCGTCGCCTGCGGGCTGACCGGCCCCTTCGTCTTCGCACTCGTCGTGCTCGCCGCGTGCCGCGTCGCGGAGAACCGGGCGGCGCGCTGGTGGCGGCTGGTGTTCGCATTGACGGTGACGCTCGCGCTCGTTCAGGGTCTCGTGCTCGCCGTCGGGTCGTCTCGGCGCGCGAGCGTCCCGCCGGTCGTCGCGGCGCCCGATGCACCGCCGTGCCCGGGAATCCCGTCGCGATTCCACCCCCCGCTCGGCGCGTCGCCGGCGCGGCTCGTCTACCTGCTGGCGGACCGCGTGATTCTCCCGGCGGCGACGGGCCGCGAGGGGAACGTCGCGGTCAATCTCTTCGCCGTGCGGCGGGGGGGTCTCGCGCTCGCGCTCGTGCTCGCGACGACCGCGGCCGGGATCGCCTTCGCGGTCCGGGCGCCGCGGCCGGCGCGGCTCGTCGCGCTCTACGGCGGGCTCCTGCTCGTCGGCGCGCTGCTCAAGCCGATCGGGGCGGGGCACGACTCGCAATGGCGCTGGCTCGTCGCGGAGACCGGCGGGAACCGCTACTTCTTTCTCCCGGTGCTCGCGCTGATCGTCGTCTTCGGCTGGGTCGTCAGCGTGATCCGGCCGCCCTGGCTCCGGACGACGATCGCCGGCGTCGCGGGGGCGGTGTTTCTCGCCGGCGTCGCGGCGAGCTGGCGCTATCCCGTCTTCCCGGCCGCGCCGCTCGGCCCAGCGCTCGCGGAGCTCGCCGCGGCGCCGCCGGGGACGCTCGTCCCGGTCCCGATCCTGCCGCCGGGCTGGGTGATGTGTCTCCGCGCCGGCGCTAGACCGCCGTCGTGAACTCGTCCGCGGTATGCGTGATCGCCGCGGCGAACTCGGCGGCGTAGCCGGCGATGTCCTGGGCGCGATCGTGGCCGTTGACGATCGTCCGGGCGTTGTAGAAGTCGGTCTCTTCGGCGTCGATCCAGTCGGCGAGCTTCTTCCCGGTGAAGTCGCCGTCGCGCATCCCCTCGCAGATGATGAGCACGGCGAGCTCCGCCTCGAGCGCGCGGTCGGCGTCCGCGACGAGCGTCCCGGCAAGCGCGAGCTTGTCGTCTTGCTTCTGGTAGTTCTCCCGCCAGGTGAGCTGGACGTACCCGCGGCCGTAGTACGTCTCGCCCGTCTCGGGGTCCGGCGTCCCGTAGGGTTTCCCGGCGCCCTTCCCGTACTCGGCGATCGGCTGCATCGTCGCGGCGGTCTCGTGGAAGGTCGTCGCGAGAATGTAGGCGAGACAGCGGTCGTCGAGCCCTTCCTCGTCGGCGTAGGCGAGAAAGACGTTGAGCCCGTCGACCTGGTCCTGCGTCAGGTGTCCGCCGAAGAGCGTCCCGCGGACGCTATCGAAGAAGTATTTGCGCTGGATCATCCTGAAGTCTCCGCTTTCTACTCCGCGCTCCAGCCCCACGGCCGCGCGTCGTCGTAGAGCGCGGCGCCGTGGCGGACGGAGACGTGGACGTGGTGGGCATGCTTGTTCTTGCCGCTATACGGCCGCCAGACGCCGGGGGGGTGCGGCTGCCCGAGCCCGGAGAAGATCCGCCCGTTCGAGATAACGTACTTGACGCGCGCCTCCGGCGGCTCGGCGCGCACGCGCGCGCGGAGCCACTCGGCGAAGGCGTAGGAATCGAAGCCGCCCGTCGGATCGTGCGTGAAGTCCCGCGCGCAGACGACGCGGCAGCAGTCGCAGGGGTTGTGATCGCTCGACCGCGCCGAGTGCGCCGCGTCGCCAATGCCGCCGTCACTCGCCTTGTCACGCTTCGGCGACCGCGTGTTGATCTCGGCGAGCAGCCCGTCCTTGCCGGTCGCGCCGAGCGCCTTCGCCAGCCGCCATGCTTTCGCACTCATCTCGTCGCGTCCTCTTTCCCGCGTCCGGCGAGCTCGTTGCTCGCGCGGATCATCGCCGGACGCGATAGCTCCAGAACGTCGTCGGCGGGCGGGTCCGGCCAGCCGATGACGATCGCGCCGACCAGCTGACCGACCTCGGGCGGGACGCCGACCATGCAGACAAAACCCACATGGAACTGCGTTGCCACGCGCTCCTCCGAGGGGGTGTAGAGCGGGTCGCCGCAGGGCGTGTCGCCATTGAGCACGCCGATGATCAGGCGGTTGACTCCAGGCGCGCCGATCCGCAGCAGCGGCAGCCCCGCGCGCAGCCGCGTCAGCAGCTTGTCCGTGAGTAGCGGCTCCAATTCCGGGGCCGTGGCGGCGGCAACCAGTCGGCGTTCGTTCGCCTCCAGCGCGATCGAGAAGATGAGGACGAGCGTCGGCCCGTGCGGCATCACCTGGATAAGCTGGTTCGCCACGGCGTCGGCGTTCGCCGCGTGCAGGCGAATCGTGGCCGGCGTCCGCACCAGCTCCTCGAACGCCGCGACTAGGCGATCCTGCGCCTTGTAGACGATCGTTCCAAAGAGCGCCCCCGCGCCGAGAAAGAGCGTGATCGCCGCGCGCCGCCACGTCGTGATCCCGCTCGCGAAGTCCAGGACGCGATCCGCAAGCCCCGCCGGCCGATCGCTCACTCTTGGTCCTTGCGTCGCTCGTCGACGTCGTGTCGTCGCGCCGCGAGCGTCGCGCGGAGTTCGGTCGCGAGCTCCTTATTGACGGCCATGTTCTCGTGGATCGCTTTCTCGATGACCGACCCCTGCCGATCGAGCGCCGCGATCATCGTGTCCTGCATCGCCGCGAGCATGTGCGTCCGGTCGTCCTCGGCCTGGTTGATCGTTTCGAGCGTCGCGCCGACGCGCGAGAGCACAAACCAGAGCAGCACGCCGGCTACGACGGCCGGGAACCCGAGCTGTGTCGTGACCTGCACGGCGGACCCGAGCCATCCCGGAAGGTTCGGTGGCGGCGGCGGACGTTGCGACTCGGGCGTCGGGGTGATGCCGATCGTCACGGGCCCATCCCGAGCGGCGCGCCGTCCGGGCTCGCGAAGCGTCGCGGGTCGCGGAATCGGTTGTACTCGTCGAGCGCCCAGCGAAACGTGTTCGAGACGTTCGGGACGATCGTCGCGCCCGGATAGAGCGCCGCGATGTTCGGCTGGCCGTCCTCGTGCGTCGCAAAGACGAAGTCCTCTCCATCACGGATCACGCATTGCACGGGGTTACCTCCCTTACGTCGTCTGGATGTACGACTGGATATTGCCGACGGTGTTGATCGCGGGACTCGCGTTCGGGCGATTCGCCGTCGCGAGCGCGATCCCGCCCATGATCAGGCCCATCTGATCCGCGTGGAAACTCTGGCCGGCGGCGACGGTCCAGGCGTTCGCTACGGGGTTTGGCTGCGCGAGCAGCGCGGACTGGGCCGTGACCACGACGGCGTCTGTCCCGATCGTGACGGCGGCGACCGTCAGCGCGCTCACGTAGAGAGCGCCACAGGCGTTGACCCAGAGGCCGCGCAGCCCGCCCGTCGTCTGGACCGTCGAGAGCACGCCTGACGAGGCGGCTACGTTGACGTTTGCGTCGCCCGCGTTCCGGTTGGCGACGAGCGTGCCGCCGTTCCCGTAGATGCCGCTCCCGGCAGTGACGAACAGGCCGTTCCCGCCGTTGTCTTGGATCGTGACGGTGTTGAGGAGGTTACACGTACTGCGGTCGATCCAGACGCCGTTTCCGCGGAACTGCTCGACGGTGACGGTGTCGAGACCGATCACGCCGTTATGGACGTACACGCCGTTCGGTTTACTGCTCGCGGTCCCGCCGCCCCGGATGGTCAGGTTGCGGACCATCCCGAGACTCGCCTCTTGGCAGTGAATCCCCTCGCTGTCGGTAAAGACGAGAATCGTCGCGCCGGGTCCCGCGCCGAGCAGCGTCACGTTGTAGGCGAACGGGTGCTGGACGAAGATCGGCGTCGTGCTGGGATACGTGCCGGCGGCAATCTGGATCGTGACCGAGCCGGGCGGGACGATCCAATAGGGATAGAGAAACGCGAGCGCCGCCTGGACGGAATTGAAGGGATCGCCGGCCCACGGGTTCGCGGGCGTCGCGGAGCCGCTCGTCGAGACGTTCAGCGTGACGGCCGTCTTGATGATCGGCAGGTTCAGGATCGCCTGCCAGAGCATCGTCGGGTCGCCCTTGGCGGGCGTGACGTGCGCCTTCGTCAAGAGCGCGTGGAGGTTGAGGATCAGCTCGTTGAAGTGCTCCGCAATCGGCCGTGTGCCCGGGAAGTTCTGCCCCGGATTGCAGTCGGCGAAGAAGCCGCCGGGATGCGGGCCGACCGGCGAGAAGGCGGGCGGCGTGGCAACGGCGTCGCCGCCATCAGGTCCCGTAAACATGCGCGTCTCTCCTTCCGGTCACAGGACTTCGACCATCGCCGGGTAGCGCGTGACGCCGTTGCCCGCGTTGGCGACGCTGAACCCGATCTGGATCAGCGGTGGCTGCCCCGCGAAGCCTGTGTACCCGTTGACCTTGATGAGGCTTCGAGCAAACCCCGTCGCGAGCGCGCCGCTTGCGACCGCGCTCGAGATCGTCATGTTAAACCGGATCCAGAGGTTGCCGGCCGAGAACCACAAAAAGGTGAAGTCCATGAGGTAATAGACAGACTCGGTCGTGATGCTAGCCGGCGACATGACCCCCGAGACGACCTGACCGGGCGCGCCCATCCAGATCGCCAGGACCAGGTCGCACGCGACCGCCTTGCTCCAGAAGCCCTCGGTCATCAGGCGATAGCGCCGATTGACCAGGAGGGTTCCCAGCGCCGACAGGTCGAGCAGGTTCACGAAGGCCGTCGTATTCGACCCGACGTTCTGGGGCGTATTGAGGTCCTGGTACACGAGGCCCGAGACATCCGGGCCGAGCTTCGCCTTCGTGATCTTGCCCGCGCCGACGACGGGATTGGGGTAGGTCGATCCAACGAGATCGCCCCCGGCTGCGCCTGTGGGCGGGCCACCGGGCGGGACGACGTAGCCGAGTACGGGACCGGCGGTGACGCCGAGAACCTTACCGACGTCAGCCCCGGCAGGAACCGGGTTCAACCAAGCATCGGCGGCGATCTTGGCGCGCGTGACGGCGGCGTCGTTAACCTTCGCCGTCGTGACGCCAAGCGGCGCGTCTGCCAGCTTCGTGCTCTGGATCGCAGCGTCCGCGACCTTCGCCGTCGTGATCGCGTTGGGCGCCACGACCGGCGCCGGGAAGAAGGAGCCGGCGAGATCGCCCCCGGCTGCGCCTATGGGCGGAAACGCGCTCGCCGGATTGTTCCAGGCGCTGTAGAGCGTGTCGAGATCGGCGTCGACTTCCGGCGCGAGGATCGGCGCGTCAGCGGGCGCGACGGAGTTGACCTCCTCGACGTACGTCCGGGTGTTGTTCGTCTTGAGCGGGCGCGTCAGCGTCGGCGTTCCCATCGTCGTTAGCTCCAAGCCTCGAAATTCCAGCGGCCTGTGTTCCAGGCTGCGGGGATGAGCGTGTACGCAAACGTGACGAGCGTATTGGCGGGCGCGGCGCGACGGATGATGCATTCGAGGACGTCCGCGCCCTGCACGACGCAGATCGCTTCGCCGAGCTGCCAGCAGCCGACCGTCGCGTGCGTCACGGGGAGCGAGACCGCCGAGACCGTCCACCATGAGACCGGCTCGCCGACGTAGCAGTCGCAGAAGTCGCGACAGCCGATCCGCCAGGGCTCGTGCTCGGTGATCGAGATCGTGTACCCGTACGACGCCGCGAGCTCGATGAAGTAGGTGCGACTGGCCCCGCCCTGCGCGGCCAGCTTCGCGCAGACAAACGCCTGGCGCGACGTGAGCGGCCAGTCTTGCTGCTCGGTACACTCGTCCGGAAGTCCGAGGACGCGCTCCCAGTCCGGGAGGAGCTCGACCGCGCCGCAGGGGTAGCTCTCCGCGAGCAGATCGCAGTCGCGACGCTGGATCGCCATCATCTCGTCGGCGATCGCCATCCAGAAGCGCCAGAGCACCGTCGCCGGGTCGCGCGGCCAGACGGCCCCTCGCGGGAGGAGATCGACGAGCGTCCGCGTCCAGTCGTCGACCGTGAGATCGCAGAGCGCGACAACCGGCGGCGGATTAGTCGACATACGTCACCGCGCCGAGAACGGCGAGATCGGTCGCCGGCAGGACGACGTCGCCCGGTGGCTCGACGATCGTATGGTGGCGCTCGCCAGCGGCGATCGAGACCGCTTCCCAGAGCCACGAGACGAAGACGGTCTGACCGGGGGACGCGTGCCGCATGATCGTATCGGCGAGCTCGGCTTCCGCAGCGGTGCGGACGGCGGGCGTATCCGGCGTGAGCGCGTGGATCGTCACGTCGATCGGATGCGCGACCGGCGCGCGAACGAAGACCTGCGTGCCGACGGGGCGCACTTGATCGAGGTGCGCCTGGACGACGGCGACGGCGGCGGCGGTCGGAATCCCGTCCGGCGCATGCGCGGCGTCGTCCATCGTGAAGTAGACGACGACGGTCCCCGGCCCGTAACCGAGCGGCACGACCCAGGCGCGCGTGACGCCGGGGACCTCGAGGGTCCAGGCGATGTAGTCATTCGCGGAGCCGCCGTGCGGCGGCATCTGGATCCGCAGGAGCAGCCGCGTCCGAAGCTGCTCGTCCGTCTCTTCGTCCGCCCCGCCGCCGATCCCGGGCGCCGCGACGGTCGCTTGCGGGTTGACGCCCGCGATCGCGCCGACGCTCGCGACGCTCGCGCCGACGGTCGCGTCGCCGACAACGCCAAGGGTCTCAGACGCGACGCCGACCGTCGCCGTCCCGTCTTCGCCAAGCGTCGCGCCGCTCGACGTCTGGTAGCGGACGCGGTCGGTCCGCTGCCATTCTGCGCCAGCGGGTACGGTCGCGCCCGGCGTCCCGGTGACGGCGATCGCGCCGAGCGCCGCGGTCGCCGGCCGCCGCGTGATCCCGAAGATCGACGCCCAGCGGTCGAGAAAGACGCTCTCGGCGGTATCCGGGAAGAGCTGCTGCGAGAGCCAGACCTGATAGCCGTAGTGGAGGTAGGAGATCCCGGCGAACACGTCGGCGATGACGCTCAGGTTCGACTGCCGGAGTAGCGCGTCGGCGCCCGGGAGCCGGGCGTTGAAGTCGCGGCGAATCTGGTCGCGGAGCTGCGCGAGCGTCGGGCGATCGAACGGCATCAGGCAGCGCCTTGACTCGTCCACGAGACGACGTCGGTCGCGACGCCCGCGGCGGCGAGCTGCTCCCAGGCCCACGCATAGCGTTTCTCGAAGACGGTCCCGTCCGCGCGCGTGATCGCGATCTGCATCGCGAGCGTCTGCGGCGGGACCGGGCCGAGCTCCAGGTAGGCGGCGGCGACGTCGACGGCCGCTGCGACGCCGTCGTCGAGCAGCCACTGGAGCGCCTCCGCCGCGTACTCTTCGGCCCGGCGCCGAGTCTCGTCCGTCGACTTCTCGCGGGAGAGCAGCCAGAGCCGCGAGCCGAGCGCGATCGCTTCGGGCCGCTCCCAGTTACCCCACCAGCCGCGGCGGTCGTCGGTCCCATCCGGGATGACGTCGTCGGGGTGCGCGCTGTCGTCGGTGAAGAGCGAGAGTAAGACGGCGCTTTCGAGATCGTGGTCGGCGGCGAGCCCGGGGGGCTCGATCAGCCAGTCGCCGTAGAGCGGCGCCGTCGCCGGCGACCATGCCGTCCGAACGTCCGCCATCAGAGCGACCACCCGGCGCGGCCCGGCGGCCCTTGCGGGCCGGTCGCGCCGGTCGGACCGGGCACGCCTTGCGATCCCTGCGCGCCGGGCGTACCAGCCGGCCCCTGCGCGCCGGTCGTGCCGGCATCGCCCTTCGGCCCCTGCGCGCCGGTCGCGCCGGTCGACCCTGGCAGCCCTTGCGGTCCCGGCGCGCCGGTCGGTCCCGCCGGTCCCTGCGGACCGGGCGGGCCGGCGGGCATCGCATTGACGGCGGCGTAAATCGTATCGAAGTCGGCGTCGACCTCGTCCGCCTGGATGTGCGGATCGCCGAGCGCCTTCTCTTCGACGTACGTCCGGCCGCCGGCGCTCTTGAGGGGGCGTACTACTGCCATTCCGCCGTCTCCCATTCTGCGGAGTCCCAGTCGTTCGGCCCGCCAGGGGCGCCGCCGCCGTTCCCGACGCGCGTCGTCGACGAGCCGCCGATCCGCGGATGCCCGCACGTATCGAGATCCTGCGCCCGGATGACGGGAAAGCCGGCGATCCGGACCCGCGGCGCGCCGACCGCCGTCGCCCAGACGTTCAGGCAGTGCGCCTGGACCTCGGGACACGGCGGGTGCGCCGAGCCGCGCGACCCGACGACGGCGACGGCGAGCCCGTCGACCCGGACGAACGACTGCGGGATCGTCTGGATCACGCCGCCGCCGGCGTTCTGATCCCTCATACGCTGAACCGCCGGCATCGCGTTAGCTCTCGTTCACGTCGACGCTCGGCGACGTGATCTTGATCGAGTCCGACGCCGAGATTTCGAGCGTGTCGCCGTCCACGATGATGTGGGAGCAGTCGAGCTTGAGCGTGTCGGCCGTAATCGTGATCTGCTGCTTCCGCCCGAGCACGATCTTCGTCCCCTCGTCCGTGTAGAGCGCGACGTCACCCGCTTCGAGCTTCGTCAGCCGGTAGCGGCGATCGTCGATCGCGAAGACGATCCCGTGATCCCGGCCGCCGCCGAGAAAGACGACGAGCGCCTCCGCGCCTTCGAGCGGGACCGACGTGAAGCCGTACTGCTGGAACCGCTCGACGTTGTCCTTCGTCTCGTCGGCGAGCAGCTCGACCTGGACTTGCTGGAGCTTCTTGTCGTCGTTGACGAGCGCCATCCGGCCGCGGGTCGTCCCCATCGCGATCCGCCGCGACAGCTCTTGCTCGCGGCTCACAGGAAGATCCCTCCCACGCCGGCGACGATGCTGCTGATCGAGCCGCCGCTCCAGAGATCGGCGCCGCCGCCCGGCGACGCCCCGCTCGCCGAGTCGGCGCCCGGGATCGCGTCGCCCTCGGTCGCGTAGGCGTCGGGGAGCGTGAGCTCCAGGCGCGTCGTACTCCCGCCGTCGTCCTTCCGGAACTCGACGGACGAGACGAGCAGCACGCGGTCGATCCCGAGCCACGGGCTCATCACCGGGACGAGCAGGTTGACGTCCCAGAGCGGGCCGCCGGGAACCTGGCGCCAGCCCGCAACGACGACGGACGCGCGTGTCGAATGCCCGGCGCGGCGCCGCGCTTCCCACGCGGCGCGGAGCTGGCACATGGCGTCGTCGGCCTGCGTCTCGGCGGTCAGGAGCCATGGCCGATAGCGCCCGACGAACGAGTCGAGGACGGCGCCGATACACGCGCGGACGCTATCGCCGGCGGCGCTGGGGGGTGCTTGGGTCTCCCGGCCGCCAACTGCCGGAGCCGCTCCTGTCCGATCTTCGCGATCATCTGTATTCGCTCGCTGTCCCTTGACGGTGTACTCGGAGTACCGCTGGGAGGCGTCGAGCTCGGCGCTGGCGCCGAGAATGTTGTCGCCCTGAACGAGCGCGGTGACGGCGACGCCGCTCCCGACGCGGGTGAGGGCGAGCTGGCCGTCGGCGGTATCCGTAATGAGCAGTCCTTGCAGCCGCGCGAGCCGTTCGAGAAGCGCATGGCACGTCTCTCCTTGCTGGACCTGGACGTCCTGCAGCGGCGGCATCGGGCCGACGAAGTCCGGCGACGGGCGCGCGGACTCTGTCGCCATCCCGGCCGACGGGGCGACCGACAAGCCGAAGGGCGCGGCGAGCCGTTCCGCGATTTCCAGGAGCGAGAGCTGCTTAAACTGCCCGCCCGGGACGATCGCGGCGCCGTCGACGAAGTCGGCGGTCCGCGAGCGGCCGCGAATCTCGACGCCGTGCGAGTGCGCGTCGTACCGCGGCATGTAGGTGTCGATGTAGCCGGTCACGACGAGCTCGCCGTCGAGGTAGATCGAGCACGGCGAGCCGGGCCGGAGCACCCACGGCTCCATCGGGGAGCCCGTCGTCCGTTCGGAGACGCTACAGGAGAACTGCGCCGCTGCCTGTTCGAGCCCGCGCTGGACGGAGACGGCGTGCCAGCCGTCGTAGTCGATCCCGCCGAGTCGTACGGTGACGCCCATCGGCTAGGCCGCCGCCACGAGCCCCGTCTGGGGGAGAAAGCCGGGATGGACGGCGCCCGTCCGGGCGACGAGCTCCTGATCCCGACTCGGGTCCTGATAGAGCCGCTGCGCGAGCGTCAGACTCGGCCGCGGGAAGGCGGTCACGTAGGGTCGCAGCGGCTGCAAGGTCGTCCCGCGGACCGCGAGCTGCGCGATCGCTTCCGCGCGGACCGCGGCGAGCGCCGCGAAGACGGCGTCGGTCGCGAGCGCCTCGACGCGGTCGCAAAGCGCGACGACGCGGGTGCGGACCGCGACGAGATCCTCGTACGCCGCGAGCGGGATCGTCGCGAGTGGCCCCGGGAGCGCCGCCGCTGCCGCTTGCTGGACGAGCGCCGTCAGACAGGCGGCGTTCGCGGTCTCCTGCGCGCGGGCGGGGGTCGCCGTCGTCGGCGTCGGGGGCGGGAACGTGACCAGGGTGAGTGCCTCGAGCCCGTCGAGCGCCGTCGGCGGCGAGACGCCCGCGGAAAACGCAGCGACGGCGTCGAGTACGACGGTCGCGATCGTCTCGGCCGAGACGGCGGCGGGATCGAGCGCCGCGAGCGTGAGAATCCGGCGGCGGGTCTCCAGCGCGAGCGGCTCCGGGACTTGGAGCGTCGGGCCGCGGAGCCCTTCGAGAATCGCCGCGAGGTGCGCGAGGTTCGCCGCCGCCGCGACCGCGACGAAGTCGGGAAAGCCGGCGACGCGGAAGCTCACAGGAGCCCCGCGAACGCCGACACGGCGGCGGCTTGGAGCCCGGCGGCGGCGCCCTGGAGCGCGGCGCCGGCCGCTCGCCGCGCCGTCGGCGCGCCTTTCGTACCCGGCTCGGCGAACGAGAGCTCGAAGCGGCAGATGCGGCCCTCTTCGTCCCGCTCGGTGTAGCGGAAGCGGTCGCAGACGACGTGGAGCTCGCCGAGATAGGGATGGACGAGCTTCCCGACGCCGGACTGCTCGCACGCCGCGAGCAGCCGGTCGCGGGTGCCCATGTAGTCGTCGCCGAGCACGTAGCCGGTGACGGACCACTTCCGCTGCGACCGGCCGAGATCCTCCGCCCACGGCTGATCGCGCTGTGGATACTCGTGCATCTCGTAGCGCCGGCCGACCTCGCCGGACGCCTCGCCGACGAAGAACGGGACGCCGCGCCACGACGCCGGCCGGAGCCGTGCCCGCCACGACCGGAGCTCCGCGGCGCGGCGCCGCCGGCCGGGCGCCCGGGCCGGACCATCGAAGTAGCTGACCTGCCGCGCCATCGCCTAGGCTCCCGCGGGCGACCACGGCCCGCTGTACTCCGGCGCGCTCCACGGCATCGACTTCCCGACGTCGACCTGCGTCCGGACGCCCGGCCCGGTCGCCGTCGCGGTCGTCTTCTGCCCAGGGGGGGCGTTCTTGTTCTCGATGACGACGTTGACTTGCCCGTTCGCCGGCGCGCCGCCGGCGACGGCGCCGATTAGACTCCCGGCGGCGGTCCCGGTTCCCGGCGGGGCGGCGATCGTCGGCGGCGCCTGCCCCTTGAACCGATCCCAGGCGTCTTGTGCGTCCTTCACGGCGCCGGTAACGGTCCCGAAGGCGGTCGTCGCGTAGCCGCCGATCTTCCGGATCGCGCCGCCGATCGCGGCGAGCGTCGCGAGCATCGCGTCGAGAATCGGCTTGATCTGCGCCCACGCGCTCGTGATCGCGGCGACGACGGGATCCCAGATATCGGCGAGCGGCGTATCGGTGTAGCTCTTGATCGTCGTCCAGACGTCGACAACCGCCGTCTTGACGGTCCGCCAGGCGCCGACGAGGCCCTCGATCTCGTCCTTCGTGCTCTTCACGAAGCCCGCGACCGCCTGAATCCCGCCGGCGAAGTCCTGCGCGAGCCACTCGCGGTTCGCGGCGACCCAGTCGCCCATCGCCTTGATCATCGGCGTCATGATCGGCAGGAGCTGCGAGCCGATCGCGATCCGGACCTGCTCCATCGCCGTCGCGAAGTCGCGCTGCGCCTGCGCGTACGCGAGCGCGTCGTCCTTCTGCTGCGTCGTCAGCTCGCCGAGCCGCTGCTGTTCGGCCGCCGCTTCCGCGATCGCGGGGGCGCCTTTCCGGAGCTGGTCAGCCATGTCGGTCGCCGCGCCGCCGAAAAGCACGAAGGCGGCGCGGGCGCGCAGCGTCGGGTCCTCGGTCTTCGCCATCCAGTCCGCGATCTGCGGGAGCACCGTCGCGGCGGTCGATGCGCTATCGAGCGCGATCCCCATCTGGTCGAGCAGCTCGGCGGCGTTCTTCGAGCCGCGCGCGCCTTCCTTGACGGCGCCGAGCGTCCGCGTGAGCTTCAGCATCCCCTTGTCGAGCGTCTCGGCCTTCCCGCCCCCCATCGTCATCCAGTGTTCGAGCTCCTGGAGCTGCTCGACCGTGACGCCGATCGCGTCGGCGCGCGTCCCGAGCCGCCCGGCGAGCTCGACGGTCTCCCGCATCCCGGACGTGACGACGGAGAAGAGCGCAGCGATCGCGCCGAGCCCGGCGCCGGCGGCGATATCGAGCAGGGGGGTGAACGCGCTCTTGAGCGCCCCGCCGACCGACGACGCCTGACCGGAGATCCACGTAAACGCGCCGCCGAGCTTGTCGCGAATCCCGGTCCCGAGCTCCGAGAAGAACGTCCGGAGGGACTCGCCGAGCCCGGCGATGTGCTCCTGCACCGGCGCGAGCGCCGCCTGGACCTCGGCGACCTGGCTCTTGATCTGCGCCGCGGGATCCTCGCCCCGGACCTTGAGCCCCCAGATATTCCCGGGGGCGTTCTTGACCATCTCCTCGACGCTGCGCGGGACGTCCGCGGCGCTCGCCGCGATGTCCTTCTGGACCGCCGCGACCCCGTCGAGACTCTTCGTGATCTCTTGGATCGCCGGCGACGCCTTGTCGATGACGGAGAAGACGACGCGGACGTCGGCGCTGGTAGTTTCGTTCGCCATCTACCGCTCGGCCGCCTCCCGCTGGAGGGTCAGAATCCGGTGCGCCTGGCGCTCCCAGGCGAGAAACTCGGCAACGGAGAGCGCGAGCACCGTCGACGGCGCGCAGTGGAAGAACCACGCGACGTCGAAGGCCCGGCTCACGAGGTCGGGACCTGCTTCCCGAAAAAACGGATGATCGCCCCCATCGCGGCGAGCCAGTCGCCGGGTGCGAGCGCGTTGACGCTCGTCGGCGGGATCGTCGCGAGCTTCGCGATAAAGGCGGAGACGGCGCGCGGGACGATCGCGCCGTCGAGGTTGATCGGGAGCTCGTTCGCCTCGTTGATATCCGGGACGGTGAGCGGCCGGAGTATGAGCACCGTCAACCGCTCGCCGTGCGCGTCGATCGGCGTCGAGAGCGGGACGGAGATGCTCCCGGGCCGCGCGGCCGGCGCCGGATCGACGACGTGAAGCCCCGGGTTGGTGGCGAGCGGATCGGGAGGCGCCATCCTACGCCGCCGCCGCGACGATCTCTTCGATCTTCATGAACTCGAACTTGATCTCGTAGCTCCCCTCCTTCGTGTTCAGCTCCCGGGCGTCCGACGTCCAGCCGTTGCGGCCGACGTACGTCTTCCCGTTCATGAGCTCGGCGGTAACGGTGACGTTCGTCCAGTCGGCGACGCGCGTCAGGGAGACCTGGCCGAGATCGGTGATCGTCATCGACATGAACGGCATCCGCGGCGTCTCGGTGTAGCCGTGGATCCCGTCCTGTCCGGGGACGCCCGTCCGCTGGATCGCGTCGGGCGAGATCGTGAGATCGCCGCGGAGGAGGAGCTGCTCGCCGTCGATCTTGATATACGCCGTCCCGCCGACCTTGTTGATGACTGGCATCGGGTCCTCCCGTTAGGCGGCCGTCGCCGCCGCGTCCGGCGCGAACTGAAGCCGGAACTGGACGAGCATCGCGAAGATGCGGAGCTGGTTGACGAGATCGGGCGGCAACAGGACGTTGACGCGGTTCGGGTCGGTCAGATCGCGCTCGACGATCAGGAACTTCTTGAAGGCGTCGATGTTCTCGACGACCGCCTCCGCCTCGAGCTCCGAGTACTGCGCGACGAGCTCGGCGCGGAGAATCGCCGGGGTGACGATCGCCTGCCCGGGGCCGAAGCGCGTCCCGTCGCTCGCGAGCTTCGAGCGCGGGAACTTCGTCAGGATGGCGTTCCGGAGCCGGCGGACGATGTACTGGAGCGTCGCCGGCGTCTGGATATCGAGCCACGACGGATCGGTCTGCGCCCAGGCGTTCCGCTGGTAGGTCGTGATGCTCCGCTCGATATGGACGACGTCGTCGACGCCGGCCGTACAGGTCGCGACGCCGTTGAAGAGCAACGTCTGGCGGTCGCCGACCGGGAACCGCTGCCCGCGCGGCGCGATCGCGATCCCGACGAGCGGGAGCGTCTGGAGCGGCCGGGCGGGATCGGCGCGGAGTCCGACCGCCGCCTGCGCCGTCAACGCGGCGGCGACGCGCCAGCACGGCGAGGGGGAATTGGGCGGATAGCCCATCACGGTACAGTGCGGGTCGTTCCGCGCCTGTCCGAACGTGACGAGCGCCGCGACGGTCCCGCTCCGGGCGCTGAAGGCGTGCCCGTAGAGCTGGATCGACCAGGCCCAGCGGCCCGACACGTCGTTGAACGCCGCCTGGACGTCGTCGAGCGTCCCCGTATCCGTCCAGGGGAAGCCGACGAAGTCGTACTCGGTGTCAGCGAGCAGCGCGAGCGACGCCGCGACGTCCGGATCGCCGGTGCCGCCGGCGAACGCGGTGGGCGTGACCGTTAGCCCGTCCGGCGTCCACTCGCCGGCGGTGACGCCGCGGAGGTTGATCGCCAGGTTGATCGTGTTCCCGATCACGCCGGCCGCCTGCGCCGTCAACGTGACGTCGCCGGCGGTCGCCGTCGCGACGGCGGGCGCCGAGAGATCGGCCGTGATCGCGGCGACGAGCGCCGTCGCGAGCGTCGTGGGGGTACTCGTCGGCGAGACCGGCACCTGATAGCGGCGGCCGCCGACGTAGACGGCGACGAGCCCGCCGACTGTCGGCGTCCCGGCGAAGACGACCTTCCCGGTCGCCTCCGCGCCGGTCGGCTGGGGTACGGCGATACACCAGAGCTCGCCCGTCGGGTCGTTCTGCCGGTAGGCGTCGACCATGTCGGCGAGCACCGACCCGGCGCCGAAGAGCGCGATCGCCTGATCGACGCCCGAGACGAGGACGAGCTCTTCCTCCGGTCCCGGCGCGTCGGCGAGCTTGTGCCCGAGCAGGCACGCCGGCTGGTTCGACGCGAGATAGCCTGCCTGGCTCGAATCGAACTCGGCCCAGAAGAGCGGGACACGGAGATTAGGCGGGATGTGACTGAAGCCGACAGGCATGGGGTTAGTCCTCCGTAGGTGCTGGCGCGCCGGTCCCGGGCGGGCTCCCCAGCGGCCGCCGCGGGAACAGCAACGCATTCCAGAGCTCGCGCCACTCGGCCGGCGTCCGGGCGCTCAGGACCGGCCAGAGCGTCCCCGTCTTCGGCACGCGGAGATGGACCTCGATCCGGCCGTCGGGACCGGGACAGCCACCCGGGTAGCCGTCGGGCGGCTCCGTCGGATGCCCCTCGGTGTTCGGGTCGCACGCCGGGTCGATGACGTCGACCTGGAGATCGACGTACAGCAGCTCGTCCGGAATATCGGGCTCGACGATCTCGGTGTAAACGACCGTATAGATCATCACGGCCGACGCTGTCCGCCGGTCCGTCTCCGAGACCTGGCCGACCGTCGTCCGGGTCGTCCGGCGGACGATGTCGATCTTGAGCGGCTGGTACCAGTTGACGTTGTACTGGAGACAGCGGTCGACCTGCTCGCAGAGCCGATCGAGCGGCGCGCACACGTCGGCCTTGAGCCGTTGCTCTTCCGTCCACTCCGGCGGCGTCGGGAGCTCGACGACGCACTCGATCGAGAGATCGAGATCGTGCTGGAGCTCGAACGGGCCGGACTCGCCGAGCGGCGTCGTGACCTCGTTCAGCGTGTAGACGGACAGCGTCGGGAGCGGGCGCTCACGGCGGAGCGGCAGGACGGGACTCGTATAGACGCGCGTCTCGGCGTCCGTCTGGCCGCTGAGCAGCGCGACCGTCGTATCCCGGATAACCTGCCGCCAGAGCATCGCCGTTTACTCGTCGGGTCGCAGGAGGGGGCGGGGCGTCGCAGTGACCGGGGGCGGCCACCGGGTGCGTTGACGCCCCGCCACTGCGACCGTCCCGTCGTCCGGGGAGGTAAGCGGCGGGAGCGGCCCCGTGCTGCCCGCGCCGACCCGCAGGAGCCGCATCCGGACGTGTCCGCCGCCGTCGGGAGAGAGATCGGCGATCTCCCAGTCCGCGCCGCGAATCCCGACGCGCTCGCCCTGCCGCGGCGTGTAGCCGTCCGGCAGCTCGAGGACGCGGACGCCACACCACGGAATCTGGTCGGTCAGGCCCATGACGAGCCCGAGATCGGTATGGCGCGGCGGCTCGTCGAAGATCGCGCGACCGACAATGCCTTCGGGCGGCCCGGCGGGCGGATACCAGACGACCGGCTCGCCGAAGGTGTTCATCTGGACGACGAGAGCGGCGTCCTGCAGGTCCCACCAGCCCATCGCTACGGTCCCGCCGGGAGCACGATGCTCGGAATGAGCTTCACCTGGACCGGCGTCGTATCGGTCGAGATCGTCGCCGTCGTCGTCAGGCCGATCGTGAGATCGCCCGTGAGCGCGACGACTTTCGCCGTCGCATCCCAACTGACCTTCGCGCCCGCTGCCCACGCGCCGCCCGGCGTCCGGGGGAGTGCGACGACGCCTTCGATGAGACACTCGACGGTCTGCCCGGTCTTCCCGTCGGTCGTCGCGACGCCGAAGAGCTGGCCGACGATGACGCCTTCGCCGCTCAGCACGTCGTGGGGCATCACGAGCCCCACGACCATCCCGGGCTGCCAGAAGTCGCGCATCCGGCTCCTTAGGCGGCCGATTGAATCAGCTTCACCCAGCAAGTCGTCGCAGTACTCGCGGCGGCGACGTAGACGTACCCGAGCGTGACCGCGCCCGCCGCCGTTACCTTCTGCGTCGGGAGATCGAAATGCGCGGCGCTCCCTGCGGTGATCGCGACGCCGTCCTTCGGTAGCTCGACGGCGCCCTCGATCAGCAGCTCGACGACCGCGCCGGTCTTCCCGTCCGTCGTGGCGACGCCGACGATCTTCCCGACCTGGACGACTTGCCCGCTCAGCACATCGGCCGGCATAACGACGCCGATGACGTTGGCCGGCTGAACGAAGTTTCGCATGCCTCACCTCCTGCCGGTCACGGCAGCCCTGGCGTCTTCACGAGCCCGCGGAAGCCGACCGCGGCGGCGCCGAAGTCCTCGCGGGCCTTGAACTCGATCCCGTCGATATCGAAGCCGACGCGCGTCTCGATCGTCGGGCCGCCGGCGGGCGCGCCCTGGAGGTAGGCGTACTCGATCGTGTTCGCGAAGGCGGGCGAGGCGGCGAGATACCAGCTCTTGTCCGTGATCCGCCCGTCGACGACGACCTGGAGCGATTTAAGCTGGACGGGAACGACGTCGGCGTTCTTCGTCGGGACGACGGTCGTCGAGATAAACTGGAGCGCGAGAACCTCCATCGCCGGCCCGACGATGAGGAACTGCGGTTCGAGATTGAGCAGTTGTCCGTCGGGCGTCGTCTGCGCCCGCATGAGCGCGCGTGCCGTCGTCATCCCGGCGAGATCGATCGTCGCGGCGGCCGCAAGGTTCTTGTGTGCGGCCGAGAAGAGCGGCTGCCCATCGCTCATCGGCGGGTTGCCGGTGAGGATCCCGTAGACGGCGTCCGACTCCATCTGCGCAGCGGCGGCGCTGAACGCCTGCGGGATATCCTGCAGCACGCCGAGGTCGTCGTTGATCATCGCCTGGCGGGTGAAGGCGAGAATCCGGCCGTAGGTGTTCAACTGGATGTTCTCGCCGCCCGCGATCCCGTAGGGGCCGCGGATGTACTCGCCGTGTTGCGGGACCTGCAGGAGCTTCGGCGCCGTCCCGACGGCGAACCGATTCGTCGGTCGGAAGTCCGGCAGCGTGGTCTGCCGCGTCCACGGCGGAAACGTCTTCGGCGCGAGCGCGTACGCCGCCATCAGCGTCGCCCGCGCGACGTTGCCGAGCAGCAACGCGAAGTCGGACGTCGTGTGATAGCCCGACGGCTGGCGGACTTCGATCAAGCCGAGCGCGCCGCCGGCGAGCGTCATCCGATCGAGCCCGGCGGTCCGGACCCCGCGTGCCTCCAGCACGGCCGCGCCGATCTCCAAGAGCCCGCGCGCGCGCCAGGGCTCGCCTTCCGGCGCGAGGGGCGAGCGGCCGGCATCGATCCGGTAGCGGAGGATCGCTTCGAGACCGCGGGTGAGCGTATCGACGCCGCGCGGCCCGCCCGTGATCGCCGCCGTCCCCGTGACCCGCGGCTGGCGCGTCGCGAGCTCCTCGAAGATCCGTTTCCGGGCGGCGTCGAGCGGAACGCCGTCGTCGATGAGCGTTTCCGCGAAGTCCTCGGAGAGCTCGACCTGGCGGACGGCGCGGCGGATCTCGCTGATCCGCGTCCGCTCGGTCGCGATCGCCCGCGCGGCCGCCGCCTGCGCGTCGCCGCTCGCGGCCGCGTCGCGCTCCTTGTCGCCGGCGTCGTCGGGCGGGTCGTGCTTTTCCGGGTCCGGCGGCGGTGGCGGTGGCGGCTGGTCCTCCGGGCGTTCCCGCTTCTGGGGGTCCGTCGGATCGGGCATGGTCGTCCTCCTTGGTGTCTGGTCGAGACGGACCCGACACGGGTGCGTCACGGCGGCCGCGCGCTGGAGCTCCGCGAGATCGAGCTGCGCGGCGCGGGTCTGCGCGCCGGCGTCGGCGCCGACGGCGACGAACGAGAGCTCGCACGGCCGCCAGCGGACCGCGCGCATGAGCGGCGGCTCTTTCGCCTTCCGCCGCGCGTCGCCGTCGACTTCCTGGAACTCGTCGACCTCGTAGCCGACGGAGAGATTGCGAATGATCCCGTCCTCGATATCCCGGACGACGTCCGCGATCTCGTCGCGCTTCGAGAGTCGGACCTGCGCGATCCCGTTCGGGCGCTCGCCGGGAAGGATCCGCGCGCTCCCGGGGACGACGCCGCCGAGAATGTTCCGAACGCCCCAGCTCTTATGGCTATCGAGGACCGGCGCGCCGTCGTTCAGCCGGGCGAGATCGACCGCGCCGTCATCGAGCGAGAGCTCTTCGAGCCACGTCTCGCCCGACCAGAAGCTCGCCCGCTTGACGCGGGCGCCGGTCGTCCAGACGACGTCGATCGTCCGGTCGGCCGCGTTGAACGTCTCGGGAAGCAGCGTCGCCTGCCGCTCGAACCGCGGGAGCTGGACTACCAGATCGTGTGGCATCCCACTCGCGCGCTCCACCACATCTGGGGGGCGCCTAGACCCGGCGCGGCGCGGCCACAAGGGGGACCGCGTAGATTTCTCTTTCAAACCCTGCTAGTTGCGGCCACATGGCGCCGTTCGGCTCCGGTCCGCCCCAAACCCCGCCGATCCCGTCCGTTCCGCGCCAAACGCGGCTGATCACGCTACCGCAAGCGGCGCGGCAGCTCGGGATCGGCGTCCGCCAGTTACAGGCGGCGCGGTCCGCCGGCGATCTCCCGACCTACCGCGTCGGCGCCTGGCCGCGCGTCATGGTCCGCGACGTGAGCGCGTGGCTCGATAGCCGCCGCGAGCGCCGGCGCTAGGTGGCACCCGACGTCCTACCCGGGATAGACGCTCCGCTCGTGCCGACGCTCTGGGCCGGGTCGCTCTACGGAATGAAGACAGGCAAGGGCCTCGTCGAACTCTCGGAGGTCGACGACGCCGGGACGGTTCTCTGGCGCCGCCAGTGTACGCCGGAGGAAGCGCGCGATCACGCGCTCCGTATCTTGGAAGCCGCCGGCGCCGCCGAGCTCGACGAGGTAATCGTCCGCTGGCTGACCGCGCCGCCGTTCAACATGGATATCGAGAGCGCCGCCCGCGTGCTCTTCGATCTTCGGAAGATCCGCGACGCCGAGCGCGCCGGCTAGCTAGTCAGCGGCGCCGTTCCCGTTCAGGGCGGCGGCGGCGCTCGACTCGGGATCGAGAATCCACGCCGGCTGCGGGTTGCCCGTCTTCGCGACCTTCCGCGGGTCGATATCGAGGACGAGGCCGCGCTCGTCGACCATCTTCGTGAACGCCTGCCACTCGTCGAGCACGGTCTCGACGTCGTAGCCGAGCTCGCGGATCGCTTCCTGCGGGCTCATGAGACCAGCGCGGACGCCCGAGATGATCGCCGGGATCTCCCGGGCGGGATCAGTGAGCGTCTTCCGCGGCGTCGTCCACTCGACGCCGACCGACTCGGCGCCCGGGACGCCGGCCGTGACGCAGGCGTCGCGGAACCAGCCGAAGACGCGGTCGCAGAACTGCGGGATCACGACGAGCCACTGGAGCTCGTTCACGAGCTCGTTGAAGGTCGTCCGCGCCATCCGGGCCGACGAGAAGTTGACCTGCGAGTAGTCGGCCGCGAGCTCCTCGTACGGGAGCCCGGTCCCGCTCGCGATCCCTTGGAGGATCTCGGTGACGAACTGCTTGTCCTCGACGCTCTGCGGCTGCGCGAACGACGGCTCGAAGCCCGACGGGAGCTTCGTGATCATCCCCGGCTCGACGTGATCGCAGAGGTCGACCGGCTCCCGCTGGTTCCCCATGAGATCGAGCGAGCCCTCGGGCTCCGAGAGAAAGACGGCGAAGCAGGCAGCGATCTTCTGCCGGACGAGCTGCGTGTCGAGGTACTGGTCGAGATCGCGGATCCGGATCACGACCGGCGCGAGGACCGGGACGCCGCGGACCTGCCCGGCGCGCTCTTCCTGGAAGATGTGGAGCACGTTCGCCGCATCGACGCGGGTCGAGCTCATGCCGGGAATCATCACGCTCGATACGCCGCCCGTCGCGCCGCCCGTCGTCCCGATCGCGACGACGCCGTCGCCCGGATTCCGCGGGAAGAGCCAGTACGCAACCGCCCGGTCGTCGCCGTCGAGCTCGACGCCCTGGTCGAGCCGGTTCCCCTCCCGGATCTCGTCCGGCGCGATGCCGTAGTAGCCGGGGACGCTGTTGTCCCGCTGCGGGTCGAGATAGTCGGGCTCGATCACCTGAATCCGGAGCGAGAGCGGCGACGGCGGCCCGCCGTTCATCGGTCCCCAGCGCCGGAGCGCGAGGACCTCGCCCGACTCGAAGAGCGTCCGGGCGGCGAGCCCTTGCAGCCCGCCAAACGTCTGCTTGCCGCGCGCGTCGCAGAGCGTCGCCGTCGTCCACTGCGTCCAGAGATCGGTCATCCGCGCGACCGCGCGCTGGTTCGGCCCGGTGAGCGTCGCGCTGATCCCGTAGCTCCCGACGACGCTAGTCGCGAGCCGCCGGATGGCGCGGCGCCCGTAGGGATTGTTCCGGCAGAGATCGCGGCTCCGGTTCCGGAGCGTCGCGAGCGCGTAGCGCGTTTCGGCGGATACCGAGCCGCCGTCAGCCGTGAACCAGTCTTCGGTCCGCCGCCCGTTCGCTGATCCTTCGTAGGCCCGGCCGAGCGTCTCGAGCAGCAGCCGCGCGCGGACTCGCCGGACGGCGCGCTGCGGCGAGACGACCGCAATCCAGCGGTCGAGCCGCGAGAGCGACGCCACGGCGCCGCCCGGCGTCCGCAGCGCCGGCGCGCTCACCGGCGGCGCTCCCACGCGATGTCAGCGACTTCGGCGTGCTCGGGACCGCCGGGGAAGTAGCCGAAGAGTCCCTTCGAGAAGCAGGCGCCGCGGACGCGCGGCCGGTTGCTGCCGGGCGCGACGAGTCCGCCGCCGATCTGGAGCGCCTTCAGCATGTCGCTGAGGCTCATGTAGGTGACGGCGCGGTCGGCGTAGCGGACCGACTGGACGCCGCCGAGAATCGCCCGGATGAGCGCCGCGAGATCGTCGGGCGTCACCGGAAGCGGAAGCCCGCCGTCCGTCGGCGTCATCATCGGCGGCAAGCGTAGCAGATGTGCCAGGGGCGCTGCGAGGCCCGGGCAGAGACCGACGTTGTGGGGGAAGCTGATTCTGGTCCCGCCGTCGCGGGCTCTCATTCCCGGGGACGTTCAATCCGCTCTTCTGCGAGCGCCTTCTGGTCCGGAGGTATGCGCTGCCGGATCACGGCGACGATCAGCCGGATCGACGCCCGCGTGCGCATCCACAGTATCAAGAGGAACACGCCGCCGAGAATCCCGACGACCGCAACGATCAAGAAGAGGGTTTCCGCCACGGGGCTGACAAAGCTGGCCGCGGTGCAAATGGCGACGATCGCCGAGAACGCCATCGAGAGGAGGAAGATGGCGAAGTTGAGGTATAGACCCGCCGGTGACCCCTTCTCCAGCAGCTCCAACTCGCTGTCCTTAATCTCGTAGAGGTCCACGGAGGCGACTCGCCCTCGTCTGATGAGGACCTCCGTCTCACGGCTGGGAGGCTTCGGCGTCGTATCCCAGCCGCTCATAGGTTGGTCTTCAACCATTCATCGTACTTCGGGCCGTAGGAGTTGTTCCAAGCGGCTTCCGTTCCAGATCGAACGACGAAGAGTCGATCGGTCGCAGCTAGAAATGCCCGCAGGTGATCGCGAACCTGGACGGCGGTCTTGTCGGTCCGGATAGCCCAACAGACGCTGCTGATCGGGCAGTAGCCATTGTACGACTTGAGTGCCTCAACAAACGCGGCCGCGTTCAGGTTCGTGACCTCGAATGACACGATGTAGGTCTTCATCGGCGTTACTCGTGGGGACCGTCAGGACGAGAACTTGGCCAAGAGCTGTGCGTCGTTGAGCGGCGGCTCGCCGGGGCGAACCCAGAGCGATCCAGTTCCTAGGCATCCGGAGCTGTCGCACTCCGCCCATCCCGTCAGCGTCCCCGAATCTTTGGTGAGGTATCCGGTTCCGTAGCAATCCCGGCAGGGCTGCCCGGTGTATCCGTGCCGGCGCGCCACAACGACCGCCCGGGGATCGCTCCGGCGGGGCGGCGACGACGGACGCCGCGGACGCTGCGGTCTCTCTTCCAGCATCGCCGTCAGCCCGCCGCGTGCAGCCGCACGCGCCGATCACCGAACGTCGCGATTACCTCGAGCTCGCCGCCGAGCGCCTCGACGTAGCGGCGCAGCGTCGAGAGTCGGTGGTCGGGGCGACGCTCGAGCTGTGACACTTCCGGCTGCGTCATCTCGGTGCGCGCGGCGACTTCGGCCTGGGTGAGGCCGAGCACGTCGCGAATCTCGCGCAGGTCCATGGCGACGAGCTCCTGTGTGACACGCGCGTTCGCCGCAGCGATCCGCTCCGGCGTCATGTGCGGATTCTTCGCCTTGATCTCGTTCCACCGCTTGTGGCTTGCCATCGCCTTTCCCTCTCTTGGGTTCGTTGAGCCGATTCTAGCTCCGCAGATATTCTTCCCACCGTCGCTCCGCCTTCGGGATCGCCCACGTGTAGAATCGCGCATCCCCGGTCTTGTCCGCGCCGAGCAGCAGCACCGCTTGGCGCTGCGGATCGAACGCATAGAGCACCCGCAGCGGCCGTCCGTGTGACTGCACGCGCAGTTCACGCATCGCGTACCGACTCCCGTTGATCGCGCTGCTGTACGGGTGGCCAAGCGTGACCCCACGCGCCGCCAGCAGTTCGATGGCCTCGAACACCGCCTGGGTGTCATCGGCGTCTAGCGCGAGGTACCAGTCGGTCACTTCGTCCACCAGGATTACCTCGGTCACGGGCGATATATACAGCCGACACTTTATGGCGTCAAGTGTATGCTCTCTCCCGGCCGCGCGAGCTGTCGGACAGAGGACCCACCGAGCCAGGCCTGGGAGCTAGCGCCGCCGCCGATCCCAGAAGTCGGACTTCCGCCAGCGGATCGGCCCGGCCGGCGTCGTCGGGGGCGGCGGCGGGACGCCGACGCCGACAAGCATCGTCTCCTGCGGCGCGCGCGGATTCGGCGGCGGCGGCGGCGCGGGCGGCTCCGGCGGGATGAACGGCGCCTCGAGCGTCGTCCAGTCGTCGTCCGTCAACCGGTCGATCCCGACAAGATGCGCGGCGGCGCGGGCGTAGATCCGGCAGTCGAGCGCCTCGTTGCGGTTGTAGACCTTTACCCACTCCTGGCGCTCGATCCCGCGGACGACCTTCCGGACGAGCTGCTCGGCCGTGAGCTGGCGGAGAAACTCGTCGCCGACGGCGGGGAGACTGATCCAGCCCGGCGGCGCCGCCGTCCCGGGCGCCGGCGCGTCCAGCCCGAGCCAGCCGTACGTCTCGACCTTGAGCGCGTGCACGTTCACCTGCCAGACGCGGAGCCCACGGGCGCGTCGCCGCCGCCGCCCGGGCCGCGTTGCCGTCTCGACCGCTTCGGCCGAGCGCGGGAGCGAGACGAGCGCCGGCCCGATCGGGCCGCCCTTCACGAGGACGACGCGCCCGGCGGGTTGCTGCCGCGCCCACGCGTAGACCTGCGTCGTCGCGAAGCCCGTATCGATCGCGACCCGCTGGAGCGGGAGCGCGAGCGCGCCGGCGGCCCACGTCTGCGCGACGAGCTCCGTCAGCCGCGCCCAGACGGCATCGAGCGCGACGTCGCCGTCGAGCACCTGGTGGTCGACGAGCCAGGACCGCCGCCCGCGGCCCCAGCCCCAGATCGAGCACTCGACGCGGTCGCGCTGGACGTCGATGCCGGCCGTGAGCAGACACGCACCCGGCGGGATGCGGCCGAGCGGGTCGGCGGTCTGGCGCTCGCGGAGCCGCTTCCAGTCGGGTGCTTCGCCGCGCTGCGCGAACGACTCGCCCAGCATGGTGTTCGTGAACGTCTGCATCCGCTGCGGATCGCGGGCCGCGCGCTCCGCCTCCGTCGCGATCTCGGCCCACGAACACCAGCCGACGGGACAGTAGAGCGCGTTGATGTGAAACCCGGCGACGCCAGCATCCGTCGCCGGCGCCGTCGCGCGCCACTCGCCGCGTGCCAGCATCCGCGTCTTCGCCGCCTCGCGGATCTGGTGCCCGCAGGCGACGCAGCCGTAGCGCACCGTCTTCGGCCGCCCCGCCTCCCATGTGAGGTGCGCGAACTCGAGCACCTGGAACGTGTCGCAGGCCGGGCACGGCACGAAGTAGCGCCGCTGATCCGTCGCCTGATACTCTGCTTCGATCAGACTGTAGCCGGTGATCGTCGGCGACGACATCAAGAGCTCCTTCCGCCGCGCGCCGAACGTGCGCGACCGCGCCTCGACGAGGCCGATCGGGCTCCCCTCGCCCTCGACGTTCGGCGGATAGCGGTCCACGTCGTCGAGGACGGCGTACCGGCAGCTCGTGGAGCAGAGCCCGGCTGCCGAGTTGGCTCCCGTGATCACGACGAGGCCGCCCGGAAACTCCTTCAGCAGCGCCGAGTTGCTCGCGCCCTGGCTCCGCGGCGCGGCGACCCGGGCGCGCAGCACGGGACTCGCGGCGATCGCGGTATCGATCTTCTGCCGCGCGACGCGCTTGCCGAGCTCCACCGTCGGCTCGACGAAGAGAAACGGCCCCGGGGCGTGATGGATCACGTAGCCGAGCCAGTTGACCGCACTTTCCGTGAAGCCCATCTGCGACGCCTTCTGGATAACGACCCGCCGGATCGGCGAGGTCACGCTGAGGAGATCGAACGGCGCGCGGAGATACGGCGCGCGCGCCGTCCGCCAGCGGCCCTGCTCGTTCGCGGTCCGGCCCGAGATCACGCGGTGCGCATCCGCCCACTCGGAGACCGTGATCGCCGGGTCGGGCGTCAGGCCGTCGTAGAGCGCCGCGTCGACGGCGGCGTCGCCCTCAGAGCTCGAGGCGCTCGCGGCTGAGCTGCTCGAGCTGCTCACGGACGTAGCCCTCCAAGGCGACCGTGACGGCCGTCGCGTCCAGGTCGAAGTCGGCCGCGAGCTGCGGCCCGACGCGCGCCGGCCAGGCCTGCCAGCTGTCGCGCAGCAGCCGCGAGAAGGCGAAGAGCTTGTCCAGGGTCGGTGCGCGGCGCAGGCTCTCGCCGCGGCGTTGCTCGAGCTCGAGCCGCTTCAGCTCGAGCTCCGTCGCCAGCATGGCGGTCCGCGACTGCACGAGCTGCGACGCGCTCTCGAGAACCGGGCTGTCCGGCGCCGGGCTCGCCGCCGGCGCTTCGGCGGCCGGCGCCCGGTACCGCGACGTCGCAGCGCCGTTCGGCGCCATCGTCGCCTCGTAGAGCGCGTCCGCCTCCGCCTCGTCGATCTGCCTCCGCGGGCCGTACGTGGGGAGCGGGCCTCCCTGCCCGATGGTGCGCTTGCGGACCGCGCGCCGCGTGATGCCGCGGCTCCGCGCGTACGCGGCCTGGCTCACCCGGGCCATGCCCGCACCGGCCCGCCTGCAGGCGCCGCTCGTTGCCTAGCGCGCCCGGCGCCGCCCTGGATCGCCCGCATCCGCCCGTGAGTACCCTGGCGCGACCCAGATTTCCGCGATTTTTCGCGGTCGGCGCGCCCGCCCCCTAGGGCCTAGGCCCGAAGGACCCACCGATCGGGGTGCCGCCACCGCCGTTCGCATCTCGCGCTTCGCTCCAGTTGACTTTCTAGCTCTCGCCTTCGTCGTTCGCTTCGTTCGCTTCGCCTTCGTTCGCTGTCTCGTCTGCTCGCGTCGTGCTTGGCTTCCGCCGCCGTGGCTTGGTGCGGACGATGGTCGTCGCTGCTGCACTCCGCTTCAACTTCCGCTTCAACGTTTGCTTCGATCGTGCTGCCATCGCTCGTTCCTTTCCTGCTCGACGTTCTCTCGCCGCTGCGACCCGCGTCAGAGCGTCCGGTCTGGCCGCTGCGGCGGCCGCGGCGTCGTCTCGTCGTCCGGCAAGACGAGCGGTTCTTTCTGGTCGCGCCGCCAGCGGAAGTAGGCGACGCCGCCGAGGATCAGACCGACCGCGATGAGCGCGGCGAGGATATCCCAGATCGTCATCCCGCGAGTCCTTTCCCGCGCGGGCGCCCGCCGCGCCCGGCGTTCCGGCGTGCGCGGCGGTCGCCCTGGCGGAGGAGGTTCTTGATCAGCCGGTCGCGCATGTCTTCGCAGAGCGGCGGGAGCACGTCGCGCCGCGCGAGCATCCCGTGGACCGACGGCCCGTAGACCTCGAAGATCGGGAGCCGCTGCCGGGTCCGCCGGCGGAAGACGCCGCGGTGGCCGGTCCGCATCGTCGCGAGAAAGGCGTGCGCGTACTGCTCCTGCTTCCCGCCGATCGACACCGAGACACCGGTCGTCGTCTGGTGGGGCTTGAACTGCGCGAGCGGGATCGGGCGGCCGCCGACGACGAGCGCCGCCTCGAGGTGGTTCGCCGTCGCGGGCTCGATCTGGAACGCGGCCTTGATGTCGGCGCTCGGGATGCCGAGCAGCGGGCGGAGCCGCTGCGCCGCTTCGACTTGCGCGTTCTTCGCGGTGTCGTTCAGCGCGAGCGCCGCGACCTCCTGGAAGTCGCCCGGGCGCAGAAACGGCAGCAGCCGGTACGCCGGTTCGAGATCGAGCTGGATCGCGACGCCGATCGTCATCGGACCAGCAGCGTTAGCGTGTAGAGCGCGAGCCCGAGCGCGACCAGGTTGATCCGCAGCGGGAGCGGGGGCACCGCGATGGCGAACGAGACGAACGCCGCGACGAGGAGCACCCGATCAGGTGGCATGGCGCCACCGCCGCCGGAGCAGCCTGGCCTCGGGCATCAATTCGGTAGCCAGCATCGGGTGGTGGGCCGGCGCGACGGGCGACGACGAGGTCCCGCCGCGCCGGCGGGAACGGACCGAGGGTGGTCTGTCCCGCCCGATAGCATGATGCGTTCCAAGACGCGAGCCGCACAGCGGACCGCACAGCGTCCTGACCGCCGGAAGCCGGTCGGATTCTCTACGCTGCGTGATCCGCGGGCGCGTGGGCCCGCCTGTGGCGCAGCGCGGGCTATTCTGGACGGCAGCCGCCCTCATCACGCGCGGCGGCTCCGCCCTTTCGGCCCGTGGAGCTCGAGCTCGAGCTGCGCGGCCTGCACGATCACCCGGACCGCCTGGTGATGCTGGAGCCGGGCGAGCTGCTCGACCTGCTCCTCCCCGACGTCATCGGCTTCGAACGTGAGCCGGGTCGTCACGCCGACGACCTCGCCCTTGCGGACCGTCGCCCCGGTCGCGATCTTCGCCAGCCGGAGCTCCATCGTGATCGGGTCCCCGATCGCCATCGTGGTCCTCCTTGCCCGCATAGAACAGCTGCCATCGGATATAGGTCGCTCGCGGCATGCCGACCGCCTCAGCCTCGGCCGTCACCCGCGCGAATTCCTCCTCGTTGAGGAACAGCATCACGGCCTTCCGCCGCCGGCGCTCCTGGGGCAGCCGGTGCTCCTTCTTCGGCACGCGCACGACCGTCATGGCGGCACCTGTGCGCGCCGCGCCGCGGCGGCGAGGATGTCGCCGAGCAGCGTGGGCGCCCCGCCGCGGGGCGTGCCCGGCGCCGCGCGAGCCGGACCGCGGCGCATGCGCTGCGCAGTCCGGCCGTCCGGGTCCCGCGCGCGCGTGCGGCCCTCGACTCCAGTCGCGCGCGCGCGCGCGTCCGGATCCGGATCTTTTTCTTCTACAGGGGAAGGGGAAGGGGATGCGTCGTTGGTGACGGCGTCACTGACGGCGTCACATCCCGCAAGCCTGCGATGTTTCTGCATTCTCGCCCGCGTCGCGGCCCGGCGTTCGAGGACGTCGGCGCGCGACGGGTTGTACTTGAGATAGTCGTGAATCTCCCAGGTCTCGCCCCGGTCGTGCCACAAGCCGATCGCCGCCAGGTGGTCGGCGATCGCTTCGGCATCGGGCTGCACGACCTCCGGGGAGACCGCGCCACGCCGTCGTGCCACGCCGGCATCGTTCCCGGGCGCGACCGTCACGCCGCTCAGGTTCAGCAGGAGCGCGACCTTCGCCTTCGGGAGCCGGCCGTCGGTCAGGTTCCGCGCGCACCAGGAGATCGCCGCGGTGTGGAGCAGGAGCCCGAGCGCGCCGGCGCGGCCGATCTTCCCGTTGTCGAGAATCGCGTCGTCGATCGCCGCCCACGCCATCTAGCTGCGCTCGCGGTTCTTCCCGCTGAACTGCTCACGGTTCTTGCAGGTCACGAAGTGCGAGATCCAGACGGCCGGGCCGCGATCGACGCGCGGCGGTCGCCCGGGATCGGAGACGCCGAGCGCCTCGAAGCGGTAGCTGTAGACCTGTTCGAGCGGGAGCTGCGCGCCCGCCGGCGAGACCGCCCAGGTGATCGGCCGGCCGCAGCCCTTGCAGGTCGCGCCCGGCATCAGTCCTTGTCCCAGCCGATCGTGCGGAGACCCGGGCGCGCGAGCAGCTTGTCTTGGATGACGTGGAAGGCGTGGCAGAACTCCTCGCGGTCCATCGGGTGCAGTACGGGCAGCGCAAGCACGGCCGTCGCCGCCGTCGTGACGAGGTCGAATACATCGCATTCGTCAGACGTGAAGCCGATGGCGAGAAAGCGCTCGCGGCACGTGCCGAGGCTCACGTGAAGAGCTCCTCGCTCGCGCGCAGCTCGCCGCGGCCCTCCACGAGCTCGAGCGCGCGCAGTCGCGAGAGATACGTGTCGAAGGTCCCGCTGCGGTCGCTGAGCTGTGCCCGCGTCCCGAGCTCGTCGCGGGCGAGCGCCTGCGGATAGACATCAGCGAGCGCGCGCAGCATCCGCGCCGCGCCGCTCCCGCCGAGCTGGCGGAGCCAGTAGGCGAGCAGCTCGGCGCCGATCGGCAATGGATCGAAGTCGCCGAGCGCCGCGACGCCGGCATCGGTGATCCGGAGCGCCGTCGCGGGCCCGTCGATCCAGCCGTGGCCGCGCGCCCGCGACAGGTACGTGTCGAAGGTGCCACTGCGGCTCGAGAGTCCGGCGCGCACACCGAGCTGGGCCCGCGTGAGCCCCTGTGGGCGCTGCGCCAGGGCGACGAGCATCCGCCGAAGGCCTCCGCGGCCGATATCGGTGTCGGCTGGACGCGGCGCCCCGCCATTCCGATGTGCGCGTGGCGGCGATATCCCCGTCGGAAGGGATGGTTTCAGAGTAGATCCCGACCGCGCGCGATCGAGCACCTGGGCGACGGGCTCGCGCATCCCCGCCAGCGTCCCGGCGATCGCGCCGAGCTTCGCGGTCGTCGCCTGCGAGACAGCGTCCATGCTGTGGACGAGGCCATCAAGTGCAGCGATCAGGCGCTCGAGCGTCTGGCGCTCCGTCGCCGAGAGCACGGGAACCTCGACGCGCGCCGCTGCAGGCGTTCCGTGTTGCGCCAGCGCGCGCTCGAGCTCGGTGATGCGCTGGCGGAGCCGCCGCGGGTCGCTCGCTTTCGCCTGCTCGACCGTCGCGGCGATCCGGCCCTTGAGTACCTCGAGGTCGATTGGTGCGAGCGCCTTCGGTTCGATCCGCTGGGCCTGGGCGCTCGGCGTGGCCGACGAGTCGAACGTCCGGCGTTTCCGCGTCTTCACCTTCCGGAAGAGGTCGAGCCAGCCGGGCGACCACCACCAGGCGGTGCCGATCGGGAGCGACGGGAGCGACGCCATGAGCTCGGCGCGCTGCTCGGGCGTCCCGTGGACTTTGATCCAGGCGTCGATCGCGTCGCGATCTTGCGGCGCGATCGTCCGGAGCGCGACGAGCACCTCGACCTGCGTGAGGACGTCCTTGTTGAGCACGGCGGCGCGTTGCGTGACGAGCGAGACGCCGAGCCCGCGCGCCCGGCCGCGGCGGACGAGATCCTCGACGGCGCCGAGCATGCGCTCCTGGCCGCGCATCGGGCGCTGGGGGGCAAACGCATCCGCCTCGTCGAGCACGACGTGCAGTGGGGCGCGGTTCTTGTGGTAGAGGCGCTCGCAGAAGTCCGCCATGAAGCGGACCTGCGCGCTCTTCCGGAGCAGCGAGAGATCGAGGACGGCCGATCCGTCGGCGATCACCCAGTCCGCGATCGTCTCGCCGGCGGTCTCCTCGAGCGGCACGTCGCCGTGGTCGCCGCCGAAGACGACGATCGGGATGCCGGGCCCGGTGCCGGCGGCGTTCGCCCGCAGGCCCCACGCGACGCCCACCGGATCGGCGACGACGACGCGCTGCCCAGCGCCGAGGAGTTCCTCGACCAGGACGAGCGCGCAGTAGGTCTTCCCCGCGCCGCGCTTCGCGAGGATGCCAAACGTCTGCGTCACGGCCTCGACCGGCAGGCCGAAGCCGGCCCCGATGCAGAGCACGCGCGCCACTACGCCTCGAGCTCCGCGATCGTGACCGTGACGCCGATGCGCTCGCCGTAGGTCTTCACCAGGAGCTCCCGGACGATCTGCGCGTCGTCCCGCCAGATGATCCCCGTGCAGGCGTCCTCGACGGCGCGCGCGAGCTTCAACACATCCGGACGCGTCATCGGCCACGCGGGCGCCGAGGGCTTCAAGCCCCGCGTCCCGGTGTGCCACTTCGCCCGCGGCAGGGTGAAGCACATGGTGACGCCGAGCGCCCCCTCGAGCGGCGGGTCGGTGCGCGCCTCCGATGCGACGATCTGCACCGCCGCCCGCCAGCGCTGGCCGGGGGGACCACTCGAGTCCTTCACCGCGACGTGCATCCGCCCACCGCGGCCGCGGATTGGATAGGCGACCTTCGAGCCGCCGGGGACAGGGAGGCCGGCGACGAAGAACGCGACGACGATGTCGCCCGTAGGTCGCGGAGCGTCGAAGAGCGGCGTCGCGCTCATGCTGCGGCCCTCCGGCGACGATGGTGCGAGCCATCCTCGAGCCACCGCCGCAGGCGCTGCCGCGCAGCTTGGCGCAGTTGCCAGGCGCGGGAGCGACTGACCTCGAGAACAGCGGCCACGTCGAACAGCGTGAACCCGAGAACCTCATGGAGCACGAAGACGAGGCGCTCGCGTCGCGGCAAGGACTCGATGGCGCGGCCGACGTCGATCGGCTCGAGCAGCGTGCCGGGCATTCATCGCCTCCGCTTGTCGCGCGGTCGCCCGACGAAGTCGGCGGCGAGCCACTCCTCGCCACACTGCCGGCAGCGCACGCGGTTGCGCGCCGCGTACCCGCCGGCCTGGTACGCCAGCGCGCGGGCCGGATGACGGCACCATGCCGCCGTCGCCTGCGTCGTTTGGTACCCCGTGAGCTGCCGCCGCCCCACCACCGCCCGCTCCTAGCCCGGAAGCATGAACGGGGCGGCGGCCGGCCGGCCGGTCTCGGCAGCGACGACCACCGCACCCTCCGCCACCCGTCGCCCCGTCCGCGCACGCCCCGGCCAGCGGGCCGGTTCCCCGACGCCGTCACGCTGAGACGTGGCGCGCGTGCGGGCATGGCGTGCGCGCACGGGGCGCTGATCGGTCATGCGTCCTCCGCCGCTCGCACCGCGAGCGTCGATTCCCGAACGAGCCGGCAGCCTGGCCAGGAAAACTCTTCGCGGAGCGCGCGCGCGGCCGCATCGAGCGTCGGTTGGTGGGGCACGACCGCGCCGAGCGGGACCGGGCCGGCGACGATGGCCGCGACGAGCGCGCGGAGATCGTCGACGACCACGCGGTAGACGACGCGCGCGCTGATGCCCGCGACCGCCGGCACCGCGGCGACGACGACGGGCGGCGCCAGCGGCGTCAGCGCCTCCGTGAGCACCTCGGCCGCCGCCTCCGGCTGCCCGGCGGCCTCGAGGGCCGCGGCCTCGGCGAGCGCCAGGTCCTCGTCGCGGCGGCGCACGGCGGCCGCCGCCTCGGCTTCGGCCTGGCGCCGGGCGCGCTCGGCGGCGTCGAGATAGGACGTCATCGCCCGCCGCAGACGGCCTTCGGCCTCGACTAGGGGGGCCTCGAGCTGCGCCCGCTGGCTACACGCGGCGCGATGGGCAGCATGCGTCGCGCGCACGACCGGCGCGCAGGCCGTCTCGACCTTGGCGCGGAGCGCCTTGATGGCACGGAGGACCACGCCAGCCTGCGCATACGTCTCCGCGCTCGTGATCATGAGCTGGCGGGCGTCCGCCGCCACGAGCGCCGTCTCGTCGGCCAGCACGTCGGCGTCAGGGATCACGGCGGCCGGCTTAGCGACCATGGCGGGCCTCCGTCGCAAGGTGATGCTGCCAGACCATCAGCGCGGCGCGGAAGATCGTCTGGTCGCGGGACGTGGCGCGGTAGAGGGCGAAGCCGCCGTCGGCGCGGAGCGTCACGACGATCCCGGTCGGCCACCCGTGCGTCAGCCCGGCGCGGACGAGGAGCGTGTAGCCGGCAACCTGGAGGAGGTGCCCCGGCTGAAACGGCCCGGTCTTCACCTCGACGACCCACGGGCTCCGGTCGTCAGTGCCGTGAAGGCCTTCCACATCCGGCGTGCCGGCGAATCCGAGAAGCGGATCGGCCTGCGGCTGTTCGACGTATCGCGGCCGGAAGTCAGCCATGTGCCGCGCGCAGAAGGCGTCCCACGCGAAGAGGTAGCCGTCGAGCCGGGGATCCACGGAGGCCGGATCCAGCGTGCCCTCGTGCTGGAAGGAGAGCGCGAGATGGACGGCGCTCCCGCGCTGCCGCGCCGCCGCGAGCCGGACCGTCGGCGCGTCGGGGGGGAGCGTGAGCAAGCCGAGTCCGGTGAGGATTTCCGTCACGCCCGGCAGGCGCTGCGCGCCCAGCCAGTAGGTGTGCGTGGTCGGGTCGACCCGCACGTCCGCCCGATGCAGGGACGCCGGGGCCGCGAGGCGGAGGTCCGCCATCACGCGGCCCCGCGCCCGCTCGGCGTGGCGGAGGCCCACGCGCAGGCAGCGTCATAGAGCCGGCGGGGGATGGCGGTCGTGCTCGCCGCGCCCTGCGCCTTCAACCACGCCTGGAGCGCGTCGAAGCTCTTGCCGTGCTCGTGACACCGTTGGAGCAGCGTCCGCCGCTCTTCGTCGCTGCAGAGCGGCTCGTCCGCGGCCATCGCCGTCGTCGCAGCGGGTGGCGCGGGCTCCGGCGCCCCCGGTTCCGTTCCTTGCGCCATTCGCGTGGTCGGCTCGTCGCCGGTCGGCTCCGCGATCCCGGGCACGCGACGCTCGGGGAGCCGGACGATGGGCGCACCCGTGTCGATGTCGTCGACGTCCTCTCGGATCGCCAGGCCGCGCAGTACGTCGGGGAACTCGTCGCGGAGCGCCCAGGAGCGCGCACGCATCTGCAGCATCCGCGTCGGGTAGAGCACCCACGGGCTCGGGATACCGTCCGCCGACTTCTTGCCCCAGAGGTTGGCGCGCTTGGCATCGGCGACCGAGAAGCACCGCACAATCGATTCGGGCTTCCCGCGCCGCAGCACCTCGCAGTAGGCGACCTGGCTGTCGCCCTCGCCCTCGAGCCATTCGCGCTTCTGCACGAGCAAGCCCGACGCCTCGACGAGCCCGAGCGCGCCGTCGCCCCAGACCGCCGGGCGCCCGCCGATGACGGCGATCGTCTGCAGCGCCTGCAACGGTGGCAGGCCGATCTCGCCGCCGAACTGGATGGCGCAGAGGACGTCGCCCGGCTTCTCGCGATACGCCTTCGGCACGAAGCTCGACTTCGCGAGGAGTTCGGCGATCTGCATCGCCTCGGCGAAGCTCTGCGGCGGCATCAGCCACGCGCGCCCGGCGGCGACGCCCGGCGGGACCTCGAGGACCCAGGGCTTGAGCGCCGTCTCTACCGCCGGCGCCTCCGGCGTCTCGCGCTCGACCTCGTTCATGCCTCACCTCCTCCGGACGGCTCGAGGGCACGCTCGACGGCGCCGCACGCGACGCAGCGGCGCGCCTCGAGGCCGCCGGCGACACCCTGCCAGTCGGACCAGCGGTGCGGGGGGGCGGAAAGATCCGCCCCACATCCGCCCTCACTAGCAAGCTTCTGTACGGCATAGCCCAATTCTGGGCCGCTAACCGCGTGAGATCTCTCGATCTCCGGAGCGCGCCCGGCCCGATTCGAACGGGCGACCTGCAGGTTCGAAGCCTGATTCGGGGGGAAAACGAGCGTCATCGATCCGTATCCATCATCGAAAACCCGCCTATTTCCTGGCTTTTCGAAGCGACCGCACCGACGGTTGCGGATCACCGTCGGAAAAGATCCGCCCCACATCCGCCCTCACCCCCTCCTCCGGCGCCCGTCCGAGGACGTCCTGATGGGCCTGGAAGGTCCGGGCGAGGGCCATCTCGAGCTCGGCGGCCTCGCCGATGTTGTAGCGCTGGATCATGGCGCGCGTCTTGTGGCCCGTGATCGCCATGCACGTCGCCTCGTCGTTGCCGGTGGCGCGCAGCATGTTCCGGACCGCGGTGCGGCGGAGATCGTAGGGCACCATCCCGACGCAGCCCACCGCCGCGCAGGCAGAGGTCCAGAGCTTGCGGTAGTCGACGACCCGGACGGGATCACCGGGCGCGAGGCCGGCGAGCGCCGGCCCGTCGTGCACGCGCCAGAAGACCCACTCGACAACGACCCCGGTCGCCTTCGCGTGCGCGAGGCGGCGCTCCCACGCCCGCTGGACGATCGCACGCAACGGGCCGCGGAGCGGGAGCAGCTTCGGCTTTCCCTTGTTCGCGCGATTCTTCTTCACGAGCCGGAGCGCCCAGGTCTGTCGGTCGATGGACGGCCAGGCGAGGTCCCGGATCGCGCCCGGACGCATGCCCGTCCAGAAGAACCACTCGAGGACGTCGCGGACCACGGGATCCCGGGCGCCGATGTGGGCGAGCAACTGCACCACCGTGGCATCGGCAAACCAGCCCTCGCGAACGTTGTCCTCGGCGAGCTTCGGGGGAAACGTCGGGATCATGGTCACCCGCGCCGGCGTGACGCTCGCGCCGAGCGAGAGCGCCCGGCGCAGGAACTGCATCCGCTTGTTGATCGAGGCGGGCGCGATCTGTGCCGCCTGCCAGCGGAGCGCCGCCGCCGTCAGGGCCGTCGTGCGGAGGTCCGCGGCGCGCATGTCGAGATCGAGGACCGATGCCCACGCGGCACGGTACGAGCGGACGTTCTTGAGGTTCGGGCGGCCCTCGAGGGCGTAGCGGTCGCGGAGATCGTCGATCAGGTCGCCGAGCGTGACGGTCCCGGCACCGGCTGCCGGGGAGCGCCCGCTCTGCACCTCAGCGAGGCGTTGCTTGAGGAGCCGGAGCGCGGTCTGCTCGTCCATGCTCTTGCTATTCTCGCGGCGTTGCCTCCCCCGCACGAAGTACTCGACGATCCAGTTGCCATAGGGGACGCCGGTGCGAACCTTCCGGAAGATGCGGCCCATTCCGTAGGTGTGACTGCGTGGCTTCATGCCGGGGACCTTCGCCGTCCCGTCCGGTCGTTGTCCAGTCCGCCGCATCATCCGCCCTCCCGTCGCCGCCGCGACGCCGCCTCGCGCTTCACCGCTGCCCACGCCTCGCCACCGGCCTTCCAGGCCTCGAACTTGCGGCGGGAGTAGAGGATCTCGCCGCCCGGTCCCCGACAGTCGCCGTCGCCGAGGCGCATCAGCTTCGCCGCCTCGTTGTTGAACCAGCGGTCCGGGTCCGTCTTCGGATCGAGCACGCGGAGCTCGCCGAGCACGTCGGCCCGGCTCATGATCGCCTCGGCCGATTCCTGCTGGTGCTCGAGCAAGAGGCGGCCGCCGGCCCGCTGCGCCGCGCCGTTCAGCTGCATCATGAACGGCAGCAGCTTCTGCTCCGGGAGCTCGTCGACCAGGCGGTCGACGGCCCGGAGCACCGGGTCGGGCTCGACCGGGATCAGCAGCGGATCGCCGGCGCGGAGACTCCGCAACGTCATCGGTCGGAGGGATCCGACGGGGCTGGCACCGCGCGCAGGTCGCGGACGCAGGCTTCGAGATCGCTGCGCAGGATGCGGACCTGTTTTCGGCTAAAGTGGACCGCGACGAGTTTTCCATCGCGGATGAGTTCGCGCACTTCACGCTCGGGGATCCCGAGCAGCGCCACCACCTGGTCGAGGTACAGCAGCGGTTCGGAGATCTCGATCTCGGCCATCGCGGTCACGCTGCCGCCGGTGGGAGCTCACCGGTCCGCTGCATGAGCTCGAGCACGGTGCGCACGTAGGCCGCGTGGAAGCGGATGTTGCCCTGCTTCCCCTGGCCCAGTTTGATTCCTCGGAGCCGCCCTTCCCTCACCCAGCGGTCCACTGTGCGGCGCGCCACCCCGCAGAGCTCGGCGACGTCGTCCAGGCCGAGGAGCGGCTCGAGCGCACCGGATGGCGTCGGCATCGGTGCGCTGCCCGTCGCCGGACGACGGCGGTGACGTACAGGGTGTTTCTTCGCCATCCGATCGTACCTCTTCACGCCCGCGATCCGATCTGGCGAACCTGACGGCGTCGCGGGGCTGCACGGTCTACCCCTCTGACACGGGCCGCCTCCCCTTCATCCGGTCAGACCGGATGACCCCACCACCACCGCGAACAGATCTGCAGGTCCAGCAATGTGTGCGTGCGACGGCATCGCACGCATCGCGTGCTCTATACCCAAGCTCGCGTTCGTGTCTAGTGGTTCGCAGCAAGTTTTGCGTCTTTTGGACTTGATGCGACCTCATGCGACGTCATGGGAAATGTTCCTACACGTTCCCACCGATCGGCATGCGGAACAATCCGCACCAACGCGTCGCAACCGGTCGCAATGCGCCCGGAGTGGGCGTGCGTGGCTCGCGGTGGGTGGGCCGTGGATCTCGGCGCGCACCAGGAGCAGACACGAATAGTAGCAACCGGTTGCTCGGAGGTTCTCCGCGCGCCCACCCGTCCGGCGTTCACCCAGAGACACTTCTCCGTGACGCTCCGTGCCGCAGGATGGCGCCACGCCCTCGCCACTTAACGCTTGGAAACGCTAATACCGGCGCCTATTTACTCCTCATGGCTACTCTTGTCTTACAACGGCTGCCACGGCATAGAACGCCGCGCGTGCCACGCCCCGCTCGTCCCGCTGGAAGTTTTGTCAGTCGCCACGTGCGGTTGCGTGTCGAAGTCGATCGCGACGTGACGCGATGGGCCGCCGGCGAGAACCGCGCGA
>Ga0207646_10000856_pt1 | contig 39411 bp, 36 predicted proteins | sample KBSK5502metaG_FD_184343 | JGI IMG/M metagenome (GOLD analysis project Ga0207646, IMG submission 184343) | Corn, switchgrass and miscanthus rhizosphere microbial communities from Kellogg Biological Station, Michigan, USA - KBS K5-50-2 metaG... | ecosystem: Host-associated > Plants > Roots >... | reverse complement strand
GTCCCGGTTTGGGGCGCGCCGCCAGGGTATGTGTAGCAGATGTAGATGTTCACGCCCTGCGAAGTGGACGGATAGGCAGACGCCGGGTACGGCTTGTTGTTGTACCCGTTGCTGTCCGTCGGGACCAAGCAGTTGGCTTGAGCTACGCCTACCCCGGTCAAGCCTGAGCCGCCGAGCGACTGGTTCACAGCGTTGAAGATCTCGGAGTCTTTGAGGTAGTTGTTGGCTCGCAGGTTCGTGCTGAACCATGCGCCGTGACGAGCTCCTTCCCGAGCCGCTCCGTCGAGGTTCACCGCGAAGTAAAACGCCCGTGACAGGTCGAGGAGTCCCATCATCAAAAGGAGCAGCACGATCGAGGAGATCGCGAACTCCACCAAGGACTGGCCACGCTGCCCGCGGCGCCTACGCGCGTTGACTTTCATGGGCACAGTGGAATTGAACCTGATCGGACCGCCGGTTGCAGCGCATTAACCGAATAACGAAGCAGAAGGCATTTCCGTGTGCTTTGTAAGCCGGTGCTGGTTGGCCGCCTTACGTTGGAGGCGCGTTCGGCGAGGTTCCAGCGCGGCCGCCTCGTCCGGAATCCTGCTCTGGGCGGCCTCCACGACTGCCAGCGCCAGCTGAGGGTCCCGGCGCCGCCACTCGAGCAGCCTCGCGCGCGCGACCGGCAGCCGGACGTCGGATGCGATGCGAGACTCCAGCCACCCGAGGAACTGCTCAGCGCCCGCCACCGATTCCCGCCGGCGCGCCAGCCGTCTTGCGATCAGGAGGCCCGCCGTGGCCGCGGCCTCATCCTGGGCAAACCCGGAAGCATTCCGGAGGGCATGCCAGCCGTCGGCGCGGGCGCCCCGGCGGAGCCGGTGGCGACCCAGCGCCAGCCAGTCGGAGGCGTCCATGCCGGTGTCGCCGCCCTCGAGCCTTGACAGGAGCCGGGAGTGGAGGTGGACCAGGCTGATCACATCCAGCCGGTTGTGCTCGAGCACCGCCTCCAGCATCGGGCTCGATCCGCGGTGCAGGTACGCGAAATACGCGTCGGGGACAAGTGCGCCCGCGATCGGATCATCGCGTTCGTAACCGAGCAGCCGCTCTTCGACGATCCGCAGCGTGCAGCTCTCCATACGATGCCGGAAGAGGGCGCGGACCAGGGTGAGCAGGTCGACATGCGGCAGCGGGGCCAGCTCTCCGGGCATCCTCGCCATCACCCAACGGGTTCTCAGCACGGGGAGGTCGAACGAGCCGCCGTTGAAGCTAGCCAGCCCATTCGCCGCCTCCAGCTCTTCGTTTAACAGGTGTAGGAAAGCAGCCTCAAGGCCCGGCTGGGGCAGGAAGAGCTGGGCCAGCCGCAGGCCGCAGTCGATCGGCCGCGCCACCGCCGCCGCGAAGACATAGGTCCCCGCTCCCCCGTTGAGCCCGGTCGTCTCCGTGTCGAGATATGCCACCGCTCCCGGGTCGGGGTCGAGCGGCGGCAGGGGGATTACGTCCTCGCGCAGCATCGCGTCTCCGAAGGGGGTCGGCACCGCCTCGAACCCGCGCGGGAGCGTGGCCTCGTGTCGCGGCTGCGGTGGCGCCGGCCCGCCTAGACGGTCAAGGCGTGCTCTGAGGTCGCGGACAGCAGTCGCAGGCATGCGCTCTTGGCTCCTTCCACGAGATGCAGCGGACCGATGCACGACGGACAGCCGGCGAGGCAAGGGCACTCACGCACGAGCGCCGCGGCGTTCTCCAGGAGGTCGTGGTGCAGCTCGTACATGCGCTGCGAGTAGCCGACGCCACCCGGGTAGACCTCGTAAACGGTCACGGTCGGCAGGCGCGTGGTGGTGGAGCGCACCTCCGCGACCGCGCCCAGGTCGCGCGGGTCACACATCAACCGGATGCTGGCGACGTGGCGCAGCGAATGCGCCACCCCTTGTAGTCCCGCTTCGAGCGTTTCGCGGCCGAGCGCCGTCCACAGCTCCTCGTCGACGGTGATCCAGTAGCCGGTCGTGTGCAGCGTTTGCTCAGGCAGGTGGATCGGGCCGGAGCCGATGTTCTCGTGCGTGTGGAATCGGATCTTCTTGAACATGCTGGCGAGCGAGGTGATCTTCACCTCGCCATGACTTCTGGCGATCGCTTCGCCGTCCGGGCCCGCGAAGGTGTCGAGCACCTGCACGGTCACGGACGCCAGAGCGTCGGTGTAGTAGTCGACGTCGACCGGATGCAGGTACGCCTTCTTCTCGTCCCAGTCGAGCCGATCGACGTGGAACTGCGCACCTTCATGGAGATACACCGCTTCTTCGTGCAGGAGCACCGGCGCCGAGAACTGGTCCATCTCGCCGATGACCGAGGGCCGCGGCTGCGAGGTGTCGATGATGACGACGTTGTCGGCGGCGATGCGCCGGAGGTGGATCTCCTCGGCTGGAAAAGCCTGGCGGCTCCAGAACCAGCGACCTGCGGATCGAGTGGCGGATCCGTCCTCTTCGAAAACCCGGAGCAGGTCGCCGACGTCGGTTCGCCCCAGCCTCTCTTCGGCCTCGAAGGGCAGCTCGAAAAGGCCTGCCTGGAGGTGGCCGGCGAGCAGGAGCAGGTTGTCCGGGTCGATCAGTCCCTCCTCGGGGTCCGAGCTCAGGAAGTAGTCGGGGTGACGGACGATGAACTGGTCGAGCGGCGAGCTCGACGCCACGAACACTCCGACCGACCCGGAGCGACGCCCCGCCCTCCCGAGCTGCTGCCACGTCGAGGCGATCGTCCCGGGGTAGCCGACGAGGACCGCCGCCTGCAGGCTGCCGATGTCGATGCCCAGCTCGAGTGCGTTGGTGCTCACCACCGCGGTGATCTCTCCATCACGGAGGCCGGCCTCGATCTCTCGCCTATGGAGGGGTAAGTAGCCGGCCCGGTAGCCGCGCACGCGCTGACCAGCGTCGAGGCGCGGGGCCAGGTCCTGGCGCAGGTAGCTCAGCATCACTTCGACCTGCAGGCGGCTGCGGCAGAACAGGATCGTTTGCACGCCGGATCGAATCCAGGGCGCTGCGATGCGCCGCGCCTCGAGCATCGAGCTCCGGCGCACGCCCATCTCACGATTGATCAGCGGTGGGTTGTAGAAGATGAGCCGCCGCTCCCCTCGCGGCGCGCCGCTCTGCTCTATGAGCTCGATGTTCTCCTCCTCGAGCAGCTTCGCGGCGAGGTCGAGTGGGTTCGCGATCGTCGCCGAGGCGCATATGAAAGTGGGATTCGACCCATAGAAAGCGCAGATGCGCTTGAGGCGACGGATGACATTGGCGACCTGGCTTCCGAACAGCCCTCGGTACGTATGCAGCTCATCGATGACGACGAAATCGAGGCTCGAGAAGAGCCGGCGCCACCGCGTGTGGTGCGGAAGGATGCCGGTGTGCAGCATGTCCGGGTTGGTCATCACGACGTGGCCCGCCTCGCGGATCGCGGTGCGGCGCCCCGGTGCGGTATCGCCGTCGTACGTATCGACCCGCACATCGATGGGAAGGCCGAACTTGAGGGCGCTCAGCTCTGCCAGCTGGTCCTGGGCAAGGGCCTTGGTCGGGTACACGTACAGAGCTCGACGCTCGGGGTGCTCGAGCAGGCGCTGCAGAACGGGGAGGTTGTAACAGAGCGTTTTGCCGCTGGCGGTCGGCGTAACCACGACGAGGTGACGGCCGTTGCGAACCGCGTGATATGCGTCGGCCTGGTGGGTGTATAGGCGTACGATGCCGCGCGCGGCCAGCGCCGCCGCGAGCTCCGGACGCATGTCGGAGGGGAGCGGCGCAAATCGGGCGGCTGCACCGGGAATGACATGGTCCAGGGTTATCTCTCCCGGAAAGTCATTGGGGACAAATGCAGGAGAGCTGGACATCACGCGCCGGGGAGGTTATACGAACATTCGTTCGGAGTCAAGCAAGAAGGGACCGACGGAGGCGGTTCCGGAGTACACGCCCGGTTCAGAGGCCGATTTCGAGCGCCTCTATCGCACCTCGTACCGGCGGATTCTGGGGACCCTGATCACGATGCTGCGCGACCGCGAAGCCGCGGAGGACTGCACCCAGGACGCCTTCGAACGCGCGTTCAAGGCCTGGAAGTCGTGGCGGCCCGATGCGCCCGCCGAAGCCTGGCTCCACCGCATCGCCATCAACACGGCGATCAGCGGCCAGCGCCGGGAGAGGCTCCAGGAGGTCGGCGCCATTCTGCGTCGCGTCGGAAGACCCGCCCCGTCGACTGATCCCGCCATGGTGGTGGAGCAGTCCGACCTCGTGACCGCCTTGAGAAAGCTGCCGCCGAAGCAGGCCGCAGCCATCGTGCTCCGCCACTATCACGGATACACCAATCGCGAGATCGCGATTTCTCTCGGCGTGCCCGAACGCACGGTCGCCTCGCGACTGGCGGCGGCCCGCACCCGGCTCCAGCAACTGCTCGCGGGGACACGTGTCGCCGCAAAGAAAAATGGGTAGTTCAGCCCCAGAGATGGTTCCTTCTTGCCGATGAACGGAACAGGCGACTTCGAGAGCGAACTCGAGCGGGAGCTGCACCGGATCCTGGATCCGATTGCGGCTGCGCCGATCCCGCTTCGGAGAGCCCCGTTGTCAGGAGGGATCATGAAGAGACTTTTGGGGGGCGCGGGAGCCGCGCTCGGGGCAAAGCTGCTTACCGGCATCGCGGTAGCCGCGGCTGCGGTTGTCGTGGCCGGCGCCGCGACCGAGGTCGCGGTCACAGGCAGCATGAATCCCACCAACTGGGGCCAGCAGGTCAAGACGCAGGTAGGCGCTTGTAAAGCCTCGGCGGCACGCCTTGGGGTGCACGGCATTGGCGAATGTGTCAGCGACTTCGCTTCCAGCAAGCCACGCACAAACCAGGGCAAGCACAAGGGCAACGACAACGGCGCCGACAACGGCAAAGGCACCGCCAAGGACAAGACCAAGGGCCCGGGCAACAGCAACGGCAACAGCAACAGCCACAGGCCATCCGGAACCGGCCCCAGCTCAGAGAGCTCGCTGCTCATCGTCTGGTAGGTCCTAGGGCGATTCGCTAGAACCCTTCCTCTCGTGGGGCCGGGCCGCAAGGCTCGGCCCTACAACTTTGTTTATGCGAGAAAACGCCGGAATGAATCCGGCCTGCTGGCAACCTATGTACGACGCCTCACAACTTTCCAGCGCTGGCCTTGGGATGTGTCCGTGACGGTCACGCCCAGGGCCGAAAGCTCATCGCGTACGCGATCGGCAGTCTTGAAATCCCTGGTGGCGCGGGCGTGCTCACGTTTCTCGAGCAGGACACTTGCGCCCGCCGGCAAGTCGAGCTTAGGAGAGCTCCGGTCGAGGTCCAACCCCAGCACCAGATCCCATCTGCGCACCAGCCTCACCTTTTCTGTACCGGGCAGGCGTGAGCGCATCACCTCGGACACCAGCGCCATGGCGGCCGGAAGGTCGAGGTCATCGGCGATCGCGGCTCGAAAGCGAGCCTCGAATTCATCCGCCTCATGCTCGCCGGCCTGAACGTCGGCACGGGCGGCCCAATCCGCCAACCGGCCACGCAGGTGCGCGAGGGCGCGGTCAGCGCCGGCCAATAGTTCCGTGCTGAAGTTGAGGTTGGTCCGGTACTTCGCCTGCAGCGCGAGATAACGGAAGGCGAGCGGATCGAATCCCTGGTCGACCAGCTCGGTGATCCGAAAGAAATTGCCCGCGGACTTCGCCATCCTCGCGCCGGCGAGGAGGAGCAAGCCTCCGTGCATCCAACGGTTCACCACCCGATGCCCGGTGACGCCCTCCGACTGAGCTAGCTCGGCCTCGTGGTGTGGGAACACGTTGTCCGCGCCACCGGTGTGGATGTCGAACCTCTCGCCCAGAAGCGACATCGACATCGCCGAGCATTCGATGTGCCAGCCCGGGAAGCCTGGGCCCCATGGGCTGGACCAGACCTGGAGACGGTGCTGGCCGGCGGCCTTCCACAACGTGAAGTCGCCCGGGTGACGCTTGCGGGGGTCGACCTCGCCCCTCGACCCGGCGAGCAGCTTGTCGGTGCTGTTGCGCGACAGCCGCCCGTAGGCGGGGAAGCTGGCGATGTCGTAGTACACGGTGCCGTCCACCTCGTACGCATGACCCTTGGCGATGAGGATGCTGATGAGCTCGATCATTTGCGGGATGTATTCCGTGGCGTGGGGATTGTGATCGGCCCGGCGGATGTTGACCAGGGCGGCGTCTTCCATGAACGCCTTCGTGTAGTAGGCGGCGATCTCTTCGGGTGACTTGCTCTCCAGCCGCGCCGAGACGAGCATCTTGTCCTCGCCGCGGTCGAAGGTGTCATCGGTGAGGTGGCCGACATCGGTGATGTTCATCACCTGCTCGGAGCGGTACCCGAGGTACTCGAGGCCGCGTCGCAGCAGGTCGGGGAGCATGAACGTGCGCAGGTTGCCGATGTGGACGTACCGATAGACGGTCGGGCCGCACGAGTAGATCCGGACCACCCCCTGCTCCAGCGGCATCAAGGGTTCCTTCTGGCGGGTGAGCGTGTTGTACAGGCGCACGGTCGTCACGGGATCGAATCTATGCTCCCAGTAATGCGTGCTCACAGGTTGGAGGGCCGAAGCGCGAGCGCCGGCGACATAAAAGGACGCGTGCTCGTGCACGACCTCGGTCCTGACCTGCGCAAAGGCACCACGCTCACGAGTGAGCACCTGAACCGAGTTCGGCAGTTTGGCGAGGTCCACGTCGTCGAGCTCGAGGACGGAGACCTGCACGAGGATGCGGCCGCCAGGCGGCTCGCCGCGGCCTTGTCGGGGCCGAACCTGGAGGCACGACCACCGGTCCAGAGCCAGGCGCGCCTTATAGCGACGACTCGCGGCCTGGTGCGGGTCCGGGCCGATCTGGTGGACGCGATCAACGCCCTCGGTTACGTCTCGGTCTTCACGCTTATGGACGGTCAGGCCGTGGCGGAGGGTGAGGAGGTGGCGGGGTGCAAAGTCACGCCTGTAGCCATACCCGGACGTCTGATTGAGGAGGCCGAGCGCATCGCGCGCGAGCAAGGCCCGATCATCGAGCTCCTGCCGTTCCGCCCGCTCCGGACCTTCGTCGTGGCCACCGAGCGCCTGAAACCGAAGGCGCGCGAGCTGTTCCGCGCAGCCGTCACCAGCAAGCTCGGCTGGTACGGTGCCGAAGTGCTCGCGGTGCGTGAGGTCGCGCGCACGTCGGCCGCGGTTGCGAGCGCGTATGCCGAAGCGGCGGCGATGAGCGCGGAGCTGGTCCTCTTCGCGGGCGCGTCAGCGATCGATCCGCTTGACCCCGCGTACGCCGAGCTCACCAACGCCGGGGGGCACCTCCTGCAGCTGGGCGCCCCGATGCACCCCGGCAGCATGCTCTGGCTGGCGCGTCTTGGCGATGCGGCCGTGGTCGGCGTCGCCTCGTGCGCGGGCTTCGGCCGGTCGAGCTCGCTCGACCTCCTGCTGCCTTTCGTCTTCGCTTACGGACGGGCCGACGCCAAGGACCTGCTGCGATTGGGCCCCGGCGGCTTGATCGAATCGGCCGCCGGACGGCGCTTTCCTCCCTATTCATGACCCCCGGCCTCAGGCGCGGTGTCGAGCTCTTCAACAGCGGGCGCTACTGGGACGCGCACGAGATCTGGGAGCACGAGTGGATGCCCGACCGCAAAGGACCCGAATCAGGTTTTTACAAAGGTCTGATCCAGGTCGCGGCGGGCTGCCTTCATTACTCGCGGCGCAACCGGCGCGGAGCCGTCAACAAGTGGCGAAGCGGCGCGGATTACCTGCGCCCGTACCTGCCCGAGCATCGGGGCATCCAGCTGGCGCCGCTCGTAAATTCGGTCGACGGCTTCCTCGACGCGATCGGCGGAGGGGGATGGCCTGAGCTGGCGATGCCGATAATCTCGTGATGGCCAAGCAGCCCTCGGAGTACTCCCGCACCAACCTGTCCAGCGACCCGATCTACCGGTACCTCCGCATCACCAAGGGTGGGCCGGGCGGGGTGCCGGGTGCGTCGGCCGAGCAGGACCTTGTCGATTCCGCGTGGCTTCAGCGCCTCCGTCGCATCCACCAGCTGCAGAGCGCGTGGTGGGTGTTCGCGACCGCCGAGCATTCTCGATTCCAGCACGCACTGGGCGCCATGCACCTGGCCGGCGAGTGGGCGCGGCATCTGTACCCTTCGCTCGCCGCATGCTGCTCGGGCACGCCCTCGCCGGCGCTGGTCGAGGAGACGATGCGCATGGCGGGACTCCTGCACGACGTTGGGCACGGCCCGTTCGGCCACTTCTTCGATGAGAACTACCTGGACACGTGGGGCATCGACCACGAGGTCATCGGGCGCGCGCTGATCGCGGGTCCGCTGGCCGAGCTCGTGGCCGGACTCGGCGCGTCCCCCAACGCCGACTTCGAGCCGCGAGAGCGAATCGATCCCCGCTGGGTCGCCTACCTCATCGCCGGGGCGGACCTGGCCGGGTTCGTCGCCCCCCCATGGCTGGCCGCCCTGAAGCCGGCCCTGGTCGGCGCGTACTCGGCCGACAACATGGATTACGTCCCTCGCGATTCCTATATATGCGGTGTGGCCGCGGGACCGGTAGACGTCCAGCGCATCCTCCACTATTCCTTTATCTCCGAGCGGGGCCTGACCCTTCACGCCCATGCCGCTGAAGCGCTCTACATGTTCCTGAGCGCGCGGCTCTACCTCTATCACCAGGTCTACTTCCACCGCACCGTTCGACGCATCGACCTGCAGCTGCGCGAGGTCTTCCGCCCGACCGTCGAGCTGATCCTGGGCGGCAACCCGCTCGAGCGGCTGGACGACTATCGGATGTTCACCGAGTGGGCCTTGCTCACGGAGGTCAACCGGTGGGCGCTCGGCGGAGACGCTCGGCAGCGAGAGCTGGGTCAGGCATGGGCGGACGTGGTGGCTCGCAAGCTCAAGTGGAGGCTCATCTACCAGGGCCACACCGATGCGGCGGACGTCGCGGGCGCGTCGCTGAGTGTCACGCGGGAGCAGTTCGCGGGCATGCTCCGCGAGAGGTTGCCGGCGAAGCTCAGCAAGATCGAGTTCGAGGTCGATGTCGCCGCGCAGGAGTCGCGCGCCTTCAATCCCATCACCGAGACCGCCGACATCCTGCTCTACGATCCGCTCGAGGATCGCTACCAGCAGAGCCGCGTGCTCGACCTGTTCCGGCGCCTTCCGGTGCGCATGACGCTGTTCCGGATCTTTGCCCGTGACTCGGCGCACAGCCGCGAGCTGATCAAAGCGGCGAACGAGGTCCTGGAAACTACCCCTTAGAAATCGTCGTCGCCGCCGTCAAACCCCCCGCCCCCGAATTCGTCTCCATCGCCCATGTCATCACCGCCGCCGCCAAGATCATCGCCGCCGAAGTCGTCCCCGCCGTCCTCACCCGAATGGACCGTGGCGAATGTCGAGACGAGTCGCTTGAGGGCCGGCTTGCCGCAATGCGGACATGCCGGGTCGGGCGACGAGAAGCTCGACAGCAGGGCCGAGGAGCGCTTGCCACACTCCTCGCATCGGTACTCGTAGATGGGCATCCCTACGATTATCGAGATGATTGGGCTCGACCGCATTCGGGCAGCCGCCGACCGCGCGCGTCCGTACCTGCAGAGGACGCCGCTGGTGCCGGTCGATGGCGCGCTTCTGAAGCTCGAATGCTTACAGCCGACCGGCAGCTTCAAGGTGCGCGGCTTCTTCGCCGCCGCCACGGCGCTGCCGGAGGCCAAGCGCAGCCGTGGCCTGATCACGGTCAGCGCGGGCAACGCCGCCCAGGCATGCGCTTACGCCGCGCACTCGCTTGGAGTTTCCTGCCGAGTCGTGATGTACGACACGGCTCCGGCTACAAAGATCGAAGGCGTCAGGCGGTGGGGCGGGACGCCCGTGCTCATGCCGCGACCTGCCCTCCTCGATTGGCTCTCAAACCGCGGCTGGGAATCAGAACCCGAGGTCTTCATCCACCCGTTTGCCGACACGGAGGTGATGGCGGGCCATGGTGGACTTGGCCTGGAGCTGGTCGAGGACCTTCCCGACCTCGTGCGAGTGCTGGTTCCCGTAGGTGGCGGCGGCTTGATCGGGGGCACGGCGTCCGCGATCAAGGGCCTTCGGCCCGAGGTCGAAGTCATCGGCGTGCAGTCGGACGGCTATGCGCTGTGGACGCGGGCCCTCGAGGCGGATGGTCCGGTTTCGATCACACCCGATACCATCGCCGACGGCACGACGGCGCCCTTCGATGCCCGCATGCTCCCGCTCGTGAAAGAAGTCGTTGATCGCTGGCTCACGGTGCCCGAGCCTCGGCTGCGGGCCGCGATCCCCGAGCTGGCGGTGGCAGGGAAGGTGGTGGCCGAAGGCGCAGGCGCCCTCGCCTACGCGGCGCTCGAGCAGCTGGAGCCGGGACCCGTGACGGTGGCCGTGGTGAGCGGCGGCAACATCGACCCCAAGCTGCTGGCGAGCCTGCTCAGCTAGCGGGTGCCGGCGACGTTCCAGGCCATGCAGTGGTCTTCGTAGTCGCCCACGGCCCATACCGGACCAGGGCCACGAGCATCCATATGAAGAGCGCCGCACCGGGAACCCCAACCGCAACCGAGAGCCAATGAGTCCACGAAGGTAACCCGTAGAGGTTTCCCGCATATGTGGATCCCGCCAACGCGCTGTACAGGTTGATCGGCAGGCTCAGGGCGCCCAGTCCGAGAAAAACCAGAACGGCCCAGAACATCCAGGTCCACCGCATCAGAGCACCGATCACGATGACTGCACAGATCGCCGCTCCGATGACGGCGGCCGCCACGAGCGCTCCCGACATCATCGAGGTCATGGTGCTCACGAACTCCGGCGGAGGCGGTGATACGTTCGGATTGAGCTGCGCCTGCCGCTGAAAGCTCTGGTTAAAGGCATTCGTCATCACGCCTGACATCCAGAACGGGAGGCTGACCGCATAGAGGCCGGACAGGGCGTACCAGGCCGCCACGGCGTACTGCATCGGCTTCGTCCACGGGGTTGGAACATGGACCGTCGTGGGCTGCTGGTAGTGGGGATAGACGGGCGCGGCCATCAGCGCCATCGGCGCCACCGGCACCCACGCGTAGCCGTTCCAGCGTGAGCGGCCGTCGGGGGACAGGGTGCTGATCCACTGGCGGCCGTCCCAGTAGTAAAGCCCGTCCTCCGACAGCCTCAGCTCAGCCACTTGCTTACTTTAGTGTCGCGTGAAAGCTGGACTGATCCTGGCTCGGGGCCGCATTCGCACGCTGGGGCGCGATGGCCTCGTGACGCACAGCCACCTTGCGATCGCCGCCGGCAGGGTGATGGCAGCCGGCGGTGCCGAGGTCATGGGTTTGCGCGGGCCGCGTACCCGGGTGATCGACCTCGCGGGCGCCGCCGTCCTGCCCGGGTTCAATGACGCGCACGCGCACGTCGTCTATTACGGTCTGACTCGTTTCGGGGCGGACCTCGGCGGCGCGCGCAGCGTCGCCGACATCGTCAACCGCCTTCGGGTTCACGGCCGCACGCTCAAGCCGGGCGAGTGGCAGCAAGGTATGGGCTACCGCGTAGACGAGCTGGCCGAGAAGCGCGCGCCTCATCGATTGGAGTTGGATCGGGCGACGAGGCAAAGGCCCGCCTTCATCGACGAGCGCGGAGGGCACGCCCGGGTCGCCAACTCCGCCGCGTTGGCTGCTGCGGGAATCACCGAGGCCACCAAAGACCCGCCCGGCGGACGCCTCGGCCGCGACCGTGACGGCACTCCCAACGGCCTCCTGCTCGAGTCGGCGATGAGGCTCGTCGCCGATGTGCAGCCACATTCCGCCATCGCGCGTCGCGTGCAGGCAATCCTGAAAGCTCAGCGGCTTCTGCTTTCGAGAGGCATCACCTCTGTGGGCGCTGCGGTCAACCGCGGATTCGCCGACGACCTCCGCGCATACCAGTCGCTCGCCGAGCAAGGGCGCTTGAAGATGCGCGTCAACGAATTCCTGTCATGGGAGCTGCTCGAAGCCGCGGTGGGAATCGGATTGAGAGCCGGGTTCGGGGGCAACGTGCTGCGGGCGGGGCCGATCAAGGTCTTCGTCGATGGCGGCGCGGAACGCGTAGCCATGCGTTCGGGCAAAGGGGTGTGGCGAACCACACCGGCTGAGCTGCGCGAGCTTGTCGGCGCCGCTTCGCGCTCCGGGCTTCAGGTCGCGGCCCACGCCATCGGCGACGGCGCGATCGCGGCCATGTGTGATGCGGTCGAGTCGGCCGGCGCCGTCACGATGAGGCACCGTGTGGAGCACTGCACCATTTGCCCGCCCGACCTCCAGCACCGGCTCGCTCAGCTGCGGATGGTCGCAGTCATGCAGCCGATGGCCGCTCGTTTCGCGCGTGAGTTTCCGTCGGCCTTTGGGGCGCACGATCGCTGGCACCTGGCGGCGCATGGTCCACTTCTTCGCGCCGGAGTGCCGGTGGCCTTCAGCTCCGACTTACCGGTCGTGCCAGACCCCAACCCCTGGCCTGGAATTCGCGCCGCCGTGGAGGACCGGGTCAACGGCATCACCGAGCTGGCGGCGCTCAGGGCCTACACAGCCACGGGCGCTTATGCGTCTTTCGAGGAGGACGTCAAAGGCGCCCTCGATCCAGGCATGCTGGCCGACCTCCAGGTCTACGACGCTGATCCGCTGGCCCGGCCCCGATCGGAGTGGGATCGACTCCGCCCAAGAGCAGTGCTGCTGGGCGGGGTGGCGGTGTTCGGTTCCTTGAGCTAGCCGGCGGGCTCCCTCGGCGAGGGGTCGGGGATCGCCATCGAGGGCGACTCGACCGTCGCCGGCATCACGGTTGGGCTGCTCGTGGCGCGACGCCTTGGCGCGGCGCGGCGGGCAGGAGCCTTGCGCGTGGCGGCCCTAGCCGGCGCCGCTGGTTTGGGAGCGGCAGCCTTGGTCGTCCGCCCCCGCGCCGCCGGCCGGCGTGCGGGGCGGCGCGTCGGGGTCGGGGCGGCCGGGCGCGCCGTCGCTGACCGAGCGATCGCCTGGACCTGCTTGCTCAACCCGTCGAGGCGCTTCAAGGCCTTCTCCAGGTCGACCTGCCTCGCGGTCCTGTCGACGCGCGTACGGAGCTGCTTGAGCGCTCCCTCGAATGTCTTCTGCCCGTCCTTGATGCTGCGGTCGATCTGCTTTCGGACGTCGGGCGGCAGCCGCCGTTCGGCCTGTCGCAGGTAGGATCTGCCGGCCTTGACCGCCCTCTTCAACAGTCTCGATTGTGACGACGCGCGCTTCTTCGTTGCCATGCCCGACCTCCCCTGCAATGCCTAGCGGTGGCCTTAACGCACCGCGTTAGTATGAGCACGAAATGACGGTGCCGACTTGACCGTGTCCGCTCAGCGACACCTTATCAAGAAGTATGCAAATCGCAAGCTGTATGACACGCAGACGAGTCGGTACATCACGCTCGAAGGCATCGCAGAGCTGGTGCGCGACGGCCACGAGATCCATGTCGTCGACCGCGACACCGGCCAGGACCTGACCCAGGTCACCCTCTCGCAAATCGTGCTCTCGGCAGAGAAACGCGGGCCCGCCCGACTGGTGGATGCGGGCGCGGACGCGATTCACGACCGCGGCCAGGCTCTGCTCGATTACGTGCGCAAGACTCTCAACGTGCCGGGCGACCTGGTCAACCAGGTGGAGCGGCGGCGCGGAGACCTGGAGGCGATGGTCGACGAGGCCATCGAGCGAGCGCTGCGCAGGTTGCGCATCCCGAGCCGGCACGACATCGACCGAGTCAACGAACGAATCGACAAACTGACGGCGCAGCTGAAGAAGCTCAACGGTGCAGGATCAACGAAGACGCGGCCTGGGAAACGCCGCACATGACCAATTAAATAGACGCCAAGTGGAGCGTTAGGCCGGATTTACTCCGGCCGTCACCTTACGTGCACCTTCCAAGCGCCGCCATGCGTGGCTGAGGAGCAGAGGGTTTCCGTAAGGGAGGGCAGTCTGCCCTCCCTTGCGTTTTCCATCGAGCGAGCGCTGCGCAGGTTGCGCATCCCGAGCCGGCACGACATCGACCGAGTCAACGAGCGCATCGACAAACTGACGGCGCAGCTGAAGAAGCTGAACGGAAGCGGGCCGCCTAAGCGCCGTTTGCGTAGATGAAGGGGCGCTGGGTGATCACGGCACGGATCTCGATGTCCGCCTCGACGCGGTAAGTCGCCTGCCGCACACGCCGGTCCCCGCGCATCTGCTGCGTCATGAGCTCGGCGGTGGCCGCCAGCCGGTTGGCGTCGCCGATCACCAGGATGGTCCAGGGTGGCACGACCAGCGCGCGGTCGATGGTGACGCCGCTCGGCGTCTGCTGGATGGGAACCCCGATCGCCACCCGATGATCATTGACGGAGATCGCCTCAGCACCCGCGGCGGCGAGGTTGTTGACCGCGTCTTGAAGGTCCAGCGCCTGCAGGCCTGACGCGTCGACGACCATGACGATCCCGGGGCCGTGGACCGGGATGAGCCCTTCGATCGCGCCCAAACGCGTGGCCTCGGCGGCGAGCTCCCGGTCGGCGGCGGAGCTGCCTCCCGATTGGAGGGCGGCCTTTCTCTGCTGCAGGTCGGCGGTCTCTGCCGACAGCGCGTCATTGGCGCGATGGAGGTCGTCGAGCAAGAAAGCGAGTGTGGTCGTGTCGGTGCCGACAAGGCTTTTTTCCACCTCCGCCTGGCTGCGAATCTGCACGGTGGCCACCAGCGCGACCAAAAGAGCGATGAGCCAGATCTCGATCGCTCGTCCCGGTCGGCGCCGCGCCGGCGCGGAGCGTCTAGGAGGTGCTGACATGGGGTATCTGCAGGCTCGAGTCGTAGGCAGGCAGCTTCAAATCAGGTTTACCGCTGATGGTGAGCACGATCTGGAAGCGGACCTCGCGATCCCGAAGGTCGGGAAGAGCTGCCGGGGCGCCCAGAGCTACGACCATGCGGTCCCGGTCGCCGACGGCGAGGATTTTGATCGGCGCCCTCAACGGCGGCCCCTGGTCGATGACGACCTCGCCCTCCGAGCCCGAAAAGGAGGAAAGAGGTGTGAGCCGGCGACCATTCACGGCCACACCCTCCGCACCGTTGGCGAAGAGGAGGAAGACCACGTCCTGGACGTCCTGGTAGTTGATCAGGTAGCCGATTTGCACGCCCTCGCTGGGAGCCGGCGTGCCGTTGCCGAGATCGACCTCGACCCCAGGCCCATGGACGGCGGTCAGGCCGGCATGAGCGCGGAGGTCGGCGACCTGGTTTTGGAGCGCTTGCGTGGTGGCCGATTGCTGGGCCGCCGCACCCTCGAGGGCGTCGATCTGCGCGCGCAGGGCGGCGATCTGGGCGCGCCTCGATTCGTTGGTCTTCTCGAGATCCTGGACGCTGTGCACGAGCGCCTGGTAGCGAGCGACCTGGTTGGACGGGGTCAACAGCTGGGATTTGACCTGGCCCGCCACCAGGAACCCCGTCGCCATGGCGACCGCGGCCACCACCACGAACCCCAGGATCCTATCGCGCGTCATGACGCAATTCTCCACTGCGCTGCGAGATGCCTGCGGGTGTCGCGAGGTGTAGGATCGGAATCCGCAAATGGCGGTCGAAACTCGCGCTTCCGCCTTCAAGACCGCCCAGCGTCGCTTTGACGCGGCGGCTGACGTGATCGGCCTCTCAGACGACGTACGCGCGGGTCTCCGTGAGGTCAAGCGAGAGCTCACCGTGCACTTCCCGGTCCACATGGACAACGGCTCGGTGCACGTGTTTACAGGCTGGCGCGTTCAGCACAACATCAGCCGCGGGCCGGCCAAGGGCGGGATCCGCTACCACCCGGACACCGACCTCGACCTGGTCAAAGCGCTCGCGATGCTCATGACCTGGAAGTGCTCTGCGGTCGGCCTGCCGTACGGCGGCTCGAAAGGGGCGGTCGCCGTAGATCCGGCGAAGCTCTCTCTAGGCGAGCTGGAGCACCTCACCCGCCGCTACGCGAGCGAGATTGCAATCCTGATCGGTCCTGAGAAAGACATCCCGGCGCCGGACATGGGCACGAACCCACAGGTGATGGCGTGGATCATGGACACCATTTCGATGCATTCCGGCCACTCGGTGCCGGCGGCGGTCACCGGCAAACCGGTCGACATCGGTGGTTCGGAAGGCCGCGTCGATGCTCCTGGGCGTGGCGCCACATACCTCACGCTCGAAGCCATCAAGTACCTCCATGTGGAGGACGAGACGCCGACGGTTGCGATCCAGGGCTACGGCCAGGTGGGCAGGTCGGCGGCCCGCCTGCTGGCCGAGGCAGGGCTCAAAGTCGTAGCCGTCAGCGACTCGAAGGGCGGCGTCTACAACCCCAACGGCCTGGACCTCAATGCCCTTGACGAGCACCGCCAGGTCCGTGGCGGTGTCACCGGTTTCAAGAAGGCTGACGGCATCACGAATGCCGAATTGCTCGAGCTGCCGGTCACCGTGCTCGTGCCGGCGGCGGTGCAGGACGTCATCACTGGCCAGAACGCCGGCCGCATCCACGCCCGGCTCATAACCGAGGGCGCCAACGCGGCGGTCGCGCCGGAAGCCGATCCCATCCTCCACGACCGCGGGATCTTCTTGATTCCCGACATCATCGCCAACTCCGGTGGCGTGATCGTGTCCTACTTCGAGTGGGTGCAGGACCTCCAGGCCTTCTTCTGGGAGGAGGAGGAGATCAACACCAAGCTCCACCACATCATCACCCGCGCCTTCTACGAGATCCTCCATACCTCGGTGAACAAGCGCATCGACATGCGGCTGGCCGCGTATGCGATTGCGGTGCAGCGGGTGGCCAACGCAACGATGGTGCGCGGGATCTATCCATAATCTGGGGGTGACCCCAGCGATTACTCCGGCGTTTCCTCAGCGCGTCCTCATCACCGGAGTTTCCAACCCCCTCGGAGCGGAAGTGGCCCGGCGTCTCGCGATTCAGGTGCCTTCGCTCTTCGGCTGCGACGTGGCCGACCCGGTGAGCGCGATCGAGGAGATGGACTTCGTCCACGCGGACACGCGCCAGTCCGTGATCGGCAAGCTGGTGCGTCAGCTGCGTATCGACACCGTCGTCCACATGGCCGTCACGGTGGACTCCGCGGCCGAGGACAGGTTGGCGCATGAGACCAACGTCATCGGGACGATGAACGTGCTCGCCGGCTGCGCGGGGCCGGCCAGCCCGGTCAGGCGGCTGGTGGTTAAGTCGAGCCAGGCTGTTTATGGCGCAGCGCCGGGAGATCCGTCCTTCCTCACCGAGCAGGTGGCGGGCTCCGATCGGCCCGCGTACGGTCTCAAGCGCGACCTGCTCGAGATGGAGCAGCTGGCGCAAGAATTCTCGCTCCGCACCTCGGGCTGCAGTGTCTGCACGCTGCGCCTTGGCTATCGCGTGGGCGAAGGCACCAAGCTCGGTAGCTACCTGTCGCTTCCAATCGTCCCCACGTTTGCGGGATTCGATCCACGCTTGCAGCTTTTGCATGAAGACGACGCCGCGGAGGCATTTGTGCGCGCAACGAGGGGGGCCCATGAAGGGGTCTTCAACGTTGCCGCCGACGGCATAGTTCTCCTGAGCCAGGCGATCGCGATCATGGGCGGGAAGGCGGTGCCCATCCTGCCTCCTTATGGCCGGTGGCTCGGACGCCTCGCCCTCCATGCCGCGGGCGTCGACCTCCCAGAGCACCTGACCGATGTGCTCGCGTTCGGGTCGGTGGCCGACTGCTCGAGTTTGGCCGCGGCGTTTGGCTGGAAGCCCGCGTACAACACGCGTGCGGTGATCGACAGCCTGGCCAGGGGCAAGGATGTCGAGGTGATCGAGTCCCCTTCACCGCCGCAGGAGTACGAGCTCCAGGTCTACCTCCAGCGCCGCCGGCGGCGGGAACGAAACGGGCACGCGCATGCTGCCCTGGCCCTACGATGTTGACGGCCCAGCGGACGACTGCACTCGCGAGCAAAGAGCTGCGCCGCCGCAGCCGCAAGGCCAAGGTGGTCGCACCGCCGCGCGCCTCTCTCCTGCGAGTGCCCAAACCCATCCGCCGATTGCAGCGCCGGGCGCCCATTTACGCGATCCAGGGCATCAACGGGTTGTCTACGCGCCTGCGCGAGATGACCGGCCGCGAGGTCATCGACATGAACCGCGTGATGGAGGTCATCCAGTTTCTGTACCGGCAGGGCGAGCTGGCTCGGCGAGGGCCCAATTACCTGGTCGACGACTTTGGGTTCGACGCGGAGTGGACCGAGTCGTTCCTTTCGGTCTTCAAGGTCCTGTATCGCGATTACTGGCGGGTGGAGACGACTGGGATCGAGTACGTGCCTGCCACCGGCCGCGCGCTTCTGGTCGCCAATCACGCCGGCGTCCTGCCGTGGGACGGCACGATGATCAAGACGGCGATGTTCGCCGAGCACCCGCACCCGCGCCATGTGCGTGCCCTGGTCGCGAGCCTGTTCATGGGCATGCCGATGCTCAGCTGGTTCCTGCGCCGCACCGGCCAGACCGTGGGACACCCGGACGACACGCGCCGCTTGCTCGAGCAGGATGAGCTCGTCCTGGTGTTTCCGGAAGGCGTGAAGGGGACTGGCAAGCCGTTCAAGGACCGCTATCGGTTGCGCCGGTTTGGACGGGGAGGCTTTGTCTCCACCGCGATCCGCGCAGGATCACCGATCATCCCAGTCTCTGTGGTTGGGTCTGAAGAGATCTATCCGATGATCGCGGACTTCGCGCCGATGGCGAGGCTGTTCGGGCTGCCTTACTTCCCCGTCACGCCGATGTGGCCGTGGCTCGGGCCGCTGGGCATGATCCCGCTGCCCAGCAAGTGGCGGATCCAGTTTCACCCGCCGGTGCACACGGAGGCGCACCCGCCTTCAGCCGCCGACGACAACCACCTGGTCATGACGATCTCGGACGAGGTGCGCAACACGATCCAGAAAGGCATCTACGACAACTTGAAGCTGCGCCGAGGTGTCTTCGTCTAACCCACCGCCGGCCGAGGGCGTTCGCGTTCACTGGGCGCAGCTGCCCACTGCTGTGAAGCGCGCGATCGAAGAGCGCATCGGAGGCACCGTTGTAGAAGCGATCACGCAGCCTGGCGGATTCTCGCCGGGCCTAGCTGCGCGGGTCCGCACCAGCGATGGCCGGCGCTGTTTTGTCAAAGCCGTCAACGAATTGGCTAACCCCGAGACGCCGGGCATGCACCGCCGGGAGGCCGAGGTGGTCGCGGCGCTGCCGCGTGAGGCGGCGGTGCCTCGATTGCTCTGGAGCTACGACGAGGGTGGTTGGGTCGCGCTCGGCCTCGAGGACATCGATGGCCACATGCCGGCCCAACCCTGGCGCGAGGACCACCTGCAGCTCGTCGTCGAGGGCCTCCATCGTCTGCATGACGTCCTCACCCCATCGCCCATCGCCAGCATTAGCGCGGCCGATGGATTCGCCACGCTCATCAAGGGCTGGCAAGAGCTGAGGGATTCGAACGCAGCCCTGGACGAGTGGTCGAGCCGGAACATCCATCGATTGATCGATCTCGAGACGAACACACCAGCGGCCGTCTCGGGCCGGACGCTGCTGAATTTCGACGTTCGAGCAGACAACATACTCATCGCGGGCCAGCGCGTGTACTTCGTCGACTGGCCGTGGGCTCGCGTGGGCGCTCCCTTCGCGGAATGGCTTGCATTTGCGCCATCGGTGTACATGCAAGGAGGACCGAAACCAGGCGAGTTCTTGCGAATGGTGGAGTTCGATGGGGTTGCTGACGGCGACATCAACGCGGTCATCGCCTCGCTGACCGGGTACTTTCTGGCGCACTCACGCCGGACGCCACCGCCGGGGATTCCTACGGTGCGAGCCTTCCAGGCGGCGCAAGGGTGGATAGCTCTGGAGTGGCTGCGTGAGCGAACCGGCTGGGACTAGACTCGACACGGTGACGGCAGACGAGCGGCTCGTCGAGCTCATCGTGTCGGAGATGCGTGGCCATCGCCCAATGACCGCGTCCGAGATCGCGCGGGCGATACAACATCATGCCAAGGTGAAAACCGATGCGCGCAGCGTGACCGCGGTCCTGGCTGAATCGCGCCGCTTCAGGCCCACCCATCGCAGGTTCTTTCAGCGTGGCGCCAGATGGGAGCTGGTCGAGGTTGGTCCCGCCGACAATCCGGGTCCGGCCGGAGCGCCTGTCCCGGCTCGACCACATCCGCCGACTCTGTCTGGCGCCGCGGCCGCTGACCTTGCGTTTCGCGAGGACGAGCCACCGACGAACGCGATCGGTCGAATCGCCTAGCTACTTCACCACGGAGCGGCGCGACGACGGCTCGGGTTCTTCGATGATGTCGAGCGCGGTCGCCTGGCTGATCCAGTACTGCACGTCCGAGCGGCGCGGCGCGCCGGCGAGCCCGACGGCGTCGGCCAGCTTCTTGTGAAGGTCGTCGGCGTCCTGGGCGCGCAGGTCCTTCATGGTCTCGACGCCGAAGCGGCGGATGGTCTGCAGATGCCGCTCCATGCCCGACACCTCCATCAGCGTGCACTGGTGCGCGAACCCGAGCAAGCGCTCGGTCGTGATTCCCGTGCGCTTGGACAGTCGCTCGCGGTCGATTTCGAGCGACGTGCGGTGCAGGAGCTGGTTCGTGTGCCGGATCCCGGTGGCCCGCAGGCGGCGTACATCGTCATCAGAGATGCCTCGCAAGTATTCGAGGGTCCGGTACACGCCATAAAGGATATGCGTGACCGCGTCCGGTTACTTGTCTGCTGGTTGTATCTCCTATAATTCATCGCAGCCCACCGCCATTGGAGTAAGCACACCCTGAATCAGAGCCGGCTCGCAACCCGTGAGGCGTTTACCGGGGAGCAGTCTGGCCTCGAGATCGGGATCGGGCGGCGCGCGCGGCGCGCTTACGGTTTCGACGAGGTCGCACTCGTACCCGGTGGCGTCACGCTCAATCCAGACGAGGTCGACATCTCGTTTGCGATGGGCGATCACTTCCGGCTGGACATCCCCGTCTGGGGTGCTGCGATGGATGGGGTAGTCGACGTCGACTTCGCGATCGCGATGGGCAAGCTCGGCGGGGTGGCGGTGCTGAACCTCGACGGCGTCCACACGCGCTACGCAGATTCGAAGCCGATCATCGAGCGGATCGCCGCAGCCGACAAGGCGACCATCAATGCAGTCCTCAAAGAGGTCTACCGCGAGCCGGTCAAGCCGCACCTCATCACCGAACGGATCAAAACGATCAAGGCCGCGGGGGTGCCCTGCGCGGTTTCCACCGTGCCTGGTAGAGCGGAGGAGCGCGCCCAGCTCGTGCAGGCGGCCGGTGCTGATGTGCTCGTCGTCCAGGGCACCGTGCTCACGGCGCGCCATTCGTCAAGGTCGTATCACCAGCTTGCTTTCGAAGAGCTCGTGCGAAGTTGCGAAATCCCGGTGATCGTCGGCAACTGCGTTCACTACGAGACCGCGCTCGAGCTTATGGAAACGGGCATCGCGGGCATCCTCGTCGGGGTCGGCCCAGGTGCCGCATGCACCACGCGCGGGGTCCTGGGCGTGGGCGTCCCACAGGTCACCGCCACCGCCGACGTCGCGGCTGCGCGCGATGAGCACATGCGCAGGGGCGGCAGGCGGGTCGCGGTCATCACGGACGGTGGCATGCGCATCGGTGCTGACGTATGCAAGGCGTTCGCGTCAGGCGCAGACGCCGTCATGATCGGGACGCCGCTCGCCGGCGCCGAGGAGTCGGCGTCCAAGGGCTACAACTGGGGCATGGCGACGCCCGATCCCAACCTCCCGCGCGGCACGCGAATCCACGTGGGCACGAAAGCGACGCTGAAGGAGATCCTGCTCGGCCCGGCCCGCGTCGACGACGGCAGCCAGAACTTCGCCGGCGCCCTTCGGTCCGCGCTGGGCGTCTGCGGCGCTCACGACATTCCCGAGTTTCAGCACGTCGAGATGGTCATCGCCCCATCGATCACGTCCGAGGGCAAGTCCCTCCAGCAGTCGCAACACGTGGGCATGGGGAAGGGCTGATCTGAGCCGGACCGCCACGGCTGCCCGGCCTCGAAAGGAAACTACGCCCGCGATGCGCCAGCAAACCGTGCTCGTCCTTGATTTCGGGTCGCAGTTCAGCCAGCTGATCGCCCGTCGCGTGCGCGAGGCCAAGGTCTACTGCGAGCTCGTGCCTGGTACCACGCCCTGGTCGGAGCTGAAGGAGCGCCAGCCCGCGGGACTGATCCTCAGCGGAGGGCCGGCGAGCGTCTACGAGCAGGACGCTCCGCAAGTCGACCCGCAAGCCCTCCGGGCCGGCATTCCCGTGCTCGGAATCTGCTACGGAATGCAGCTCATCGCCCATCACCTCGGCGGCAAGGTCGATCCCGGGCGCGCCCATGAGTACGGGCCGGCGCTGCTCGCCGTCAGGGAGCCGGCCGCATTGTTCGAAGGGCTCAACGTCGAGCTCCCCGTCTGGATGAGCCATGGCGACTCGGTGACCGAGATGCCGCCGGGCTTCCACGCCCTCGCCTCGAGCGGCAACTCGCCAGTGGCGGCGTTCACGGACGGAAACGGGATCTATGGGATCCAGTTCCACCCGGAGGTCGTGCACACGCCGAGCGGGCGTGAGGTGCTGCGCAACTTCCTCTATCGCGTTTGCCACTGCGATCCTTCATGGACGGCCGGCTCTTTCATCGCCGAGGCGGTCGAAAGCATCCGTGCCCAGGTCGGGGATGGCCGCGTGATCTGTGCGCTCTCAGGTGGCGTGGACTCGGCCGTCGCCGCCACGCTCATCCACTGCGCCGTCGGTGACCAGCTCACCTGCGTGTTCGTCAACAACGGCCTCCTGCGCAAAGAGGAGCCCGAGCGAGTGCTGGCCGTGATGCACGGCAACCTCGACATGGACATCAAGTACGTCGACGCCACTGCGCGATTCCTCGAAGCGCTGCGCGGAGTCGTCGACCCCGAAGAAAAGCGACGCATCGTCGGCCGGGAGTTCATCACGGTCTTCGAAGCCGAGGCCAAGAGCCTCGGGCACATCGACTTCCTTGCGCAGGGAACGCTGTATCCCGACGTGATCGAGTCCACCGCCCCAGATGTGTCCTCGACCGCCGTGAAGATCAAGACCCACCACAACGTCGGCGGGCTGCCGCCAGGCTTGCGGTTCCAGCTCATCGAGCCTCTCCGCTACCTGTTCAAGGACGAGGTGCGCGCGGTCGGCATCGAGCTCGGCATGCCTGAGGAGATGGTGTACCGCCAGCCGTTCCCAGGGCCCGGCCTGGCGATCCGCTGCCTTGGAGAGGTCACCGCCGAGCGCCTGGAAATCCTGCGCAACGCCGATTGGGTGGTGGTGGACGAGATCAAGCACTTCGGCCTGTACCGCCAGGTCTGGCAGTCGTTTGCCGTGCTGACGCCGCTGCAGACGGTGGGCGTGATGGGCGACTACCGCACGTATGCCAACGTGGTGGCGGTGCGGGTCGTCAGCAGCGAGGACGCGATGACCGCCGATTGGGCCCGGGTGCCGTACGAGGTGCTGGCGCGGATCAGCAACCGAATCGTCAACGAGGTCAAGGGCGTCAACCGGGTCGTGTTCGACATCACGTCAAAGCCGCCCGGCACCATCGAGTGGGAGTGACGGCCAGCTAATCCGCGTTCGTGCTCCAATAGCCCGCGCGTGAAAGTTCTTGTCATCGGGTCAGGCGCCCGCGAGCATGCGCTGGTCTGGAAGTGCGTGCAGTCGGAGCTGGTCGAGCGCGTCTACTGCGCGCCGGGCAATGGCGGCACTGGCGGCATGGCCCGAAACATTCCCATCGGTGCCGCCGACGTGGTGCGGATGGTTGAGTTCGCCAAGCGCGAACGGATCGGCCTCGTCGTCCTGGGCCCGGAGGTGGCCGTGGACGCGGGGATGGGCGACGCGCTGCGCCAAGCCGGATTCAACGTGTTCGGCCCCAACCGCGGCGCGGGTCGCATCGAGTCGAGCAAGTCCTTCGCCAAACAGCTGATGACCCGTGCCGGCATTCCCACCGCCGAGTACGCCGTCTTCACCGATCCGGCGCCCGCACGGGAGTGGGCTCGCGAGCGTGAAGGCCAGGTCGCGGTCAAGGCGGATGGGCTCGCGCGAGGCAAGGGAGTCATCATCTGTGAGAGCGTCGATGAGGCGAACGCTGCCATCGACGCGATTCTCGTCCAGAGCCGTTTCGGGCGCAGCGGCGCCACCATCGTGCTCGAGGAGAAGCTCCAGGGACCCGAGCTCTCGGTGCTCGCGATCACGGACGGGACCGATGTCATCGCGCTCGCGCCCGCGCGCGACTTCAAGCGAGCTCATGACGGAGACCAGGGACCGAATACGGGAGGCATGGGGGCGTACTCGCCGCCGATCGGAGTGGAGCCGGCTGTCTTGGACGACGTCCTGGCCACCGTGCTCAAGCCGGCGATCAAGGAGCTGGCGGACTCGGGCGACGAGTTTCGAGGAGTCCTCTACGCCGGCCTGATGCTCACGCACTCGGGCGTACGGACGCTGGAGTTTAACGCCCGCTTCGGCGACCCGGAAGCGCAGGTTGTCCTGCCGCGCCTGGAGTCCGATTTTGTGGCTCTTGCGCTGGCGGCGGCGAAAGGCACGCTGGCGAGCATCCCCGACCCGAAATGGGACCCGCGGGCGGCGGTCGGGGTGGTGGTGGCGTCCGCAAACTACCCAGACGATGCGCTCATGAAGACCGGCTTCCCGATCCGCGGGCTGGCCGAGATGCCCCGAGGCGTCCAGGTCTTTCATGCCGGGACGCGCTTCGAGCCCGGCCGTGGCCTGGTGACCGACGGAGGCCGCGTCGTGACCGCAGTGGCGTTGGGCGACACGGTTGCGGAGGCTCGCGAGAAGGCGCTCGCCGGGGCGCGGCAGGTACGATTCCAGGGGGCTTTTTATCGTTCAGACATAGCCCAGGAGGCCATCTAATTGCAGCCAGTCGTCGGCATCATCCTCGGCTCCAAGTCAGATTTGCCGCTGATGGAGTCCTGCGTCAAAGTCCTCGACGAGCTCGAATTGACGCACGAGGTCAAGGTCTGCTCGGCGCATCGCAATCCCAAAGGCGTCATGGAGTGGGCCACGTCGGCGCGCGAGCGCGGGCTGAAGGTCGTGATCGCGGCGGCGGGCGGCGCTGCCCATCTTCCCGGCGTGGTCGCCGCCTGGACCGATCTCCCGGTGATCGGCGTCCCCGTCCCGACACAGCATCTGGGTGGCGTCGACTCGCTGTACTCGATCGTGCAGATGCCGGCGGGGATCCCGGTGGCGACGGTCGCCATCGGTGAGGCGGGCGCCAAGAACGCAGCCTGGCTCGCGGCGCGCATCATCGGCATCTCGGACGGCGCGGTGGCGCAGCGGCATCTAGAGAAACGAGCGGCCCTCGCCACGTGACCGCGAAGAAGGCGCCCCGCGTACGCCTGCTCGACACCACGTTTCGCGACGCCCAGCAATCGCTGCTGGGCGGTAACTTGCGCGGGTCCGAGATCGTTCCAGTCGCGGGCAAGATGGATGCCATCGGTTTTGCCGCGATGGAGGCATTCGGCGGCGCCACTTTCGAGACGCAGGTGCGAAGGCGCGAAGATCCGTGGGCTTATCTCCGCAAACTGAACAAGGCGACGCCGAACACCCCGATCCAGGCGCTCATCCGCGGCCAGAACCTGGTCGCCAATCGCAACTTCGCGGACGACGCCGTCGAACTGTTCATCAAGCACTCGGCCAAGAACGGCATCGACGTCTTCCGCGTCTTCGACCCTCTCAACGACCTCCGCAACATGGAGGCTGCGATCGGCGCCGCGCTCAAGGCCAAGAAGAGGGTGCAGGGCGCGTTGAGCTACGCCGTCTCCCCCGCGCACAGCATCGAGCTCTGGTGCTCGCTCGCCAAAGGACTGGTCGACATGGGCGCTCACGACATCGTCATCAAAGACACGTCCGGGCTGCTGAGCCCCCAGGCGACGTGGGAGCTGGTGACTGCTCTCAAGCAGACGGTCAAGGTCCCGATCAACGTCCACTCGCATTGCTCTAGCGGGATGGCGCCGATGGCCTACATGGCGGCAGTCGAAGCAGGCGCGGATGTCCTGGACGTCGCCATGTCACCGCTCGCCTGGGGCACCTCGCAGCCTGCGGCCGAGAGCGTCATCGCGGCGCTGCAGGGTGGCGAATATGACACGGGGTTGGACCTCGACAAGCTGTGGGACGTCCAGCATGACGTCGAGTCGCTGAAGCGAGAGCACATCGCGGAGCTGAGCCCGGTTGCGGACCGCGTCGATGCCAGCATCCTCCGCTATCACCTGCCCGGCGCCACGCTGGAGGACATCCACCGGCAGCTCGATGCCCACGGCGCGGCTGACCGCCTGGCCGAGGTTTTGGAGGAGGTCAGTCGCGTCCGGCTGGAGCTAGGCTACCCGCCCCTGGTCGCGCCCATCCGGCAGATGATCGCGACGCAGGCGGTCTACAACGTCATCGGAGGCGACCGCTACGCGACCGTGACTCAGGAGCTGAAGGACTATCTGCAGGGGTTGTATGGACGGCCGCCGGTGCCGGCCGACCCAGAGCTCCGCCGCCTGGTCCTCGGCCGCGAGGAGCCGATCACGATCCGGCCCGCCGATTTGCTCGAACCCCAGGTCGAGGCGGCGCGCCAGCAACTCAGGAAGATGAACCTGGATACGAGCGACGATGCGGTTCTCATCCAGCTTCTGTTTCCCAATCTCGCGATCGGTTACTTGCGCCAGCCCGCGCCGGCCGACGGCGAAAAAGCGCGGCCCGTAGCCGTGAGCACAGCGCCGCCTGCGCCATCGCCTGAGCCCGCGCCCGTAACCCCCGCTGCCGCACCGCCGGTCACGGCCGAGTTCGACGTCGAGGTCGACGGCGAGGTGTTCAAGGTTCGCGTCAGCGGCGCCGGCATGACCGTCATGGCAGGCGCCGGACCGGCTGCGGGCTCGGCGTCACCTGCGAGTCCCGCGCCGCTTCGGTCCGGCGAGGGCGCGGTGATCGCGCCGATGCAGGGCTTGATAGTCAAGATCCCCGTCAAGCCGGGCGACGCCGTCAAGCTCGGCGACGTGGTTGCGGTGCTGGAGGCCATGAAGATGCAGAACGACATCGTCACCACCGTTGCGGGAACGGTGCGTGAGGTCTACGTGAAAGAAGGCGAGGTCGTGAGTCCCAGCCAGCCTCTTCTCGCAGTCGGATGAAGAACAAGCTCTTCAATAAAATCCTGGTCGCCAATCGAGGCGAGATCGCGATTCGCGTCATGCGCGCGTGTCGCGAGCTCGGCATCGCGACGGCGGCGGTGTACTCGGATGCGGATCGAAACGCGATCCACGTGCGTTACGCCGACGAGGCGCATCACATCGGCGGCGCGGCTCCGTCCGAGTCGTACCTTCAGCTCGATCGCATCGTCAAGGTCGCCCACGACTGCGGCGCCGAAGCGATCCATCCCGGTTATGGCTTCCTGTCCGAAAAAGCAGCGTTTCCGGACGCTTGCGACGCGGCCGGGATCAAGTTCATCGGGCCGCCTGGCTCTGCCATGCGCGCCCTGAGCTCCAAGCTCGCGGCGCGCAAGCTCGCTGCCGACAACGGCGTCCCCGTGACGCCCGGCAGCGGTGCGATCTCCGATCACGCCGCGGCGGTCGCCGCGGCCAAAGAGATCGGCCTGCCCTTGTTGGTGAAGCCTTCCGGCGGAGGCGGTGGGATCGGCATGAAGGTGGTCGAGTCGGAGGGCGAGCTGGCGGCCGCGATCGAAAGCAGCGCACAGGCGGCGCGCTCGGCCTTTGGCGATCCGACGATCTATATCGAGCGGTACGTGCGCAAGCCTCGGCACATCGAGATCCAGGTCATTTGTGACCACGAAGGCAATGCGGTCCACCTCGGCGAGCGCGAGTGTTCGATCCAACGGCGCCATCAGAAGATCATGGAAGAGACTCCGTCGCCGGCAGTCACTCCCGAGATTCGCTCCGCCATGGGCGAGGCTGCGCTGAGAGCCGCCAGGGCGGCGGGCTACGTCAATGCCGGAACAGTGGAGTTCATCTTCAGCGACGGCGAGTTCTACTTCCTCGAGGTCAACGCGAGGCTCCAGGTCGAGCATCCCATCACCGAGGCGGTCACAGGCATCGACCTGGTCAAAGAGCAGATCCGGATCGCTGCGGGACTTCCTCTTGGCTTCTCACAGCAGGACGTGTCGTGGACCGGGCACGCGATCGAGATGCGGATCAATGCCGAGGATCCCGTGCGCAAGTTCATGCCCAATCCAAAGCGGATCGCGCGCTGGGTGGCACCTGCCGGACCTGGTGTGCGAGTGGACTCAGGGTTCGGCCCCGGCTCCGATGTGCCCCCGAACTACGACTCGCTCCTGGCCAAGCTCATCGTCCACGGCACGGATCGCGCGGAGGCCATCGCGCGCGCGGGCCGGGCCTTACGCGAGTTCGTCGTCGTCGGTCCTGCGACCACCATCAGCTATCACCGCGCCATCCTCGACAGCCCCGACTTTCGCTCCGGCAACCTGAGCACGCGCTTCATCGACGATCATCCTGCGCTGGTCGAAAAGGCCAGGCAGCTCGCCGGCGATGTGTCGCCTTTCGACTATGGTCCCGATCCGCGCCACGTCGCCGCTGCCGCGGCCGCGGTGGCCGCGGCGGTGAACAGAACCTGAGCGAGCTTTCGCATCCCACGGCCGGTCGGCCTTTCGAGGTGGTGCAAACCAGGATCGCGGGTCGGTCGGGGCCGTTCGTGATCCGCGAGGACGTGATCAGGTTTCCCGACGGTGCCGAAGCCACGTACACCGTGGTCACCAACCCCGACTCGGCGTTCGTCGTCCCCTACTTCGACAATGCCGACACGATGCTTGTGCGCCAGTGGCGCCATGCGTGGGACGAGTCGTCGTGGGAGGTGCCGGCCGGGACATTTGATGACGGCGAGGATGCGTTGACGTGCGCGAGTCGCGAGCTGGCGGAGGAAACCGGACTCATCGCGTCCCGCTACGCGTCGCTTGGGGTCGTGCACGGCGCGGCCTTCCTCACCGGGCGCGCCCACATGTTCCTGGCCGAAGGCCTCACCGCGTCAGACCGCAACCCGGAAACGTACGAGCAGGACATGGAGGTGCGGCGCCTGCCGTTCAAGGCAGCGCTGCAGGCTGCTCTTGACGGCGCCATTGCACACTCGGGCTCGGTCACTGCTCTGGTGCGCGCTGCCCACCTGCTCAAGCTTGTTTAGCTCGAAGTAGAAGACGAGGGCGTAGCGCTGGGCGAAGCCTGTGGGCTGGGCGCTGGGTTCTGCTCGCCGCGCCCATTTGCGCCGCTGTTCGCGCCACCGCGCAAATCGGCGGGACCGGCGAACATGAGGTCGTACTCGGCGGCGATGTTGGCGCCGGCCACGTCCTGGACTGTTGACAGCACCACCAACTTGTAGGTCGCGTGTGGCTTGAGGTCCAGACCGCTGATCGTGACCGTGCGGTTGGCGTAGACCGGGTTGCCGCCGACCTGCTTGCCCTTGCTGTCCAGGATGATGACGCCCGACGCAACGCTCTCGGGCTTCAAGTCGCTGTCAAACGTGATCTTGACCGTGCCTGGCGACACTTCGACGCTGACGACCTCGGCGCCCTTGCCCAGCGTCAACAGGGGACCGGCCGCCGCCTGGTCGATGAGGAACTGCTGGCTGCCCTGGGTGCGCACGAGGGTCAGCGTCTCCTCGTATGCGCTGACATCCAATTTGTCATGCGACAGCACGATCCGGACCACGAACTGCGCCGTGTCAGGGTGGTCGCCCGTGATCGACTGCGTGAGCAGGTAGTAGCGGGAGAAGCTCGGGTCGCCAGTCACAACGAGGTTCAACCCACCGGTCGCGCTCGAGTAAGCCTTTCTGCCGTTGTCGTCGAGATAAGACGCCGCCTTGACCGCGTCCTGGTTCTTGCGCGCTTGCATGAAGATGTTCACGACCGAGGAAGCGGCATCCAGCACGGGTGGCCTCGGAGGTGGCGCAGGCGCCGATGCGCCGAAGACCGACGCGCCGCGGAGGTAAATGAACGTGACGCCGTTGGGCGCCCAGACGGGGAGGTGGTACGTCCCGTCCGCCAGCTTGGCCAGGCCCGTGCCGTCAGGGCGGACCTCCCAGAGATCCGTGTCACTGCCAAGAAGGATCTCGTCCTGGCTCGACCAGCTGGGTTCGCCAGAGGGCAGCGTCGCCGCGGTCTTGCCACCGACGTCTGAAACGACGACACCCTGTGCGGTCGAGTACATGAGGCCGGTGCCATCCGGCGACCAGCCCAGGAACTGGGCGCCCGCCAGGCCGAGCACGATGCCCTTGCCGGTGGCGATGGCAAACACGTACAGCGATTGGTCCTGGGCGTAGGCGAGGTGCGCGCCATCCGGTGAGAACGAGAGGACGTCGATCGTGCTGGTGGTTGGGAGTGAGGTCAGCTTGATCGGGCCGTCAGCGCCCTGCGCGTAGACGCCGTCAACAGCAGTCCACACCACGCCGTCCTTGGTCCAGCCCACGCGGGTGGGAGCGGGGACTGGAGATATCTCCAACTTGTCGATCGCGACCAGGCTCAGGATCTCGATCTTGCCGTTACGGATGTACGCCAGGCGGTCACCGGCAGGCGCGACCGCGGCCGACGTCACACCGTCTGGGACGAGCGTGTTGATGGTGCCGCCGGCGGCCGCGACGGACTCCAGCGCGCCGCCGGCAGTCACGAAAAACACGATCGACGAGTCAGAGGACCACTGCAGATTGGTGACGCCGGCCGGGATGCCCGCGAGCTGGTGCTGGTCCGGAAGCTGCGTGCGTGGCGACGGGCTGGGGATGGGCGTCGGCGTGGGCGACGGTGAAGGCGCCGGGGGCTGGGTTACGAACGTGATCGTCTTCGGCCCCGCGAGTTTCCCCCCCGAGGCGGTCCTGGCGCCGGGGCCGATGGTCACCTGGTACTGGGTGTTGGGGGCCAGGTTTCCGCTCGTGGGCTGAACGGATAGCGTGTTCGCGGACCACGAGAAGGCGACGGTCGTCGCCGGCGTGATCTGGACGGCGCTCTCTGTGGAGGCATGGTCCATCGGCTGGTTGAAGTTGACCAGGATCGGCTGCTGGAGCCGCACCGCGCTCTGGTCGTTCATCGGGCTCGTGACGAGGACGTCCCTCGTCAAGCTGCCGGTCGACCCGCTGGTGAGGGCGGTGAAGACGACGGCAGCGGCGATGAGGATCACGCCCACGGCCGCCCCCGCCCAGGCGAGGCCCGCCGGACCGAACGCCTTCCGCCACCAGGGCACGGTGGTGGGCCCACCCATGCCCCAGGCCCGGTTCATCAGCTGGCGCCGGAGCGCCGAGCGGAACGCGTCATCGAGCGGAGGGTCGTCGCTCATGCGGCCCGCACGCAGCAGGTCGGCGACGTGCTTCAGATCTCCGTCCTGCAGGATGTCGTCGAGCTCTGGATCGTGGTGCATGCTCATTCAGCCGGCCTCAGCGTGCCGGCCTCGTCACGGAGGCGGCTCACCCCGCGGTGGATGAGCAGCTTGACCGCACCCGCCGTCTTCCCCATCGCGACAGCGATGTCCTCGATCTTCATGTCCTCCTGGAACTTGAGCACGAGGGCAGTTTTCTGTTGAGCAGGCAGCGCCTCGACGAGCACCCAGATGCGCCGGATCTCATCGCGATGCGCGGCCTCCTCCTCGAGAGGCGGTCCGCCGATGGAAAGGTCGTGGAAGTCCTCCAGTGGAGACGAGGGCCGCAAGGTGCGGTATCGGTCGGCGATGGCGTTGACGGCGATCTGGTAGAGCCAGGCAGCAAAAGGACGCCCCGTGTCCTGGTATCGGGGCATGGCCTTCAGAGCCTTCATGAAGATCTCCGAAGTAACGTCCTCTGCTGCGGTTTGCTCCCTCACTCTTGAATACACGAACCGGTAAATCTGCTGAAAGTGGCGGTCGTAGAGCGCCCCGAACTGCCGGGGGTCCCGCTTGGCGCGCTCGACGAGATCGCTCTCGTCGTCGCGAGGCGGGTCGCTCACGGGCCCTTCAGCCTGTGTCCGTTCAAACGACGCGCCGTTCGAACTGGTTACAGAGCATCGGGGAGATGGTGAGAGGCGCGGGAAGCATGTAGGTGTCGATTATCGGGTTCGCTGTCATGCCGCTTAACGAAGCCCTGCTATCCCACAGCATCTAGTGGGCTGGACCGTTCTGTCCACAATATCTGCTCGGAGCTTCGGCGTCGGTATAATCGCGCTGTCCCCAGTGTTCATTGGGAGCCGGCGCCTTTATTGATCGAGCGATACTATCCGCCTGCCATTCGGGCGGTCTGGGCCGACCAGCACCGGTTCGAGTTGTTTCTGCGCATCGAGATCCTGGCGTGCGAGGCATGGGCCGGCCTGGGCCGCATCCCCGAGTCAGCGCTGCCCAAGATCCGCAAGGCAACCTTCGACGCCGCGCGGATCGCCCAGGTCGAGGCCAGGGTGGGGCACGACGTAATTGCTTTTCTGACCGTCGTCAACGAGTCGATCGGACAGCCCGAAGCACGCTACGTGCACCTCGGCATGACGAGCCAGGACCTGAACGACACGGCCATGGCGGTCCAGCTGATGGAGTCGTCCCGGATCATCGCTCGCGACCTCGGGAGCGTCCGCGAGGCGGCCGCCGAGCTGGCGGTCCGCCATCGCAAGACCCTGATGGCCGGCCGGACGCACGGCATCGTCGCGGAGCCCACGACCTTTGGTTTCAAGGTGGCCGGATGGGTGGCCGAGCTCGACCGCGCGCTCGCGCGATTGGAGCGGGCCACCGACGAAGTCGCGGTGGGTCGCGTCAGCGGTGCGGTGGGCACGCATGCGACCGTGGACCCGCGAGTCGAGGAGCACGTCTGCGCCGCGCTCGGCCTGAAGGCGGACCCGATCACAACCCAGGTCGTGGCACGCGACCGCCACGCCAACTTCATGTCCGCGCTGGCGCTGGCGGCGGGGGCGTTAGAAAGGTTCGCGATCGAGATTCGCCACCTGCAGCGGAGCGAGGTCGGGGAGGCGTTCGAGCCGTTCGGCAAAGAGCAGAAAGGAAGCTCGGCGATGCCCCACAAGCGCAACCCTGTGATGACCGAGCGTGTTTGCGGTTTGGCACGAGTCGTGCGCGGCCATCTCGTCACAGCGCTCGAGAACACCGGCCTCTGGCACGAGCGAGACATCAGCCACTCTTCGGCCGAACGCATCATCTTCCCGGATGCCTGTGCCGCCGTCGACTTCATGGCGCTCGAGATGACAACGGTTCTGGTCGGTCTCGAGGTACGGCCGAAGCGAATGCTTCGCAACCTTCAGTTTGGTGGCGGCGTTGTGTTCTCCCAGCGGGTGCTGCTCGCCCTGGTCGACAGCGGCATGTCCCGCGAGGATGCATATGCAGTGGTGCAGAAGGCCGCGATGGAAGCGCTCGACGAGGAAGGCCCAGGATTCCGAGCGCTCCTGGAGAAGGACGCCGAGGTCACGAAGCGTATCGGCGCGCGTCTCGGAGAAGTCTTCGATCCTTGGGCCGGCCTGGAGCACACCGACCTCGCGTATGAGCGATTGGGCCTCGGGGTGCCCGTCAAATGAGCATGGATTGGCTCGGCCGGTATCACGATCAATCGGCGACTGCCGGTCCAGCGGTCATGGCGACCGACCTCCCACTTAAGCTGTTCGCTCGCGGCAAGGTTCGCGACACGTATGAGCTGGGCGCGGACCGGCTGCTCATGGTCGCCACCGACCGCATCTCCGCCTTCGACCATGTCCTGCCCAACGGCATCCCCGACCGCGGCAAGGTCCTGACCCAGCTTTCCATCTTCTGGTTCTCGCAAACGCACGCGTTCCAGGAAAACCACCTCGTCTCGGGGATGGTGCCGGACCTGCCGCCCGAGCTGCGCGAGAGGCGCGCCGACCTCGCGGGCCGCTTCATGATCGTGCGCAAGGCGAAGCGCATCGACTTCGAGTGCGTTGTGCGTGGATACCTGGCGGGGAGCGCCTGGAAGGAGTACCAGGACTCGCGCACGCTGGCCGGCGAGGAGATGCCGCCCGGCCTCCGCGAAAGCGAGCGGCTCGCTTACCCGACCTTCTCGCCGGCGACCAAGGCGGCGAGCGGCCACGACGAGAACATCACCTTCTCGCAGTTGAAGAAGGAGGTCGGCGACGAGCTCGCCACGAAGCTTCGCGACGCGAGCATGGAGCTGTACAAGTTCGCGTCCACGCTCGCCGAGCGCCGAGGGCTCATCCTCGCGGACACGAAGTTCGAGTTCGGCCTCATCGACGATGACCTCGTCCTCATCGACGAAGCGCTCACGCCCGACAGCTCGCGCTACTGGGAAGCGGCCACGTACCAGATCGGCGCGTCGCCGCAGTCGTTCGACAAGCAGTTCGTGCGCGACTGGCTTCTCCGCTCCGGCTGGGACAAGGAGTCAGAGCCGCCGCCGCTTCCGGACGACATCGTTGCGCAGACGCGCGAGCGTTATCTCACCGCGTATCAGCGGCTGGTCGGAAAGCCGCTGTTCCCGCGGAAGCCGCGCAACGAGTGATGAGAGTTGTGGCGAGGGTCATCGTGACGCCCAAGCCAGTCGTCAACGATCCGCAGGGCATCACCGTGAAGCAGGGACTGGCCACGCTCGGGTTTCGCGAGGTCGAAGACGTCCGCGTCGGCAAGTACATCGAGGTGAGCATGGAGGCGGAGAGCATGCACGAGGCGCGTGAGCGGGTCGAGGCCATGTGCCGTCAGCTGCTCGCGAATCACATCATCGAGGACTTCCATTTCGAAGTCGATCAGGTCGTTCGTCGATGAAGTTCGGTGTTGTCGTGTTCCCGGGCACGTGGTCGGACCGCGACTGCGGCTGGGTGATCGACCAGGTGGTCGGCGCGCAGCTTCAATACCTCTGGCACAAGGACGCCGACCTCAAGGGCTGCGACTGCGTCATCCTTCCGGGCGGGTTCGCCTACGGCGATTACCTCCGCACCGGCGCGATCGCGCGATTCGCGCCCGTCATGCAGGAGGTAGGCGAGTTTGCCGATCGCGGCGGGCTGGTGTGGGGAATCTGCAACGGCTTCCAGATCCTTTGCGAAGCCGGGCTCCTTCCAGGCGCATTGATCCGCAACTCCTCGCTCGAGTACCGCTGCGAATGGACCCACCTATCGGTGGAACGGACCGACCTGGCTTTCACCTCTCAATGCGCTGAACGCGAGGTGATCCGCGTGCCCATCGGGCACGGGGAAGGCAGCTACTTCGCCGAACCCGCCGTCCTCTCGCGCCTCGAACAGAACGGCCAGGTGGTATTCCGCTACTGCGACGCTAGCGGCCGCGTGGTGCCCGGCGCCAACCCGAACGGCTCGCTCCACAACATCGCGGGCATCATCAACAAACGCGGCAACGTGCTCGGGATGATGCCCCATCCTGAGCGCTGCTCCGAGCCCGAGCTGGGCGGCGCCGATGGGCTCAAGCTGTTCCGCTCTGTGGCCGGCCACGGGCTGAAGGTGCTGATGTCGTGAGCCTCGACACAGTAGATTCCCGGCGGCTGAGGGAGGTCGCGCTGACGCCGGAGGAGTACCGCGTGATCGTCGAGAAGCTCCGGAGGCCGCCGAACGACGTCGAGCTCGGGATGCTCGGGGTGCTCTGGTCGGAACACTGCTCATACAAATCGTCCAAGGCCCTTCTTCGCCGGCTGCCCTCGGCTGGCGAGGCGGTGCTGCAGGGCCCGGGCGAGAATGCGGGCGCGGTCGAGATCGGGGCGGGATGGGCCGCGGTGTTCAAGATCGAATCGCACAACCATCCCTCGGCCATCGAGCCCTACCAGGGCGCGGCGACCGGGGTCGGCGGCATCATCCGCGACGTCATCGCCATGGGAGCACGGCCGATCGCCCTGCTCGACTCGCTCCGCTTCGGCCCGCTGCCAGGCTCGCGGCATCACTTCGATGGCGTCGTCGCCGGCATCGGCGGCTACGGGAACTGCATCGGCATCCCGACCGTGGGCGGCGAGGTGTATTTCGACGAGTGCTACGCGAACAACCCGATCGTCAACGCGATGTGCGTCGGCCTGGTGCGGGTCGACCGGCTGATGAGGGCCCGGGCAGAAGGTACTGGCAACAGCCTCATGCTGGTCGGTGCGGACACCGGCCGGGACGGAATTCACGGCGCCTCGTTTGCCTCGGTCGAGCTGGACGAGTCGAGCTCGGAGCGCCGCCCCGCGGTGCAGGTCGGCAACCCGTTCCTCGAGAAGTGCCTGCTCGAGGCGTGCATGGATCTCGCCCAGACCGACGCGGTCGTCGCGGTGCAGGATCTCGGGGCGGCAGGGCTGACATCGTCGGTGGCGGAGTGCGCGGGTCGTGTTCCGGGCGCCGGCGCGCGCATCGACGTCTCGCTGGTCCCGCGACGCGAGCGGGGCATGACTCCCTATGACGTGATGCTGTCCGAGTCGCAGGAACGCATGCTCGTGGTGGTCCAGCGAGGACGCGAGTCCGAGGTCGAGCGCATCTTCCAGATCTGGGACCTGACCTCAGCCGTGATCGGCGACGTGACCGATGACGGCCACCTGACCGTCTTCGACCAGACCCAGGTGGTGGCTCGGCTGCCGATCGACCTGCTCACCGACGGGGCGCCGCTTCGCCGGCTGGCGAGCATTGCGCCGGAGCCCGCGCCTTCGCTCCACCTCGACTCACTGCCGCCGTTGCTCGACCCCGGTGAGTCGCTGCTCCGCATGCTCGCCAGCCCCAACCTGTGCAGCCGGCGGCCGATCTTCCGCCGCTACGACCACATGGTCGGCGACTCGACGGTGGTGGCGCCGGGTGGCGACGCCGCCTTGCTGCGCGTCAAAGGCACCCGGCTCGGCCTGGCCATGACGACGGACTGCAACGCCCGCTACTGCCACCTCGATCCGAACCTGGGCGCCCAACACGCCGTTGCCGAAGCCGCTCGCAACATCGTCGCCACCGGCGCTCGCCCGCTGGCCGTCACGGACTGCCTGAACCTCGCCAACCCCGACCGGCCCGAGGTCTACTGGGAGCTCGAGGAAACTATCGCCGGCCTCGCGCAGGCTTGCCGCGCGCTGGAGGTGCCCATCGTCAGCGGCAACGTGAGCCTCTACAACGACTCCGCCGGCACCTCCGCCATCCACCCCACGCCAGTCGTCGGCATGATCGGCGTTATCGACGATTACGGGCGCCGCCTGGAGGCGGGGCTGAAGCACGAGGGCGACTTCGTGCTGCTGGTGGGGTCGAGCCACAACGATCTCGGCGGCAGCGAGTACCTGAAGGTCGAGCACGGAACCGTGGCGGGTCGCCCGCCTGCGCTCGACCTCGCCCGAGAAGGCGCCGTCAACAGGCTGATCCTCGCGGCTGCCAAAGCGGGCCAGCTCCGGTCCGCACACGATTGCGCAGACGGAGGCATGCTCGTGGCCCTGGCAGAGTGCTGCCTGTTGGGCGGCGTGGGCGTGCGCTGTCCTGCGCTGCGCCCGGAGGCGCCCCTCCGCCTCGATGCCGCGTTCTTCGGCGAGACGCCAGGGCGCTTCATCGTGAGCGTGGCGTCGCGCGCGATGCCTGAGCTCCAGACCCTGGCGCGTCGCCACCACGTCGAGATCTCGCTGCTCGGCATGTCGGGTGGCGATACGGTCGAGTTCGAAGGCCAGCTCCGGCTGCCTCTCGACCAGATCCGGCAGGCCTGGGAAGGAGGTCTTCTGCACTGATGTGTGGGGTCTTCGGGATCTGCGCTGCCCGCGGGGTCGACGTCGCGAACATCACCTACTTCGGGATGTTCGCGCTCCAGCACCGCGGCCAGGAGTCGGCAGGCATCGCGGTCTCCGACGGCCAGTCCGTGCGGGTCCATCGCGAGATGGGCCTGGTCGCTCAGGTGTTCACGCCCGCCATCGTCAAGAACATGGGCGAGGGCTCGATCATCGCGCTGGGCCACACGCGGTACTCGACGACCGGCTCGAGCCGGGCCGAGAATGCGCACCCGCTCCCCTTTCATCACCCCCAGCTCGGCCCCGGCGCCATCGCGCACAACGGCAACCTTCTCAATGCAGAAGCCCTGCGCCGGCAGCTCGAAGAGGAGGGGGCGACGTTCGACAGCGGCCTGGACACCGAGGTCATGGCCCGCCTGATCGAGCACACGCACGGGCGTACGTGGGAAGAGGTGATCCGCAAGACGTTCGCCCGAGTGGTCGGTGCCTATTCGTGCGGGATCATCACGCCCACACAGCTCATCGCCCTACGCGACCCGTACGGGTTCCGGCCGCTTTGCATCGGCTTCATCCCGCTCCCCGGCCAGCCCGCCCATGTCGTGGCGTCGGAAACGTGCGCGCTCGACACCGTCAACGCCACGTTCGTGCGCGAGGTGCAGCCGGGCGAGATGGTGGTGATGGACGAGCATGGCGTCCACAACCTCACGTTCCAGACCTCGAGCAAGCACGCGATGTGCGTCTTCGAGTTCATCTACTTCGCTCGGCCTGACTCCATCCTCAAGAACTGCGAGCTGGAGGAGGCGCGCATGCGGATGGGCAACGAGCTGGCCAAGGAAGCGCCTGTCGAGGCAGACATGGTGATCGCGTTTCCGGACTCGGGAACCCCGGCAGCCATCGGCTACGCCGAGGCTGCGGGCATTCCGTTTCGCGAGGCGCTCATGAAGAGCCGCTACATCAATCGCACTTTCATTCAGCCGGACCAGTCGCTGCGCGAGGCCGGCGTCATGCTGAAGCTCAATGCCCTGCCCCGCTCGATCAAGGGCAAGCGCGTGATCGCGGTCGACGACTCAATCGTTCGTGGGACGACGTCACGCAAGATCATCGAGCGGTTGCGAGCTGCAGGCGCGAGCGAGATTCACATGCGCATCTCCAGCCCGCCCATGCGCTTCCCCTGCTTCATGGGTGTCGACATCGGCTCGACCAAGGAATTGATCGCCGCCGGCCGCACGGTCGACCAGGTGCGCGAGCACATCGGCGCCGACAGCCTCGCGTACCTTTCCATCCCAGGCCTGATGAGGGCGATCGGTCGCGGCACGTCCGAGCAGTTCTGCCGCGCATGCTTCGACGGCTCGTATCCGGTGCCGGTCCCGCAGCAGCTCACGATGGATAAGATGCAGTTCGAGCCGCCCCTTATCCCGGATCCTGTCCTGCTCAACCCAAAGTCCTGATGGCCGGCGAAGGGCTGTCGTACGCCGCCGCTGGCGTCGACATAGAGGCGTACGAGCGGGTGCTGGAAAAAGTCAGGCCGCTGATCGAGGCCACCCACGGCGCTGAGGTGTCGCGCGGGGTCGGTCCTTTCGCCGGGCTCTTTGCCCTGCCCGGCGGCGGGCACCTGGCGGCCAGCGCCGATGGCGTCGGCACCAAGATCAAGGTGGCGATCGCCGCCTCCTCGCATCGAGGCATCGGCATCGACCTCGTCAACCACTGCGTCAACGACATCGCGACGGCAGCTGCCCGGCCGCTGTTCTTCCTCGATTACTTCGCCACCGGCAAGCTCGACCCGGCGGTGTTCACGCAGGTGATCGAAGGCGTCACCCTGGCGTGCCGCGAGGCCGGCTGCGCCCTGCTTGGCGGCG
>Ga0207646_10000855_pt1 | contig 39420 bp, 30 predicted proteins | sample KBSK5502metaG_FD_184343 | JGI IMG/M metagenome (GOLD analysis project Ga0207646, IMG submission 184343) | Corn, switchgrass and miscanthus rhizosphere microbial communities from Kellogg Biological Station, Michigan, USA - KBS K5-50-2 metaG... | ecosystem: Host-associated > Plants > Roots >... | reverse complement strand
GCACATAGCCGAGAAATTGCAAGACCTCCTCCGGGCTCAGAACCACGGGCAGTTTCTGTGGCTTCTTGGGAGGGGGGATGATTTCGTGGAAGTCCCACTCCTTGCGGAGGGTAATTTTGTAGAGGAAGCGAAGAGCGGATACGGCGATGACGATGGAACCAGGATCCAGCTTCTTTTCGTTGGTGAGATAGATTTGGTAGGTGCGAATCTCCTCGCGACCCAAGGCTTCTGGGGACTTACCGAAGTAGCGTGCGAACAAGGAAACCTGTTGCACGTACGAGGTTTGGGTGTTGCGGGCGAGATTGCGCACCTGCATGTCTTGAAGCATTCGTTGCCGGAGGGGTGTCATGGAAAACTCCTTTGCGAACTGGAATGTGCTGCAAGCAGCCAATCCATGTTTTCGCAAGGGGAACGCGGAGGGAAGGAGAAAGGCGAGAAAGGCTTAACTAGAGTAGAAGCGGCGCAACTGTCTCGACTACTACCAACTGACTGTGCGCAGCGTTCCTACCGCGTAGCGGTTTAGTCCAAGGGCTCTAATGCGGTGTGTATTGTTACGCGGAGCTGCGTCGCGCATCAAACACCTATCCCGATTCCTCGCTGAGAGATCTCTGATTTTTGAGACGACATTCCACCGCATAATCGTGACGCCTGAATGGTGCTCCCAGAGAGAATGAACCCCTCCCATTCTCATCCGGAGCCGCCTGATGAAGGATCGTCGTTGCCGGTTCTGTCGGCAGGTCTTTCAGCCTGCCCCTTATCATCCTCAACAACAGGTTTGCGGTAACCCCCGCATGCCAGAACCAACGCCGCCGCGATTATCATCGGCAGAAGATCGCTTTCGATCCGGTGTACCAGCAGGTGTGCTTGGAGAGTCCGCGGAAGTGGCGCAAGGCGAACCCGGACTATGGGAAGAAATATCGCCAGAAGCACCCGGAACAGGTGGAACGAAATCGCCGACAGCAGCGCTTACGTGACAAAAAGCGGCGGCTAGTGAATCTGGCAAACAACAACTTGGCTACCTGGCAAGTGCTGATTTTTCATTCGCATGACCCTTCTGGGTCAGTGTCTCCTGCTTCTTGCAAACAACATCTCTCTGGTGAAGCTGCTGCCGCTGGTTTATGAGCTACCCATGCTGTCAGAGTTCTTCAAATCGCGCGTGCGGATTCAGGCACTTCGGGATGGTCCTGCTGGGTCACTGCTTGAAAGTTTCGCCCAAGCTTTGTCGGAGGCAGGATACGTCAGGAGGATAGCTCGCAGGTACCTTCGAGCGGCGGAGCACTTCATCTACTGGACGGATCGGCACGGCGTGCCGCTTTGTAAGGTGAACGAGCAATTTTTCGCGCGCTTCGACCGCCACCTGAGTCGATGCCGGTGCCCACACTACGGCCATACGGATCAGTGGACAGTCGGCCGTGGTGCGCGTATGTTCCTAACCTACTTGCCGGACACCTCGATCATCACTCCGCCGTCCTCGGTGAAGCCCACCATTCACGATCCCGCTCTCTTGTCAGCCTTCTGTCAGTGGATGCGCCAGCAGCGTGGTACCTGCGATGTGACCCTCTACACCTACAGCATTTACATCCGCGAGTTGCTCCGGCGCCTTGGAGAGCAGCCAAACCGCTTTGATGCTCGCCAGTTGCGAGCGTTTATTCTCGAGAAGAGTCGGTACCTGCGGGCGGCCAACAGCCAAAAATTGCGCCAAGGTACTTCGCGTGTTCCTGCGTTTCTTGATCGCCAAGGGGCAATGCGGAAGAATGCATCGATACAGGTTTGCGGTAAGCAAATCAGAAGCTTAGTGGAGGAGATCAGCCTGAATCGGCCAGGGCCGCACATAAAGGGCTTACATTCATTTACCCACGCTGCGCGCACCAAACTGTCGGACGCGGATCGGGGAACCACCGCCGCACCTAGTAGTTCGGCTACTGGGGGGCTCGCGAAAATCAAGTCAGCATCAAGATGGCGCGTTTACCTGGCTCGCGGATCTCCGTCATAGGGAGACCAACACTTCCGCTGTTAGCGACTGTGAGCGTCTGCAATCTACGCACGAATGGTCGGTGTGTCCATAAATGACGGTCGCAGCGTGCAATCCGCCGTAAGCCGTCACTAGCTCGCTATCAGACGCGTCAGCCAACGGCGCTCTCCAAAGATTATCGGGGCTGGCATAAACTCTAGGACCGGGGCAGTTGCAGAGAACCTCCCAGCGCATTCTCAGGGGTTTCGAAGTTGGCACCCGATTCGCCAAGAAACAACGTGAGTGCCCTATCTCAGCTCTTCCATCGCCGCTTCCAACACTTCCCTGCCCGGACGCGTCACCGACTCCGGCAGCGTGGCCAGCGGCTGGTCGGTCAGGTTGAGCATGTCAAGGAAACTCGGTGCCTGCGGATTCACGTAGAACACGCCCGTAAGCACTTCGCCTCTTTCGTGAGCTTCCGTGAGCCGCGTGAGCGCGTTGAGCCTGCTGGTCGGATCGTAATTCTCTTCCAGCTTGCGCAGACGAAGATGTGATCCGTCGTGCATCGTGACGTCGAGCGTGCTGCCGGCGTCGTAGTCGACCGCAATGTCTTCGAAGTGCGGAACGAAGCTGACTTCTTGCAGGGACTCTTCGTGGTCCTTCACATATTTGTAGGACTTGGTCGAGCCTTCGTGATCGTTGAAGGTCACGCAAGGCGAAACTACATCGAGCATCACCGTGCCTTTGTGCGCGATGGCCGCTTTCAGCATGGCGAGGAGTTGACGCTTGTCGCCTGAGAACGAGCGCCCAACAAAGGTCGCGCCAAGTTGAATTGCGAGGATGCAGGTATCGATCGGTGGCAAATCGTTAATGACGCCGGTTTTCAACTTCGATCCCAGATCGGCGGTCGCCGAGAATTGGCCCTTGGTCAAACCGTAAACCCCGTTGTCTTCAATGATGTAAATGATGGGCAGATTGCGCCGCATGAGATGAACGAACTGACCAATGCCGATCGAGGCTGTGTCGCCGTCGCCGCTCACCCCGAGTGAAACCAAATTACGATTGGCCAGCATCGCGCCCGTGGCCACTGAAGGCATGCGTCCGTGGACGGCGTTGAAGCTGTGCGAGCGATTCATGAAATAGGCTGGGCTCTTGGAGGAGCATCCGATGCCGCTCAACTTCGCAACCCGCTCCGGCTGCACGCCCATTTCGTACATGGCTTCGACGATGCGCTCAGAAATGGCGTTGTGGCCGCAGCCCGCGCATAGAGTGGTCTTTCCCCCCTTGTACTCGATGACGCTCAGGCCGATGCGGTTGGTCTTTGGTCCGCCGGGCGTGGATTCAATCGTGGGAGTGCTCGCCATTTACTTGCCCTCCATCATGCTCAATTCGTCGGTCACGGAGCGCGCGTCGAGCGGCAATCCGTCGAGGTGGCTAATGCTGCGCAAGCGCTCGATCTGATCCGGTTTCAGGTCGAGCTTCAGCAGACTCAGCATCTGCGCGTCGCGGTTCTGCTCGACCACGTAAACCCGATCATGCTGCTCGATGAATTCATGCACTTCACGGGTGAATGGATAAGCGCGCAGCCGCAGATAATCAGTCTCGATGTTGTATTCACTGCGCAACTGGTCGCGGCTCTCGATGATGCCCCAGTGCGACGTGCCATAAGCCAGGATGCCGATTCTTGCGTTGTCGCCTTTGATGATCTCAGGACGCGGCACGAAGGAGCGAGCGGTCTCGAACTTGCGATTCAGTCGCTCCATGTTGTTTTCGTAATCGACCGGCCGCTCGCTGTATTGCGATTGCTCATTGTGGCCGCTGCCGCGCGTGAAGTAAGCGGCCGCAGGATGGTCGGTGCCGGGCAGCGTGCGGTAGCCGACGCCATCGCCATCCACATCTTTATAGCGTCCGAATCCACCCAGCCGTTCGAGATCTTCTTTGGTCAGCACCTTGCCGCGCTGGATCGGTTCTTTCGGATATTCGAATGGATCAGACATCCAATTGTTCATGCCGAGATCAAGATCGGACATGACGAAGATCAAAGTCTGGAATTGCTCCGCAAGATTGAAGGCGTCTTGCGCCATGCTGAAGCACTCGGTCGCGGAACACGGAATCAGCATGATGTGCTTGGTGTCGCCGTGCGACAGAAAGGCAGTGGCGAGCATATCGCCCTGCGAGGTGCGAGTCGGCAAGCCAGTCGATGGACCGACACGTTGAATGTCCCAGATAACGCCGGGCACTTCGGCGTAATACGCGAGGCCGGCAAACTCCGCCATCAGCGAGATGCCGGGGCCCGCAGTCGCAGTCATGGAGCGTGCGCCGGCCCAACCTGCACCGATGACCATACCGATCGCGGCGAGTTCGTCTTCGGCCTGCACAATCGCGAACGTCGCTTTGCCGTCAGGACCAATGCGATATTCCTTCATGTACTCGATCATCGTCTCCACCAGCGAAGACGATGGGGTAATCGGATACCAGGTCACCACCGTGCACCCGGCAAACATGCAGCCGAGAGCGGCGGCAGAGTTGCCGTCAATGATGATCTTGCTCGCGGTCTTGTCCATGCGCTGGATGAAGTATGCGTCGCCTTTTTTCAAACTCGCCTTGGCGTAATCGAATCCCGCTTGCGCCGCGGCAAGATTCAGGTTCGCGGCCTTCACCTTTTTCGCGAACTGTCTACGAATGGCTTTCTCCACCTCGCCCATTTCAATTTCGAGCAGGTTAGCGACCACGCCGACGTACACCATGTTTTTTACCAGCTTGCGCAGTTTGGCTTCGGGACAGACGGCGGCCACGATTTTGTCGTAGGGAACGGAGTAGAAAATCAGATCATTGCGGAGTTTGTTAAGCGCAAGCGGCTCGTCATACAGAACGGATGCGCCCGCGGCCAGCGATAAGGTGTCTTCCTGCGCGGTCTCAGGATTCATGGCAACCAGAAAATCAATTTCTTTCTTGCGTCCGATGTAGCCGTCTTTGTTAGCCCGGATGGTGTACCAGGTGGGCAGGCCAGCAATGTTTGAGGGGAAAAGATTCTTGCCCGAAACCGGCACACCCATTTGAAAAATGCTGCGCAGCAGGACCGTGTTTGAGCTTTGCGAGCCGGACCCATTTACGGTCGCAACCTGAATGCTCATATCGTTGACGATGCGCTTGCGCCCGGCTGGTCCTGAGGATTCTCGAGGCGCAATATCGGTCGTGGCCATCCCAACACCTTCCTTCTAGGTTCGAGGGCAGAAAACCGCCTGCCCGGAATTCGATGCATGTGCACAGCAGAACATTAGATTATAAGGCAAGCACCCTTTACGATGCCGGTCGAAATCCCCGACTGACGCCAGATGAACCTGTTGGGGAACTAGGAGGGTTGTGCATCCGGATCAGGATTCGGTTTTGAAAAACTGCGCGATGTTGCGGAACTTATTATATCGGGACACGAGCAATTCGGAAGGGGGGACTTTCTTGAGCTCGCCATAGTGCTGTGCGAGGCTAACATCCAGGAGATTAGCCGCCGCTTCATAGTCTTTATGAGCCCCGCCCTCGGGTTCGGGCACAATGGCGTCTACGCAACCCAACTCGACCAGATCTTTGGCGGTAATACGCATAGCCTCCGCGGCCAGCTCGCGCTTGGTGGAGTCGCGCCACATGATCGCGGCGCAGGCTTCAGGGGAGATCACGGAATAAATGGCGTTCTCCATCATGAGGACGCGGTCCGCCACCGCTATGGCCAGCGCCCCGCCCGATCCACCTTCGCCGGTGATGGCAGCGATGATCGGCACCTCCAGTCGCGCCATCTCGCGCAAGTTGTAGGCAATGGCTTCGGCCTGGCCGCGCTCTTCTGCCCCGACGCCGGGGTTGGCCCCGGTCACGTCTACCAATGAGAAGATGGGCCGCGAATATTTCTCCGCGATATGCATGACCCGAAGCGCCTTGCGATAGCCCTCGGGGTTGGGCAGGCCAAAGTTGCGGAACATTCGGGCTTTGGTGTCGCGGCCTTTTTCGGTCCCCACAACCACAACTTCATCGCCATGAAAACGCGCCATGCCGCAAACCATCGCGGGGTCGTCACCGAACCTGCGGTCGCCGTGGATCTCGCTCCAGTCGGTGAAGATGCGCTCAATATAATCGAGCGTATGCGGACGCTGCATGTGGCGCGCCAGCTCCGTCTTCTCCATGGCATTGGTCCGCACCAGTTGCTTGCGCAATGTTTCGATGCGTTGTTGTAGCAGTACAAGCTGGCGGCGAGTTTCGTCAGTCTGGCCGGCGGCGGATTGCATTTGGGCCGCCTGACGTTCAATCTCTTCCAGTTCCTGCTGTGCCTTCTCTGAGGTGTCCATGCTGACGTTCAACTGATAATGCGCACGCTACCGCGACCGCACAATTGCTCGACCCGGGTAATAAAGTTGCGATCCGGCTGCACATTATAGCCTTCCGCTTCCATTACCACCATGAAATCACCCTGGCGTTCCACGTCGAACAACACACGGGCATCGCCTTTTCGTTCCACAAACAAAGCGTGCAGATCATCGACCGCACTGGCGCCCGCGGTTTCCAGCGGCAGCCGAATGCGAAGTGCCTTGGGCAGAGGGACCTTGACGTCTTCCAGAGCAGAGATTTCTGCCGCGGTGATCTTCGGATTCGCGCCTTCCTCGATTCGCACTCCCGCTTTCACCAGTACCGGCACTTCCAGTTTCACTTTGTCCTGCAACTTCTTGTACGCCTCAGGGAAAACGATCATATCGATCGAACCTGACATGTCTTCGAGAATGGTGTGGGCGTAGAAATCTCCACGCTTCGACTTGAGCACGCGCAGGTTGCTGATGATGCCGGCGGTGATGATGACTTCGTCTTTGCCGGTGGAATTCTTCATGGCGGCGATCTCTTGGACACTCAGGGCTCGCAGATCTTCGAGCTTGTCTTTGTACTTATCCAGGGGATGACCGGTGATAAAGAAGCCGAGAATTTCTTTTTCGGCAGCGAGCCTGGCGTGCTCGTCCCAGTCGGGAATATTTGGCAGCTTGTCATTGTCGGAGGCCATCACTTCCTGCTGGAATACCCCGAAAAGCCCGTGCTGGCCGGATTCGGCATCGCGCTGGGCTTTCTGGGCACGCTCCATGGCGCGGTCGAGCACTTCCATAAGTTGGGAGCGGCGGCCCAGCGAATCCATGGCACCGCTTTTTATGAGCGACTCAAGAACGCGCTTGTTGAGCAGCCGGAGATCGACGTTCTCACAAAATTCAAAGATTGAACTGAAGCGGCCAAGCTTTTTTCGAGCAGCAACGATCGACTCAATCGCATTGCCGCCAACGTTTTTCACCGCTGCCAGACCGAAACGAATGGCTGCTCCATGCGGCGTGAAGTTCGCGTCCGAGACGTTAATGTCCGGCGGCTCGACGGCAATGCCCATCTCGCGGCATTCGTTGGTGTACTTCACCACATCGTCGGTCGAGCCGGTGACCGAAGTCAGGAGCGCGGCCATGAACTCCACCGGATAGTGAGTCTTGAGATAGGCAGTGTGATAAGCGAGCAGAGCATATGCAGCGGAATGGGATTTATTGAAGCCGTATCCGGCGAACTGTGCCATCAGATCGAAAATCTTTTCAATCTTCTTGGGCGGATATTTGCGTTGCGTCGCTCCTTCGACAAAGCGCTGGCGCTGTTGCGCCATCTCCTCGGCCTTCTTCTTGCCCATGGCTCGCCGCAGCAGGTCGGCCTCGCCCAGGGAATATCCGGCCAGGCGATTGGCGATCTGCATCACCTGTTCCTGATACACGATCACGCCCAGCGTTTCTTCGAGGATTTCTTTCAGCTCCGGCAACTCATATTCAACCTTCTTGCGGCCGTGCTTGCGGTCCACAAAGTCGTCAATCATGCCGCCCTGGATGGGGCCGGGGCGATAGAGAGCGTTCAGAGCGGTGAGGTCTTCGATTGAGTTCGGCTGGTAGCGGCGCAATACGTCCCGCATGCCATGCGATTCAAACTGGAAGACGCCAGAAGTCAATCCTTTGTGGAATACCTTTTCGTAGGTTTCCGGGTCCTCGAGCGGAATCTGTTGCAGGGTTATGGGGCGCCCTTGCGTGTGGAGGATCAGCTTTAGCGCATCCGTAAGAATGGTGAGCGTGGTCAGCCCCAGGAAATCCATTTTCAACAGGCCCATCTTCTCGATGGCGACCATGTCGAAGGCAGTGACAATTTCGTCGTTCTTCGTGCGGTGCAGCGGGACGAGGTCGGTGAGCGGGCGCGGAGCAATGACCACTCCGGCCGCATGCACGCCGGAATTACGAACCATTCCCTCGAGTTTTCTCGCAGTCTGGATCAACTCACGGATCTGTCCATCTTTTTCCATTGCCTCGCGGAGCTGCGGGGAGTCTTCAATGGCCTGCTCCAGGGTGATGTTGAGCTGCGTGGGCACCATCTTGGCGATGCGATCGACATCGCTGTAGGGAATATCCATGGCGCGGCCCACATCTTTGATTGCGGCCTTGGCGGCCATGGTGCCGAAGGTGATGATCTGGGCGACATTGTCACGACCATATTTCCTGGTGACGTATTCGATCACCTCGCCGCGGCGGTTCATGCAGAAATCAATGTCGATGTCGGGCAGGGATACGCGCTCAGGATTCAGGAAGCGCTCAAACAGCAGTTCGTGCTGGAGAGGGTCCAGATCGGTGATGCCGAGAGCGTAGGACACCAGCGAGCCGGCGGCTGAACCGCGGCCCGGCCCTACGGGAATGTCGCGCTCCTTGGCGTAGCGGATGAAGTCCCAGACGATGAGAAAGTATCCGGAAAACTTCATCTGCTGAATGATGGTCAGCTCGCGCTCAAGCCGTTGCTCGTAATCGGACATGGGATGCTTGAGCTTGCCCTGCTGTTGCAAGGGGCGAAGCGTCTCCCGTCGGCGGGCGAAGCCCTCGCGAGTGACGTGCACGAAATAACTGTCGAGGGTGAAGCCGGCCGGAACTTCGAATTCGGGAAATGGTGTCGCGACTTTCTCCAGGCGCAGGCTGCAGCGGTCGGCAATGTCCAGCGTGCGTGCAACAACTTCTGGAGAATCCTTGAAGACGCGATACATCTCGTCGTGGCTCTTCACGAAGAATTGCGTGCCTTCGAATTTCATGCGGGCAGTATCGTGAATGGACTTGCCAGTCTGGATGCAGAGCATCACGTCTTGCGCATGGGCATCTTCTTCACAAAGGTAGTGGCTGTCATTGGTCGCAACTAGCGGCAAGCCCATCTCTTTTTCGAGCTGGAACAGTCCGGGATGAATGCGGTGCTCCATCGCCAGGCCCTGGTCCTGAATTTCGAGATAGAAATTGTCTTTGCCGAAAATGTCGCGATAAGTGGCAGCCGCGTGGCGCGCGGCTTCGTAATTCCCTTCCATCAAGCGCTCGGCGACTTCTCCCTTGAGGCAGCCGGATAGGCCGATCAGTCCGCGGGAATGTTGCGCAAGAAACTTCTTGCTCACGCGCGGCTTGTAGTAAAAGCCATGCAGTGAGGCCTCGGACGTGATCTTCACCAGGTTGCGGTAGCCTTCTTCGTTTTCGGCCAGCACCAGCAGATGGTTATAGGTGTCGCCTTCGGGCGGCGTGCGCTGGATGTTGTGATCGTCTTTCTTCGAGATGTAGAGCTCGCATCCGACGATGGGCTTTACGCCCGCATGCTTGGCCGCATTGACGAAGTGGACCGCGCCGAAAATATTTCCGTGGTCGGTCATGGCCACGGCTGGCATTCCCAGTTCCTTCACGCGATGGCAGAGTTTTTCGACGTCGCAGGCGCCGTCGAGCAGGGAGTAGTCGGTATGGAGATGCAAGTGGACGAATTGGGACATGGGCGCGGTCTGTAATGATTTTACGTTGCGGTCATTCTAATGGGAAAGTGCTGAAGGTGCGGAGAGTTATCCACAGAAATCGCTGCGCCGTGCAGCAGGAGCGTGGGGAGAGGTTACTGCCCTTCCGCAGTCCCCGGCACGCGAAATTCCACCCCGCGATCTTCGTTCGCCTTGGCCGAGGCAGCGAGATCGATCTCGGCCAGCGGAATCTTTTCCGTGCGCTGCGGCGAGAGGATCCAGAGCGCCTGGCCTACGATCGCATAATTCTGAATCTCCTGCTTGCGCTGATCACGAAACACGAGTACGGTAGCCTGCCCGGCCTCGTTGCTTTCATTGTCGCTGCCAGGGTCTGGTGATGACGACGCGGAAGACGAGGCATACATATCCTGATCTTGCTGGTCGAGGAATCTCTGCTGCTCCAGGCTTCGCTGGTCCATTTCTTCCGCCAAGGCTAGCTGCCGCTCGTAGTCCTCGTCATAAGATGAGGAATCCCACCACCAATAGGGATCGTAATAGCCTGCGTACCACCACGGAGACCCACCCCACCGGCGGCAGCCGAAGCAGTCCCGGAATCCATGCCGGAAGCGGAAGTCGCGATCGCGGAAGCCGCGTCGACCATTATGAAAGCCGCCTCGATCGAAACCAGGTTGATGGAAGCCAGGCTGATGGAAAGACGAACGCAAAGAATGACCGAAGCCGCTCCCGCCGGGTGGGGCAGCGAACCCACCCCCGCGCGGCCCAAAGGCGCGTCCAGAAGATCCACGCGCCGTGAAGCCGCCGCCGTGACCGGCAGATACCATGGCCCGACCGCCACCTGCGTGACGCTGTCCTTGCGCTGGAATCAGCGCCAGGAAAACAGCGAACGCCGCAATGGATAACAGGCGACGCATTCGAACATTATAAGCCGAGATGCGGAACCTGAGATGAAATTGCGCTTGCGCGCTCAACCCTATTTCCGCTTCTTGGCTTTCTTTGGAGCCTTCTTTTTTACGGCTTTGCCGCCTGACTTGCCGGCCGATTTAGGAGGCTTAGGCGCTGCTTTGGACGCTTTTTCGGCTTCGCGTTTTTTCGCTTCCGGTTTCGCTGGCCCTGCCGCCATAGCAACCGCCGGTGCCGTTGCACCCTTTCCTTTGCCCTTGACCTGCACATCGCCTTTTTTGCCGATGGCCGCGGTTCCCGAGGTTCCCGAAGTTGGCCCATTGGCTCCCGCCGCTGCGGCTTTTGCCGCGCGACCCCGCCTCGGCGGTGGCGGCGGAGGCGGAGGCGGAGGCGCAAACGGCTTCAGAAACTTCAACGTTTCAGTGCGCGAACGCAGCTTGCCATCCAGCAAGAGCATGAACACGTCACGCGCAATCTTGGGATACTCCCGCAACTGCGGCGTGATCAGCAACTCCGTCATTTCGGGCAGAGGAATTTTCTGCTGCACCTGGCGCCACTTGGTGAAAAAATTCCGGATCTTCTGCGCCACAGCCTGTTGCTTCGCAGTAACGGCCAGGAACAGAACCATCTCGGGCCGGGCGTCGGAGAGCAGTTGCCAGGTGCGTGAGGGCGTGGCGGCTTCCTTGCCGCTCAGCCGCTTGGCCAGGTCTTTGGCGTGATCCTCAATATCCCGCCAGGCCTCGACCAGATCCTTGCGCGGCATCAGCCGCTGGAGGTCAGACACGTCTTTGCTCTGAAGGCGGGCGGTAAGGAAGTACATTACCGCCGGAGCGGGATCGGGTGTATATCCCAGATCGACCATGTGCTGGCGCGTTTTCATGAGCTGGCTGAGGCCAGCTGTATCTATTTTGGCGGTGCTCCAATGCGGATGCAGCACCTTCAGCCAGTCTTCCTTCTCCAGAGTTTTCACGACGTGCAGGGGATCATCTTCGTAGGCGAGTTGCCCAATCTCATGCCCGATCGCGCTTCGGGAAATGTGCTCGATGTAATTGTTCTCTTTCGCCGAGTCAAAGCGCTGCTGCGTACGTTCCTCCAGCGGCCAATGGAAGCGGGCGGCAAACCGCGTGGCCCGAATGAGCCGTGAGGAATCTTCGACAAAAGCGTAATTGTGAAGAATCCTGAGCAGCTTGGCTTCGATGTCGGCGACGCCGTTGAATGGATCGAGCAACAGACCGCGCGAACCCTCATTGAGCGAGAGCGCCATGGCATTAACGGTGAAGTCGCGCCGTCGCAGATCTTCCTGGATAGTGGCAGGGGCAATCAACGGCGGCTTGCCGGCCTTCTCGTAGCGCTCGGTGCGCGCCATGCTAATCTCGGCGCGGACGTTGCCCGGCAGGAGAAGATACAGGGTGCGCGTATCCTCCTCCACCGCGGGAGCCTGGGCGCCCACCCGTTCCAGATCTCTTTGAAGCTTGAGAGGATTGCCTTGGACGGTGAAATCCAGATCGCGAATGGTGAAGCCGCTGATGATGTCGCGAATGGCTCCGCCGGTAAGGTAAATGTTCATGCCGGCGGCGCGCGCAACGTCTTGCACCAGGTTGACGCCCTTCTGCTGGTCCGGGGTCAACCGGATTTCCATGGTGTAAATATAATCAGCCATTAGCTTTCATGCGGCTTTCCGACCACGATTCGACGTCCGGATTCATGGCTCGGCCGGATTCCACACCAGCACCCTTTCCACAGGATTTCCACAGGGTCAGGATGTCGGAGTTAGGACATCCTTCAGCCGCCGGGTGCAAGCGGCTCAATACAAGGTAGTTAGACAGAATGACGTCACCGTGCGGCAAGCTACAGAAAATATCACAACGTTAACAATTTGGCTACTGCCAAGGTGTATGCTGCGAGATTTTTGCGGAAAGATGCGAGAATCACAGTGCGACCCTGAGCACAAGCGCCAGCTGATGCCCTCTACTCATAAGAAAGTGATTGTCCGCAAGATGGACCGGGATTCGGTCTCAGGCTACGTTGCCCCGGCGCAGTTCGTGCAAGACGGTAAGCTTGAACTGCTCAATACTGCGGGCAACGTTGTCGGAATCGATCTGCGCGAGATCAAGGGGGTTTATTTCGTGCGCGAGTTTGGTGATTCCGAGTCATTGACCCGCAAGACGTTTACCTCCCGCCCGCGCTCTGAAGGTTTGTGGGTCCGACTGCGCTTCAAGGATAATGAGGTCCTCGAAGGGCTGATGCCGGCCGACCTCACCCAGTCCCTTCCCGAAGGCTATCTGGTGAATCCTCCGGATCAGCGATCCAACACGCAGCGCATTTTCGTTCCGCGAACGGCACTGGAGTCTTTGACCGTGCTGGCCGTCATCGGCGCTACCCGTCGCCAACGGAAGGCCGGCCCCAGCGATGCTCGCCAGGTACCGATGTTTGAAGAGTAGGACTTGGTGTTGCCTCGAACTCAGCCTCGTCCCGGCAGTTGGCCGTCAATGGACATCTTGTTCTCCTTGAGCAACCGCACGGCAGCTACTGAAAGAGCCTGTGATGCCATGAGCCTGTAATGCCATTGCAATCCGGCTGATGATGGGGTATCTTCTCTCCTCCCAGGCGCCGGGGCTAGTCCTCGGCGCAAAACAGAGCGACACGGGCCAGCGAGTCCCAGGATCTCTGGCATTTGCACTCTCCTCCCTCCTGCAGCCGTTCGATCTTTTGGGGTGGCTCGATTCGAAGGATTGGTGTATGCGCGCTACGCTGTCGTCTTTTCCCCGTACTGCAGGTCTGTTTGTAGTTTCCATTGCTTTCACGTTATTTCCCGGAGCTCCCCGTTCACAGGCACAAAGTAACAACTCAGCACAATCGACAACACCGCGGACTGTTAGCGCGCGACCGCTGATCACTGAAGCGCTGGATGAAGGTCATCTGACGGTGCTCAGCGGGAACACTCACCGGTTAGCGCGTCCAGAATTCGACCTCGGCACGGCGCCGGCCAGCCTCCCGATGGAAAGGATGCTGCTGGTTCTGAAGCGCAGTCCGGAGCAAGAGACCGCCCTCCGCCGTCTGCTCGACGATCAGCAGGACAAGCGTTCGCCGAACTATCACAAGTGGCTCACCCCCACAAAGTTCGGCAAACAGTTCGGCCCTTCCGATGCCGACGTTCAGACCATCACGTCGTGGCTGCAGTCGCACGGTTTTCAAGTTAGCCCGACCAAAGGACGTACTCTGATTGAGTTCTCCGGCTCCGCCAGCCAGGTGCAGGAAGCGTTTCATACCCCAATTCATAAATACGTGGTTAGGGGAGAGCAGCACTGGGCCAACACCAGCGATCCGCAAATCCCGGCTGCACTAGCGCCAGCCACGGCTGGCGTGTTCACGCTGCACGATTTTGTGAAGCGGCCGCAGATTCATGTGTCGAACGACCGGGGCACTCTCGAAATCGTGCCCGGCAAGAAGCCATTGGTCACTTTCCCACCACAAAATGGTCAACCGACTCTCAATGCTCTAGGGCCCCCGGACTACGCGACGATTTACAACATCAACCCGACTTATAACGCCGCTATCAACGGCGCCGGTATTACTATCGGCATCGTCGGGCGCAGCAACCTGTTTAATGGCGGGCAAGATGTGCGAGATTTTCATTGTTCCGTTTTCACCATGGGTTGCATGGGGGGCTTTGGCATCATTCTGAACGGTCCCGATCCTGGTGATCTGGGCGGTGGAGAAGAGGCGGAGGCTACGCTCGACACTTCCTGGGCAGGATCCATCGCCCCCAACGCGATGGTGGATCTTGTGGTTTCCGCGAGTACCAATACGACCGACGGCGTCGACCTTTCCGAGCTCTACATCGTAGAAAGCAACCTGGCTGATGTGATGACCGAGAGCTTCGGCAGTTGCGAATACTTCGCTACCGATGCGCAGGTGGCAGGCACGAGTGCCCTAGCCGAGCAGGCCGCAGCACAGGGCATCACTTATCTGGTTTCAACCGGAGACAACGGCGCCGCGGGCTGCGATGATCCCGGTTCTCCGGCGGCAACACTTCCGCTGTCGGTAAACTTGCTCGCCTCAACGCCTTTCAACGTCGCCGTCGGCGGCACCATGTTTAATGAAGGCGGGCAAAAAAGTAAGTACTGGGGATCGGCTCCTCCAGTCACCGAAACCGCCATTTCCTACATACCGGAAGATGTGTGGAACGAGAGCTGCAGCACCACCGCTTGCGGCGCTAACGCGAATCTCTCAGCGGGTAGCGGCGGAGCCAGTTCCGGAGATAAAGGCAGCGGTGGCACGTTTACCGGCTTCCCCAAGCCAGCCTGGCAATCGGGCGTAACCGGCATACCGAACGATAATATCCGTGACCTGCCCGACGTCTCATTGACCGCCGCGGGCCACGATCCCTACCTGCTGTGCCTGGGAGGTTCGTGCAGCCAAGGCTTCATCTATTTCGTGTGGGGCACCTCCGCTTCGGCGCCGTCCTTTGCCGGAATCATGGCCCTGGTCGACCAACAGATGGGAAACCTTAACGGGTTTCAGGCCCGCCGCCAAGGCCAGGCGAACTACGTGATGTACCGCCTGGCGGCCTCGCAAATAACAAACGCCTGGCGGTGCAACGGCTCAAATCCGACCACTTTGCCAGATATCAATAACTGCATCTTCAACGACACTACTGTGGGGAATAATGCGGTGCCCGGCGAGCTCAATTACGGGTTGTCCAATGCGAAATATCAGGCCGGTGTTGGTTACGATCTGGCCACTGGGCTGGGCTCGGTCAATGTAGCCAATTTGGTGAAACAGTGGAACACGGTGACGTTCAACCCGACCATCACCACTCTGATTCTGAATAACGGAAAAACCGTGAAGGTCACGCACGGTCAGCCCGTACCTGTAAACATCTCTGTAGCACCCAGCAGCGGAACCGGCACTTCTCCGACTGGCGATGCTTCCCTGCTCGCCGCGACCGGCCTCAGCTTTGCACAACAAACCAACGTTGGCTTCTTCTCCTTAAGTGGCGGGGCCGCAGTCCAGTCCACCAATCAACTCCCCGGTGGGACTTATAACGTCACGGCCCACTATGCCGGTGACGCCACCTACGCCCCCAGCGATTCCAGCCCGACATGGGTCATAGTTCTGTTGGAGAACAGCACAACAACGCTCAGCGGCCCTTTTACCCAGGACAGATTTGGATTCTACACTGTCCCCTTTACCACCCTGCCTTTTGGCAGCCCCGTATTCATTCGCGCCGACGTGCAGGGGAGCTCTAAGACAGGCACACCAACCGGAACGGTCACCTTCAACGCCACCGTTAACGGCACCCCGGGGACGATTCCGAACGGAAACCCCGCTTTGTTGAATAGCGAAGGCAACACCTCCGTCGAGAGCAATCTTCTGTTAGCGAACGGCCCCATTGTCCCTTTCGATGCAGGCCAGTACACCATCACGGCGTCATATAGTGGCGACAACAGTTTTAACCCGAGCAGCAGCACGCAATCGGTGAGTTTCACGATCCAGCCCGGATTCCTCACAAGTCTGGGCGCTGTTCCGTTGGTGAACATCAGCTCTGCGGGATTGTCGGGCAGCATCCCCATCAATGTGTTAGTCTCCAGCGGTTTCACCAGCGCGATCAGCTTTACGTGCGCCGGACTGCCGGCGGAGAGTACGTGCACTTTCGGGCCAAACACCATCACCGGCAGCGGCCATATTCTGGTAACGGTTTCGACCACCGCTCCCCACATCACACAACTGCTTGATCAGCGCCCGTACTACTTGGCCCGTTGGCTAAGCGGCGGCGGATTCGCGCTGGCGGGTATTTTCGTCCTTGCTTCTCCGCGCAGGCGTCGCCACAATCTTCCCCTGCTGCTGATCACCTTGGCGCTTCTGGTGATGATTCCTGCTTGTGGAGGAGGAGGTGGTAGCCACCACCAGCAAGACCCCGGCACCCCAGCCGGGACCTATAACGTGAGGGTCACTGCCACGGGCGGGGCGATTCTCCAGACCAACTCCTTCACGCTTTCTGTGCAGTAGATTATCGCCCGATCGCCCATAGTAATTTGACAGCGACTTGGACGGCACGTCGGTAGGCTCCCGTTCAAAGTCTTCCGCATTCTCCTTGGTGTACGATTTATCACGTCTTTCCATATTGCCTATGAAACTTTCTCAGATCGCTTCAGCAGTGAATGCCCGCCTGGAAAACGGTTCGCCTGGCTTCGAGATCACCGGGATCAACGGCATTGAGCAGGCCGGGCCGGGTGAAATCACGTTTGTCTCGAATCCCAAGTATGCGGCGAAAGCACGCAGCACCAAAGCCTCGGCGGTGATTGTGGCCGAAGATTTCCCACCTATCCCCGCGGCCATGCTGCGCGCCAAGAATCCCTACCTGGCTTTCGCCCATGTCCTCGAACTGTTTTCTCGACAGCATAGCTATGCGCCTGGCGTGCACCCGACCGCGGTCATTCATTCCAGCGCGAAGATTGGATCAGGCGCTCATGTAGGGCCCTACGTCGTGATCGATGAGAACGTGAAGATCGGGAGAAACGCCGTCTTGCTCGCCCATGTCGTGATTTATCGCAAGGCAAAGATTGGGGATAACTTCTTTGCTCATGCCCACGCTGTGGTGCGGGAAAACTGCCAACTGGGGAATAATGTGCTGTTGCAAAACGGGGTTGTGGTCGGCTCGGACGGCTTCGGATTCGCCAAGGACGAACACAGGCGCTGGCACAAGATCCCTCAGCCCGCGCCGGTGGTGGTGGAAGACGACGTGGAAGTGCAGGCCAACTCCTGCATTGACCGCGCCAGCGTGGGCGAAACCCGGATTGGCCGCGGCACCAAGATCGACAATTTGGTGCAGGTCGGCCATGGCTCGCACGTTGGCGAAGACGCCCTTCTGTGTTCGCAGGTCGGCCTGGCAGGCTCAACCGAAATTGGCGACCGCGTGATTCTTACAGGACAGGTTGGCGTAGTCGGGCATTGCAAGGTTGGCAACGATGCCATCGTCACCCCGCAAAGCGGCGTTTCTGGCAGTGTGGACGCGGGTGCGATTGTCAGCGGTGCCCCGGCTGTCGATCACAAAGCCTGGCTGAAGTATTCAGCGATTTTGCCCAAGTTGCCCGAGATGGCACGAGCGGTGCGGCGCAAACGACTGGGCACAAAGGCGCACGAAGATTAGTGGGGCCAAGTTGGTCTGCGCCTTCGCGTCTTTCAGGACTTTGTGGCCTGATATTCTTCTGGCAGGCCGCCATCGATCGCCGCTCTAACTTTTTCCATCAGGCACTCGCGGCTGCCGAAATCTTTGGGCGCAATCGGTTCATGAAAGATCACCCTCACCGTCCCCGATCTGATCGCAAATCTCTTTTTTGGCATGGCGTAATGCGTGCCCGCAATCGTGACCGGGACCACGGGAACACCGCACTCCATCGCCAAGTAGAAAGGTCCTTTTTTGAAGGGCAGTAGCTTGCCATCGAATGAGCGTTTGCCTTCCACGTAGATCGTCATGTTGAGGCCTTGCCCTATTACCTCCTTGGCAGCTTTGACAGCCTCGATGCCGGCATCGCGGTTGCCGCGATCCACCGGAACCAGCGATCCCATTCGCATGGCCCTGCCCAGAATCGGATAGCTGAACAATTCTTTCTTCACCATGACCGATGTGCGCCGCGGAATGAGAGGAATCAAAATCGGTGGATCGAGATTCGAAACGTGATTCGACATGAATATATAAGTTCCCGCAGCATCCAACTGGTCGAGACCTACGGTTTCCACGCGTACGCCGGTCAGACGCACCCCCTTCCACGCGCCCCACATGAACATGCGGTAGAGCAGGCTGATGTCGCCGCTGATGAAGGTCCAGGGAAAGCCAATGAGTGCCGCCACCGGGGCTGCCAGGCCCCAGAATGTCAGCATCGCAATGGTGCGGATCACGGGCGCGCGACTCCGGCCGTCTGCGCTTCGCCTTTCAGCCACGCAGAGCGACGCGCCCGCTGTTCGGCGGTCAGATTGTCGACATCCTTGAGCTGAAATGTTATTTCCTCATGGCTGCCGGCATTCCAGCTCAATATCTGTGCGCCGTGCCGGCTGCTTACTTTGAGCTGGATGGTGTCGCCTGGCTTCAACCCAGCCAGCGGCTCGCGAGAATCTTGTCCGGCAGGTTTTCCCTGGATTTCAAGGATCGTATCTCCGACTTGCAAGCCCGCACGCTCAGCCTCGGAGCCAACGGTGACGGCCTCTACTTTCATGGGTCCGTCGAAATTGCGCGAAGCGGAGAAGCCAGCGTTTGCAGCCGCGCTTGTGCTCTCTGCCAGGCGCAATCCCACGCTGCGGAAGACATCATTCCAGGGAATCTCTTCTGTTCCAGCGACGTACTTCGCGAAGAAATCTTTCAGATCGGCGTGACCCACTGCTTCGGCAGCTTCTCGCACGCCGTCAGAGTCGGCAAAGAACCTTCCCTTCTTCGCATAGTTCTGATTCATCCACCCCAAGACTTCGCGCAGCGACGCGCGTCCCTGACTCACTTCCCGCAGCTTGAGATCGAGCATCACACCCAGCAATTCTCCTTTGTTGTAATAAGAAATGCTGCGCTGCGGACGCCGGTAGTAGGCGTCGCCTTCGAGCCATGAATCCAGACTGGACTCTTCCGCCGACTGCGTCAGATGCGCCGGACGCCGCTGCAATTCGGCAATCTGCCCCGCCAGTTCCGCAAGATAATGTGGCTCATCGATCAATCCGGCGCGTAGCAGGATCGTCCCCTCTGCGCTGCTGGTCACGCCCTCGCTGAACCACAGTGCCCGTGTGTAATTCTCTTTCGTGTAATCCACCGGTTCGAGCGTCTGCGGCCGGATGCGCTTTACGTTCCACAGATGGAAAAATTCATGCGCGGTAACTCCCTCCAGCGGGATTGAACTCTCCTTGAGCGACTCGGCACTGACGTCGATAGCGGTCGAAAAGCCGTGTTCCATGCCGCCTCCCGCCGGCCCATGCACGAAGTGGTAAACGAACATGTAATTGTCGAAGGGTCGATCGTTCATCCAACTGGTGGCCGCGGCTGCGATTTTATGCAGCATGCCTACAATCCTTGTCATGTCGTAGTCGGCGGTATCGGCATCCACGATCACGCGATAATGTCCGCCGCCTTCGTCAAAATCTGATTCCTGAAAGTTGCCGATTTCTACGGGAGAATCAACCAGGCGATCATAATTTTCCGCATTGAAATGACCGTCCGGGGAGGATGCGAGCGGAGTGCCAACGTGCCATCCATCGGGCACGTGATCGAATCGCACGGTCATGGGCGCATTTCGCCCGTCCGCGGGATACATCAGAATTTCCGCGAGATTGAAGAACGCGTGATGCGGATTGAGTTGGGCTCCAAACGGGCCTGCCGCGTCGACGAAAATCTCATACTCCACCGTTGCTCCATTCTGCGCTGCAGTAACTTCCCAGCGGCTCTTGTCGAGCTTCCGTATGGACAAGGGATGCCCGGCGGGGTCCTTCGCGCGTACCCAATTAACATATTGGGAGAAGTTACGCACCTGATACAACCCGTTCCAGACCGGAAGTTGGAGCTCGTGTTGTGCGCGGCCCGCCGGAAGGAAAATCTGCACTTCGACCAGATGCTGCTCCGGGTCCGCCAGCGAGATGTTATAGGAAACTGTGTCCAGAGGGTTTGACGTGTTCTTGCCGCCCGGCGACACCGCCGATGGCTGCGCGTGCGACAGCACCAGGCACACGAGAGCGCACGCCACAAGGCGGAAGGTGAAATTCCTGGGCTGACATTTCATGCCTTCGCCGCCGCGTTCGCCGAGTCCTTCCCCGAGCTCTGATGGCTGTTCCCCCACGCCAGAGAGCGAAGTCGCGCCGGCAACTTCTCGTATATGCCCCCGAAGCCACCATTAGAGAGGATCGCCACCACATCCCCGCTTCGCATCTCGGGGGCGACCGTCTGCACGATCGCGTCCGCATTAGCCAGTAGTCGGATTCGCCGCCCGTGTTTCTCAACATCACCGGCCAGCGCGGGCAGCTCGAGCCGCTCGTGTTCTGGCACGGCGTCAGACCGGAAGACTTCCGCCACAACGATTTCATCTGCTAACGCCAGACTGCGGGCCAGTTCCTGCTGCAGTACGCGCCGCCGCAATGTATTCGATCGCGGTTCAAGAATCACCCACAGCCGCGATCCCGGATAGCGTGATCGCAGAGCCTTCAGCGTTCCAGCAATTGCCGTGGGATGATGCGCGAAGTCGTCGATGATGGTGACGCCGTTCACCTGCGCTTTCACTTCCAGCCGCCTCCTCACGCTCTTAAAAGTCTTTAGCGCCGCCGAGATTTCATCTTTTGATATTCCGCAACCGGCGGCTAGCGCCGCCGCAGCCGTCGCGTTCCACACGTTGTACTCGCCCGCCAGAGCGAACTCGAAGTCAGCCCAAAGGTGGCCGTCGTGCAGAACCGACCATGCGGTGCGTCCAGGTTCCAGTTGCAAGTTTGCGATTCGCCACGCCGAGTGTTCCTTCGAGCCATAGCGTTGCACTGCGCAGAAAGCTTTGCTGATCGATCGATCGATGCTGGCTGCCGCAGGCTCCGCATCGGGGCTCAGCGAACTCGAAGCTCCGTCAAACGCCACAATGCGTCCTCGACGAGGGACAAGATTCACCAGTCGCTTAAATGCAGTCTCCACTGCGTCCAGATCTTTGTAGATATCGGCGTGGTCGAATTCCACAGAGGTCAGGATGGCCGCCTCAGGAAAGTAGTGAAGGAACTTCGGTCCCTTGTCGAAGAATGCTGAATCGTATTCGTCACCTTCGATGATGAAGTGCTTCCCCTGCCCAAGCTGAAAGCTCGAACCGAAATTCTCGGCAATGCCGCCAATCAGAAACGACGGCTGCAGTCCCGCGGTGTGAAAAATCCAGGCCAGCATGGAAGTAGTCGTGGTTTTGCCATGGGTGCCCGCCACCACCAGCACTTCCTTGCCACGCAGAAATTCATCGTGCAGCAATTGAGGCAGCGAGCAGAATGGAATGCGCTGATCGAGAACCTGCTCCAACTCCACGTTTCCACGTGACACGGCGTTTCCCACGACCACCAAATCGGGGCGCGACGCCCCGCTCTGATCTGCATTCTGCGGATCTACGTTGCGGGGATCGAACGGCTGCGCCACCGGGATTCCAAGCTCTCCCAGAAAATCCGACATCGGCGGATAAGCGGCCGCGTCCGAACCGGTCACGCGAAAGCCGCGCTGCTTCAGCATGCCCGCGAGCGATGCCATGGCCGTTCCGCAGATACCAATCAAGTGAATGTGCTTTTTATCGTTCATTGCCTTCCGTCCTACACCCGTGTCGATATGATCGAGGATTTGTCAGCGACCTCTGCGCTTCAGGCTTTATTTCACTGATACGGCGGCCTCAGTAATCCTGAGACTCGCCGCGTTTTGCGCAACTTCGAACTTCGCGCTTACGCCGATAGGCAGCGTAATATTGCGCCGCGTAACATGCCCCGACCGCATCCCGTACGCCACGGGCACGCCCAGGTCGCCAATGATTCTCATGACCACTTCCTCAAGCCTATAACCTTGTTGCGAGTTCTGCGTACAGTCCAGCATCTCGCCAAATACAATTCCGCGGACTCCTTCAAACTTTCCCGCCAACTTCAACTGCATCAGCATGCGGTCGACCTGATACGGTTTTGCGGCCTGGTCCTCCACAAAAAGAATCGTGCCCTTAGTACGGATCTCATACGGCGTTCCCAACGAGGCGGCAAGCATGGAAAGGCAGCCGCCGTAAAGTATTCCCTCGGCAGCGCCCGAGGCGAGACCCGTCGCCCCGGACTCCCCTCCTAGTCCCCACGCTGACAGCCCCGACAGCGCTGCCTCCCACGAGGCCAAATCCACGCCGTCGTCATGCGCCCAATCTTTGGCCACCATGGGGCCGTGAAAAGTAGTGAACCCGGCAGCGTCGGCAAAGTATGTGAGCAGGGTGGTGGTGTCACTGTAGCCGACAAAGATCTTAGGATGAGCTTTGATTTTTCCCAGGTCTAGCATTGGCAGCAAATAGTTTGCGCCATACCCTCCCCGCGCGCAGATAATCGCCTTCACATCGTCTCGCGCAAACATTTGCTCTAATTCGCGAGCCCGCCGCTCTGCCGAGCCCGCAAAGTACAAGTCGTGCTGGAGAATGGAATCGAAATAGAACGGCCGATAGCCTTGCTGCCGCAGCACTTCACAACCTTTATCCAACAGTTCGCGCTTAATGTTGCTCGCGGGCGCCACGATGCCCACGGTATCGCCGGGTTGAAGAGCGGGCGGCTTGGTGCGCGCGGTGAATGAGGAATGCATGAAAAGAAGCTATTCGCTACAGATTCCGCAGATCAACGCGGATAAAACCGGAAATTAACTTTGCGAGACCTGCGCTCACCTGCGAACCGCCGCGAATCTCGAGCCTTATAAGAAAAACTCTCCCCGGCAGACCATTCGCGCGGCGCCACGCAGAAACACTCGCTGGCCTTCGGTACGCACCGTTTGTGCCCCGCCGGGTGCGTGCACTCGCACCGGCGATTCGGCCTTCCCAGACGCCATGGCGGCCATCGCTGCGGCGCAGGATCCCGTGCCCGAAGACCTCGTCTCCCCCACGCCGCGCTCGAAAAATCGCGCCTGCAGATCGTGCACTCCTTCCGCCACTACAACCTCAACGTTCACTCCTTGCTTGAACTCGGCGCTGCGTTGAATCTCCGCCGCTTGCAACTGCCACTTCTCTCCAAACTCGGTCACGAAAATCACGAAGTGAGGATTGCCCAACGACACCGGTGCGCCTCGGACTTTCCGCGCACCCAGCTTAATAGTGATCTCCTTCTGCACACGGGCCTCGCCCAGTTCCATCTCAAACTCGTATTCCTGATCGCGGCGGGCGGTCAACGTGCAGGTTTTCACCCCCGCTCCGGTGCGGATCGCAAGCTTCTCTCTTCCCTGCTCTTGGCAAATGTAAGCCGCCACACAACGCGTGCCGTTGCCAGAAATCTCCGCCTCCGAGCCATCCCCATTCAGCAGCCGGATCTCGACGTCGGCAGCGACGTCGGTGAACATCCATTCCACTCCATCGGCTCCGACACCCTCATGCCGGTCGCAGATACGTCTGGTAAACCCAGCCATATCGGGTGGAGCCAGCGCTCCATCAATCAGTAGAAAATCATTGCCGCACGCACTGGCCTTCACAAACGGAATCGCGGCTGTACTAGACTGCCCCCTCACTCTCGCTCCACGGGTCCCAACGACACGACGCTGCCAAACACGGGCGACTGCTTCAGCAAGCCCAACAGTTCTTCCTGCTCCCGGTGCCTACCCTCTGCGTCGAATTGCAGGCGCACGTGCTCTGGCGTGCTCGCCGTGACCACATTTTGCATCATGCGATGTTCACGCTCCAGGATGCGGTTGATCTCATTGCTGATCTCATCCACCGTGCTGCCTGTGACTTCGTAGGTCACAAGCAGCAGCTTCAGGTTGAAGCCCACTTCCAGGCGGCCCAGCGCGAACAATGCCAGCAGGATCATTCCCGTAGAGAACATCGCAGTCAGGTAAAGGCCCCCACCCGCCGCCATGCCTACGGAGGCCACCACGAACAGCGTGGCGGCGGTAGTCACTCCAGTCACAAGTCCACGAGCGTGCAGAATTGAACCCGCTCCGATGAATCCGATGCCCGGAATGATCTGAGCCGCAATGCGCGTATAGTCTGACGCGGAACCCGCCAGCGCCGTGGAAAGAATGGTGTAAAGCGCGGCGCCGAAACAGATGAACATGTTAGTGCGGAGCCCGGCACGTCGATGCTTCAGTTCCCGGTCCAGGCCGATGAGTCCGCCGAGGATCGCTGCCAGCAGCAAGCGCGCGGTAGACGACGAGACGATGCCACTCGCCATTTCTCCGCGCATCAAATCGAAGAGATAATGCCAATTCATCGGCCAATCAAACCTATATACAGAGCACGGCAAGTGGCTGGATTTTATCACCGCAACCAACAGCTTTTGCTGCCGCTCGGGCGGATCGCGTTAACCCGCGTGATTACCGTGGGGCTAGCGCGCCCGGTAGACGACGGCCCGGGGTTGTCCGGTGGTCTCTATCTCGACCAACTCCGGAAGTTGACGCCCCTGCCGCCCTTTCCATACCGGATCGCCATCGAAGGCGACCACGTAATCGGCTAATGCACCGGGATCAGCCAATGCCCGCTCCCACAAACCTTCGCTATCGACTGGTTGCTTCCAGACGCGGTGATTGCCTTCATTGATCACACTCCGCAGCGGGATCCCAGCCTGCTGCACGGCACCCACATGCTCGCCCAGATACATCAGAATCGTGGAATTCGGCGGCAACGACTTTAGCCAAACCGCGACTTGTTTCTCGAGTGCCTGCCTGCCGCGAGAATTGATTGCTGCTTCGCGGTAACAAACCGGTTGCGCCTGCCAGATTCCGATGTAGCTGGCCGTCACCAATGCCAGCGTCGCAAATGATATCGACAGGATCATCCATCTTGAGGATTTTGTCCCAAAAGATTGCGAGGATTCCACGATCTCTCCAATGAATAAAAATCCCAGTGCGCCAAACACCACCAGGGCCGGCAATAATTGGAATCCGTAACGCACGTTGTAATACGAAAACGGCCACCAGGGGGGCACGTAAATGGGCACGCCGCCGTATGCCAAAGACAGCGCGTAAAACGGGATCGGGACGGCGAGCAGCAGAGTCGGCCACCACCGTTTCCATTCCGCCCGCATGGCAAGCAGGCCCAGTCCCGCAAAGGCCAGCCACAACCTTTGCAGCCACATCTTTTCAGCAACGTTTAGTTCCGCAGCCTTCAAAAAGTACGCCGCCCCTGCGCACACGCTGCCGGCGGCGGGATTTATGGTTGCCCTCCTCTTCGCAATCGCTTGCGCCGAGTATGGTCCGTTCGCGAATTCCAGAGGATTGCGATAGACTGCCGCGTTGTAAGCCACCCACAACAGCGGCCCCGCGGCGGCCAGAACCACAAACTTTGCCACCGTTCGCCGCAACGGCCGGTCCTGGAAATTGCATGCGGCGATCGCTACGGCCGCTGCCGCCATCACCCCCGCGAGCAACCATCCGTCGTAACGCGTCAGGCAGGCGGCAACGACACAGAGCCCACACTTCGTGAGCGCTTTCCTATCCCGGCGGACAAATTCGCCGAAGTAAACCACCGCCCAGATAAACAGAGCCAGAGACAGCACCTCGGTCATGGCGGTGCTTTGCATGTAAATCAGGTTTGGATTTGCGCCATAAACAATCGCTGCACCCCATGCCATGGTTCTTCCGGCTCCATCCAACTCTCGATCGCGACTCAGCACTCCGCGCACCAGCCGGAAAATACCGGTCACGCTAAAAACGTAGGCCGCCATCGATGGAATCGATCCGCCTGCGCCTCCACGCCACATTTCATCGGACAGCAAGAATGGGAGCATCAGCAAATGCGGCAGTGGCAGCCATACTGTCCCCAACTGCAAAAGTCCTGGAGTCTTTGAGTCGAAGACCCGGCGAGCGATGTTGATATGGGCTACGGCATCGCCATACAGCAGCACCTCGCCTCGGCGGTAGTAAAACAGGAAGGTAAATATGGAAACGCAAGCCGCGAGCCAAGCCAGCAGCCTGACCTCGTGGTCCCAGAACGGGCTGGCGTCGGACCTCATTCGAGCTGCTTCATTCCAGGTGAGTGAGTTCGCGGAAGATTTGAAAACGTGCGTCAATTTCTTCGCGAGTGAGAGATTGCAGCCTCTCCGTGCCAAACCGTTCCACAGCGAAGGATCCCAGGACGCCACCGTAGAACAGTGCCCGTTTGAGCACTTCCCGGCTCACCGCTCCTTGCGACGCAATGTAGCCCATAAACCCGCCCGCAAATGAATCGCCCGCGCCGGTGGGATCGACGACTTCCTCGATGGGAAGTGCTGGCGCGCGAAAAGGATGACGCCCAATACCAAACGCGCCTTCGCGAAAGAAAATGGTCGCGCCGTACTCGCCATGTTTGATCACCAGCGCCTGCGGACCCATGGCTAGCACCTTCTGCGCCGCCCGCGGCAAGTTGCTCTCCGCCGCCAGCATTTTAGCTTCGGTGTCATTGATCAGCAGTACGTCTACCAACTTGAGTGTCTGTAGCAACTCTTCCCGTGCGCCTCTTATCCAGAAATTCATGGTGTCGCAGCCCGTCAGGCGCACGCCGTTCAGCTTGCGCCGCACGTCAGCCTGCAACGTGGGTTGAATGTTTGCCAGAAACAGAAACTGCGTATCCTCGTATTCCTTCGGAATACGGGGCTGAAAGCTCTGGAAGACATTCAGCTCGGTGAAATCCGTCTTTGCCTCGTTCAGGTTGTCAAGATATTGCCCGCCCCAGCGAAACGTCTTCCCTTGCGCGCGTTCAATGCCGCGAGTATCGATGCCGTGCTGGTGGAAGACATTCTCCTGCAGCGGAGTGAAGTCCTCACCCACCACAGCCACGACACGCACGTTGGTGAAGTAGCTGGCGGCCAGCGAGAAGTAAGTCGCAGCCCCGCCGAGAATATTTTCCACGCTGCCGGATGGCGACGTGATGCTATCGAAGGCTACCGACCCCACAACGGCGATGCTCATCGTAACGTTTGCCTATCCTCTCTGGGAAAATCTCCTGGCATCCCGCCGCACCAACAATCCCAGCGAACTCTGCGCATCAGTTTTTATCGTCTTCCAAATCGTTCATTACTTCGCGGTTCCCACATACTTACCAAGAATCAGCGCCAGCTTTTTCTTTGTCGCGGCAGGAATCTTTTTCGGGTCAGTCAACATCGCATGAGCCAACGCGGACCCACACTTGCAGGCGCGCGCCTTCGGCATCGCCGCCACCGTCTCCCGCACCACCCGTGTAGCATTCTCGGCATTCTTGATCAAAACAGCAACGATCTGCTCGACCGTCACCGAATCATGGCGGGGATGCCAGCAGTCGTAATCCGTCACCATCGCGATCGTGACGTAGCAAAGCTCCGCCTCACGCGCCAACTTAGCTTCCTGCAGATTCGTCATGCCGATCACATCCATACCCAAGCCGCGGTAAACATTCGACTCCGCCTTGGTCGAGAACTGCGGGCCCTCCATGCACAGATACGTTCCCCCACGCTTGCCGGCCACTCCACTCTTCTTGCAGGCAACTTCAACCACGCCCGCCATCTCGGCACAGACGGGATCGGCGAATGCGATGTGCGCGACCACTCCCCTGCCGAAAAAGGTATCCACGCGATGCCGTGTCCGGTCGAAGAACTGGTCAGGAATGACGAACTCAAGCGGCTTATGTTGTTCTTTCAGCGAACCGACAGCAGAGATGGAAACGATGCGCTCGACCCCGAGCTGCTTGAACCCATGAATGTTGGCCCGGAAATTCAATTCGCTGGGCAGGATGCGGTGCCCGCGCCCGTGCCGTGCTAGAAAGGCTACCTGGCGACCCGCAAGCGTACCGAGCACATAGGCGTCCGAGGGCGCGCCGAACGGCGTCTTCAACTTTACTTCCTTCACCTTGCTCAGCCCCGGCATCGAGTACAGCCCACTGCCGCCGATGATTCCGATCTCCGCCTGTGGCAAACGACCTCCGACATTCTCGCGCCCATCAGAAATCTCAAAACGCGAAAGTCAAACTCGTGATTATACAGGAGCGCATTTGCGGCAGACCGCAGCCTACTCGCGGACCAATTACAATTCCCCTATGAAACTCGCGCCCATCCTTTTTCTCGGGTTCTCCCTATTCAGCCACGCCGTCATTGCGCAGGATGCTTCCAAAGCAGCCGCTCCATCCCAGCCCGAGCCCAAATCCGTCACGGTGCCCGTAACCCTAGATCACAACCGAGTCGTCATCGACGTCTACCTGCCCCTCGCCGACGGCTCGACCAAGCGGGTGCGCGGCTGGGTAGATACCGGAAATTCCGATCTCTGGATGAGCCGTCGCGTCGCCACTCTCCTGGGACTCACGGTCGATTGCGGTGAGAAGACTTGTTCCGCGACCGGATCACTGCGCGAAATGGTTATTGGCGGCATGAAGGTTTCTTTCGCCAATCTGAAGCAGGCCAAGATCATGGTAAAGTCGGACCAGGCGCAAGATGTCATGATTCCGGGCATGAGCGCCGAAATAAATATTCCCTCCACCATCCTGCGCAACTACGCCATCGTGGTGAATTTTCCAGACCGCGAGTTCACCCTTGGCGCTCCAGGAAGCGCGCAGTTCCACGGCATGAGCAGCACAATCTTTGTGAACCCGGAAAACGGCTTAGTGCAGGTTCCCAGCAAAATCGACAACAAGAGTTATAACCTCGGGTTGGACGTGGGTGCTTCCATCAGCTTTCTTTCTCAGGATGTTTTTGACAAGCTCGCTGCGTCCCATCCGCAATGGCCGCGCATGGCCGGAGCTGTCGGCCCCGCCAACCTGTGGGGGATGAACGATGAACCGCAGTGGAAGCTTCTTCGCCTGGAGCGCCTGCAATACGGCCCGCAGTTTTTGAGTGGCGCCGTGATGGTATCGACACCGTCGGATGCGAGCGCAATCCTCGAGAAACGCGCCGGCATCGCTACCGCCGGCCTGCTCGGCTCAAACGCGCTGCTCAACTATCGTATCGGTATCGATTATGCCCGCAAGATGGCATATTTTGAAATCGGCACAACCTTTAAGGCACCTGACTTCGACGTCGTCGGTCTCACTCTTCGCCCCGAGACCGACGGTCGCTTTACCGTGATTGGAGTTGCCGATTTTGATGGCAAGCCGTCCGTTCCTGAAGTCCAGTCGGGCGATCTACTGATCTCAGTGGACAAAATCCCCACCCCCGGCTCGACCATGGGGCAGGTTTGGTCCATGCTCGAGGGCATGCCCGGTCAAGAGCGCAAGCTGACCCTTGAGCGAGGCGGCAAGCAGTTCACGGTTGCGGCGAAGGTGCAGCACTTTCTGGGAGAACCGCTGGAGGAAAAAACAAGGGGACAAAGTAAGAAGCATTAGGCTGCGACCTTTGCAACTCCTGAGCCCCAACGCGATTCGGCGGCGGATTCTCAGTCGGCAATTGGAAATTGAGAATCGCACAATTACTTTCCAAATACTTCCTTTTCCAACCGTTCCCTCGTCACCGCATCAAGGCTTTCGCTGACCAACACCGTGTCGCCTCGTTCCTCGATCGTCACCGTTCCTTCCTCGGTGGTCCAGCGATGCCTCCCTTTCAGCACTTCAACCTTGTGCTCGTCGTCCCCCGCCGCATTTCGAGAATTACCGGGCTCAGCCTCCTCGGCTTTCTTATACCGTTGCGGCAGCGAGTGCGAATAAATCGCAGCAAATTCCTCAGCCTTTTCCGGACTCGACCAGCGCGACACGTAGAGCAACCCTAGCGGCGCCGCCGTATCCCCCTTGGGCCGCGCCGCATAGTAATATCCGCCGCGCCACTCCGGATAGAGCCGCTTCGAGAGCTCCGGACCCACGTACTGATCCATCAGCATGGCCACATCAAATTCGCCCATGGCGCCAATATCGAAGCGATCATAGTTCTTGAAGTCATGAGCAAAATCGGGCACGGGCATGGGTTCGACCTTCTCGCCTGATAAATAGGTCTCGGGCTGCATGATCTGCCTCGTGGTATGCGGAGGATTAGCCAGCACCCCGGCAAAAGCCTTCTGTTTTCCTCCCACTTCAATCAGCTTGATCACGAATTCCAGCCCGTGACTGTAGGGGAAGGCGAGCGATTCTTTGAGAAAAATCGGAGCATTCTTGAACGCCGTCGAATCCGGTGTTCCATTGGTCATTTCTGATTCCATCGACTTCACCAACTCCGGCGAATCCTCAATCGAGCGGCCCACGGGCGCCAGCGCGTAGTCCAGCATTACCGCTTCCGCCTGGCCTTCCACGACGGCCTGGCGCGCATTCCCCATTTCATCGCTTTCGATGTCGGCGGGTGTGGGATTCTTCTTGGTCTCCGCCAGGTCCTTCTCACCCTTTCTCATCCACTTCTGTAAACCCACCGACTGATCCTGCAGCGCGTGGGTCAGCTCGTGGGCCAGAACTGGTTCCTGCTCCTCCAGCGGAACCCAATCCAGCAAATTCACCGTCTTTGTTTTCGGATCGTAATAGCCGGCTACTTGTTCACGCAGCAAGTCCACGAGCAGTTTTTCCAGGTTGAAGTCGCGCGGCAGGAGACCGAATTTTTTCAGCACCAGCTCCGACCGCTTGAGTCGCTTCGCGTCTTCGTCATTCGTATGCTTTTCAAGATAAGCCACCACTTCATCACGGCTGGTCAGCCTGCGCTTGACTTGGTGTTTGATCGCAAGCCCAGTCTTTTTGCTGTCGAAAACCAGGATCTCATCCACGCTGTGAAAGAGTTCTTTCGCCTGCTGTGGAGTGATTTTGACTTCTTCTTTGGGTGGAGCTGGTTGCTGCTCTTGTGTGGGGCGGACACTTTTGTCCGCCTGCAATTGATTTTGATCTGGGTTTTGACCTTGATTTTGATCCTGCTCAACCCCGCCCGGCGTAGTCTCGGATACGTTCTCCACGGACGACCTGGAACTCTGCGCCAGGCAGACAATTCCGCCGCATACCCCCAGCAAAAACACCACCGTCGCAAGGTGCGGCAGCCGTTTCTTTGCAATCCATTTCGCCGCCGTTATCATTGCCTTCGAGTCTATACTTTCGCCTGTCCCAGGTGGAAAAGCCGCCCTACCTCATTCAGCGGCGGACATCAGACAAAGACTGATGATAAGATTGCGCCCTCAGCCAAACTTTTTTTCGGCCGGCTCGACGTCACCATAAGTGAGGTCTCAACCATGTCGTTAGCCTTGAATTCCGGTCGTTGCACCGGTCTCGTAGCTGGTCTGTTCGCCGCAGCCCTTATTCTTCTGACCCTCTCTGCCTTACCCATTTCCGCGCAGGATGCTCCCTCTCCAAACAAGCGCCTGCTTGGCTATTACACGGCATGGTCGAAGTACAACACTCCGCCGTATGCAGCGAGCCAGATCCCCTACTCGAAACTCACCCACATCGCGCACGCCTTCGTGCGGCTGGCTAAGACCGACGGCACACTCGGAATTCCTCCCGGCACGATCGAGCCTGCACTCATCTATAAGGCGCACGCCGCCGGCGTCAAGGTGCTGATCTCAATTGGCGGTGGCGACGGCACTCAAGGCCCACGCTTCAACAAAATGGCGGCTTCGGAAACTTCCCGCCAAGCCTTCGTAAAAAATGTCCACGGCTTCCTGGTCAAGTTCGGCTACGACGGTGTCGACATTGACTGGGAGGTGCCCAACGCGGGGGACCGCGCCAATTGCACTACGCTCATGCAGGAACTGCGCAACGCCCTGCCTTCTCCGTGGTTGATTTCCATGGCCACCCCCTCCGATCCGCGTAGGTGGGGACAGGGCTTCGACATCCCCGCGCTGGCCCCGTTGCTCGACTTCATGAACGTCATGACCTACGACTTCTACGGGTCCTGGTCGACCTCGACAGGCCACGTTTCCCCAGTGCTGCAGAGCCCCGCCGACCCTGATCAGGCCGGCAGTGTGAAATCTTCGATGGACCTTTATGCCAATCAGTATGGCGTGCCCCGCGCGCAGCTCAATATCGGGACGCCCTTCTACGGATACGAATTCGACGGCACCGACCAATTGTGGGCACAGTGCATCACCTGCGTGAACTCTTCGCAGAAGTATGCTCGCTACATCAAACCCCTGGTCAACCAACAAGGCTGGACGCGCAACTTCGACAATCTTGCATTGGCCCCGTACCTGACCAACCCGTATGTCCAGAACTCAAAGCTCCCCGGCTTCATCACCTACGATGATGAGGTGACCACCGCGGGAAAGACTCGCTACGTCATGCAGAACCGCGGCTTCGGCGGAATATTTATGTGGGAATTGAGCGGCGATTATGACGGCCACACCCAGAGTCTGCTGGACGCCATGTACAACGCGTGGAAGTTGGCGCAGTAGTTGAGCGGCTGAGACACAGAAATAAGTTTGTCATCATTCTGAGCGGAGTGGAAACACGGCGAAGCACGAATTCCGGGGAAGGAATCCGCCTCACTTCCTCTGGCAATAGAACTCATCCACCACCTGCCACCGGTCGTCTGGCAGCTTCTCTTCGTTCAGCATGTGAAATTCGTCGCTGCCTCGCCGTGTCATCGTCTGGCGAAGCTCGCAATCGATCCCCAGCATGGTCAGACGGCCCGCAAAAACGACGAAGTTGTCCTGCCATCCGCCCGACTGCAAGACGCCATAGAGACCGTCGACAAATGTCATCATCCAGCGGCTACTGAACGGATCGAATGTTAGATAGGGCCGAGGATTCCCGCCAGGCCCCGTGATAGAAATGCGCGTATCACCTTCGCAAAGCTGGTACGTGTACAGGTAGGTGTCGGTGTATGCCGGAGTCGTGGGCGTAGCCTGCACTCGATTCTCCGCTGACCACTCGCCCACCAACCACTTGAACTCCTCCATCTTGGCCTTACGGATCGCGGGAAACTTCCCCACCACGTCGCGATTGAAGATAAGCACCTTGCGGCCGGGGTCGAGCACCATGAACCCGCGGCCCACGAGCTGTTCAAAAATCTGCATGAAACCCTCTGTGGCCTCTGTGGTTCAAGCTTTGTTCTTTTCGTCTCTAGCCGGCTGCTAAAAACTTTGATTTCGACTGCTAGTGCGAAGACCACCGGGCTATCAAGCCAAACGCTGGTGGGCTGCTACCGCCGCATCCTCCGCCGCATAATCGAACCGAGCCAGGAAGGCAGCGGCCGACGGATTTTCCCGCTCCCAGCGTATCGTCTGCCGGATTGCTTCCTCAATCGCCACCACCTCCTTGTACCCCAACTCGTTGCGGATACGCGCCGAACTCGCCGTCCAATGCTGCGCGGCATTGCCGGGCTTTAGCAAGTGGTGCGGCGTGCGCTCCTCCGGCAGGACGACGAACTCCCCATCCCACCGCATCTCGCTGGCGATTCTCCGCGCCCATTCCAGTTCGCTAAACGATGATTCCTCGCACACGTTGTAGATACGTCGCGCTGCGCGATCATCTGTGGCAGCCACCGCAATGGCTGCGGCCACGTTCTCCACGTAGCCGCGCGGCGAGCGCCAGGCGGCCAGCGCCTCGGGGAAAATGATGTGTTGCCGTCCGTCGACGATGCGCTTCACCACAGGATAAAAACGGTGCAGCGGATCGCCGGGTCCATACACCATGGGCAGCCGCAGCACCGTGCCGGGAAGTTCGCGGTCGTTCATCACGGTGCGCTCCGCCGGGACCTTGTCGTAATCGTCTGTCACCCAAGGGAAAATCTTGCGCATGATGTGCATGCTCTCTGGTGGGTAGGGATGCAGACTGCGGCGCAGCTCCGACTCTTCCGTGAGCGGTAGCTCCTGCAGCGGACCGCTTTCCGTGCCCTGCGAAACGGCTATCGCGCGGTAAACGTCGATGCTGCTCAGCATGACTACCCGTCGCGTCGCGCCACGGAAGATGTTCATCAGCTCTTCCGCCTGCGGACCCGAACTGATGATTAGGTCAATCACGACATCGGGAGCAAAGCGCTTCAGTTCCTGAGCGCTGGCATTCAGTTGGTGACGGTCGCCTCGAATCTCATCAACGTCAGGGGGCGCGGCGGTGGTGCCGCGATGAAACACCGCCAGCGTGTGTCCCTGCTGCTTTAGCGCGGCCACGGCGACCCGTCCGATGAAGCCGTTCCCGCCAATTAGAAGAATGCGCATAAGACCGTCAAATAATCACAAATTTTCCGCAGCCTGCTACGGCGCGCCTCAAGGATTTCATCGGAGAACTCTTTGCGCTACCCACTCCCCCGCTTCCCGCGTCCCCAATGTACCGCCGATATCCTGCGTGGTCTTCTTCTGCCGCACCGCTTCGAGCACGGCGGCCTCGATCTTCACTGCTTCCGCCACCAACCCCAAATGATTTAGCATCATTGCCGCGGTCAGAATCGCGCCAAACGGGTTGGCGTGATTTTTCCCCGCCATCGGTGACGCCGATCCGTGTACCGGCTCGAACATCGAAGTCTTGCCCGGATGGATATTCCCACTCGCCGCCATGCCCAGGCCTCCCTGCAGCCCAGCGGCAAGGTCGGTGATGATGTCGCCAAACATGTTATTGGTCACGATCACGTCGAAGCCGCGGGGGTCGCGCACCATCTGCATACTCAGAGCGTCCACATACATGTGCTGTGTCTTGATCTGGGGATATTCCCTACCCACTTCCTTGAACACACGTTGCCATAGACCTCCGGCGTGGGTCATGGCATTCGACTTGTCACACAGCAGCACGCGCTGACGCGGTGAGCCGTCGACCTTCTTGTGTAGCTCGCAATATTCGAAAGCGTAACGAATAATGCGCTCCACACCCTTGCGCGTATTGATGTCTTCCTGAACGGCGACTTCATCCGCCGTGCCCTGCTTGAATACGCCACCAACATCACCGTACACGCCTTCCGTGTTTTCGCGGATGACGACGAAGTCCACATCTTTGGGCTCAATCCCTTTCAGCGGACACAGCGCCGCATCGAGCAGCCGCACCGGCCGCACGTTGGCATAGAGATCCATCTTGAATCGCATGCCAAGAAGAATTTCTTTGGCGTGGATGTTGGTGGTGACCCGCGGATCGCCGAAAGCTCCGACAAGAATGGCGTCGAAATCGCGCCCGAGCATGGCGAACCCGTCCGCAGGGACGGTGACACCGTCGGCAAGATAACGATCGGCGCTCCAGTCGAACTCACTCAACTCAACGGAGACACCTGTCGCCTCTATGACCTTTACCGCTTGAGCAATGACTTCCCGCCCGATGCCATCCCCGGGAATAACGGCGATACGCGTCTTGAAACGCGGGTTCGAGTCCACGGCAGAAAATTAACACAAACCAAACAGAATGAGTAGGATAGCATTCGCAGCGCGGGCAAGACGCCTCATAACTCCGTTATAATCTTAGAGAGAAAGCATCATGCTTCCAGCTCTTCACAAAAAACCGGCCGCGGCTCAGAGCAGCGAGAATCGTGGCCCATACGCTGTCCGAAACTTCGGCGATACGCGGGCGGAGTTCGCCGCCCTGCGCGCGGGCTGCGGGATTTATGATTTCGGCTGGCGCGCCAAAATCGTGCTGACCGGCAGTGACCGCATGCGCTGGCTGAACGGCATGGTCACCAACAATATCCGGGATCTCGAGGTCAACCGCGGCGTCTATGCCTTTCTGCTCAACCCTCAGGGCCGCATTCTTGGCGATCTTTACGCGTACAACCGCGGCCAGTGCATCCTGGTTGACACCGACCGCAGCCAGCTGGAGAAGATTCTCGCCACCTTCGATCACTACATCATCATGGACGACGTGGAAGTCGCCAATGGCAGCGATGAACTCACGGTCGTCGGCCTCGCCGGTCCGAAGTCGCGCCACGTTTTGAAGGCAGCGGGAATTCAGATTCCGGAGCTGCAGCTCGTCGAGGCCTTTGCGATTCAGTGTGCGTGCGAGTGCGGTTGCCTGGAGTGCACTGTGGTGCGCGGCGCGTACCAAGATCACGAATCCTATGAAATCTGGCTCGCGCCCGCCCACCTTAAGCCGCTTTGGGACGCACTGCTGAAGGCGGGTGCAACTCCAGTCGGCTCGGACGCAATTGAGCTTCACCGAATCGCCCTCGGCATTCCGCGTTACGGCCAAGACATTCGCGAGCGCGATCTGCCGCAGGAAACCGAACAAGCCCACGCGCTCAACTTCAATAAAGGCTGTTACGTCGGACAAGAAATTGTTGAGCGCATTCGGTCGCGCGGCAACGTGCATCGCAAGTTCACCGGCTTTGTGCTCGAACATGAACCAGCCTTAATCGCGCTGGGGACAACATCGGACGGAACGAGGGCCGCTGCAACCAATACCAAGATCACGTCTGGCGGCAAGGACGTGGGTGAAGTCACCAGCCTTGCTTCCCTGCCCACGACGCACGGCAGTAAGAGCGTAGCTCTTGGGTACATTCGACGCGAAGTGAGCGCTGCGGGCAAAGAGGTCGAAATCGGTGGTGCACGCGCGGTCGTGGCGTCACTGCCGTTCACCGATATTTGAGCCGGTAAGTACCTATCGGCAAGATCCAAACTGCAGATTTTGAGGAAGACCTTTATGGCTGAGAAAAAACAGGAACCAAGTTTCACCGTTACCGACCGGCGTTTATTCACGTCTGAGGGCAAACTACGAACTGATGTGACAGACGAAACCGAAAGGCCAGAGCCAGCCCCTCAGTCGGCGCCGCCGAAAGAAACCGAAGCCAACCACTCTTCGCCGGCAGCCGCAGACAAATTCTCCTCCCCAGAGTCGCAGTCAGCGGTTCTGGACCGGGACCTGCCTGTTCCCCCTACCGCCACCGAGCAGGAGGCACAGGCAAATGCGTACCAGCAGTCTTCGAAAGATTTGGACTCTCGCGTGGAACTTAGCGGTCAGTCCGCCAAAGATTTCGAAATGACGTTTGAACGCTTCATGGCGTCGCTGTACATGACTGCCATGATGCAGTTGGGCCTTATGCATGAGCAGGGCGCGCAACCGCGTGTTGACATCATTGGCGCGCGCCAGACCATCGACACTCTCAGCCTGATCGCGGAAAAGACCAAGGGTAACCTCACGGCGGCGGAACAAAGCTTTCTGCAGAATAGCCTTTACGAGCTGCGCATGGCATACGTCGAGGTCACGAATGCGCTCTCGCGTCCGCCGGCAGCTCCCGCTACCGGAACCATGGGACGATGAAAGCCACGCTCACCGTGCTGGGCAGCGGCACTTCCATGGGCGTGCCCACGATTGGCTGCGATTGCGCGGTGTGCCACTCCACCGATCCTCACGACCGCCGCACTCGGCCTTCCATCATGATTGAGTATGGCGGCAAGATTGTTCTGATCGACACCACTCCCGATTTCTATGCGCAGGCGATTCGCGAGCGAATCAAGTGGGTAGACGCCGTACTCTACACTCACAGCCACGCCGACCACATTTTGGGCATCGACGACTTGCGGCCCTTGAGCTACCAACATAAACCGGACAAGCTTCCTCTTTATGCTCGTCCCGATGCCGCCGCCTTTCTGCGCAAAATGTTCAGCTATATTTTTGACGCCGATTACAAATTTGGCGGGCTGCCCCGGCTGGAATTACGTCCGATTGATGGGCCCGTTGAATTGTTTGGAGCACGCTTTGAACCGGTCAGGCTTATCCACGGAGAAGCGGAAATTTATGGCTTCCGCTTCGGTTCGGCCGCCTATCTGACGGATCACAGCGAAATCCCGGAGGCATCGTTTCATCAGTTGGAGAGATTAGACATTCTGTTTCTGGACGCGCTGCGGCACAAGCCACACCCCACGCACTCGACGGTTGAAAATTCCCTGCGCATCGTGGAACGGGTAAAGCCGAAGCGGGCATTCTTCACCCATATTTGCCATGACCTCGGCCATGAGGCTACGAATGCCACCCTGCCCCGCCACGTGCAATTGTCATACGACGGGCTGAAGCTGGAGTTTGAAATCAGTGGTCAGTGATGGTTGGTGAGTGTCTACTGCGAACACGGATCACTGAGCACTAGCCACTGATCTTCTAAAATGCACATTTGCCGCAAACTCGACGACGTGCCCTCTGACTTCGGGCCAACCCTCGTCAGCGTCGGAAACTTCGACGGCGTACACCGGGCCCATGCCTACGTCCTGCGCGAAATCGTTGCTCGCGCCCGGTCTGCCGGCGACCAGGCCGTGGCAGTAACTTTTGAGCCGCATCCGGCGCGCATCCTGCGCCCAGACTCCGGATTGAAGCTGCTGACACCCACCGCGGAAAAACTTCGCCTGCTCGAAAGCACTGGCGTGGACGCCGTGCTGCTGCTCCCATTTGGCCGCGATCTCTCGCTGATGACACCGCGGCAGTTCGCCGAGCGCATTCTAAAGAAGAAGATGCATGCCCGAGAGGTTCACGAAGGATTCAACTTCCGCTTCGGCCACAAAGCTGCCGGAGACGTAAACATGCTCAGCGACTTCGGCCGCGAGATGGGATTCGAAGTTAAGGTTTACCCGGAAATGACGTTGCGCGGGGAACCGGTTTCCAGTAGCCACATTCGCAAGCTCATTTCGGAGGGACGCGTCAGCCGTGCGCGACATCTACTGGCACGGCCGTTTTGCATTCTCAGTACTCCCGGCCGTGGGCGTGGCTACGGATCAAAGTACACCGTCCCCACCATCAACCTTGCCCGCTACGAGGAACTGGTGCCCAAAGATGGCGTCTACATCTCTTGCACGCGGGTAGGAACGGAAACCTTCGAATCGGTCACGAACGTGGGCAATCGTCCGACTTTCGGCGCAGATTCTTTCGCGGTGGAATCTCACCTCCTGAACTTCCACCCCATTGAACTGACGCCTGAGACCGAAGTAGAAATTTCTTTCCTCGATCGTCTTCGCGATGAGATTAAGTTTCCCTCAGTGGAAGCTTTGCGGGAGCAGATTGCGCGGGACGTAAAAACGGCGCGACGGTACTTTCGCCTCCTGCGGCTGGGGAAATAGCCTTTGGGCGTCGGCTTGTGAGTCGTTGCCCTTCGGGTATCGCCCGAAGGCCTTTCCATTCTGGGTCGTGGCTGTGCTGCCAGCTTGTGCGTGGCGGGCTACCGTCCTCGCGGTTCGCGTGCACTCACGGCGTCACCGTGAAACTTCGAGGGCTGACACGAGAATGGGGAATGTCGCGTTGCGAGAGGTGCGCCCAACAACATCCCCTGTACTGCTGTGCGCGGGCACCTAGGTTACCCTCTCGCAACTGCCGGTCACTGCCGTGAAAGCCTTAAAGGCGGA
>Ga0207646_10000854_pt1 | contig 39429 bp, 34 predicted proteins | sample KBSK5502metaG_FD_184343 | JGI IMG/M metagenome (GOLD analysis project Ga0207646, IMG submission 184343) | Corn, switchgrass and miscanthus rhizosphere microbial communities from Kellogg Biological Station, Michigan, USA - KBS K5-50-2 metaG... | ecosystem: Host-associated > Plants > Roots >... | reverse complement strand
TGGAGGAGATTGATTTGGAACATTTCTTCCAGCCTGTCAGGACAAGGCTTCCGCACTTAGCAGTCGCGCATGACCTAGTTTTTACTTGAGCTTACGCTATTGACTCAGTCAGTGCGCAAGCCCTGTAAGTCCATGGACACCGGCTCGAACCTTGAGGCGACTCAGAGCGGGTTCACAGGGGTCATTCAAAATCCGCTCAACATCAAGCTCTCGCGCTCCGTCTCCAACTTTGATGTCCGGCATTTGCTCAATGCCAACTGGCTCATCGGCCTGCCATTCGGGCGGGACAAGAGGTTCTTCCACGAGGCGCCGAAAGCGGTCAACGCGATTATCGGCGGCTGGCAGTTGACCGGTATCTTCCGCTACAGCAGCGGTCTGCCAGGCCCGAATCCGTTCAACTCCGGGTTGTGGCCTACGAACTGGCAGATTTCGAGCGGGGCAGTGCGCATTCGGCCGGTGGAGACGGATAATGTTTCGAGCGTTTTGGCGACAAACGGGAATCGCTATCCCAATGTCTTCTCGGATCCGCTGGCGGCGTTCAGATCGTATCGCAACGGGCGGGCAGGTGAGGCTGGTGACCGTAACGTCCTGCGCTTCCCCAGCTACGTCTCTCTTGATGCCGGGTTGAGTAAGACCTTCAACCTGCCTTACGCCGAGAAACACAAACTGCAATTCCGGTGGGAGGTCTTCAATGTCACCAACACACAGCGGTTCGGCCCATCGGCGGGGGTGACGAATGTTTCGGCCATTGGCATTGCCCAGGACCCCGAAATCAACAGTCCCCCCGCCGACTTCGGACGCTACGTCGGGTCGCAAACTCCGACCGGCGAATCTCGTCCGGGCCGCGTCATGCAGTTCGCGCTGCGTTACAGCTTCTAGCTCGGCATCGGTGATCTGATCGGAGATTAGATCAGGGCTGGAAGAGTGATTCCAGCCCTCTCGCGCCTCAGCCAAAGAACTCATTAAATCAAAGGCTGGCAGCCTAATTTTACTGATTGAGCTGCTAGCCTTTGTTCGTACTTGGCCGACGTTTTTTATCGTTTACCTATCTTTTGATCGCCTTCCCCTTTGCTGGCCCCCCGCTGCCGAATTCTCCAAAAATTTGAATCGCATCCGAAAATTTGAATCAAATAACTAGGTCGGGTATGATAGGTGTCCTTCATTGGTAGCAAGCGCAAGCGGCTAAGTGCAACAGTCTGGCCCGCTTCTTCGCCACAAGCACTTTGAGCATAGCGACTTCATTAAGCAACTGGCGGTCGGCATATCTTTTGCCTTTTAGAGTTTTCTTTCTTTTTAGTTTCGCAAAGCTTTGCACTCACTCAGATAGTCACTTACCAATATAGGGTGCGGCTAAAGCTTCCACATAGTCTGAGCATCGGACCAACCGCTATTGTCGAAATAATCAGCAACTGGGGCTCAAGCGCCAGGTTTCGGTCTAACAACCACATCAACGGGAGGATTTATGATTCACTGTCGATCCATCTTGAGAAGCGGCCTCGGGCTACTCTTCGTCGTGCTGAGTGCGACCATCGCCTTCGGTCAAGCTTCTTCACTCTCGGGTTCAGTCATTGATCCGCAAGGTAATGCGGTGGCGGGTGCGACAATTATCGTCACTAACACCGTGACTGGAGCCAGTCGCACTGTGACCAGCACCGGTGATGGAAGCTACCAGATTCCCCAACTGGCTCCCGGCACTTATCGTGTGCGTGCTGAGGCGCAGGGCTTTGCTTCCATAGTTCAAGAGGGGATAGAAGTGCTGGTCAGCACTCCAGTGACTCTCAACATCGCTTTTAAGGAAGTTGGTAGTATTAGCCAGACCGTGACGGTGCAGGGCGGGGAATCAACACTCAACACGAGTGATGCGACCATTGGCAATTCTTTCAATGAAGTCCAGGTCAAAGAGCTGCCGCTTCTTTCGCGCAATGTCGTCGGCCTGCTTTCGCTCCAACCCGGCGTGACTACTGGCGGCAATGTCAACGGAGGCCGTTCCGACACGGCCAATGTGACGCTTGACGGCGTGGACGTCAACGAGCAGCAAGGAGGTACAGCATTCTTTAGCGTGCTGCGCGCCACGCCGGATTCGCTGCAAGAGTTCCGCGTCACGACGACAAACCCGAACGCCAACGTGGGCCGTTCCTCCGGCGCGCAGATTGCCCTCATCACCAAGTCGGGCACCAACCAGTTCCACGGCGCGCTTTTTGAATTACACCGCAACACTCGCGGGACTGCCAACAACTGGTTCAACAACAAGGCGGGACGCTACGTGGCGACCGACGCCCAAGTGATCGCTGGATTGGCCCAGGCTGGCGATGAGAAAGTTCCCCGCCCGAAGCTGCTGCGCAATAACTTCGGCGGCGCAATTGGCGGTCCGATCAAGAAAGACCGGATTTTCTTTTTCTTCACCTATGAAGGCTTCCGTGAAGCCAAGGGCACGAGCGTGGTGCGCCAGGTGCCTTTGCCCACCTATGGTCAAGGTATTATCCGTTATAAGACGGCGAACGGGGCGAGTGACCCCTCTTGCCCGGCGGGTACTCCTTCGGGGGTGGCCTGTCTGACACGCGCCCAGATCAGTGCAGCTTACTTGGCGGCCAATGGCATTGATCCCGGGACGAATTCGGCGGTCTTTGCCGTCCTCGGCGGTGCGGCGAGTCGCTACCCGGCGAACGATACGACCACCGGCGACGGCTTGAACACCAGCGGCTTCCGTTTCAATGCCAGCGATCCGGTGAAACAAAACACCTACATTGGCAGGTTCGATGGCAAAATCAATGACAAGCAAAATGTCTTCCTGCGTTTGAACTATCAGAAAGACACCTCTCTCAACGGTGTCAGCCGTTTCCCGGATACGCCGGCACCGACGACTTGGCGTCACCCTGTAGGGCTGGCGGCTAATCACTCATGGACCATCTCAAACGCGCTGGTCAATAACTTCACTTACGGCTTGACCCGCGAGGCCTTTACCAACGGCGGTGACTCAGCCCAGAACAGCATTAACTTCCGTTTTATCTTTCAACCCGTGAATTTCACGCGCGGAAGCAGCCGCACGACGCCAGTGCATAACTTCGTGGATGATCTCTCGTGGACAAAGGGGAGTCACGCCATGCAATATGGCGCCAACGTCCGCCTCATCTCGAACAACCGCGTCTCGTTTGGCAATTCCTACGATAGTGGCACCTTCAACCCGACGGGTTACGACGCCTCCGGCGCCGTGGTCTACACCAGTGACGCCGGCAATGCGATCTTCCCGAATGTCGCTTCCGGTTCTACGAACCCGCTGCGCGACGCGCTCACGACCGCGATTGGCCGCTACTCGGGATACAACGTCAACATCAATTACACACTGAACGGCAGTGTTCTTCCCGCTGGAACTGGCATCGGCCGCGTTTTCAAGACCCAGGAGTATGAGTTTTACGGACAGGACAGTTGGCGTGTCCGGCAAAACCTGACGCTCACGTATGGCCTGCGCTGGTCGACCTCGACGCCGGTCTATGAAGCCAACGGCGTGCAGGTCAAACCGGTGCAAAGCCTCGGCGACTACTTCGATAAGCGCGTGGCGGGCGCTTTGGCAGGCACGCCATACAACGCCCTGATCACGATAGATTTGGCCGGCAAGGTGAACGGCCGCGACAGTTACTATCCACAGGACTGGAACAATTTCGCGCCTTCCGTCGCCTTCGCCTGGTCGCCCAATTCCAAGAACAAGTACCTGCGCCATCTCTTCGGCGAAGGCAAGAGCACCTTGCGCGGCGGTTTCCGCATGGTCTATGACCGCATCGGCAGCGCGCTCGCGGTCGCTTTTGACCAGAACAACACGCTCGGCTTTGGCTCGTCGAGCAGCATTGCCGTTAATACCTATAACGTGAGTACCCGTCTGGGACCGCTCTTTACCGGCTTCAATCAGGACATTCGCGGATTGCCGAAACTCGTCATCAATTCGTCGCTGAAGTTTCCGTTGCAACAGCCAGCCGACGAGCAACAACGCATCGAACGATCACTCGACGACCGGCTGGTGACTCCGGTTCACTACAATTTCAATTTCTCTTACGGGCGCGATCTCGGCAAAGGGTTCTCGCTCGAAGTGAGTTACGTCGGGCGGGTGGCGCGTGACTTGTTGACCTCTTACGATGTCATGCACTTCAACAACCTGAAAGACCCGAAATCGGGCGTGGACTTCTACACGGCGATGCGCCAGCTCATCGCTTTGCGTGATCAAAGCACGGCGATTACCTCGGTGCAGCCGATCCCTTATTTCCAGAACCTCTTTCCCGGTCTGGCCGGCACCTTTGGCGTGCTCGGCCAAAACGTGGCCCTCACGGCGACTCAATCGGCCTATCGGCGGATTGCCTTCGGCAGCGTGGGCGGTCGTAACACGGCGGACTGGACCTTCGTGCAAACGCTCTGGAACGACACCCCGATCGCTTTCACGAACCAAGCCTTCGTGCAACCGCAGTACGCGGCGTTCGCGGCCTATGGCACGATTGGCTCGTCGGACTATCACTCGGCTCAAATCAGCTTCAGGAAACGGTTCAGTAAAGACCTCTCCTTCGATTTCAACTACACGTTCAGCCATTCGCTCGATATTGCCTCTGGCACTGAGAGCTCAGGCGATCTTTATGGTTCCGGTAACTCCTTCATCCTGAACCCGCTGGATCTCAACGTCAATCGCGGCCATTCCAACTTCGATGTGCGCCACCTGATCAATGCGAACTACATCTGGACCTTGCCGATTGGCAGTGGCAAGAGGTTCTTCGGCAACGTGGGCCGGGCCACCGATCTGTTCATCGGCGGTTGGGAGCTGACCGGGATTTTCCGTTACAACTCCGGCTTCCCGGTAGGTGCGCCGTTTGATTCGGGGCGTTGGGCGACCAACTGGCAAATCTCATCCAATGGCGTGGCGATTCGCCCGCTAGAATCTTCGCCCACGCGCACCGGGGATCCGAACATCTTCAGCGATACCACGTATGCTTACCAAAGCTACCGCACGCCCTATCCCGGCGAGTTCGGTGATCGCAATACGATCCGTTATCCGGGCTTCATTGGGCTGGATGCTGGATTGTATAAGGCGTTCAAGCTGCCTGGTGAGGGACGGAGAGTGGTCTTCCGCTGGGAGGTCTTCAACGTTACTAACACGCAGCATTTCACTGGCATTGCCAATTTCGGGCTCGCGCAAAACCCGAATCTCGGCCTCACGCCGCCAGTGGATTTTGGCAAGTTCAACAGTATCCAAGGATCGCCGCGCCAGATGCAGTTCGCGTTGCGCCTGGAGTTCTAGCTTCCTCGTCATCAGAAGTCATCAAATCAAATGGCTGGCCGCGCAAGCCCACAGGCCGCGCGGCCAGCCATTTCTTATTGGCGGCCAGCAATCAAAGCGGGCAAAGCGGGTCGCTCTACTATTTCTTATTTTCGGTGATGTACTGCTGAATCATTTTCTTGTCCGGGTAGTCCGGCTTTTTGGCGAGGAATTGCTCGTATTCAGCCACGGCTTTGTCTTTCACCCCCGCCGCCCGGTAGAGCGCCGCCAGCCGCAGATGCGCCTCCGCCTTGCCGACCGGGTCTAGCCGGATGGCCTCGTTCAAATAGCCGACCGCTTTGGAGCCTTTCTTGATCTGGAGATAGGCTTCGCCGAGAAAGAGGTTGGCATCGGCTGATTGTGGTTCGACCTCGACCGCCTTGCTTAAAGACTCGATGGCGCTCTCGAAGTTCTTCTGGGAGATGCGCAGCTTGCCCAAATTGAGCAGAGTCAGCAGAGAATTTGGCCGCTCAGTGAGCGCGCGCAAGTAAGCCTTTTCAGCATCGCCCAGCTTTTCCTGTTTGAAATAGAGCGTCCCTAATTCAGTCCACGCCTCGAAGTCCTTGGCATCAGCGCTCACGATTTGATTGAGCAAGGCGATAGCCTGCTTGGAATCGTTTTTCTTGATAGCTTCTAGCGCTTTATCAAAGAGAGCTTCATTAGCAGGCGTGCGATGGTCATAGCCGGCCGGCACCGTCGAGCTGCCTTTCTTCGGATCGCCCGCCGGATTGCCGCGCCATTCTAATTCGATGTCGCGCCGGACATCGGTTTTTTGGAGTTGATCCAACCGCAGCGTTAGGCGCGCGACTTCGAGGTTTTCCACCTCGACAACGATGTAGTACTCGCCATTTGGCACATTGAGGAAACGATAGCGCCCGCGATTCGCCACCGTGTCGCGCCCGACAACGGCGTTGGCATTCGTGTAGAGGATGATCGTGAAAGTCTCCGGCTTAGGCCCGCTGACCTTGCTATCGTCAACTTTGAAATCCCCATACACCGTACTGCCTTCGCCAGTACTAGCCGCCCCGCCCCGGCTCCGGCCCTGATGACTGAAGTAATTGATGGCAGCTCCGCCAGTCTGGGCGACCGCCCAACTGGACAGAGAGATCGCCAGGGGCGCGATTAACAACGGCAGCGAGAAATGACGTTTCGTGCGCCCAGTCTTACCGCGGAATCGAATCTTGTCTTGCATGATTTCCCTCCCTGGTCTGATGTCTCGTAAGCCACCGCATTAACCGCCTGCGGCGCAGAAAAGATGTGAGTCCTTGATCTGCTCTGATTCTACTTTGACCAAGCGCGGCAGTCTTAAGGTGTGAACAAGAAAACCACCGCGACCTATCGCCTCTGCAACGGGAAAAGAGTATAACGCGGCACTGGTCCGGCACGGAAGCCTGACCATAGCTCCTGTTCACAGATTGCTGACCGCCGCCAGTTTCCCTTATGATGTGGGGCAGTGAATAAGGAGGCAATGAGCATGGCAGAAGAGCACAAAACTGCATTGTTGGAAACGCCGGCGGCGTCACCACCTGCCAAACTAACCTACGAAGAATTCCTGGCTCAGACAAGCGATGGAATCTGGGCGGAGTGGGTCAACGGGGAGGTGAGTTATATGACCGTCTCGAAAGAGCATGTGAAGCTGATGCGCTTCCTGCTCTCTCTTCTTCAATGTTTTGCGGAGGCCCATCAGCTTGGAGAGGTATTTTGCGAACCCTTTCAGATGAAGACGGGGCCTGACTTGCCCGGCCGGGCGCCCGATGTCTTCTTCGTCGCCCGAGAGAATCTTTCACGCCTCGAGAAGAATTATCTCAACGGTCCGGCCGATCTCGTGGTCGAAATCATCAGCCCCGAAAGCCGCGGGCGTGACCGCGGAGACAAGTTCTACGAATACGAGCAGGGCGGCGTGCGCGAGTACTGGTTGCTTGACCCCATCCGCAAGCAAGCGGACTTCTATCAACTGGGCGCCGACGGTATCTACCGGCTTGTCCCGGTGGACAATGATGGCGTCTATCATAGTGCCGTGCTCCCAGACTTATGGCTGAAGGTGGCCTGGCTCTGGCAGGAGCCGTTGCCGCTGTTGCTCAGCGTGCTGAAAGAGTGGAGGCTGATTTAAGCGTCTGAATGAGAAGCGGGCAACGCATCCGGCCCCGGCTCCCTTTTGAGGAGCAGTTTGAAAGTAGATGGGTACTGGTTCTTTTCATCAGCCTCGTGATGGCTCACCTTTTCCTCAACCCACATTTCTTCATCCCACTCCGGGAAAAAAGTATCGGCCTCGACTTCGGCATGGACCAGAGTCAGGTAGATGCGTTGCGCGAAGGGCAGGGCTTGAGCGTAGATTTCGGCTCCGCCGCAGATGAAGACCTCGCTTTCTCCTCTCGCTCTGGCCAAGTTAACGGCGCCTTCGACCGAATGGGCGATCAGACAGCCCTCCGCCTGGCAGCCCGCTTGGCGCGTGACGATAATCATCTGCCGGCCAGGGAGGGACCGGCCGATCGACTCGAAGGTCTTTCTCCCGACGATGAGGTGATGGCCCATGGTCAGAGCGCGAAATCGCTTGAGGTCCGAGGGGAGGCGCCAGGGGAGGCGGTTGTTCACCCCGATCCCGCGCTTTTCATCCATGGCTACCAGGAGCGAGATGATCACACTGCCACCTCAGCTTTGATGTGGGGATGGGCCTGGTAATCGCAGAGCTCGAAATCAGTGTAGTCAAAGTCGAAGATCGATTCGACCGCCGGGTTGAGCTTCATCCGGGGGGACGGATAAGGCTCGCGTGTCAGTTGGAGCTTTGCCTGTTCGAGGTGGTTGGAATACAGATGCGCGTCGCCCAGGGTATGAATAAACTCACCCGGCTGGAGGTTACAGACCTGAGCGATCATCATCGTGAGGAGCGCATAGGAGGCGATATTGAAAGGCACCCCGAGGAAGATGTCGGCTGATCTTTGGTAAAGCTGGCAGGAAAGCCTGCCGCCGGCAACGTAAAATTGAAAATGACTATGACAGGGTTGAAGCGACATTTGATCAAGCTCGCCGACGTTCCAGGCGCTGACCATCAGTCTTCTAGAATTCGGACTGGTCTTGATTTGCTCGATCACTTGGCTGATCTGATCGATTGAGTGGCCGTCAGCAGTCTTCCAGGCCCTCCATTGTGCGCCATAGACGGAACCCAAATCACCATGCTCGTCAGCCCATTCATCCCAGATTCTCACCCCATGGTCTTGCAGATACTTGATATTGGTCTCGCCCCTCAAAAACCAGAGCAGCTCATAGATGATCGACTTGACGTGCAGCTTCTTGGTCGTCACCAGTGGAAAGCCCTCACTCAAATTAAATCTCATTTGGTGGCCGAAGACCGATAAAGTGCCGGTCCCGGTCCGGTCCGCTTTCGGGGTTCCATGATCGAGCACGTGTCTCATCAAGTCCAAATACTGCCTCATCGGATAACTCCTCGAAGTCGCGTCTTCCGCCTCAACCTCCCTATTTAGTGGTTCGGCTGTCGGGAGACACAATATATCAGACGGTAAGAGTGACGTACAACGGCGCCTTTCCGAGCTGCAAAGAGTGGCGCAAGACGGCGAGTGTTCCTCACCGCCACCTGCGCTTACTCTCTGATCGTCAGAACTTGCGCCTCGATCCCGTTCGAGGTTGACGGGTGCGTGGCGGTTGGGTAGAGTCTTAGCTTCGTGTGTCGCGCCCCGATTTAACCGATGATCTCAGTGATGGTCGAAGGCTGAAGCTTCGGGTCCTCTGGCCCCGGATGTTGGGCAGGACCACTTTCTCGATTTGAGGATCTACAGAGGGATGAACAAAAACGGAATTCCTGAATTCAAACTCCCGGCCCGGATCGGCCGGCTCGGCGAGTTAGCTTACAACCTGTGGTGGAGTTGGCGGCCGGAGGCAAGCTGGCTCTTTCAGAACTTAGACAAGGCGCTGTGGGAGCTGACCCAGCACAACCCGGTGAAACTCCTGCACCAAATTTCGGCGGCGAAGCTCGAGGCGGCGGCCTCGGACCCGGCCTTCCTGCGCCGCTACGATGGCGCGATGATGGCCTTCAACCGCGTCCTGTCGGCGAGGGAGACGTGGTTCACGGAGAAATACCCGCACCTGGCCGAGCGCCCGATTGCCTACTTCTCCGCCGAGTTCGGGGTGCACAACTCGCTGCCGATCTATTCCGGTGGCTTGGGCATCCTCGCCGGCGATCACTGCAAGGAGGCGAGTGATCTCGGATTGCCACTCGTCGGCGTCGGCTTTATCTACCCGCAGGGGTACTTCCACCAGCACATCTCTTCTGAAGGGCGGCAGGAGGCGGTCTACGAGCGCCTCGACTATACCACTGCCCCCATCGAGCCGGTGCCAATCCGTGACAGCGAGAACGGGCTGCTCAAACTACACCTGGACGGGCGACTGATCCACATCGCCGTCTGGCGGGTGAGGCTGGGCTCGGTCTCGCTCTTCTTGATGGACACGGATGTGGAGGCGAACGAACCGTGGGACCGTGAGCTGTCGGCGCGGCTTTACGGCGGCGACCGGGAGACCCGTATCTCGCAAGAGATCGTGCTCGGCGTCGGCGGCGTGCGGATGCTTGAGGCGCTCGGCATTCGTCCGGCGGTCTTCCACGCCAACGAGGGGCACGCGGCCTTCTTGATGTTGGAGCGCATCCGCGGCTTGGTCGAGAGCGGGATGAGCTTCGAGCGGGCCGCCCAGGTCGTGCGTGACACGACGGTCTTCACCACGCACACGCCCGTGCCCGCCGGGCATGACGCCTTCCCGTTCCAGCTCGTCGAGCAACACTTCGCCGGGTACTGGGGGGCGCTCGGACTTGACCGCGAAGGGTTCTTGTCCTTAGGCGGCTATCCCGACGCGGCCGGCGGCATGAACTTCAACATGACGGCGCTCGCCTTACGACTCTCAGGTTATCGCAACGGGGTGAGCCGGATTCACGGCCAAGTCTCGCGGAGGATGTGGCAACCGCTGTGGCCTGATCTGCCCGAGGGCGAGATCCCCATTATTTCGGTGACCAACGGAGTCCACACCCCGACCTGGGTCGCGCCGGAGGTGGACCGGCTCTTCCACAAGTTTCTGGGCCACGACTGGCTGCAACACTTCGATGATCAGACGCTGTGGGAGCGCATCTATGACATTCCGGACGGCGACCTATGGGTCTTGCACCTCCGCCTCAAGCATAAACTCCTCGGCTTCATCCGCGAGCGCGCGCGGAGATGGTGGATCGAGGAAGGGACTGACCCGACGCACGTGCTCACCTCCGGCACGTTGCTCAACCCCGAGGCGCTGACGATCGGCTTCGCGCGCCGCTTTGCGACCTACAAGCGGGCGCTGCTGATCTTCCGCGACCTGGAGCGTCTGAAGCGCATTCTTCAGGATCGTTGGCGCCCGGTGCAGTTCATCTTTGCGGGCAAGGCGCACCCTGACGACGGGCCGGGCCGCGGCCTCATCTACGAGGTTTACAACCTGGCGCGCGATCACAACCTCGGCGGCCATATCGCCTTCGTCGAGGATTACGACATGCACGTGGCCAAGTACTTATGTCGGGGCGTCGACATCTGGCTCAATAACCCGCGCCCGCCGTTTGAGGCGAGCGGGACGAGCGGTCAGAAGGCGGCGCTCAACGGCGTGCCGCACCTGAGCGTGCTGGACGGCTGGTGGTACGAGGGGTATCAGGGCACCAACGGCTGGGCGATTGGCGGCAGCCCGATGGAGTTGCTCGATAACAGCGAGGCGCGCGACGCGGCCGACACCGAAGCGCTCTACCGCGTGCTGGAAGAGGAGGTCGTCCCGCTCTACTTCGACCGCGACTCCGACGGCGTCCCCCGCCGCTGGGTGCAAGTAGTCAAGGAGGCCATTCGCACCGCCGCGCCGATCTTCAGCGCCCGCCGCATGGTGAAAGAGTACACCGAGCGAATGTACGTGCCGGCGATCATCGCCCGAGAGAAGAAGTAGGCGAAAGGGGAAAGCAGGCGAAAGACGAAAGGGGAAAGGCGAAAGTAATACCTCCTGCTTTCACCTTTCCCCTTTCGTCTTTCGCCTTTTATGACTCTCCTTCAACCACGTGGCAAGCATGTGCCTTGATGATGAGCCAGGTTTCCTGGCCTTCGCTCAAGCTTAGCTCGTCGTAGGCCACGCGTGTGAGGCTGGCGACAAACGGCACGCCGCAATCGATCAGGAGGCGCATCTCGCCGGCCAGCGCCGTCACTCCCGTGATCTTCCCGCGGAGCACGTTGCGGGCGCTCAGCCCCACCGGCGCATTGGCAGCCAGCAAAATATCTCCGGCCGGAATCGCCACGGCGATCTGTTCGCCGACGGCGTGATCGCCGAGTGGAATCTTCAACTGGCAGCTCATCCGGCCCTCACCCGCGAGGTCCACGGTGAGTTCGCCGCGCGCCTCGTCGCGCGAGGTGACCGTGGCGCGGAAGATATTCTCGACCTCCGCGAGGCGGGCGACGCTCAGCCGCGAAGGGGCGCCGAAGACTCGGAGGGGTTCGCCGCGCTCGCTGACGCGGCCCGCCTCAAGCACGATGATCTGCTCGCCGAGGGCAATGGCCTCCTCCCGGTTGTGTGTGACGTAGATGATCGGCAGTGCGATTTCAACGCGCAACCGTTTGAGGTCTGCGATTAGTGCCCGCTTGGTTGCCGCATCGAGTGCCGAAAGCGGCTCGTCGAGCAGCAACAGCCGTGGCGAAGTAACAAGGGCACGGGCGAGGGCTACCCTTTGTGCTTCTCCTCCTGAGATCTCACCCGGGCGGCGCGCAGCAGTATGCGCGATCCGCAGCCTTTCGAGCATGGCTTTCGCTTTTGCTTCCCGCTCACCCCCGGCCAGATCACGCAGCCCGAAGGCAACATTCTCCACCACCGTCAGATGGGGAAAGAGCGCCAGATGCTGGAAGACGTAGCCGATGCGCCGCTGCCGCACTGGCCGATTGATGCCTCGTGCGTGATCAAAGAAGACCTCACCATCGACTTCAATGTGGCCCTCGTCCGGCCTCTCCAATCCCGCGATACAATCGAGCAGCGTGCTCTTGCCGGCGCCCGACGGCCCGAACAAGATCGTCACGCCCGCGGGAGCATCGAATTCAGCTTCGAGCGTGAACCGATCACCACTCGGCGCGGTCAGTGTTTTGCGAATACGAAGAGAGAGCATAAGAGAGACAGCGACGGGGCGACAGGGCGACGGGGCGACGGGGCGAGAGAGAAATAAAACCCAGGGTGCCTCCCTTCTTCTATTCGCCCTCTCGCCCCGTCCCCCTGTCGCCCCGTCGCCTTATCGCCCCGTCGCTACTTCAGCCGATTGGCCGCATACAGCAGAATGATCGCGAGCACAGAAATGATGACGACCAAGAGCAACGCTTCGTTGTCGCGGCCCGCTTCGACCGCGTCATAAATCGCGATGGCCGCCGTCTGTGTCCGGCCGGGGATATTGCCCGCGACCATCAGGGTCGCCCCGAAATCGCCGAGCGCACGCGCGAAGGCGAGCGTTGTGGCGGCCAGCACGCCGCGCCAGGCGAGCGGCAAGGTGATGCGCCGGAAGACTTCCCATTCGGTGGAGCCGAGTGTGCGCGCCGCCTGTTCCAGTGGCGCCGCCACCCCTTCGAAGGCTGCGCGTGCCGAGCGCACGACCACCGGCAAGGCATGGATCGTCGCCGCCACCACCGCGGCCTGCCAGGTGAAGACCAACCGAAACCCGAAGACGGTCTCAAAGGCGCGGCCGACGGGGCTGCGCTGCCCGAGTAGAACGAGCAGGTAATAGCCAAGCACCGTCGGCGGCAGGACGAGCGGCAAGGTCAGCAGCGCGTCCAGCAACTCACGCCCCCGAAACTGGTAACGGGCCAGCGCCCAGCCACAAGCTAAGCCGAGCGCGAGCGCGAGCAGCGTGGCCAGGGCGGCGACTTGGAGCGAGAGCCGAATCGGGAACCAATCAATGCTCATCGGCGAAAAAGCATTCAGCGGCCAGCTCTGAGCGATCATCATGGCCGTCTTCTCGAACGGTTGCTGACAACTGACGTGACAGCCCGCTGAAAAAAAGGCGCACTCCGGAAGTGCGCCTCATCGAGCGAAATTTCTCTGGCCAACTGCGTGGCGCGGTTCACCGCGCTCAAGCAGTCGGCTGACTAGGTCGTAGTCACCTTGGCAAAGATGATCACGAGGGTGAAGATCACGAGCGTCTCGATGAAGGCGAGACCGAGGATCATCGCCGTCTGGATGCGGGCGCCGGCACCGGGATTGCGCGCAATGCCTTCACACGCGGCCGCCGCGACGCGCGACTGGCCGAGCGCCGCCAGGCCCGCGGCGATCGCGAAGCCGATGCCCGCCGCGATGAAGCCGTAAGCGCGGCTCGTAAACTGGTTGCTTGCCCCGCCCGCCTCGGGCTGGGCGAAGACCGGGAAAGCGCAGCAGAGCACCGTTAATGTGCTCAGCAGCGCCCTGGTAACTTTGTTTCTCATAGCTCCTCCTTTGAAGGTTGGTGGTGATGGATTGGCGCGGCCCGCTTGCGACTGAGATGGATAAAACTTACTGATGACAGCCCCGCCGCTCGCGATGCCGCTGCGATTCAAAGGATGTCTCCCGTCAGCGTGTCGGACCCGATTCCGGGTATGAATTCGACGCCAGGTATGCTTTGCCCCTCTTACAACAAAGCTCCATACGGCGCTTCTCCAGGTGAGCTAAAGGAACCGGCTCCGAAGGCCGCCGACCGTCGCATCCTAAACAGTGATCAGCGACGAGTGGCAAGCCGAAGAGTACTCATCACTCGTCACTGCCTTTCAATGAGCTTCGGCCATCGCCCCGTGGCCCGGCTCGCTGACCGCATGGTGATGCGAGACCTCGCCCAGGTAGATCATCGAAAGCACGATAAAGATGAACGTCTGAAGTGTGGCCGCGAGCAGCGACAGCGGCATCAGGAAGATCGGCACCAGCCACGGCACCAGCCCCGAGATTTGGCCGCTCACTTGCTCCTCGCCGAAGATGTTACCGAACAGACGCAGGCTCAGACTCATAATGCGCGCTAAGTTGCTGATCAGTTCGATGGGAAACATCATGATCGCAATCGCCGGGACCGGCCCCATAAAGTGCTTGAGGTGCCCCCACAGTCCGTTCTCGCGAATGCCGATGTAGTTGTAGTACAAGAATGAGGTCAGGCCCAGGGCGAGCGTCGTGTTCAGGTTCGCCGTCGGCGAAACCATATCGGGCAGCATGCCCAGGAGGTTTGAAATCAAGATCAAGGTCGCGAACGTGGCCACGACCGGAAAGTACTTCAGCCCGTGCGGCCCGACCAGATCGCGCAAGAGACTGCGGATGGCCTCGACCCCGACCTCGAAGCTCTGCTGGCGCGTGGTCGGCGACTCGACCGACAGCTTACCGCGCAGGAACGAAAGGATGACCACCGCGACCACGATCACGATCAGGAACATCACCACGTGCGTCGGGATCGGCAAGTTGCCGGCAGCGAGGTACTGCTCGAAGCTCACCCCCTCTCCGGGCCACTTGGCGTTGAAGAGGTGATAGATCGGCGGCATGATCTGTTCCTGGAGAGAATAGACTGCCGGGCCGATCCAATGATTCAGCTTCTCCACGATGATCGGGACATGCTCACCGTGGCCAGCCGCATGTTCGGCCGCGTGCTCAGCCGCCTGCCCTCCGTGTTCTTGCAACAAGCTTAACAGCATCATATTTGAATTATCGGAACCACCAACCAGCACAGTCAGCGTCCAGAGAGTGTTGACAATCTTCTGACGAGCATTTCTTATTCGTCATCCGGTTCGGCTACGGCCACGGCGGCGCTGCGGTCCTGAGGCCCGCGCTTATTGCGCACCGGACTCCCGGCATACGGATCGTGATCTCGCCCAGGATTGCCCCCGAAAAAGCGATTGAGGAATTGGGATAGCAAGAGCCTTACTCTCTTCATCATGATCGCTCCCGATAGATTGCCTGCGGCCACTTCTTCCCGCAATCCCGCACACTCATCAGCGGTGATTGAAAGTCAGATAAACCTGGTACCCGGCCTCAAGCATGACCGCGCCGACGAATGAGGCGAGCCCGAGGCCGATTCCGAGCAGATTGAAATAGCCGCTCCGGACAGCCAGGCCAGCCGCGAGGGCAATCACAAAATAGCGCAGAATGAATTTCGTCGCCGTCCACCGCGGGACTCGCTTATCGCGCGATCCAGCCACGGTGCCCAAGATCGCGCCGACGCTTGAGCGCAACCAGTGTTCGTTGAAAATGCTCAACGTCCCACCGAGCGCTACGCCGAGCGCCATCCGCCGGCCACTCCAGACCATCCCGCCCACCAACAAGAGCGCGATGACCACGTAGGTGTTGCGCCGAAACCGCCGCTGGCTCTCGACGATGTCCGCGGCGGGAGCGGCGCTCACGTCGATTTCTCGCAGCGCGCCGTACTGCTGTTCTTCACCCAGACCTTCGGTTTGGCCCCGTTGCATGTCTTGACCCATCCGCGAACCGGACATCTTAACCGCTCACTCTCTTTTCTGTCCAGGGCGAGTTCGTGAATTAATACGCTAGCTCAAGCGCCTGGGTTCCAGCCCTCTCGTTCAGTTCACGGCTAATCGGCCGAGCGAGGTCAAGTCGAGGCGGTCATCCAGGTCGAGCGCCCGGGTCAATTCTTCGATCGCGCCGTTCAAGTCGTCGATGTGGAAGAGCGTCAGCGCAAAGGCATGGTGGACGAACGCGTCCTGGTCGCGGAAAAGTAACGCTTCGCGCAAGGCCGCCAAAGCCGACAACCAATCGCGCCGCATGACGAAGCCGCAGGCGCGCTCGTAGCGCTCGGCCCATAGCCGCATCTCTTCAGTAATCGCAAGGGGGACCGTATGCTGATTTCCCTCGGAGATGATGCCCCCCGCAATCTGGGTCAGCACGGCGCCCAGATGCTCACGCGCTGGCGAATTTGGGAAGATGTTGATGGAGTGAATCATCTCTCGCAGCGCCTCATTGAGCGCCTGGCGTTTGGTTGACCCGATGGCCGTCGCCGAGTTGAGCAGCCTTAAGGCGCGGCGAAAATGCTCCCGGCTGGCGATGAGCGATTCGGCGCGAATCAGAAACTCTTCGGCCTTGTGGTGCGCGGGGTTGATCTCTAGCGCCCGCCGGTAGCTCGCCGCCGCCTCGTCAAGCCGCCCCAGCGAGCCGAGCGCCGTGCCGAGCAGGTAATGTGTCTCCGCACCGTCAGGCCGCAAGGCGAGGTCACGCCTCAGGGCCTCGACCGCCAAATCCGGGCGCCGGCTCTCAAGGTAGCAGATGGCTAATTGATACCAGGCTTCGGCGTTCGTTTCATCGGCCGTGACCAATTCGCCGAAGATCGCTTCGGCCTGTTCGAATTCGGCTTGCTCCAGGGCCGCCAGCCCTTCTCGGAAGAGTTCGTGAGCAGTCATAAACTTATCACCCGGCGTGGAAGTGGCATCATCAGGCCCAATGCTTGCCCCGCCAGCTAAACAAAGCCTTGTGCCCTCGACGAGAGCGGGAACCCGCAGAAGGGGCAGAAATTGATCGCATAGTAGTTGAAGCTCTCGTCCGGGCGCGGAATCTTTAAGTAGTACTCCGATTCAAGGCTGTTGAGAATGCGGCCGTCGGTGATTTCGTACTTGTTGACTCGCACGATTGCCTGCGCGTCCAAGGCGCGCACCAAATCAGCACAGCAGTCCAAGGTTCGTCCTCGATTTCTTCGCAAAGCGTAGGATCAAACAGGAAGGGAGAGCATAGATCAAGCGCGCCGTTCAAGCAACTGAAGTGATCCGCTCTTGCGGCGGAGACCTTATCGATCAGCCAGACTGAGGACGGGAAGTTCTTTACTGGCGGCGGGAAGGTCTTTCTGCATCGGCTCACCATACTTGCTGAAGTAGGAAAGTTGGCGCCGGTAACAGTGCTGCTTCTCCATATCGAAGGCGACGCAGGAGTCAATCGGGCGCGAATAGATATGGATGCTGACGGCACGCTCGCGCATCTCGTTGACGTTGAAGAGTTGATGGATCGTCTGCAGCTTGTCTGCGGTCAAGATCGGCCCGCCGGCGCAGGCGCCGGTCTCGCGAACGCGGTCGAGATGGATGTGGTCAGAGCCAGCCAGACAGTCCAGGCCGACGACGTTCTGGTTTTCAGGGTGATCGCAGCCCATCCATTTGTAATCGACGACGCTGAGGGTGCCGCGCTGCATCATCATCCAGCAGAGTTGGCCGTTGTGCGTGTGGACGGCCGTCTTCTGCCCGGGCTCCCAGCAGATGGCCAGGACCTCGAAGAGCGGGTCACGGTAGACCAGATTACGCGTATAGAATTTATCATCGTAGAAGACGAATGGCTCGAGCGATGAATCTTTGAGCTGCACCCCGGAGATGAAATCCAGGACGTTATCACGCGTGATCAACCCCTTCTCGAAGGAGCGCAAGCGTGTCACGAGGTCTTCAATGCTCATCAGTTGTTTCGTGCCCATCGGAGCCTCCTTTGCTAAAACTCGGTGACGCCTTCCAAAACGGGGAGCAGCGATTTGTAGCTTAGCGCGTGAAGACAAGGCCATTTTAGGCGCCCGACTGCGGCGCGTCAATCTTTATGTTGGCGTTATGTTGGCGCCAGCTTCGCCTGAGTTGCCCGTACTTGCTCCCGCACCGCCCGCTCATCGAAGGCGGTGACGCGGCCCCCCTCGTAGAGCACGCTTCCGGCGGCGACGGTCAAGATGACGTCGCGGGCCGAGCAACTGAAGACGACGGCGGCCTCCGGGTCGTAGTGCGGCGTGTTGTGTGACTGTGCCAAGTCAATCGCGATCAGGTCGGCCTGCTTCCGGACTTCGAGTGAGCCGGTCTCCGCCTCCAGGCCGAGCGCCCGGGCGCCTTCAATCGTCATCAGCCGGAGAAGTTCATGCGAGGTCAGGAGTGTCGCGTCGCGCTGTCGGGCGCGATGAAGCAGGGCACAGAAGCGGGCCTCCTCAACCAGATCAAGAGTGTTATTGCTCGCGACGCTGTCGGTGCCTAGGCCGACTCGCACTCCCGCACGCCGCCACTCGGTCAGGGGGGCGATGCCGTGGCCGAGCTTCGCGTTTGATTTCGGGCAATGCGCGACCCGCACGCCTTGCGCGGCCATCAGCTCGAGGTCTTCTTCATCGACCGTGACGCAGTGAATGAGTAAAGGGGCAGTGGCCAACGCGCCGAGGCGGTGCAGGTACTTGACCGTCGAACAACCGGGCGGCTCCCACGTAATCCCGCGCTGGCGCAGTGCCGCCGCGAAAGCGCCCGTGCCGTCCCGCAGCAACGATGCTTCGTCCTGCGACTCGGCCGCATGAATACAGACGTCCAAATGGCGGGCGAGCGCAAATTCGGTGATGCCTTCGTAGAGTTGCGCCGAGACTGAATAGGGCGCGTGCGGCGAGATGCCGAGGCGGAGGCGCGCCTGGGCTCTCGTCCCGGCGACCTCCAGCCGCTGGGCGTAAGTCTCGATCTTCTTTCTCAAGTCAGCGAGGCTGCCCGCGGCCTGCTCGGCGCGTGGCCCGAAGCATTCTTGAAAGATCACTCCGCGCTGACCGCTCTCGATCAAGGCTTCGAGCGGCGCGCTGGCGTCCGAGGTATCGGCCAGAGTCGTGATCCCGGCCCTGATGGCCTCGATACAGCCAAGCCGCGCGCTCGCGAGCAGGTCATCCCGGGTGAGGCGCTCGCCCTTGAGGCGGATCAGTTGCGCGACCCAGGTTTGGAAGCGCGGCTCTTCCAGGCGTCCGCGCAAGGCGGTCAGTTCGAGGTGGCTATGAACGTTGATGAGCCCAGGCAAGAGCGCGGCCTCGCCCAAATCCTTAACGACGGCGTCGCGGAAACGCGAGCGCACTTCGGAGAGGGCGCCGATCGCACTGATCCGGTCGCCGCTGACGGCAATGGCGCCGTCTTTGATCGGTGGCGAGGTGACGGGCAGGACCCAGCGTGCGGTGAAGATGGTTGCCATAGTCGTCAGTCGTCAGTGGTCGGCGGTCGGCGGTCAATAGCCACTGACCATTGACCACGGACCACTGACGAGGATCAATTTTCGCGGCGGAGGACGACCCAGGAATTACCGACGGGGAACGTCGCATCCACCCCTTCGTAGCGCGATTCAAGCTCCTTTTCGCTGAGGATGTGTCCTTGCAACCAGACCTCAGCCGAAAGCCAGGCGCCCTGGCGAAGCTTGCCTTTCAGGTCAGCGCGATTGACCAGCACTTCGAGCCTGAGCTTGCCGGCATCGAGATAGACCCAAACCAGATCGCTCGCGGTCCGCGGGTTTTTGATCTCGCGCCAGTAGATGATCGCCCCGCGCACGGCATAGTCGTTCTCGGCCACCTGCTTGCGCGATGAGACTTGGGCGAGCGGGATGAAAAGAGGCTCTCTGGCCCGCGTGCTGAGTCGGGCGTGGTAGGCCAGGCCCGAGATGGCAGTCGTCAGCGCCCGCTCGCGGAAGACCGCCGGATCGATTTCAGTGATATTCTGCAATTCGAAGATCACCTCCGCTTCGCTCCCTTCGACCAAGGCACGCACCGTCGCCTCGCCGTCCTCCTCGTACTCGGTAATCTCCCACGGGTAAAGCGTGAAGGTGTGACGGCCGCGAAAGGCGGGCCGGCAATCGGCATAAAAGAGTCCTTCCTTCGACTCGTGCAAGACGGTCCAGACCTCCAGCCCCTCGCCCAGGCGCCAGCAGCAGCCGTGCAACGTCGCCTGCTCGCGCAGCGCCCGGCTGATGGTGCCTTGTTGATGGGCCTCCTCAGCCAGCGCGTGATAGGAAGCATCGTCAGTGATCTTAAAGCCGATTGCGTCGAAGGGCTGACCCATAAATGTGAAGAAAGGGGCTAGGGGCTAGGGGTTAGGGACTAGGGGTTAGAGACTAGAAGTCAACGGTGCACTTGCAATCTAGGTTTGAGCTAGCCCCTAGTCCCTAACCCCTAGCCCCTCCTCTTTCAATCCTTACTGCCTGATGACTTCTTCTTCCTCGGCCGGGGCGCCTTGGTCTTCGCAAACTGGGTGCTGGGCGGCGCGTGATGGCGCACGCCACGAATGTTGCGGGCCGGGCCGTGCGCCGGCCGCTGCTGGCTGCGCACCATTTCAGCAAACAGGTCCACATCATAATCGCACTCCCGCGACATCTCCTCGCGGATCGCGTGCAGCTCCTCAAGAAATCTCGGGCGACGATACATAAAAACAGTGATGAGTGATGAGTGATGAGTGATGAGCCGGAGGGCTTTTCACTCATCACTCATCACTCATCACTCATTACTCATTACTCTCTGCTACAGTTCACTAGTCAAGAACTCAGGCGTCACAATCTCCGGCACGAAGAAGCCCGCCGCCGTATTGAAGAGCTTCACCCGCGCCTGGCGCTGCACATTAGCCAGGTGACCGAAGTTCCAGGTCACCAGGTAATCAATCTTGTGCAGCGAAGCCAGGGCGACGTGCAGCGCGTCGCCGAGATACTTGCGCTGGAAAATGCCCCGCGCCATATAACCATCAGCCAGGATCGCCGCCTCCTCGGTGACCTCCAGGCGCGGCAAGTCACGGATCAGCGCCAAATAACTGCGGCGGTACGGCTCGCGGGTGCGCTCCAGTTCCCGCTCAACCAGCGGCGAAACGTAGGCGCGATAGTCCCGCATCTCATGCTCCCACCAGCGGATCGTCAGGTCGCGGCGGAAGGATTCGCCTTTATCAAGATAAGCGCCGATGACCGACGTCTCCAAATAGATGCTTGGCTTCATAGTTCAGTAGGCAGTAGGCAGTAGGCAGTAGGCAGTTGCTGATACGTGATCGCTAGCCGCAAACCACTGCATACGGCTGACTGCCTACTGCCTACTGAAGATCACTCGCGAGTTTGATCGCCGCGCTCTGTGGAATGAGACGGAGCTGATAGCGCCGCAAATCAAGCTGCAACCGGAAATGGCGCAGGAAGTCTCCGCCCAGAATCCCGTGCTGCTCAAACCCGGAAGTCTCATTGACCGGGTCGAGGTCGAGGATCAAGGCGCGGGCATTGCTCTGCCTCAGGCCGTTGACCGTCAGCGTCTGAAGGCCGAGCGCCTCAACCCCCTCCTCGATGCCTGCCGCCCCGGTGACGCGGAAGCGCTCATTCCGAAGTTTCAGCCCTTCGAGGCTATACCGCTTGACCGCCGCCTTCGAGACCACCGTGATCGTGGCGCCGGTGTCGATGATGAAGTTGAGCGGGCGCGGCATCGAGGGCAATTGGGCCTCGGCGCTGGCCAGCCCGCCGCTGGTGCTGCGAATCGGGACGGCGACCACCGACGGCCCGCCCGCTGTCGCCTCAAGGGCCGCGTTCGGTCCCGGCCCCGGCTCTTCACGAAGCGCCGTCCGATCCAGAGTGAATTGCTTGTTCTGGTAGTCGATCGTCACTGAGTAGTTAGCCAGCACCGAGAGGCCGAGGTAGCCATCCGCCCGCTCCTCCTCCGGTGTGTCCGCGACGTTATGGACCGTGCGGATGTAGACTGGCACCGAATCGATCCTGGCTTCGCCAATCGTGAGCGAATCGATCACCCCGTAGATGATCGGAAACGAGCCCGCGCCGCCGACGGCGCGAGCGTTGCCGCCGCGCGCGACCGGCTTGACGCCCAAGCGCACGGCCGCCTTATCCGAGAGCACCGACAGGCTCGCCCCCGTGTCGATCACGAACCGCAGCGGCCCCTTGCCGTTGATCATGACTTTGACGAACGGGCGGTTGGTGCGCAGGTCGAAAGGAATGCTGCTCGTCTCCGGGCCGCCGATGCGGTGAAGCTTCGTCGTCCCGAGGTACCGATAGAAATCGATCAGGCCGCGGATGCGCGCCCGGCGCTCCGCGTCCGTCTTCGGCGCCACGTCGAGGAACCGCTGGTAGGCGTCGGCCGCTTCGCCATAGAGTTCCAGGCGCGAGCAGGCCCGCGCCAGCGAGATGTAGTAGTCCGGCTCACTCGGGTCGAGCTGGATCGCCCGCCTGAGCCCTTCGTAGGCGGTCCGCGAACGGTTCTCGTAATACTCCACCTCCGAGAGGCCGGCGAGCGCGAGGGCGTCACGGTTGTTGAATTGCAGGGCCGTGCGCAACGCTTCGATCGAGTTGCGGAACTCTCCCGAACGCAGCAGTGAAGTCCCCAGCAGCGAGAAGGCCCGCCCGTTGAGCGGGTCGGCGGCAATCACCCGCGCCGCCTCTTCGTAGGCCTCCTGCAGGCGAATCTTTTTGATCAACGTGAAGCTCAGCCCGAGCCGCGCTTCTTTATCTTCCTGGTTGTGTTCGACGAGGGAGCGGTAGATCTTCTCGGCCTCGTCAAAATTGCCGTTGTGAATCTCACGGTCGGCGCGCTTGAGGGCTTTTCCGCGCGACTCGGCCACAGCCGCGCGCGGCACCGCGACAGCCAAGAGCAGGAGCAGGAAGGCAGACACAGTAAATTTCATAGGACACCTCTACTTCAGAATCTCGCCGGTTTTGTTCGACCAGAGCAGGAGGTCCAGCTCGTCAAAATCAATTCTAAGCTGAGCGGCGAAATTTCTCATCCTCTCTTCGGTGACGAGGTACTTTTTTTTCGTGGCGGGCGGGTCGGGCGAGTCGAGCACCCCGCATTCGTGCAGGGTGCGCAAGATGTGTTTGTCCAGGATGGCGTAGCCGCAGTAGCCGATGTTGCGCAGAAAGTGGCTCGCCTCCTTATAACCGATGCCTTTGATCCCGGGGTTGGCGGCAAAGAAGTCGCGGCGCGCATGCCGATCTGTGCCGAACGATTCCAGCCGTTCCCGCAGCCGCAGGCCGCATTCGCGGCGCAGGTAGTTGCGCGTGTGGACGATGTAGCCCGAGCGGGCGACCGGGTAACGGTGCGACCCGGTGAGCGCCGCCGCCAACCGCCCGTGATTACCTCTGAGCAAGTGCGGCCGGACGCGCTCGACCGAGTTGAGGCCCATGCGTGCGCTGGCCCCGGCCGTGAAGATGCAGAAGACCAGTTCCTCAAACAGGCGCACGTCGTCGCCCTCACGCCAGACGGCGGCGAACTCATCCAGCCGCGCCCGTATGGCCGGGCGCTTTTCGCGATAGCTCTGTTGTAACTCGTCAATGGTCACGGCCATGGCTCGCTTGAGAAATTCGACCGTTGAGAATTCTATGAGGCCGCGCGAAGGGTGTCAAATTCGGTGGTGAGTGAAAAAATCGAAATTCACGACTCACGACTCCCGGCTCATCGCGCTTGACTCATTTGACCATCCACCGCACCCGGCATAGAATCAGGCCACGCACTGATCATGATCGTCAACGTCGGCCGGCGCACTGCGCCCGTGCATTCAATTGCGAGGTCTGTGATGAAAACAACCAGAGGTCATCAGCCGCACCATCTACCGCTCTCGCGGCGCTCCTTCCTCGTGGGCGCCGGAGGATTGGGGGCGGCTGCGGGTCTGAGCCGATTGTTCCCAACCGTCGCGCCGCGAGCGTTCGCCCAAGGCGTGACCGGCAAGGAGCGACTGATCGTCCGCTCGGTCCGGCCCGAGGACCTGGAGACTCCGGTCGCGCTGCTCAACTCTTGGATCACGCCGAACGAGCTGTTCTACGTCCGCCATCATCTCTACAAACCTCAGGTTGACCTCAAAGACTGGACACTCAAGGTGGATGGCGAGGTCGAGCGACCGCTGACGCTCACGCTTGATGAACTGAAGCGGATGCCTAAAGCCACGGTGACCGTCACCCTTGAATGTGCGGGCAACGGCCGGGCGTTTTTTGACCCGCCGGTTGCGGGCGTTCAGTGGGAGAAAGGTGCGGTAGGCACGGCGCGTTGGACGGGCGTGCGCCTGGCCGACGTGCTGAAGAAAGCCGGGGTGAAGTCAACGGGCCGCTACGTCGCGCTCGACGGCGCCGACCGCCCGATCAGCAAGATGCCGGACTTCATCCGCAACGTCCCCGTGGAAAAAGCCATGCACGCCGACACCGTGCTGGCCTATGAAATGAACGGCGAGCCGCTCCCGGCCCTCCACGGCTTCCCGCTACGCGCAGTCATCCCCGGCTGGGAAGGGGCGTACTCCGTCAAATGGCTCGCCCACATTCAGGTCATCGACCGCGAGCACGAAGGCTTCTTCGTCAAGACCGCCTACCGCTACCCGACCAAACGCGTCGCGCCGGGCGCGGCCGTGGACCCCAAGGACATGGCCCCGCTCACCGGGCTGGTCGTCAAGTCATTCATCAATTCGCCGCTCGACGGCGCCTCCACGCGGGCCGGCAGCGTGCGGGTCACCGGCTTCGCCTGGGCGGGCGAAGCGGACATCGCCAAGGTAGACATCTCAACCGACAACGGCAGTACGTGGCGTCCGGCGCAATTCGGCAAAGACCACGAACGCTACGCCTGGCGCGGGTTCGAGTACGAATGGCGTGTCACAGAGCCCGGCTCTTATCTGATTATGTCACGCGCGACCGACGACCGAGGGCGCGTGCAACCGATGGCCGCGCAGTGGAACCCGTCGGGCTACCTCTGGAACGTGATTGACCGGGTGCGCATCAATGTCGAAGCTGCTTGATCAACGAACCGCCAAACTCGCCGTCGCTTTGCTTGCCGTGGGTCTCGTTGTTTGTGGGGCGTTCCCCGCTGCGCCCACCCCGGCGCAGCAGAAGCCAGACCTGCCCGAAGGCAAAGGCGTCGAACCTGTCCGGGCAAAGTGCCTGACCTGTCACGAGGCTGACCTCATCACGCAGCAGCGCCTCTCTCGCCCTGGCTGGGCGCGTGAAGTGGAGAAGATGATCCGCTGGGGCGCAACAGTGAGTGATACCGAAAAAGAGGAGATGGTTGATTATCTCGCTGCGCACTTTAGCCCACGACCCACTCAGGCCCAGCCGGCGGCCCCATCAACTGATCAGCGCGGGCTGGAAATCTTCAAGCGCCAGTGCACAGTGTGCCACGAGGCTGATCTGACCGAGCAGCAGCGCCTCACCCGCGCCGGTTGGGTGCGTGAGGTGGAGAAGATGATCCGCTGGGGCGCGGCAGTGAGTGAGGCTGAGAAGGAGCCACTCGTGGACTACTTGGCTAAGCACTTCGGTCCGCAGAGAGGAGCAGTAAGCAAGTAGGGAACTTTGAGCGACACTAATGCCCCACCTTGCCGCGTGATCCAGCAATGCGATGTTAGGCGTGCAGCGGAGGCCGCGAAGTGAATTCCTTATCGTTCCCTCAATACCCCAGCGGTCCCGCTGATGCGAAGCGTTAGGCGGACAAGAAGCCCAGGAGGAGCGTGATGAATGAAGAGGCGGCCCCGACCGGCGTGACCATCCAGCGGTTCGACCTTCTGGCGCCCGCCGCGCGAACCCTCATCGAGGCGCTCAACGCTGAGCTTTCGAGTCTCTATCCCGAAGAGGGCGCCACTCATTTCCGTCTCGACCCGGAGGAGGTGGCAGACGGCCGGGGAGCGTTCCTGGTAGCTTCGCGGGCGGGGAAGTTGGTCGGATGCGGGGCGGTGCGATGCATCGAGGAGCGAACCGGCGAGATCAAGCGGATGTACGTCAGCCCGGAGGAACGTGGTCGCGGGGTCGGCCGTGCTTTGCTGGTGGCACTTGAGGCCGAGGCACGGACGCTCGGCATGGCTCGCCTGGTCCTGGAGACTGGGGTGCGCCAGCTTGAGGCCATCGCACTCTACCAGCGTGCCGGCTTCTCGAGAGTTGCTCCATTCGGTGAGTACGTTGGATCTCCACTGAGCCTGTGCCTGGCCAAGGATCTCTGAGCGCATCTTTGAGATCGGCCGCCCAATCCGGGGTTGTAGCTGACAGGCAGCTTCGGCGCTCGCAGATGAACACCAGGATGGCGGAGCCTGTGGAGTGCTGCGACCCGGCGCAGCTGTGGTAGTCTCCTTGGCGGGCAGGACTACCAAAGCGATGCCGGGAGATACTGCTGGCGAATTCAGTAACGCACGCGAGCTGTCCGACAAGCTGCCAGCTTGTCGCCGGCTTGAGCGTCAAACCCCATGCTTCGCTCGCCGAGACTTCGACAAGCTGGCAGCTTGTCGGACATTTTGTGCGCCGCCCCGAATTCGCCAGCGGTATCCCGGGACATCGCACTCCACAGAAATTGCCCTGCCTAATCGGGATCTAAGTAGCCGGCGGCTGTTTCACAACCCCAGCTTCTTCCACTTCTCATCCACGATCCGCTTCACCTCATCGCTCGTCCGATTCTCGCGCGGCCATCTCCGCTCAAACCCTTCACTCTTCCACTTGCGCGTCGCATCCACGCCCATCTTCGATCCGTACCCGGTCAGCCGCGCGGCATGGTCAAGCACGTCCACCGGCCCCATGACGAACTGAATATCCCGCTCCGGGTCGATGTTGTTGAGCGCTTTCCACACGACCTCGGCCGGGTCCTGCACGTTCACGTCCTCGTCCACGACCACGATGCATTTGGTGAACATCGCCTGCCCCAGGCCCCAGATGGCATTCATGATCTTGCGCGCGTGGCCCGGGTACTGCTTGCGGATCGAGACTAGCATGAGGTTGTGGAAGATGCCCTCGAACGGCAAGTTCATGTCCACGATCTCCGGGAATTGCCGCTTGAGCACTGGCAGCGTGATGCGTGTGATCGCCCAGCCCATCCAGCAGTCTTCCATCGGCGGGCGCCCCACAATCGTCGTTTGATAGATCGGATGCTTGCGGTGCGTGACGGCCGTGACGTGGAAGACCGGGTAGGGCTCTTCGAGGGTGTAGAAGCCGGTGTGATCGCCGAACGGGCCTTCCATCCGCCGCTCGGCCGGATCGACGTAGCCCTCCAATACGATCTCGGCTGAGGCCGGGACCTCCACATCGACCGAGATGCACTTGACCATCTCAATCGGCTTCTGGCGCAGAAAGCTGGCGAAGATCATCTCGTCCAGGTCGTCGGGCAGCGGGAGCGCAGCGGCGAAGGTCGTGATCGGTTCGGCGCCGATGGCGACGGCGACCGCCATGCGCCCGGCCCCGCGCTGCTCCTCATCGCGATGATGTGCGGCGCCGTGTTTGTGAATCTGCCAGTGCATGCCTGTTGTCTGCTCGTCGTAGACTTGCATACGATACATCCCGCAATTGCGCTTGCCCGTGCGCGGGTTGCGGGTGAAGACCAGCGGGAGGGTGATGAAGCGCCCGCCGTCGGCCTCCCAGCATTTGAGGATGGGAAAATCAAAGAGTGAGAACTCGCCCTCGCGCTTGACGACCTCCTGGCAGCGGCCCGATTTGACCTCGCGCGGGAAATACTTGCCCAGCTCTGCGAGCTTCGGCAGCATCTTTACTTTCTCAAGCAAGCCCTGCGGCGATTTGAAGTCGAGCCATTCGGTCAGGCGCTCGGCCACCTCATCGATGCTGCCGACCTCAAGGGCCAGTTCCATCCGGCGGCGGCTCCCGAGGGCGTTGATGAGCACCGGCATCTGGCCGCCGTCAACATTCTCAAAGAGCAGCGCCGGGCCTCCGCGCTTGGAGACGCGGTCGGTGATCTCGGTGATCTCTTGATCGCTGGAGACGGGGAGGCTGATGCGCTTTAGTTCTTCGTGCTTCTCTAAAGCCTTGATGAATTCGCGTAGGTCTTCGTAAGCCATGAGTAGGGGCTAGGGGCTAGGGGCTAGGGGCTAGGGAAAGCCTTCTTTACTAGCCCCTAGCCCCTAACCCCTGTCCCCTGCTTTTAGGGGTGCCACTTGTGGTACTCGTAGATCGGCTCGACTTGCTTGCTGAGCCGTTCGTAGTCCTCGGGCCGGTCAATGTCTTCAAGGACCTCGGGCGAGTCGATGGGCACTTCGAGGATTTCATCGCGGTGCGCGTCGATCACCGTGCGCAGCCCGTCATCGGCCGCCGTGTCGAGCTGCATGATCTCATCGATGTAATCCGCGCTGATGATGATCGGGTGCCCGTGCTTGCCGGCGTGAGTGGGGAGGGCGATCTTTTTGCCCCCCTGCTCGTAGGCGTCGATCAACTGGTTGATGACTCGGGAGCCGACCATGGGCTGATCCGCCAAAGCGACGAGCACGGCGTCGGATTGCGGGCTGATGAGTGAGAGCGCTGCCTGGATCGAGCTGACCATGCCCTTCTGGTAGTCCCGGTTGATTGCGAACTCGACGCCCGCGCCGGCGAGCCGCGCCCGGACCTCAGACTCGCGATGGCCGAGCACGACGATGATCTCGGCGAGGCGCGAATTGCGCAGGTTGTCGATACAGGTCTCGATGACCGTGCGCTTGCCCCATTTGAGGAGCGGCTTGAAGGCGCCGGCCATTCGCTTCGACTCTCCGGCGGCGAGCAAAATTGCTGAGATCATAAAGCAGTCCTTGGACGAATCATTTTAGAAGGCGCTCGTCGCACTCAAGCGCCCCGCTTCTGCCGATAAACTGGTGATAAAACGGTCGCACCAATCTTGCCCGAACCTGAAGGAGCAATCAAGGCCATCCCCGCGCCCTCTGCGAAGGTCACTTGAAGTCCAAACCGTTCATCAAGACCAGGCCGGTGCAGGCCGCATTCAACAAGAAGGTGATCGACGCCCCGATGATCAACCCTTTGACCAGGCCGGGGCGGCCTTTCCGCTTGACGATGATGATCGCCGGGATGATGTAGACGAGTTGGCTGGCGCCGATGAAGATCAGCGATAAGGCGACGGTGGCCAGCGCCAGGGGCACTTGGATCAGGTGTAGCAAGAAGGCCAGGCCCAGCCCGAGCCACACATCCCGGCTCGACGCCTGCTGCTCATTCATCATCGGCGAACTTCTCCTCCCTCCGGCGCAAGGGCGCCAGCCGGGTCTGCTCCAGCCCGTCGCGGTAGAACAGGTTGTAAGTATCGAATGGGATCAACCGGCCGTCCGGGTGCACGATGTGGACACAGCTCTTCTTCACCGACCGCACGTCAAATGCGTAGGCGTCGATGAACTGCATGACGAGGACGCGGAAAATATTCTCGTACCCGAGGCCGTCCGGCACCGACGCCAGCGGCAAGCAGCAAAGCAGGTCGCGGAGGCTGGCGGCCCCGGACCCGGGAGAGTGGTTGGTGGCGAAGAGCTTGAAGAGATGAGAGCGCAGCTCGTCATCCTGCTCAAAGACGATCGTGTTCCGGCGGCCGTTGATCAAGACCTGCGGGTCGATCAGGCTGGTCAAGGGGATCACCCGGCCGTCGAGTTTGAGCGCGTAGCCCATCGCCAGACTGTCCGGGTGGCAGGGGACCGGGATGATGTCTTCCGGGCGGAAGACTGAGGTCTGCTCCAAGATGCGCCGCCGCACCTCAGTCAAGGTCAAGCGGTCAGTGGCCGGGTCGTATCGCTCCAGCCGGCCGGCCGCCTGGATGGGTTGAAAGGTGACTCCGCGGACACACGGCTGCCGCAGGGCATAGTCGATGATGCGGCCGATCTCGCCGTCGTTGAGCCCCTTCTTTAAAGTCACGACCAAGGTTGTGGAGATGCCTAATCGGTTGAGCCGCTCCAACGCTTGTTCCCGGACGCTGCGCAGATCGGCCCCGCGCAATTCGAGCAAGGCTTCCCGTTCGAAGGAATCGAATTGCAGATAGACTTCGAAGTCCGGCATGTACTCGGCCAACCGCCGGGCGAAGCCCTCTTCTCTGGCGATCCGAATCCCGTTGGTGTTGACCATCAGGTGCCGGATGGGCCGCGCTTTGGCCAGGTCAAGCGCCGCGAAGAACTCCGGGTGTAGGGTCGGCTCGCCGCCGGAGAGTTGCACGACGTCCGGCTCGCCCTCGTTGCGCACCACCGCGTCGAGCATCTGCTCGATCTGCTTCAGGCTGCGGAATTGCTGCCGCCCCGGCCCGCTCTCGGCGTAGCAGACGGGGCATTGCAGGTTGCAGTAGTCGGTGATCTCGACGAGTGACAAGCAGGAGTGCTGCTCGTGGTCGGCGCACAGGCCGCAATCGTATGGGCAGCCCCATTTGACCGGGGTGTTATAGGCGTTCGGCATCTCCGGCGGCTTGATGAAGACCTCGCGGCAGCGGCGGTAGTAATCAACGTCGTCGGCGATCAGCACCTTCTCCACGCCGTGCGCGGGGCAGCGCTTGACCATAAAAACCTTGTCATCTTGGAAAATGATCTTTCCTTCAACCTTGCGGTAGCAGGCGGAGCAGATGGAAACGGCGATGTCGTAATACAGGTAAGGGCGCACACGCTCGGTCATAAATCGGCCTCCTTGATTTGGAACAGGTACGGCAAGTCGCGCCCATAATAGATCAGCATCGCCACGCAGGCCCATTGAATCATTGTCAATCCCGCCAGTCGAGCCCCCGGCTTGAGGAAGTCGACCAAGAGTCTGAATCCCAGATAACCAACCATGAAAGTTTTGAAGAGGTCTCCCTCGCGGTGTGGCCGGGCGGCGAATTGATGCAACCAGTAGGCGAGCGGCCCCAGCCAGGCGATCTCGTAGAGTTGAGCCGGATGGCGCAGCATCCCGTCGCCGAAATCAACACCCCAGGGTAAGCCGGTCGGGACGCCGTAGGTCTCATCGCCCAGGCCGGAAAGGAAACAGCCGACGCGTCCGATCGCAATCCCGGCGGCCAGCGGCAGAGCAAAAAGGTCGCCGGTGCGCCTGAAGATTCCGAGGCGCCGCTTCGCCCACTCAACCGCGATCAACCCGCCGATCAACCCGCCGACCACGGTCTTTCCGGCCATCAGGTAAAAAGGATCATTCCAATTTCGCAGCGTGAGCCACGGGTCTTCGAGCCAATAGAGCAGCTTGCTCCCCAAGGCCGCGCCGGCAATCGCGGCGGCGACCACCCACATCCGCTGGGCGCCGGTCAAGACGTCGCCGGACCGGGCCCGCGACCAGAGGTAGAACCGGAAGCCGAGCAAGTAGGCGAGACTCTCAAACACCCAATGTGGGTGCGCGAGCACCGGGCCGAATTGGAAATAGACGGGAAAATGCACCTCGTCGCCTCCGAGGGTTTAGTTGTTTGGCGGTTGATGGGCGACCGTCGGCCGTCAGTATGTGGTCATCGGTGCTTGGCCAGCGGAAGATTGTCTCGCAGTTCGAGGTGAGACGATAACCAGCTCCCGGCAGCCACTCACTCTTTGATCAACTCAGTCAAATGTTCAAATGGTGTGTTGAAGCTGTCCGGCCGCGAATCGGGCTTGCGGTTCCGCTTGTGTTCTTTGCCCGCCCCCGGTTCGGCGAGAGCTGAAGCCGCTGATCCTGAACTCGCGGCGGCGGTGATCTCTTTCGCTGGCGGGGCCGGGGCCGCCTCGATGGTGCGGCGGCGATAGATCGGGCGTTCGAACATGGGCGTGATCCGCGTCCAGTCGCCGGCCGCGTGCGGCTCCGCGATCAGCCGCTGCATGGCCTCGACCTTCGAATCCAGGTCGTCGAGGTAGGAGAGCATGAGCGCCTCGGGCGTGAGCGGCAGTTTCGGCGAGCCGTATTCAAGCTTGCCGTGATGCGCGAGCAGCAAGTGCAACACGTGGCGGCGCAGCTCCTCGGGAAAGCCGGGGATCTGCTTGATCTGATCCGCCACCATGATCACCTCCATCGAGAGGTGGCCGATCATCTGCCCTTCGTTCGTGTAGCCGAAGCCGCGCTCGTAACTGAGTTCGTCGATCTTGCCGAAGTCGTGCAGCACCGCCCCCGTGAGCAGCAAGTCGAGGTCGATTCCTTCGTAGTGCCCGGCCACCTTGCGGCAGAGCTTGGTGAGCGAGAGCGTGTGTTCGAGCAGGCCGCCGAGGTAAGGGTGGTGCATGCTCTTGGCCGCCGGGCAGCGCTTGAACTTCTTGACCGTCGCCTCGTCGGCGAAGATGTTTTCGAGCAACTGTTTCAAGTGCGGGTTGCCGAACTCCTGGACCACCCCCATCAACTCGGCGAACATGGCCTCGACGCAATGCTTCGTCGTCGGGAAGTAGTGCGCCAGATCGATCTCGTGCTCCTCACAGCGCCGCACGCGGTGAATCGCGAGTTGCAAGTGATTGCGGTAGGAGTTGACGAAGCCGCGGGCGAAGACGATGTCGTCACGGTCGAAGGTGTCGAGGGTCTCCTCGAAGTTGTCCCACCACTGGCCGACGATCTCGCCGGTCCGGTCCGAGAGCGTGAGGAGCGCGAACTGCCCCCCTGTTTTTTTGCTCCTCAACTCCTTCGACTTGACGAGGAAGGTCGTGCTCACCGTCTGGTTCGGCGCGAAATCGCTGATAAAGATTTTCATATGCTGGGGCGGGGGTATTAAAGTTCAAAGTTCAAAGTTATGAGTTTCAGCTCTCTACTTTGAACTTTGAACTTTAGACTTTGAACTCGTTACGGCTTGGCGTTGGCCGAGGTCTTGGCCTCCTCCTTCTTTTCCTTATCTTTCTTCTTCTTCCCCTTCGAGTTCTCCTCCGAGTAAGGGGTCCGCTTGATCTGCGCCGACTTGATCTTGCTCGACGCCATCTGGTACTTCGGATCGACCTCGATGAAGGCTTCGTTGCGGAGCCTCTCCATATACTCTTCGAGGACCTTGGTGCCGCGCTCTTCGGTCAGCCGGTAGCTCACTGCCTGCTGGACCTCCTGGTCCTCAAACGGCTTGGTGACCGGCTCCTTGCGCTGGTCGACGCGGAAGATGGCGTAGCCCGTGTCGAGTTTGACCAGGTCGGTGACTGTCCCGACCGGGGCGGTGCCGACGACAGCGCGCACTTCGTTCGAAAGGTCTGGGATTTTGATGGTGCCGATCAGGCCCTTGGCTTTCTTGCCTTCCTCAGACTCGGAGTAACGCTCGGCGAGCGAGCCGAAGTCAACCGCCCCGCTCCGCGCCTGAGCGAGGATCTGCTTTGCCCGTTCGGGCGCCTGCGCCGGGTCTTTGCCGTTGGCGATGAAGATGCGACTGAGGGTCACCTCGCCGGGGACGGCGAACCATTCTTTGTGCTGGTCGTAGAACTCGCGCTTCTCCTTCTCGGTCAGCTCGCGGAAGATTTTGCCGTAGATATCCCGGCTCCGCACGGCGTCGGCTTGGAATTTGACGCGCAGGTTCCGGCGCACCTCGTTGATGTCGACGCCGACTTCGCGCATCTTCTGCTCCAGCTCTTCGAGCGTCGAGAGGTTATTCTCCTTCATCAGGCGGAGCAACTGCTCGTTGATCTGCGGCTCGACGTCGATCGACAGTTCCTTCGCCCGCTGGACGAGCAACTGCTGATCGACGAGTTGCTCGAGGATCAGCGGCTTGAACTCATTGAACTTCTTCTCCAGTTCCTGGTCCTTCAGGCCTTGCGCCTTCAACTCCTCGAGCAGGTCCTGTTGAGCGCGTTGATAGGCCGAGCGCATAATCACGTCCGTGTTGACGCGCGCGACCACTTCATCCACCAGCTTCGCTTCGCCCTCCTGAGCGCGCGCCACACTCACCGAGAAGGCGAGGAGAGTGAGGAGCGCCAGGGCTTTGATGATCTTCATAAAAACATCTCCTAGTAAACTTAAGTTTTCAGTTTTGAGTTCTCAGTCAAAGCTGCATGATGCGAAGCCGAAAAACCGAAGACTCAAAACTATCCTCCGTTTTGCTTCAGGTTTCCCTGATAGTTGAATCCGAGGCGGTCATAATAGACTTTGATCTGCGCCGCCGCGAGGGCGCGTTTGTTGAAGTCGTCGATCAAAGCCTGGTTCTTGTTCCGCAGCAGGTCCTCTTCGATCTGCTTGCGCACCTTATCGAGCGGGAGGGGCTCGGCGCGGGCCTCCAGTTTGAAGATGTGGAAGCCGTAGTTCGATTGCACCACGCGGCTGATCGCCCCGACCTTGAGCGGCGTGATGGCTTGCTCCAGCACCGGCGGGAGTTGCTGCGTGGCGTAGTAGATCAGCCCGCCGTTGATCGAATTGGGGGCCTGCGAGTGCTCGCGCGCGAAGGTCGCGAAGTCGGCCGGCTTCTTGAGCACCTTCTGATAAAGCTCCTGCGCCTCCTCGGCCTTGGCCACGCGAATCTCGCGGACGTAGAAGCCATTCCGCTGCTGGTAGCGCGGCTGATTCTGCTTATAAAAACTTTCGACCTCTTCCGGCGTGACGCTCACCCCTTTGAGCACTTCGCTCTCGTAGTACTTGATGGTCAGCAGGTCGTTGGCGATCTCTTGGACTCGTTCCGGGCTGGCCAGGGTCGCCTGATTCTGGTCGGAGCCTTCGGCGCTCGTCTGCTGGTGCTGGTCCTCGACCGCGCGCAGGATCTCCTCATCCGTGATCTGGATGCCATGCCGCTGCGCTTCGCGGACGATCACCTGACGCTGGATGAACTCGTCGAGCAGCCGGCTGCGGAGTTGATCGCTGTCGGCTTGGCTCTGGGTATTTTGGGTGTAGAAGTCCGAGAGGCGCGACTTGACGAACCGCTCGAAAGCGGCGCCCCGCTCCGGCGTCCCATTGACCTCGGCGATGACTGGAGAATTATCTTCGGCCGCCTGAGCTGCGCCTGAGCGGGAGGCTGGCTGCGAGGACCGGCACCCGCCGAGCAATCCGCCGAGCAATAAAATGGCAAGCGCTAAAAAAAATTTCGTCCACATAGGATGCAACTGCTCGTGGGGCCTCTAACTGGTGTTTGCTGACCGCAGTGATAGGCGCAAGCGCGCCGGAACAAAAGGAATTGTACGATGCCCGGATTAAGGCCCGCAAGATGTTTCGGAGGCGGGCCGAAAAAACTTGGCAGTGATTATTTACCCCTCACCTCTCGCGACTCGACCGTTTTTTGCATTCTCTTCAAGACGCCGTTCAAGGTCGCGAAGACGCGCTGATTGAGTTCCTCCTCCGTGCCCGACTCCAGCTTGACTTTAAGAACGCCCCCGGGCGTGAAACTTGCAGCCGGATGATCAGCCAGGAATTTCAGCAATCGGTCGGGCTCCACGCGCGCCTTCTCGCCGAGCTTGATGGCTAGGCCCTCGCCCACCCGGTCAATCGAAATAATTCCCAACCGCTCGGCCTCGCGCCGGACGCGCGCGTAGGCGAATAAATTTTCGACCGGCTCCGGCAATCGCCCGTAGCGGTCGGCCATCTCGTCGCGGATGCGTTCCAGGTCCTGGTCCGAGCGGGCCGAGGCGATCCGCTTATAGGTGCGCAGCCGCTGGCTCATATCCGAAATGTATTCGTCGGGGATGCGCGTATCGACCCCGAGGTTGAGCTGCGTGCTCACCTCCTCCTCGATCTCTTCGCCGCGCAACTCGCTCACCGTGCGTTCGAGCATCTGGCAGTAGAGGTCGAAGCCGATGTCGTCGATGTGGCCCGACTGCTGGCCGCCGAGCAGGTTGCCGGCGCCGCGCAGCTCCAAATCCAGCGCCGCGATGCGGAAGCCCGCGCCCAAATCCGAGAACTCGCGAATCGCGGCGAGCCGCCGCCGCGCGATCGGAGTCAGCTCTTGATCCGAAGGAATGAGCAAGTAGGCGTAGGCGCGGCGGTTCGAGCGGCCGACGCGCCCGCGCAGTTGGTAGAGCTGCGCCAGGCCGTAATTGTCCGCCCGGTTGATGACGATGGTGTTGGCGCGCGGGATGTCGATCCCGTTCTCGATGATCGTCGTGGCGACCAGGACGTCGTACTGGTAGGCGATGAAATCGAGCATCGCGTTCTCCATCTCCTTCTCGCCCATCTGCCCGTGGGCGACGACGAGCCGCGCCGAAGGCACGATGCGTTGGATCAGCTCGGCGACAGAGACGATGGACTCAACGCGGTTGTGCACGAAGAAGACCTGGCCCTGGCGCTGCAGCTCCGATTCGATGGCGCTGCGAATGACGGTTTCTGAAAACAGCACGACGTTGGTTTGAATCGCCAACCGGTCGCGGGGCGGCGTTTCAATCACCGACATATCGCGCAACCCGAGCAGCGACATGTTCAGCGTGCGCGGGATCGGCGTGGCCGTCATCGTCAGCACGTCCACCTTCTTCTTCAACTGCTTCAGCCGCTCCTTATGCGCCACGCCGAAGCGCTGCTCCTCATCGACGACGACCAGGCCGAGGTCTTTGAAATGCAGGTCTCGCGAGAGAATCCGGTGCGTGCCGATCAGCACATCGATTGCGCCGGCCTCGACTGCCGCGACGATCTCCTTCTGCTCCTTCGGCGAGCGGAAGCGCGAGAGCAGCTCGATCCTGGCGGGGAAGGCGGCGAAGCGGGCGCGGAAGGTCTGGTAGTGCTGATAAGCGAGCACCGTCGTGGGCGCGAGCACCGCGACCTGCTTGCCGTCCATCACCGCCTTGAACGCCGACCGCATGGCGACCTCGGTCTTGCCGTAGCCGACGTCGCCGCACAGTAGGCGGTCCATCGGCGTCGGCTGCTCCATGTCCCGCTTCGCGTCGGAGATGGCCGTCGCCTGATCGGGCGTGAGCTCATAAGGGAAAGCGTCCTCGAACTCCTGCTGCCACGGCGAATCGCCGCTGAAGGCGTAGCCGGTGACGAGCTTGCGCTCGGCGTAGAGCTTGAGCAGCTCTTCAGCCATATCGCGCATCGCCCGCTTGGCCCGCGCTTTGGTCTTCTGCCACGCGATGCCGCCGAGGCGGTCGAGCGTCGGCACATGCCCTTCGGCGCTCGAATACTTCTGGACCAAGTCCAATCGCTCGACCGGCACGTAGAGCTTGGCCCCGTCGGCATAGACCAGCAGCATGAACTCGCGTTTGCCGTCGGTCTCCGCTTTGGTCTCAGCGCCGGTCATCCGCGCGTAGATGGCGGCCGGCGTTTGGGCGCCGTCAGTGCTCAACTGGACGAGGCCCTGGAATTGGCCGATGCCGTGATCGATGTGGACGACGTAGTCGCCGATCTTCAGATCACGGAAGTCCGAGAGGAAAGCGGCGGCCTGGGACCGCTTGCCCTTCGCCGGCCGCTCGACGCTGACCGCTTCGTCGAAGACGTCTCGTTCGGTGTAGACCGTGAGGCCCGACGACGGGAGGGCGAAGCCGACTGAGAGTTGGCCGACCGTGAGGGTGATTGCGGAATGCGGAATGCGGATTGCGGAATGTTGATCAGCGGCGCCGTTTTTCAGCCCGCCGTCTTCATTCGATAAATCCGCAATCCGCATTCCGCATTCCGCAATCGTGACGCCGGCCACGTTGTATTCATTGAGCACTTCACGAATGCGGTCGGCTACGCCGGTGCTCGGTAAGACGAAGATGGTTTGATGGCCTGCGCCCGCCTGCTGTTTGAGGTCCGCCGCCAGTTCGGCCAGCCGCCCGTGCCAGCGCCGGACTGACCGCGAAGGGATCTCGACCTCGCTGACTGTAGGCTCCGGCGGGAAGAGAAAGAGGGGAGCGGTCGAACTGCCTTGAAGGAAGGGCGTGGGACGAGTTTGGTCAGCCGCACTTGCCCTTTGACCCATCCCAATGTTTTCAGTGCCCAGCTCTTCTTCGATGGCCAGGGGCGCGCTTCCCAACAGCCGCAGCTCGACCCGTTGGACGGTCGCCATCCGCTCACGCAGTTCTTCAGGCGTGAGGAAGAGACGGTCGGGTGCGAGCGCGATCTCATCGGCCGCCTCAGTGCGCTCATAGCCGCGTCGCAATTCATCGAGCGTGTCGCGGACGTGCTTCTCGACTTCGGCCGGCTCATCAACCACCAAGACCATGTCTTGCAAATAATCGAAGACCGACGCCGTGAGCGGGCGCACGAGGGGCATCAGGTATTCCCACCCCTGGAACGCTTCCCCCTCTTCGGCGAAAACGAGGCGGTCGCGCAGGGCGCGCTCGTAACGTTCATCGCGCCACTGCCCGCGGGCCGCACGCGCCCACTCGCGAAAGTCGCGCTCAGTCGCGCGCTCATCGCGCATCGGGGCGATCACTGTCTCCTCGACTTCACGAATCGAGCGCTGGGACTCGGGATCAAATTCGCGGATGGAGTCAATCGTGTCGCCGAAGAACTCCACTCGCACCGGATGCGCGACGCCGTCAGTGCGCCCGCTCGGCGAGTAAAAATCGAGGATGCCTCCCCGCGAAGAGAACTCCCCCACGCCGCCCACCGGGTCCGAGCGCACATACCCGATCGCCGCCAAGTGATCGCGCAGATAATCGAGCGGCAGTTCTTCGCCCACGCGCAGCGACACGCCTGCCCGGCGCATCTCCTCAAGCGCGACGAAACGCCGCATCAGCGAGCGGGCTGTGAGCATGACGATGTCGCCTGCGCCCGCAGCCAGCCGCCAGAGCGCGAGCGCCCGGCGCTCGAGTATTTCGGCATGGGGTGAGGTGCCGCTGTAGGGATCGCTTTCTGAGGCAGGCAGTGTGAAGACCTCGCCCTCGCATTCAGCCCGGCTGTTGAGAGCGCAGTAGAAAAACCGCAGGTCACGCTCCAGGTCTTCAAGATCGCGGCCCCTCAGCGCGAGAACCGCGAGGCGTCGGCCCGTCGCCCGCTGGAGCGCGGCGATGGTCAGCGCCTTCGCGCCGCCCACCAACCCTGCCACGCGCACCAACCGGCGGCCGGCCCGGACCTCGGCGACCAACTGCTCGAACCTCTCATCTGCTTCAAACCTGCGAAAGTTCCCGGACACGACAACCTTGACCTCTCTAAAATAAGCGCCCACCGCGCATGCCATTAGCCATGCGTTTTTACCTCCGAGCCATCAGCATCTGTTTGGGGTGACGAATCGAATTCAGGATAATGCGTCGCTCCGAGCGAGCGCAAGCGTGAGACGGGTGCCAGGGGCCGAAGGATAGAGCCAGTTAGCCGGAATGAGGCTGGCGCAGTATTCTTTCAATGATCTCTGAGGTCGAACAGCCTTCGACAAATGGGAGGCTGAGCACGCGCCCGCCCGCCGCCTCGACTTCTTCGCGGCCAATAATCTGATCGAGTCCCCAATCGCCCCCTTTGACCAGCACGTCGGGCAGGAGCGCGGCAATCACCTCACGCGGCGAGACGTCGTCAAAGATCGTCACATAATCGACGCAGCCGAGCGCGGCGATGACTTCGGCCCGCTCGCCTTCATTGAGGATCGGGCGTGAGGCTCCCTTCAATTCGCGCACGGCCCGGTCGCTATTGAGCGCCACAATCAGCACCTCGCCGAGGCCGCGCGCCTGCTGGAGGTAACGAACATGGCCGGGGTGCAGGAGGTCGAAACAGCCGTTGGTGAAGACGACCGTACGGCCTGCCCGCCGCAGGAGATCACGTTCAAGCTGCAGCTCATCGAGAGATAAGACTTTGGCCATGCCGGCCATCTTAGTTGAGACTCACAGCAAGAAACAAGTCGGGATGTCGGGTGGGGTGCGCGAAGTGAAAGTTGGTAGAGAGAGGGCATGCAGGATAGAGTTTCACCAGGAAGACCAATTCTTGGCGAAAGGAAACTATCAAGATGCCCTTAGTGGAAGAGATTATCCAAGCCGTCGAGG
>Ga0207646_10000851_pt1 | contig 39515 bp, 46 predicted proteins | sample KBSK5502metaG_FD_184343 | JGI IMG/M metagenome (GOLD analysis project Ga0207646, IMG submission 184343) | Corn, switchgrass and miscanthus rhizosphere microbial communities from Kellogg Biological Station, Michigan, USA - KBS K5-50-2 metaG... | ecosystem: Host-associated > Plants > Roots >... | reverse complement strand
CAACAACTCGTGTGGCCGGCATTCCGTGCAGTCGGAGTTCCATGGCCCAGGTCCGCGCGTTGCGGACAACGTCGTCGAGCTCGAGGTGCTGACGTACCGCGGCGAGCGGCTGCGCATCGGCCGCGGTGGCGCGGGAGTGCCGGACCCGATCGCCGACCGGCTGCGCGCGCTTGCCGACGCGAACGCGCACGACATCCGGACGCGCTACCCGCAGATCCCCCGCCGCGTCTCGGGCTACAACCTCGACGAGCTGCTGCCGGAGAGGGGGTTCGAGGTCGCGCGCTCGCTCGTCGGCACCGAATCGACGTGCGTGACGATCCTCGAGGCGACGCTCGAGCTGATTCCCAAGCCGCCCTGTGCGTCGCTTCTTGCCGTCGCGTACCCCGACAAGTTCGACACCGCCGACCACGTCATGCTCGCCCGCGAGCACGAGCCGATCTCGATCGAGGGGATGGACTCGACGCTGATCGAGGAGCTCACGCGACTCCGGATCCACCGGTACGAGCGCTCGCTGCTCCCAGCCGGCGGCGGCTGGCTGTTGGTCGAGTTCGGCGGCGACTCGAAGGACGAGTCCGACGAGAGGGCGCGGGCATTGATGCGGGACCTCGAGCGGGACGGCAGGCCCCCCTCGGGGATCAAGCTGTACGACGATCCTGCCGCAGAGCAGCACATCTGGGGGGTGCGCGAGGCGGGGCTCGGTGCGACAGCCTTCCTTCCCGGCAAGGCTGACAGGCACGAGGGCTGGGAGGACTCGGCCGTTCCGCCCGAGCGCCTCGGCGAGTACCTCCGCCGCCTGTCCAAGCTTGCGGACCGTTACGGCTACCAGAGCTCGCTCTACGGCCACTACGGCCAGGGCTGCGTCCATGCCCGCTGGAACTTCGACCTCGTCACGAGGCCGGGCATCGAGAAGTTCCGCCGCTGGCTAGAGGACGCGAGCGACCTCGTGCTCGAGCTCGGCGGCTCGATCTCGGGCGAGCACGGCGACGGCCAGGCGAGGAGCGAGCTGCTGCCGAAGATGTTCGGCGACGACCTGATTCGTGCCTTCGAGGAGTTCAAGTCGATCTGGGACCCAGACTGGAAGATGAACCCGGGCAAGGTCGTCCGGCCGTACCGCGTCGACGAGAACCTCCGGCTCGGTGCGGACTACGAGCCGTGGCGGCCGAAGGTCAAGTTCGGCTATCCCCGCGACCACGGCGACTTCGCGCACGCCACCGTCCGCTGCGTCGGCGTCGGCAAGTGCCGCACCCCGGGCGGGGTCGACGTCATGTGCCCGTCCTTCATGGCGACGCGCGAGGAGATGCACTCCACCCGGGGCCGCACGCGGCTCCTGTTCGAGATGCTCGAAGGAGAGGTCATCACCGGCGGCTGGCAGTCGGACGAGGTGATGGAGGCGCTCGATCTCTGCCTCGCCTGCAAGGGGTGCACGAACGACTGCCCGGTCAACGTCGACATGCCGACCTACAAGGCCGAGTTCCTCCACAACCGCTGGAAGCACCGGCTGCGTCCGCGCCATGCCTACGCGTTCGGGCTGATCGACCAGGTCTCGCGGGTCGCATCGCGGGCACCGGGCGTCGTCAACTTCCTCACGCACGTGCCGCCGTTCGCGCAGGCCTGCAAGCTCGCCGCCGGGATGACGCAGGAGCGGGCGGTGCCGAGGTTCGCGCCGCTCACGCTCCAGCAGTGGTTCAGGCAGCGCGGAGGGACGGCGAATCCCACCGGCCGCAAAGTCGTCCTGTTCCCTGACACGTTCAACAACCACATGCACACGGATGTCGGCGTCGCCGCGGTCGAGGCGCTCGAGGCGGCCGGCTGGCAGGTCGTCGTCCCCGAAGGGCACGTCTGCTGCGGGCGACCGCTCTACGACTACGGGTTCCTCGACCTGGCGGAGCGATACCTCCGGCGCAGCCTCGACCAGCTGCGTGAGTGGTACCGCGAGGGGATTCCGATCGTCGGGCTCGAGCCGAGCTGCGTGGCCGTGTTCAAGGACGAGCTCGGGAAGCTCCTGCCGCACGACGACGACGCGAAGCGGCTGGCGCAGAGTACGTACCACTTCGCCGAGTTCTTCGACAAGTTCGACGTGGAGCCGCCGCGACTCGAGCGCAAGGCCTTCGTCTGGGGCCACTGCCACCACAAGGCCACCGGCGGCATCGACCCGGAGATCGAGCTGCTGCAGAAGATGGGTGTCGAAGTCGAGACGCTGACGGCCGGATGCTGCGGGCTTGCCGGCTCGTGGGGCTTCGAGGCCGGCCATCACGACGTCTCGATGACGTGCGGCGAGCAGGGACTGCTGCCCAAGGTGCGAGACCTCGACGACAAGACGCTGGTCGTCGCCGACGGCTTCTCCTGCAAGACGCAGATCGAGCAGGGGAAGACGGGGCGGCGGGCACTCCACGTTGCGCAGGTGCTGAAGCTCGCGCATGAGCATGGCCCTTCCGGCCCCGAGGGCCCCCGGCCCGAGCACCTCTACTACGAGGTGCGGCCGAAGCCGTCGCTCCCGAGGCGCGCCGCGAGAGCCGCCGTCGTCGCCGGTGCAGCGGCGCTGGCGCTCGGTTTCGTCTCCGCTACTATGCGGCGGCGCGAGGCGCCGTAGCTCAGCTGGTCAGAGCGCTGCACTCATAATGCAGAGGTCGGTGGTTCGAGCCCACCCGGCGCTATTGGGTGCAGCCCTCGAAGTGAGATAAGGAAATGGCAACCGGAGTCAGAGTCGCAATCACGCTCGCTTGCACCGAATGCAGGCGCAGGAACTACCAGACGCAGAAGTCGAAGCGAAACTCGCCCGACCGCGTCGAGTTCCGCAAGTACTGCCGCTGGTGCGGTAGCCACACGCTGCACCGGGAGACGCGCTAGTGGCTCGCTCCACCAGGCAGCAGCGCCGCCAGCGCCGCGCGCAGGCGGCCGGTACTCCACCGCTCCGGCCGGCGCCGAAGCCGCGTCCGACCACGGAGGAGGAGCCACCAAGAGAGCCGGCACCCCCGCGCGCCGAGCGCAGCGACGAGGTCCGCTCTGGCACGCCGGGCATCCGCTTCTTCCAGGAATCCTGGGCGGAACTGAAGAAGGTCGAGTGGCCGAATCAGCAGCAGCTGGTCAGCGGCACCGCAGTCGTCCTCGTCGCCTGCTTCATCACCGGCCTCTACCTCTGGGCGAACGACCAGCTGTGGCAGTGGGTCGTCCAGCACCTGCTCCTGCGATAGGACTGAGAAGAAGACGCAAATGTTTCGCTGGTATGTGATCAACACCTACTCCGGCCACGAGAACAAGGTGAAGACCAATCTCGAGCACCGGATCGAGTCGATGAACCAGCGCGCCCGCTTCAGGCGGGTCGTCGTCCCGACCGAGCAGGTGATCGAGACGAAGGATGGCCAGAAGGTGCAGGCCGAGAAGCGGACGCTGCCCGGCTACGTGCTCGTGAACATGGATCTCAACGACGACGCCTGGACGGTCGTGAAGAACACGCCCGGCGTGACGGGCTTCGTCGGAGCCGGGGCGACGCCGGTGCCGCTTTCGCAGCCCGAGGTCGACCGCATCCTCCACACCGGAGCCGGTTCGGCCGTAGCTCAGCGCTCGCAGGTCGAGTTCCAGCTCGGTGAGTCGGTGAAGATCACTTCCGGCCCGCTCGCGGACTTCGACGGCGAGATCACCGACGTCAACCCGGATGCCCAGAAGCTCCAGGTGATGGTGAACATCTTCGAGCGCCAGGTGCCGGTCGAGGTCGGATTCGACAACGTCAAGAAATTGGACTGAGGAAGTAGATGGCAAAGAAAGTTCTCACCCTGATCAAGCTCCAGATCCCCGGCGGCCAGGCGAACCCGGCTCCGCCGGTCGGCCCTGCGCTCGGCCAGCACGGGGTCAACATCATGGAGTTCTGCAAGGCCTTCAATGCGCAGACGGCCGACCAGAACGGCCGCATCACCCCCGTCGAGATCACCGTCTTCGAGGACCGGTCCTTCACGTTCATCACGAAGACGCCGCCGGCCGCCGTCCTGATCAAGGAGGCGCTGCGGCTCGACAAGGGCTCGGGCGAGCCGAACCGGACGAAGGTCGGGCGCCTGTCGCGGGAACAGGTCGAGCGGATCGCGGAGACGAAGATGCCTGACCTGAACGCGCGCGACATCGATCAGGCCTCGCGGATCATCGCCGGCACGGCGCGCTCGATGGGAGTGGAGGTGGATCTGTAATGGCTCAGCACGGCAAGCGCTATCTCGGCGCCCGCGCCAGCTTCGACCGCGAGGAGCTCTACTCGCCGGTCCAGGCCGTCCGCCTGCTCAAGGCGATGGGCGAGACGAAGTTCGACGAGTCGGTCGAGCTGCATTTCCGCCTAGGCCTCAACGTCCGCCACGCGGACGAACAGCTGCGCGGCACGCTCATGCTCCCGCACGGGAGCGGCAAAGAGGTCCGGATCGCGGTGTTCGCCGAAGGCGACAAGGCGCGTGAGGCCGAACAGGCCGGAGCGGACATCGTCGGGTCTGCCGACCTCGCGAAGCAGATCGAGGAAGGCTTCACGGAGTTCGACGTCGCCATCGCTACGCCTGACCAGATGGGCAACGTCGGCAAGCTGGGCCGCATCCTCGGCCCGCGCGGGCTGATGCCGAACCCGAAGACCGGAACGGTGACGATGGATGTCGGCAAGGCCGTCTCCGAGGCCAAGGCCGGCAAGCTCGAGTACCGGACCGACCGCGGCGCGAACGTCCACGTCGTGATCGGCAAGAAGAGCTTCGAGGAGCGGGCGCTCGTGGAGAACTACGCCGCCGTCCTCGACGAGATCGTGCGTGCGAAGCCGTCGGCGGCGAAGGGCCGGTACATCCAGCAGATCACGCTCACGAGCACGATGGGTCCGGGCATCCACGTCGATCCGGCGCGAATCCGCGGAATCGTGGAAGAGCTGGACGAGCAGTCGCAGGGGGCCGCTACAGTTCCGGCCTAGCAACTGACCCGCCGAAGACCACTGGCAGCCCTCCTTGAGGGGGCAGAAGACCAGTCGAGGTGAGATGAAGAGAGATCAGAAAGAACAGGTTGTCGAGGAGCTGACTGCGCGGCTGAAGGCTGCGGAGACGCTGCTCGTCGCGGACTACCGTGGCCTGACGATGCCGCAGATCGACGAGCTCCGCACGAAGCTGCTCGCGAGCGGCGCGCGCTTCACCGTCGTCAAGAACACGCTTACGCGCCGCGCGGCCGAGGCCGCCGGCACCGACGCGCTGCTGACGCTGCTCGACGGACCGAGCGCGATCGCGTTCCTCGAGGCCGACGGCGACATGGTGGCCGCGGCGAAGGCGCTTGCGGACGCGGCGCGCGAGACGCAAGTGCTCGAGATCCGCGGCGGCATCATGCAGGGACGCACGGTGACGGCCGACGAGGTGACGACCCTCGCGACGCTGCCGCCGGTCGAGGTGTTGCGTGGACAGGTGCTCGGCGCGATCGTGGCGCCGCTCACGACGCTTGCCGGCCTCCTCAACGCGCCGCTGCAGAACCTCGTAGGTCTGATCGACGCGCGCATCGAGCAGCTTGGTCGCGAGGAAGCGGCGGCCGCGCCGGCCGAGCAAGTGGCCGAGCCAGAGGCGGAATCGGGAGCGGCCGAGGAAGCGCCCGCCGAGGAGCAGCCTGCGGCAGAAGAAGAGCCTGCGGCGGAAGAAGAGAGTGCGGAGGCGACCCCCGAGCAAGTGGAGCCAGCCGCGGAAGCAGAAGAGACCACGACTGAAGACGAAGAGGAGGAGTGATGGCGAACGCCGTCGACACCATCTTCGACTCGCTCGGGAAGATGTCCGTCCTCGAGCTGGTCGAGCTGAAGAACAAGATCGAGGAGGAGTGGGGCATCACCGCTGCCGCTCCGGTTGCAGCCGCCCCGGCGGGCGGCGGAGGAGGCGGTGACGGAGCCGCGGCCGAGGAAAAGACGTCCTTCGACGTCGTCCTCGCCGGGGCCGGCGGCCAGAAGATCCAGGTGATCAAGGTCGTGCGCGCGGTCACCGGCCTCGGCCTCAAGGAGGCGAAGGACCTCGTCGACTCGGCTCCGAAGCCGGTCAAGGAGGGCGTCGCCCAGGAGGAGGCCGACCAGATCAAGGCGCAGCTCGAGGAAGCCGGCGCCACGGTCGAGCTCAAGTAGCTCCGGCCCGATAGATGTGGTTGTGAAGGGGCGCTGAGGCGCCCCTTCTTGCCATTCGCTACAGTTCGAGCCGATACCGGCGACCGCCGCGGCTTCGGCTTGCGGTGAGGGGGGTCGTTCCGTTATCCTGGCGGGTTGCGCCAACGTTCGGCCGCTTGCCGCTCCGACGCCGATTTTCTTGCCCGATTTCGCACGCTTCAAGGGAGGCTGTTCTACTTGACCACCACGGTCGCTTCGCCCCGCGCTCGCACGACTTTCAGCCGTCTCGAGCACGTTCTCGACCTACCGAATCTCATCGATATCCAGAAGGCCTCGTTCGAATGGTTCAAGAACGAGGGTCTACGAGAGACGATCGACGACATCTCGCCGATCGAGGACTACACCGGCACGCTCGCCGTCGAGTTCGGCGAGTTCGAGTTCGGCGATCCCCAGTTCTCTATCAAGGAGTGCCGCGAGAAGGATCTGACCTACCAGGCCTCGCTCAACATGAAGGTCCGCTTCGTGAACAAGGACACGGGCGAGATCAGGGAGCAGGGCGTCTTCATGGGCGACTTCCCGATGATGACGGAGTTCGGCACGTTCATCATCAACGGGACGGAGCGCGTCATTGTGACGCAGCTCGTCCGCTCGCCGGGCGCCTACCTGATGGAGCCGAAGGACCCGACGAAGCAGGTCTTCACGGCCAACCTGATGCCGAGCCGCGGCTCGTGGCTCGAGCTCGAGATCGACAAGAAGGGCATCGTCTACGCCCGCATCGACCGCAAGCGGAAGCTGCCGATCACGACGCTGCTACGCGCGCTCCCGGCCGAGGATCCCTCGACCGGCTTCGAGCTCGACACCTCGTCGAACGAGGCGATCCTCGCGCTGTTCGACAACTCGCACTACATCGTCAACACGCTCGACAAGGACCCCTCGACGCGCGAGGAGGAAGCGCTGATCGAGGTGTTCAAGAAGCAGCGGCCGGGCGAGCCGCCGACGCTCGACAACGCGCGGAACCTCCTGCGGGCACTGTTCTTCGACCCGAAGCGTTACGACCTGACCAAGGTCGGCCGCTACAAGCTCAACCAACGGCTTGGCGTTGACGTCCCGGAGGACACGCGCGTCCTCACGACCGAGGACATCGTCGCACTCGTCCGGAAGCTCCTCGAGCTGCCGGTGAAGATCGGCATCCCCGAGGACTCGAAGGACTTCGCCGCGGAGGGGATGGCGCTCTCGCGCGCCCCGATCGTCAACGACCTCGACGAGTACGAGCACTTCGGCAACCGGCGTCTGCGCACGGTCGGCGAGCTGATCCAGGAGGCGTTCCGCGTCGGGCTGTACCGGATGGAGCGCGTCGTCCGGGAGCGGATGACGACGGAGGACGTCGACACGATCACGCCGCAGACGATCATCAACATCCGGCCCGTGGTCGCTGCACTGAAGGAGTTCTTCGGCTCCTCGCAGCTCTCGCAGTTCATGGACCAGACGAACTCGCTCGCCGGCCTCACGCACCGGCGCCGCCTGTCGGCGCTCGGCGCGGGCGGCCTTACGCGCGAGCGCGCGCCGATCGAGGTGCGTGACGTCCACCCGACCCACTACGGGCGAATGTGTCCGATCGAGACGCCGGAAGGTCCGAACATCGGCCTGATCGGCTATCTCGCCTCGTACGCGACGGTCTCGGAGTTCGGCTTCGTCCAGACGCCGTACCGGAAGGTCGTCAGCGGGAAGGTGACGGACGAGATCGTCTACCTCGACGCGGTCGAGGAGTCGCGCTACGTGATCGCGCAGGCGAGCGCGCAGCTCGACAAGAACGGCAAGTTCGCCACCGACGCCGTGCTCTGCCGCTCCTCGGAGGGCGAGGCTGTGATGTCGGCCGCGAAGGACGTCGACCTGATGGACGTTTCGCCGGCGCAGATCGTCTCGGTCTCGACGGCGCTCATCCCGTTCCTCGAGCACAACGACGCCAACCGCGCGCTCATGGGGGCGAACATGCAGCGCCAGGCGGTGCCGCTGCTCGTGCGCCAGTCGCCGCTCGTCGGCACCGGCCTCGAGTATCGCGCTGCGGTCGACTCCGGCGACGTCGTCATCACCTCGCGGCCGGGCACGGTCGTGGACGTCGACGCCGAGCGCGTCGTCGTCGAGACGAAGGACGGCAAGGACGACTACACGCTGACGAAGTTCATGCGCTCGAACCAGGGCACGCTGATCCACCACAAGCCGATCGTGCGGCTGGGCGACAAGCTGAAGGCAGGCGACGTGCTCGCCGACGGCAGCTCGACCGAAAACGGCGAGCTCGCGCTCGGCGCGAACCTGCTGGTGGCGTTCATGCCGTTCGAGGGCTTCAACTTCGAGGACGCGATCGTCATCTCCGAACGCGTCGTCAAGGACGACATCCTCACGTCGATTCACATCCACGAGTACGAGATCGACGCGCGCTCGACGAAGCTCGGCGATGAGGAGATTACGCGCGATATCCCGAACCGCTCGGAGGAGTCGCTGTCGCAGCTCGACGAGCGCGGCGTCGTGCGGATCGGAGCCGAGGTCGGCGCGGGCGATCTGCTCGTCGGCAAGGTCACGCCCAAGGGCGAGACCGAGCTGACGGCCGAGGAGAAGCTGATCCGCGCGATCTTCAAGGAGAAGGCGCGCGAGGTCCGCGACACGAGCCTCAAGGTGCCGCACGGCGAGGGCGGCGTCGTGATCGACGTCAAGACGTTCTCGCGCGAAGGCGGCGACGACCTGTCGCCGGGCGTGAACGAGCTCGTCCGCGTCTACGTCGCGACGAAGCGCAAGATCGCCGAGGGCGACAAGCTCGCGGGACGCCACGGCAACAAGGGCGTCATCTCGAAGATCGTCCCCGAGGAAGACATGCCGTTCCTGGAGGACGGCCGGCCGGTCGACATCGTGCTCAACCCGCTCGGCGTGCCGAGCCGGATGAACATCGGCCAGGTGCTCGAGACGCACCTCGGCTGGGCGGCGGCGCACGGAGTCTTCGCCGAGGACGGCGCAGACAACGGGCAGAAGAACGGCGACGTCGACTGGCGCCATCGCCGCCAGATCATCAATGGCGGCAACCCCAGCGCGGTCGCGACGCCCGTCTTCGACGGCGCTTCGCCCGACGACGTCGACGAAGCGCTGATCGAGTGGACCAAGCAGAACCCCGACTCGCCGATCAAGTTCCTCGTCGACCCGAAGCGGCCGGCGGGACGGCAGTGCTCGGGGAAGGCCCAGCTCTACAACGGCCGCAGCGGCGAGCCGTTCGAGCAGAAGGTCACGATCGGCTACATGTACATCCTGAAGCTGCTCCATCTCGTGGACGACAAGATCCACGCCCGGAGCACCGGCCCGTACTCGCTCGTCACGCAGCAGCCGCTGGGCGGCAAGGCCCAGTTCGGCGGCCAGCGCTTCGGCGAGATGGAGGTGTGGGCCCTCGAGGCCTACGGCGCCGCGTACACGCTGCAGGAGATGCTCACCATCAAGTCCGACGACACCGTCGGGCGGGTGAAGGCCTACGAGGCGATCGTCAAGGGCGAGAACATCGCCGAGCCGTCGATCCCCGAGTCCTTCAAGGTGCTCCTGAAGGAGATGCAGTCACTCGCTCTCGACGTCCACGTCCTTTCGGACGAGGGCCGCGAGGTCGAGGTGCGGGAGGAGGAGGACGAGCTGCTCCGCGCGGCGGAGGAGCTCGGCATCGACCTCTCGCCCGGCTCGCTCCGCGCCGTCGGCCGCGAGCCGACCGCCGAGGAGCAGGAGGAAGGACAGGAACGCACCGACGAAACCGGCGCAGAGCTGACCCTGCCGGCCGACGAAGCGCTGGGTGACCTCGAGGACGTCGAGGTCTCCCAAGAGAAGGAAGCCCAGGAAGAGGCCGACGCGGAAGTTGGGCCACTCGGTGAGAAGGACCTTGTGGATCTGGAAATCGAAGACTGATTAGGGGCTGAGGAGAACTTTGATCGACATCAACGATTTCGATGCAATTCGGATCGGCCTCGCATCGTCGAAGCAGATCCGCGACTGGTCGTCCGGCGAGGTCACCAAGCCGGAGACGATCAACTACCGCACGCTCAAGCCCGAGCGCGACGGCCTGTTCTGCGAGCGCATCTTCGGGCCGACGCGCGACTGGGAGTGCTACTGCGGGAAATACAAGCGCGTCCGCTACAAGGGCATCATCTGCGAGCGCTGCGGCGTCGAGGTGACGCGGCAGAAGGTGCGGCGCGAGCGGATGGGGCACATCGACCTCGCGGCGCCCGTCTCGCACATCTGGTTCTTCAAGGGCGTTCCGAGCCGCATCGGCTACCTCCTCGACATCGCGCCTCGCGAGCTCGAGAAGGTGCTCTACTTCGCGGCCTCGATCGTCACGGCCGTCGACACCGAGAAGCGGGCCTCCGACCTCAACGGGCTCGAGGATCAGGTGCGCTCAGAGGCCGAGCGGATCGACGTCGACCGTGACGAGGCACTCGCCGCGCTCGAGGACCGGCTCTCCCGCCGCCGCGATTACTTCGCGAAGGGCAAGGAGCGGAACTTCGACGAGGACGACGACTTCTGGGGCCGCGGGCTCTCGACCTGGGCCGAGGAGCAGGCGCTGCCTCCGCTCGAGGACTCCCGCTCGCTTGTGGGCGGGCTCTTCGTCGAGCTCGTCCCGAAGATCACGACGGAGGACTCGAAGAAGATCCGCGAGCTTGTCCGCAACTCCGCGATCCGCGACGACCGTCGTCTGACGCCGCGTGAGCTCGAGGTCGTCGCCTCGGCCGCCGAGCAGATCAAGGCGGCCATCGTTCCGCTCGAGAAGGAAGCCGAGAAGGCGACCGGCTCGAAGAAGGGCGCGGTCACGAAGCACATCCACCGCATCACCGAGGGTCTGCTCAAGGGCGGCGAGCTGAACGAGGAGGACACGGCGCTCGCCGACGGCGTCGACCAGAAGAACCTCGAGAAGGCGCGGGACCTCGGCAACGGGCTCCTCGTCGAGGTACTCGAGGGCGCCGACGCGGAGACCGACATCCGTGAGCTCACGAACGACCTCTGCCTGAAGACGGACGGCCGGATCCAGAAGGAGGATCTCGACGCGATCGTCCAGTGGGCGCTCAAGGTGCGCGAGATGTACCTCGACATCGAGTCGCGCCGCGAGGACGCACGCGAGGCCGCCGTCGACGCCGTGAACCGGCTCGAGGAGACGTGGCGGCTGTTCCGCGAGCTCGAGCCGAAGCTGATCGTCAACGACGAGCAGATTTTCCGCGAGCTCAAGGACCGCTTCGGCTCGCCGTACGGCTTCGGCGTCTACTTCAACGGCGGCATGGGCGCGGAGGCGATCCGCGAGTTGCTCAAGGATCTCGACCTCGATGCCGAGGCCGCGATGCTGCGCGAGACGATCCGCACCTCGAAGGGCCAGAAGCAGCAGCGGGCGATCAAGCGGCTCAAGGTCGTCAGTGCCTTCACCACGAGCGAGAACCGTCCCGAGTGGATGATCCTCGAAGCGGTCCCGGTGATCCCGCCGGAGCTGCGCCCGATGGTCCAGCTCGATGGTGGCCGCTTCGCCACTTCCGACCTCAACGACCTCTACCGCCGCGTCATCAACCGGAACAACCGCCTCAAGCGGCTGCTCGACCTCGGCGCGCCGGAGATCATCGTCAACAACGAGAAGCGGATGCTGCAGGAGGACGTCGACGCGCTGTTCGACAACGGCCGCCGCGGCCGCGCGGTGACGGGCCCGGGCAACCGGCCGCTCAAGTCGCTCTCCGACATGCTCAAGGGCAAGCAGGGCCGCTTCCGCCAGAACCTGCTCGGCAAGCGCGTCGACTACTCCGGCCGCTCGGTGATCGTCGCCGGTCCGCACCTGCGTCTGCACCAGTGTGGCCTGCCGAAGCTGATGGCACTCGAGCTCTTCAAGCCGTTCATCATGAGCCGGCTTGTCGAGCGGAAGATCGTCCAGAACATCAAGGCGGCCAAGCGGCACGTCGACCAGATGCACGCCGAGGTGTGGGACATCCTCGAGGAGGTCATCCAGGAGCACCCGGTGCTGCTGAACCGCGCCCCGACGCTGCACAGGCTCGGGATCCAGGCGTTCGAGCCGACGCTCGTCGAGGGCAAGGCGATCCAGGTGCACCCGCTCGTCTGTCATGCGTTCAATGCGGACTTCGACGGCGACCAGATGGCGGTGCACGTTCCGCTTTCCGCCGAGGCGCAGGCCGAGGCGCGCATCCTGATGCTGTCGGCGAACAACATCCTCTCGCCGGCGCACGGGGACGCACTCGCCACGCCGACGCAGGACATGGTGCTCGGCGCCTACTACCTCACGTACTCGGACAAGGATCTCGACAGCATCGCCATCGAGAAGCTCGACCCGCGGCCGTCACGGTTCCGCACCGAGGACGAGGTCGAGTTCGCGATCGAAGCGAAGCAGGTCGGGCTCCAGCAGCCGATCCAGTACCTCTGGAAGGACGAGCTCGTCCTCACGACGCCGGGCCGCGTGATCTTCAACGCGGAGATCGACCGCTCGCTGCACGAGGCGACCTCGCACAACGGCGACCAGGGCCCGTACCACGAGTACATCAACCGGACGCTCTCGAAGAAGGAACTCGGAACCTTCATCTCGGAGCTCGTCGACGGGCACGGTGCCCACGCAGTGGCTCACGTCCTCGACACGATCAAGGACCTCGGCTTCCACTACGGCACTCTCGCCGGCGTGACGATCTCGAAGAACGACATCGTCATCCCGCCGAACAAGGAGCAGATCCTCGCCGGCTACGAGGAGCGCGTCTCACGCGTCGAGGACGCGTACGACCAGGGCCTGATCACCGAGTCGGAACGGCACGAGCAGATCACGTCGATCTGGACCGAGGCCACCGACGAGGTTGCGAACGCGATGGTCGACAACCTCAACGAGCTGAACCCGATCTACATGATGGCCAACTCCGGCGCCCGCGGCTCGTTCGCGCAGCTCCGCCAGCTGGCCGGCATGCGTGGCCTGATGGCGAATCCGAAGGGCGAGATCATCGAGCGTCCGATCAAGGCCAACTTCATGGAAGGCCTGTCGGTGCTGGAGTACTTCATCTCGACGCACGGCGCCCGCAAGGGCCTCGCCGATACGGCGCTCCGCACCGCCGACTCGGGCTACCTGACGCGGCGTCTCGTCGACGTCTCGCAGGACGTGATCATCCGCGAGGAAAACTGCAAGACGAAGGAGTTCGTCGAGCTGCCGCTCTTCCTGCCGGACGGGCTGAACAGGTCCGTCGCCGGCCGGATCGTTGCGGAGGATGTCCACAAGCCGCTCGCGTCCGGCAAGCCGGGCAAGACGGTCGTCGCCTCGAAGGGCGAGGAGATCACGATGCCCCGGCTGAGGGAGATCGTGGAGGAGCTCGGCGACGAGATCGCCGAGGACTTCTCGATGCCGGTTCGCTCGGTCCTGAAGTGCAAGGCCGAGACGGGCGTGTGCCGCCAGTGCTACGGCACGTTCCTCGCCACCGGCGAGCTATCGGAGATCGGCGACGCGGTCGGGATCATCGCTGCGCAGTCGATCGGTGAGCCGGGCACGCAGCTCACGATGCGGACCTTCCACACGGGCGGTATCGCCGGTGCGGACATCACGCACGGCCTCCCGCGCGTCGTCGAGATCTTCGAGGCGCGCAACCCGAAGGGTGCCGCCGCGCTCGCCGAGGTGGCGGGCACGGTTGCGCTCGAGGAGACCGAGCGCCAGCTCCGCATCACGATCGTCCCCGACAGTGGGAACGAGGACGACGAGTTCTCGATCCTCGTCCCGCGCCGGACGCGGCTCAGCGTCGCGCAGGGCGAGCACGTCGAGGCGGGCGATCCGCTTCACGAGGGCTCGCTCAACCCGTCAGATCTCCTGCGCCTGAAGGGCTATACGGAGACCGAGCTGTACCTCGTCGGTGAGGTGCAGAAGGTCTACAAGTCGCAGGGCGTCGAGATCCACGACAAGCACATCGAGCTCATCGTCCGGCAGATGCTGAAGAAGGTTCGGGTCGAGAACAACGGCGGCACCGACCTGCTGCCGGGGCAGCTCGTCGACAAGATCGTGCTCGAGCGGGAGAACGCGCGCGTCAAGAAGGAGAAGAAGGAGCAGGCTTCGTCGGAGCCGCTGATCCTCGGGATCACGAAGGCGTCGCTCGCCACGGAATCCTTCCTCTCGGCCGCGTCCTTCCAGGAGACGACCAAGGTGCTGACCGACGCCTCGATCGAGGGCAAGATCGATCGGCTGCTCGGGCTGAAGGAAAACGTGATCATCGGGAAGCTGATCCCGGCTGCCACGGGCCTGAAGCGGTATCGGACGATCGATATCGGGCCTTCCGACAAGGTGCCGGCGAGCGCGCTTGCGCGCCCGCAGACCGAGGAGCAGCTCCTCGCGGCGCTCGAGGAGATCGGCAGCGACGGATCGGACGCTCTCGCCGGGCTCGGACTCGACTTCGGTGGTGAGCCAGAGACGAACGGCGACGCCGAGCCGCGCAGCGACCTCGAGGCCGAAGAGGTTCCGGAGGTCGAGTCGCCGCTCGACGACTAGGCGGCGAAAGCAGTTCGCAAGGAGGGCGGCGAAGAGCCGCCCTCTTTGGTACACAGGGGGTCGGTCGTGGGGAAGCTAGCTCTCGTTGTTGTGGCCGCGGTGGCGGTCTGCCTGTTCGCGGCCGGCCGCGCCGCATCCAACCCGGTGTTCGCCGGACAGTGCGGCATCAGGGCGCAGCAGACGGTGTGGGCCGAGTACGGGTGGCCGTCGCTGCTGCCCATCCTCGCCAAGCCCGGAACGTTGCTTGCTGCCACGACGCAGTCCGGCGCCGGCGGCAACGCCTGGGCGGCCGCCGTGCGGGCTCGTGGCGCGGCAATCTACGCCTTCGACCTGAAGATGCCGCGGAGGGTGGGGACACCCAGCGCGCCGGCCGATCCCTCGACGATCGATGCTGCTGCCGAGTCGCAGTACGGCAAGGCCGTCGAGCGCACGGGTGGGTGCGCGACCCCGCTCATCGTCGAGAACGAGCTCTTCGGCGCGGGGATCCCGACTCCGTGGAGCGCTTCGACTGCGCAATACCGCGCGAACGTGCTCGCCTATCTGCAGGACCTCGCGGCGAAGGGAGCGCACCCGGTGCTTCTGATCAGCAAGTCGCCGTACTCCGGCAGCAGCGACGCCGTCGCGTGGTGGAGGTCGGTGTCCAAGGTCGCGGACATCGTCCGCGAGGTGTACCTGCCCGCAACGAACATCTGGCCGCTCGGGCCTGTCCTCGGCAACCGGTTCGTGCGGCAGAGCTACCGGAGCGCGATCTCCGATATCACGTCGATGGGGATCCCGGCGAATCGGGTGGGCCTCATGCTCAGCTTCTTGAGTCACAGGGGCGTTGGCGGTCGCAACGGCCTCGAGCCCGCTTCGGCCTGGTACCAAGTCGTCAAGTGGGAGGCGCTCTCCGTGAAGCACGTTGCAAAGGAGGTCGGGCTCGGCTCGGTCTTCTCCTGGGGTTGGCAGGAGTGGAACCGCAAAGAGATGGATCCCGACAAGCCGAAAGCAGCCTGCGTGTGGCTCTGGGCGCGTACGCGAAGTCTCTGCAATGCACCGCGGATGCTCGGGAAGCAATTTGACCGCTCGCTGACCGAGGGACAGATCCTTCTTCAGAACGGCACCGTCTGCCGCATTGAGGGCATCGGTTCCGTCGGCGGGTCCGCGCTCGGCTCGCTCCAGGCGCTGACCGGAGACCGCAGTGCTGCCCTCAGCGCCCTGTTCGAGCGGATGGTCGAGTCGTCCGAGCGCCCTATATCGCGGCACGCGGTGCTCGCGGCGCAGCGGGAGGTGATCCGTGACGCCTTCCACGGCAAACGGAGCGCCTACCTCGCGGCCCTGCGACAGGCGCATGCCACCGTCGGGATAGCGCTCTCGGTGCTCGGCGACGAGCTTCGGCGGGCGCGACTCGAGCAACCCCGCTACGCACCGAGGCCGACGGCGAGCGAGGTGGCGACGTTCTACAACGCCTACCCGGATCTGCTCGTCCGTCGTGTTCGCGTCTCGCCCGCGCCGCCCTGGCTCGCGGCTCGCACGGGATTCGCGATCGCGGAGGCGGCACCGCAGCGCTTGTTCTCGCTGCCCACTGGGCGTACGTCCCGTCTGTCGACCTTGCTCGGCACCTTCGCCGTCCGCCCGCTTGGTCCCGCACAGCCTCTCGGCGCGCTGCCGCTGGGCACCGTGCGGCATGCGATCGTGGCTGCCCTGCGCGGCTTCGAGCGCGCTCAGTCCTTCGAGCGCTGGACGATCGCTGAGCAGAACCACGCACTGAACCGGACGATCTGCCTCCGTGATCAGTTGCCGCAGCCTGCGGCGATCGACCTCACGGAGTACCTCCCCTTCCTCCGAATCCAGTAGGAACGACGCCCGTAAGGCATAGCCTTGCGGGGTGCTCGAGAAGCTGTGGGGGAACATTCCCGTTAGCCCGGAGACGCAGGGAGTTCGTGTCGCCGGCGCCGTCGGCAAGCGCTGGCTGCACGTCGCAGCGCGCTACGCACCGCTCCCGCCTGCGGCGCGCGCATCTCTCCACCGGCGACGAGGCGTCCAGGTCGGAAAACGCGTGTTCATCGGTACCGAGGTGTTCATCGACGACGCCGTGCCCTCCTCGGTCACGCTCGAGGACGACGTGACCGTGATCGCGCAGACGACGATCCTCGGCCACACGTACTACCCGCTTCACTTCCATCGGTTACTCGGCGACGAGGAGACGCGCACCGGCCTGCGAACGACGATCCGCCGCGGCGCCTATCTCGGCCTGCGTAGCACGATCCTCGCCGGTGTCACGGTGGGCGAGTTCGCGATCGTCGGCGCGGGCAGCCTCGTCACCGCGGACGTGGCGCCGTACACGATGGTCGCCGGAATCCCGGCGCGCGTCGTGCGCGAGTTCGGTCCCGACGACGTCGCGACGTCCGCGGAGGCCTAGAGCGTCGCCGTTAGTCGGCGGCGGCGAGACCGTTCTTGCCCGCATGCTTCGCCGCGTAGAGCGACTCGTCGCCGCGCTCGAACAGGCTCGTCGGGCTGTCGTTCGGCTGGATGTCGGCCACCCCGGCCGAGACACGGACGCGACCCGCGCGGACGATCAGCTGCGCCGACACCGCCCGCTGGATGCGCCCGACGAGCTGGCGGGCCTGGCCAACTTCGACCTCGGGCACGATCACGGCGAACTCGTCGCCGCCGACCCGGCAGGGGATGTCGGCGGAGCGCACGACCTGCCGGATGCGGTCGGCGATCTCGGCCAGAACAGCGTCGCCGGCAAGATGGCCGATCCGGTCGTTGATCTCCTTGAAGCCGTCGACGTCCACGATGACGAGCGAGAGCCTCCGCTGGTACCGCTGGGCACGGTCGACCTCGCGCGCCAGCGTCTCGTAGAAGTAACGGCGGTTGTGAAGACCCGTCAGGGAATCCAGGTCGGCCAGCTGTCGCGCCTCGCGGAACCGGCGCGCGTTCTCGATCGCCGGCGCAACGCGATCGGCGAGCTCCTCGAGCCGGCGCACGTCCTCGTCGCCGAACCGGACTTCGGGATCGCGCGAGAAGATGCCGAGCCAGCCGATCTTGCCGTTGCGACCGACAAGCGGGACGCCGAGCGCCTCGTGCACGGCGCCGGACGTCTCGTCCCCCGGATAGAGATATGAAAGCTCGATCGCCCGGGCTTCCCGCCGCTCCGGCGATCCGGTAAAGATCCGGACGCCCTCCTCCTCGCCCTCCTCGCGATCGAGTCCGATCGAACCGATCAGGCGCTCGTCGCCGTCGCCGTCGGGATCGAGCTCGACTACGGCCGCGTCGACCTTGGGAAGCCCTGCGGCGGCCTGCAGTGTGGAACCGATCGCGTCGTCGAGGTCGATCGTGATGGCGATCTGACCGAGGAACCGGCTGCGCTGTGCCTCCTCCTCCGCGCGGCTGACGGCGTTGCTCAGCTCCCGTGCGAGCTCATCGAGGCGCGCCTCGAGGGTCTCCACGGTCGCGGTCACCTGGGCCTCGACATCGCGAGAGTGCCGCCGGCGCAGCCGACGGAACAGCTCGAGCGCCAGGAGAACGCAGACGCCGAGCGCCACAGCGAGACCTATGGTTAGCCATTGCATTGGAGTATTCAGCCGCAAATTCCGGGAATTTGGTGCGCGTACTTTAGGTTCGGCCAGGGGTAGCAGCTACTAGCCGATTTGGCGGGATTCTGGCCCATTGGCGGGGTTCGCGCGTGTTCGCTACCATGCCGCTGGCCGGTTGGCCGGGGCGTCTCTTGGCCCCAGCCGACCGTCTCTTCACGAAAGGACTCATTTGCCGACTGTCAATCAACTCGTGCGCAAGGGCCGTAAGGCCGCGAAGGCGAAGACGAAGACGCCCGCCCTCGCCGGCGCGCCGCAAAAGCGCGGCGTGTGCACGCGCGTCATGACGCAGACACCGAGGAAGCCGAACTCGGCGCTGCGGAAGGTCGCACGCGTTCGCTTGACGAACGGGGCGGAGGTCGGCGCATACATCCCGGGCGAGGGCCACAACCTCCAGGAGCACTCCGTCGTGCTCGTACGCGGAGGCTCGACGAAGGACCTGCCGGGTTACCGCTACAAGATCATCCGCGCGGCGCTCGACACCGGCGGCGTCTCCGACCGCAAGCAGGGCCGCTCGAAGTACGGCGCCAAGCGAGGCTCGTAATGCCGAGGCGCGCAGAAGTCCAGGTCCGCTCGGTCGAGCCCGATGCCGTATACGGCTCCCCGCTCGTCACGCAGGTGATCAACAAGGTCATGCTCGACGGCAAGAAGTCGATCGCCGAGCAGATCGTCTACGGCGCACTCGAGAGCGTCGGAACGAAGACCGGCCGCCCGCCGGTCGAGGTCCTCGAGGCAGCGGTGAAGACCGTCACGCCGGTGCTGGAGGTGCGCAGCCGTCGGGTGGGCGGCGCGAACTACCAGGTTCCGGTCGAAGTGCCCCAGCGGCGCGCCCGCACCCTGGCGGTGCGCTGGCTCGTCGCGTACGCCCGCGAGCGGCGCGAAAAGGGCATGGGGGACAAGCTCGCCAACGAGATTCTCGACGCGCTCAACCAGCAGGGCGGCGCGTTCAAGCGGAAGGACGACGTCTACCGGATGGCGCAGGCGAACAAGGCTTTTGCGCACTACCGCTGGTAGATGAGAGAAGGAAGGAAGACTTGAGCACCAAGATGACAGAACAGGCCGTCGCGCTCGACCGCGTCCGCAACATCGGGATCATGGCCCACATCGACGCGGGCAAGACGACGACGACCGAGCGGATCCTCTACTACACCGGCCGCACCCACAAGATGGGCGAGGTGCACGAGGGCGCCGCGACGATGGACTGGATGGCCCAGGAGCAGGAGCGGGGCATCACGATCACGTCCGCCGCGACGACGGCGTTCTGGCGCGACTATCGAATCAACATCATCGATACGCCCGGCCACGTGGACTTTACAGTCGAGGTGGAGCGCAGCCTGCGCGTCCTTGACGGCGCCGTCGCCGTCTTCGACTCGGTCGCGGGCGTGCAGCCGCAGTCCGAGACGGTCTGGCGGCAGGCGGACAAGTACAAGGTTCCGCGCATCGCCTTCATCAACAAGATGGACCGCACCGGCGCGAACTTCTTCGCCGCCGTGCAGTCGATGCGCGATCGCCTCGGCGCGAATCCCGTGCCCGTGCAGATCCCCATCGGCCAGGAGGACGCATTCACAGGCGTCGTCGACCTCGTCGAGATGCAGGCGATCGTCTACAAGGACGACCTCGGCCAGGAGTTCGAGACGACGGAGATTCCGGCGGAGCTCCTCGAGCAGGCGCACGAGTACCACCATCAGCTCATCGACACGATCTCGCACTTCGACGACGAGGTGCTCGAGGCGTACATCGAGGACGAGTCCTCGGTCAACCCGGAAATGATCAGACGGGCCGTTCGCATCGGAACGCTCGCCGACGAGATCACGCCGGTGCTGCTCGGCTCCGCCTTCAAGAACAAGGGCGTGCAGCCTCTTCTCGACGCGGTGATCGACTACCTGCCAAGTCCGCTGGACGTCCCGGCGGTGCAGGGCTTCGATCCGAAGACCGAGGGAGAGGACCAGCGCCCGGCCGATCCGAATGCTCCGTTCTCGGCGCTCGCCTTCAAGGTCATGTCGGACCCGTTCGTCGGCAAGCTCACGTACTTCCGGGTCTACTCGGGCACGCTCAAGGCCGGCGACCGCGTCCTCAACACGATCACCGGCAAGACCGAGCGGATCAGCCGCATCCTTCAGATGCACGCGAACCACCGCGAGGAGCGCGAGGCGATCATGGCCGGGGAGATCGCCGCCGGCGTCGGCCTCAAGGACACGACGACGGGCGACACACTCTCCGCCGAGAGCGCACCGATCGTGCTCGAGTCGATGACGTTCCCCGATCCGGTCATTTCCGTGGCGGTGGAGCCGAAGTCCAAGGGGGACCAGGACAAGCTCGGCACCGGCCTGCAGCGCCTTGCCGAGGAGGATCCGACGTTCCGCGTGGCGACCGACGAGGAGACGGGGCAGACGCTCATCTCCGGGATGGGCGAGCTGCACCTCGAGATCATCGTCGACCGACTCAAGCGCGAGTTCAACGTCGACGCGAATGTCGGCCGCCCGCAGGTTGCATACCGGGAGACGGCGGGACGGGACGTGGAGAACATCCGCGAAAAGTTCGTACGCCAGACCGGCGGCTCGGGTCAGTACGCCGACGTCGTCATCAACCTCCGCTCACAGAAGCCTGGCGAGGGCTACGAGTTCAGCGACAGGATCGTCGGCGGCAAGATTCCGAGGGAGTACATCCCCGCGGTCGACGCCGGGATCAAGGAGGCGATGCAGTCGGGCGTGATCGCGGGCTACCCCGTCGTCGACATCGCGATCGAGCTCGTCGACGGCTCGTATCACGACGTCGATTCGAGCGAACGCGCGTTCAAGATCGCCGGCTCGATGGCATTCAAGGAGGCGCTCAAGCGCTCCAAGCCGAAGCTGCTCGAGCCGATGATGGCCGTCGAAGTGACGACGCCGGAGGACTACCTCGGCGACGTGATGGGGAACCTCAACAGCCGCCGCGGCCGCATCGAATCGATGGAGCCGGTCGGCAACGCCCAGGTCGTCAAAGCTCTCGTGCCGCTGTCGGAGATGTTCGGATACTCGACCGACCTGCGATCCATGTCGCAGGGTCGGGCCGACTTCCACATGGACTTCGACCGGTACGAGGAAGTTCCGCAGTCAATCGCCGCCGAGATCATCGACTCCGGCGCAAGCAATTAGCGAAAGGGAGACAGGGAGAGCCACATATGGCCAAGCAGAAGTTTGAGCGGACAAAGCCGCACGTCAACGTCGGCACCATCGGCCACATCGACCACGGCAAGACGACCCTGACCGCGGCGATCACGAAGGTGCTGTCAGAGAAGGGCACCAACACCGAGGTGCGCGACTTTTCGTCGATCGACAATGCACCGGAAGAGCGCCAGCGCGGCATCACGATCAACACGTCGCACGTCGAGTACGAGACGGACAACCGTCACTACGCGCACGTCGACTGCCCGGGGCACGCCGACTACATCAAGAACATGATCACGGGTGCCGCCCAGATGGACGGCGCGATCCTCGTGGTCTCGGCGGCCGACGGCCCGATGCCGCAGACCCGCGAACACATCCTGCTCGCCCGTCAGGTCGAGGTTCCGGCCATCGTCGTCGCGCTCAACAAGGCCGACATGGTCGACGACCCCGAGCTGATCGAGCTCGTCGAGATGGAGGTGCGCGAGCTCCTCTCCCGCTACGAGTTCCCCGGCGACGACATTCCGATCGTGCAGGTCTCGGCGCTCAAGGCGCTCGAGGGCGACGCGGAGTGGACGCCGAAGATCATCGAGCTCATGGAGGCTGTCGACAGCTACATCCCCGAGCCGACACGCGCCCTCGACAAGCCGTTCCTGATGCCGATCGAGGACGTGTTCACGATCACCGGCCGCGGCACGGTCGTCACCGGCCGCGTCGAGCAGGGCGAGGTCAAGGTCGGCGAGGAGGTCGAGATCGTCGGCATCCACGAGAAGACGGAGAAAACGGTCGTGACCGGCGTCGAGATGTTCAACAAGACCCTCGACACCGCGCAGGCCGGCGACAACGCCGGTGCACTCCTCCGTGGCACCAAGCGCGAGGAGGTCGAGCGTGGGCAGGTGCTCGCCAAGCCGGGCTCGATCACGCCGCACACGCAGTTCAAGGCCGAGGTGTACGTCCTTTCGAAGGACGAGGGCGGACGCCACACGCCGTTCTTCAACGGCTACCGGCCGCAGTTCTACTTCCGCACGACAGACGTCACGGGCTCGATCAAGCTGCCCGACGGCCAGGAGATGGTCATGCCGGGCGACAACACGAACATGGAGATCGACATGATCCAGCCGATCGCCATGGATCAGGGCCTCCGCTTCGCGATCCGCGAAGGCGGCCGCACCGTTGGTGCGGGCGTCGTGACGGAGATCATCAAGTAGGAAGGTCGAGGAGGCGCCGGTGCCGCAACAGAAGATCCGTATCCGTCTGAAGGGCTACGACCACCAGCAGGTGGACAAGTCTGCGCGCGACATCGTGGACACGGCCCAGCGCACCGGCGCCACCATCACCGGCCCCGTGCCCCTGCCCACCGAGAAGAACGTCTACTGCGTGATCCGCTCGCCGTTCAAGGACAAGGACTCGCGGGAGCACTTCGAGGTGCGCACGCACAAGCGCCTGATCGACATCCACTCGCCGACGCCGAAGACGGTCGACTCGCTGATGCGGCTCGACCTCCCGGCCGGCGTCGACATCGAGATCAAGCTCTGAGATGAAGGGTCTCGTGGGCAAGAAGCTCGGCATGACGCAGCTCTTCGACGAGGAGAGCGGCGCCGTGACTCCCGTCACCGTGATCGAGGCCGGGCCGTGCCCCGTCGTCGCCGTCCGCACACCGGACGCCGACGGCTACGAGGCCGTCCAGCTCGCCTGGGAGCCGGTCGCCGAGCGCAAGATCTCGAAGGGCGAGCTCGGCCACCTCGCGAAGGCGGGTGTCGACGGCGCCTACCGGCATCTCGTCGAGTTCCGCGGGCACTTCGCCGACGCTGTGCAGGGCGAGAACGTCACGGTCGAGATCTTCCAGCCCGGCGACAAGGTGAAGGTCTCGGGCACCGGCATCGGCAAGGGCTTCCAGGGAACGATCAAGCGGCACAATTTCCACCGCGGCCCGGTCACGCACGGCTCGCACAACGTCCGTAAGCCGGGCTCGATCGGCGCTTCTGCCACCCCGTCGCGCGTGTTCAAAGGCATGAAGATGGCCGGCCGGATGGGCGGCAAGCGCGCCACCCAGGTCGGGCTCACCGTCCACTCGGTCGACGCGGAGCGGAACCTCCTGCTCATCAAGGGTGCCGTGCCCGGGCCGAAGAACGGGCTGGTCGAGATCCGGGAGGACGTGCGCTGATGGCTGCTCCCAAGGTACCGGTGCTGGGTGACACGAAGAAGGAGGTCTCGCTCGACGAGGCCGTCTTCGCCGCCGAGATCCGGCCACATCTCGTGCACGAGGCCGTACGCGCGGAGATGAACGCGCGCCGCCAGGGCACCCGCGCGGCCAAGAGTCGCGGACTCGTCGCCGGCGGCCGCTCCAAGCCGTGGCGCCAGAAGGGAACAGGGCGCGCCCGCCAGGGCACGATCCGCGCGCCGCAGTTCGCCGGCGGCGGCGTCGCCTTCCCGCCCGTCCCGCGCGATTTCTCGCTCAAGGTCAACAAGAAAGCCGCGAGAGCCGCGATGCGTGCCGCGCTAAGCGACCACGCTCAGGCGGGAACGCTGGGCCTCGTCGCCGGCGACTCGTTCGAGGCGCCGTCGACGAAGCAGGCTGTCGAGCTGCTTCAGGATTGGGGTCAGGCCACGCCGACGGTCATCGTCGCGAGCGAAGACGAAGAAACGCTCATCAAGTCGTTCCGCAACCTGCCGCGGGTGCTCGTCACCGTGCCCGCCGAGCTCGAGGTCGCACACGTGGTGTGGGCGCGCTCGCTCGTCGTGAGCGAGGCCGCGCTGCCGCTCGTGCAGGGGAAGGCGCAATGAGTCTCCATCCTGCCGAGGTCCTCATCCGGCCGGTGGTGAGCGAGAAGAGCTACCACCAGATCACGGAGAACCGCTACACGTTCAAGGTGCACCAGGACGCGCACAAGACGCAGGTCCGCCATGCCGTCGAGGAGCTCTTCGACGTCAAGGTCACGCGCGTGAACATCGTCAAAATGCCGGCCAAGCCGAAGCGGCGCGGGATGATCAAGGGCACGCGCCCCGGCTGGAAGAAGGCCATTGTCGAGCTCAAGGCCGGCGACAAGATCGAGATCTTCGAGGGAGCGCAGCTGTAATGCCGATCCGCCGTTACAAGCCGACGAGCGCCGGACGCCGCTTCATGTCCGTCTCCACGTTCGAAGAGGTCACGAAGTCCGAGCCGGAGAAGAGCCTGCTTGCGCCGCTCTCGAAGAAGGGCGGCCGCAACGGGAACGGCCGGATCACGACGCGCCACCAGGGAGGCGGGCACAAGCGCCGCTACCGGATCATCGATTTCAAGCGCCGGAAGGACGGTGTGCCGGCGAAGGTCGCCGCCATCGAGTACGACCCGAACCGGTCGGCACGGATCGCGCTGCTCCACTACGCCGACGGCGCGAAGAGCTACATCCTTGCGCCCGCGCAGCTGCGAGTCGGGGCGGCGGTCGAGTCGGGTCCGGTCGCGGACATCCGCGTCGGCAACGCCTTGCCGCTCGAGAACATCCCGACGGGCACGCTCGTCCATGCGGTCGAGCTCAAGCCGGGCCAGGGCGCAAAGATGGCGCGCTCGGCCGGGTCGGGCATCCAGCTGGTTGCGAAAGACGGCGCGTTTGCCGTCCTGCGCCTCCCGTCAGGCGAGATGCGGCGCGTGCCGCTCTCGTGCCGCGCGACGATCGGACAGGTCGGGAACGTCGACCATCAGAACATCACCGGCGGCAAGGCCGGCCGCAGCCGCTGGCGCGGAAAGCGTCCCTCGGTACGCGGCTCCGCCATGAACCCCGTCGACCACCCGCACGGCGGCGGCGAGGGCAAGTCGAAGGGCGGCCGCCACCCCGTGACGCCGTGGGGCGTACCGACACTCGGCAAGCGCACCCGCCGCAAGCACAAGGAATCGAACAAGCTGATCGTCCGCGGCCGTCGCCGCGGCAAGGAGGGCCGCCGCTAGTGAGCAGGTCGTCGAAGAAGGGGCCGTTCGTTGAAGAGCGGCTGATGAGCCGGATCGAGGCGATGAACGAGTCGGGCAACAAGAACATGGTCCGCACCTGGTCGCGCGCCTCGACGATCTTCCCCGAGATGGTCGGGCACACGATCGCCGTCCACGACGGGCGCAAGCACGTGCCCGTGTTCATCTCCGAGCAGATGGTCGGGCACAAGCTCGGCGAGTTCGCGCCGACGCGGACGTTCCGCGGTCACGCAGGCGACCGCACGGCAAAGGTGAAGCGCTGATGGCAGTTGCCGAGCAGGAGCGGGAGATGGTGCGCGCACAGGCGCGCTGGGTGCACTCGAGCGCGCGGAAGGCGCGGCTCGTCACCGACCTCATCCGCGGTCGCTCGGTGCCGGAGGCGCGGACGATCCTCGCTTTCTCGAACCGGGCCGTCGCCAAGGACGTGGAGAAGGTTCTGCGCTCGGCCGTGGCCAACGCCGAGTCGCGCCCCGATCTTCACTGGCAGGGCGACGATCTCGTGGTCTTCGCTGCGTATGCAGATGAAGGCCCGACGCTGAAGCGCTGGCGCGCCCGCGCACGCGGTCGGGTCGCCCGCATCCGCAAGCGCACCTGCCACATCACCATCGAGCTCGCGCAGGGCGCACCGGTGTCCAGCGCACCGGCAGTGCCTGCGATGGCGGCGCCTGAGCCCGTCGAGGAGCCCGAGGCCGTCGGGGAGACAGAGGCGGTCGACGAGGCGGAGACGGTCGAGACCGAAGAGACGGTCGAAGAGCCCGAGGCGAGCGAAGAGCCCAACCCGGCCGAGGAGCCCGAGGAGACGGAGACCCCCGAGACGGAGAGCCCGTCGGCCGAGGCGGAAGCCGAGGCTTCGACAGAAGAGGAGACCGAGGACTAGTGGGCCAGAAAATTCATCCGGGCGGACTCCGTGTGGGCGTCATCCACGACTGGAAGTCCAACTGGTACACCGGCAAGAAGGAGTTCGCGGACTACATCCTCGAGGACGTCCGCATTCGCGAGCACATCTACAACAAGCTCGCGCACGCGGGCCTGTCCGACATCCTGATCCGTAAGGACAAGCAGCGAATCACGGTCGACATCTACACGGCGCGGCCGGGGATCGTGATCGGCAAGTCCGGTGTCGAGGTCGACGCGCTGCGGCGCGACCTGCACGCGCTCACCCAGAAGAACGTCCACATCAACATCAACGAGATCAAGCGGCCGGAGCTCGACGCGAAGCTCGTGGCGCAGTCGATCGCCGAACAGCTCTCGAACCGCGTCGCTTTCCGGCGTGCGATGAAGCGCGCGCTCGCCTCCGCGATCCGCTCCGGCGCGGCCGGCGTGAAGATCCAGTGCTCGGGCCGCCTGGGCGGCGGTGAGATGAGCCGGCGCGAGATGTACAGCGAGGGCCGTGTCCCGCTGCACACGATCCGCGCGGACATCGACTACGGCTTCGTCGAGGCGAAGACGACTGCCGGACGGATCGGCGTCAAGGTCTGGATCAACAAGGGCGAGATCATGCCCGAGGGCTTCGGCGACGCCGACGCACGCCTGGGTGACCAGGACACGCGGCGGCGCCGCGGCGGAGCGCTCGAAGGACTCGGCGCATCTCGTGAGAGCGGTCGCAGGGGTGGACCCGATCGCGAGGGCCTCGGCCCGGTGCGGCAGCGCCGGCGCGGTCAGGGCGGCCAGGGCGGCGGTCCCGGACGAGGCAGGGGCCGCGGTTCGGGTGCCGGACGTCCCCGCCGTGACCAGCAGGCCGAGCGGCCGCGCGCCGACGAGCAGCAGACTGAGACGCCAAAGACCGAGGCCACTACGCCGGAGCAGGTTGTCGAGACGCCGCCGGTTGTCGAGGCTCCGGAGGCTGCAGTCCCGGCCGAGCCTGTCGCCGAGGAGAAGCCGAAGCGGACGCGCAAGCCAAAGACCGAGCCCAAGCCGGAGCAGAAGCCCCAGCAGAAGCCGGAGGGTGACGCCTGATGCTGATGCCGAAGAAGACCAAGTACCGCAAGGTGCATCGCGGCCGCCGCGCCGGCTACGCAAGCGGCCAGACGGCTGTCCAGTTCGGCGACTACGGGCTCAAGGCGCTCGACGCCGGCTGGATCACGAACCGCCAGATCGAGGCGGCCCGGATCGCGATGACGCGCAAGATCAAGCGCGGCGGCAAGGTCTGGATCAACGTCTTCCCGGACAAGAGCGTCACGAAGAAGCCGGCCGAGACCCGCATGGGCTCGGGCAAGGGCTCGCCCGAAGGCTGGGTCTGCGTGATCAAGCCGGGACGCGTGATGTTCGAGCTCGCCGGCGTGCCGGAGCAGCTTGCCAAGGAGGCGCTCCGCCTGGCCGGTCAGAAGCTCTCGGTGAAGACAAAAGTTGTGAAGAGACAGGAAGAGCTCTTTTGACCAGGGCATCGGAACTGCGGGATCTGACCGACGACGAGCTGACCGATCGGCTTGCGGAGCGGCGGCAGGAGCTGTTCAACCTGCGCTTCCAGTCGGTCACCGGCGCGCTGGAGAACTCCGCGCGCCTCAAGCTCGCCAAGCGCGAGATCGCGCGGATCCTGACTGTTGTGAATGAACGCGAGGCAGAGAAGGCAAGGGCAACGACTTGAGCGAGAACGAGAACAACGAAGAGCAGATCGAGGAGACTCCGGCTGAGCCGGAGTCGGTGGAGGAGACCCCGGTACAGGCCGAGGCTCCCGCAGAGGAGCCGGAGGCTGCTACGGAGGAGCATGCCGCAGGGGAGCCCGAGGCCGCAGAGCCTGAGGCTGACGCCGAGGAGGAGCCCGCAGCTGCGGAGGAACCTCCTGCCGCCGAGGAGCCAGAGGCTGCCGCGGACGAGGTTTCCGGTGAAGAGCCTGCTGCGGAGGAGCCCGAGGCTGCCGCGGAGGAGGCTCCCGCCGAGCAACCTGCCACAGAGCCGGAAGCTGCCGCGGAGGAGCCTGCCCCCGAGGAGCCTGAGACTGCCGAGGCCGAGGCTGCGCCGGCCGAGAGCGCGGAGGCCGATGCCGAAGCGCCCGCCACCCAGTCCGAACCGACGAAGAAGCGGAAGCGTTTGCCGCGCCGTCTGCGTCCGCAGAAGACTCGCCCGCAACGTCCGGCGCCGAGCGGCACACGTAAGCCGATCGTCCGGGAGCCGAAGCCCGAGCACCCGCGCGGCCGCCGCCAGGAACGCCGCGGCGTCGTCGTCTCGAGCGCGATGGACAAGACGATCGTCGTCAAGGTCGATCTGATCAGCTCGCACCAGCGGTACAAGAAGGTCATCCGGCGGAGCGTCAAGTTCCAAGCACATGACGAGCAGAACACCGCGAAGGTCGGCGACGTCGTCCGCATCGTCGAGACGCGTCCGCTGTCGGCCACCAAGCGCTGGCGCCTCGCGGAAGTCGTGGAGGCAGCGAAGTGATCCAGCAGGAATCCCGCCTCAGAGTCGCCGACAACACCGGCGCCCGCGAGATCCTCTGCATCCGGGTCAAGGGCGGCCATCACCGCCGCTACGCACGCGTCGGGGACATCATCGTCGGCACCGTCAAGACCGCGACGCCGCAGGGCGCCGTCAAGAAAGGCGAGGTTGTGCAGGCGGTCGTCGTGCGGACGAAGAAGCCGTTCAGCCGCGACGACGGCACCACGATCGCCTTCGACGAGAACGCCGCGGTGATCATCGACCAGGCGCGTAACCCGCGCGGCACGCGCATCTTCGGGCCCGTCGCCCGCGAGCTGCGCGAGAAGAACTTCATGAAGATCGTCAGCCTTGCTCCGGAGGTGCTCTGACAGTGGCTCAGACCATGAAAGTGAAAAAGGGCGACAGGGTGCGCATCCTCCGCGGGAAGGACGCGGGCAAGGAGGGACGCGTGCTCGAAGCGCTGCCCAGGCAGGGGCGCGTCGTCGTCGAGAACATCAACGTTGTCAAGCGACATCGCCGCCCACGTCCGATCCAGAACACGACGGGCATGGGATCGTCCATGGTCCCAGGCGGGATCGTCGAGCTGTCGGCTCCGCTGCCGGTCTCGAACGTGATGGTCGTCTGCCCCACGTGCGGCAAGCCGACGCGGGTCGGGACGATCGAGAAGACCGTCAAGGACAAGACTGTCCGCGTCCGCGTCTGCAAGCAGTGCGGTGAGGAGATCGACGCGACATGAGCGCCGTAGCCGACACGTACACGCCGCGTCTGAAGGAGCAGTACGAGAGCGAGATCCGGCCGCGCCTCAAGGAGGAGCTCGGGCTCGACTCGATCATGCAGGCGCCGCGCATCGAGAAGATCACGCTGAACATGGGTGTCGGCGAGGCGAAGACCGAGTCGAAGCTGCTCGACTCCGCGATCGAGGAGCTGACGACGATCGCCGGCCAGCGCGCGCAGATTCGGCGGGCGCGCAAGTCGATCGCGCAGTTCAAGGTGCGCGAGGGGATGGCCGTCGGCGCGCGTGTGACGCTGCGCGGCGCACGGATGTACGAGTTCCTCGACCGTCTGGTCTCGATCGCGCTGCCGCGGATCCGCGACTTCCGCGGTCTCAACCCGCGCTCGCTCGACGGCCGCGGCAACTTCTCGCTCGGAATCCGCGAGCAGCTCATCTTTCCGGAGATCAACTACGACGACATCCAGCAGGTCCGCGGGCTCGACGTGACGATCACGACGAGCGCCGAGAACGACGAGCACGCGCTCGCGCTGCTGCGGGCGCTCGGCCTGCCCTTCGCGGACAGTGACAGGAGGAACGACTAATGGCGAAGACGTCGCTCGTCGTGAAGCAGCGGCGACCACAGAAGTACAAGGTGCGCAACTACACGCGCTGCAACCGGTGCGGCCGCCCGCGCGCGGTCTTCCGCAAGTTCGGCCTCTGCCGGATCTGCCTCCGCGAGCTGGCGCACCAGGGCGCGATTCCCGGCATGACGAAGTCGAGCTGGTAGGAGAGAACGGTGCTGACCGATCCGATCGCAGACATGCTCACCCGCATCCGCAACGCCAACAAGGCGCTGCACGAGCACGCGGCCATGCCGAGCTCGCGGATGAAAGTGGACATCGCCAAGCTCCTCAAGGAGGAGGGCTACATCCGCGACTACCACGTGGAGAAGGGCGAGAGCTTCGATACCCTGGTCATCGACCTCAAGTTCGGCCGCAACCGCGAGCGGGTCATCTCCGGCCTGAAGCGCGTGTCGAAACCGGGCCGCAGGGTCTACGCCCGGAAGGACCGTCTTCCGCGCGTGCTCGGAGGGATGGGCGTCGCGATCCTCTCGACCTCATCTGGTCTCGTCACGAGCCGCACCGCGCAGGAGCGCGGCATCGGCGGCGAAGTGGTGGCCTTCATCTGGTAACGCAATGCAGCTTTTAAGACAGTGAGCAGAATCGGCAACGCACCCATCCCGGTCCCCGACGGCGTCACCGTCACGATCGAGCCTGCCCGCGTCGCGGTAGCGGGCCCGCTCGGGACGCTGCAGCAGCAGGTCCCGACGCGGATGAAGATCGAGCAGCGCGACGGCGAGGTCGTCGTCTCGCGACCGACCGAGCGCGGGGATGACCGGGCACTGCACGGTCTGACGCGGACGCTCGTCGCGAACATGGTCCAGGGCGTCACGCAGGGCTTCGAGAAGAAGCTCGAGATCCAGGGCGTCGGCTACCGCGCTGCGCTCAAGGGCACCGACCTCGAGCTCAGCGTCGGCTACTCGCACACAGTCACGATCAAGCCCCGCACCGGTATCACCTTCGAGGTTCCGACGCCCACCGAGATCTTCGTCAAGGGAACGGACAAACAGATGGTCGGCCAGACGGCCGCCGAGATTCGGAAGGTACGCCCGCCCGAGCCGTACAAGGGCAAGGGCATCCGCTACGAGGGCGAGTACGTCCGCAGAAAGGTCGGCAAGCGTGCCTAGCCTCACCGTCAGGGAAGCCCGCCTGCGGCGCCACCGGCGCGTACGCGCGAAAGTACACGGCACGGCCGAGCGGCCGCGCCTCGCTGTCTTCCGCTCGAACCGCGGCATCGAGGCGCAGCTCGTCGACGACGAGAACGGTCGCACGCTCGCGTCCGCGTCCCATCTGGCGCTCGCGAAGTCGTTCAGGGGCGACAAGACCGCGCAGGCGGAGGCGGTCGGCAAGGCGCTCGCCGCGGCGGCGAAGACGGCTGGGGTCGACACGTGCGTGTTCGACCGCGGCGGCTATCTCTACCACGGACGCGTCAAGGCGCTCGCCGACGGCGCGCGCGAGGGAGGACTCGAGTTTTGAGCACGATCGAATACACCGAGACGCGTGAGCTCAAGGAGCGCGTCGTCGAGATCAACCGTGTCGCGAAGGTCGTCAAGGGCGGCCGGCGCTTCTCGTTCACGGCGCTCGTCGTCGTGGGCGACGAGGTCGACCGCGTCGGCGTCGGCTACGGCAAGGCCCGCGAGGTGCCGCTTGCGATCACGAAGGCCGTCGAGGACGCGAAGAAGAACCTCTTCACCATCCCCAAGCACGGCACGACGATCACGCACGAGGTGCTCGGCCGGTTCGACGCGGCGAGGGTGCTGCTGCGGCCCGCCTCGGAGGGAACGGGCGTCATCGCCGGCGGCGGAGTGCGTGCGGTGCTCGAGCTCGGCGGCGTGCACGACGTGCTCGCCAAGAGCCTCGGCACCACGAATCCGATCAACATGGCGAAGGCGACGGTCGCGGCACTTCAGGACCTCCGCCGACCGGAGGACGTGGCGAAGATCCGCGGGAAGCGCATTCACGAGGTCCTGCCGCTGCCGGCCAAGCCGCCCGCGGAGGAGGAGCAAGAGGCTCCGGCCGCGGAGGCCGCGCCCGCAGCCGAGGTCGTCGAGGCCGAGCCCGCCGTGATCGAGGAGACGCCTGCCGAGGAGGAGGCGCCGGCCGACGAGCCTGTTGCCGAGTCCGAGCCCGCAGCCGAGCCGGAGGCTCCGTCCGAGCCTGAGACAGCTGCAGAAGCTCCCGCCGAACCTCCTGCCGAGGAGAAGCCGAAGCGGCGTACCCTGCGGAGGAAGAAGGCTGACTCCTAGTGGCCAAGCTCCGCATCACACAGGTCCGATCCCAGATCGGGCAGTCCGAGCGGCATCGCGGTACCCTGCGCGCACTCGGGCTCGGCCGCATCGGCCGCAGCGCCGAGCATGAGGAGTCCCCGACCCTCGCCGGGATGCTCCGAAAGGTCCGCCACCTCGTGAAGATCGAGAGCGCCTGAGCGAAATGCCCGAGAAGCAGCTGAATCTCACCAACCTGTCGCCGGCCCAGCCGCGCGAGGACCGGAAGCGCGTCGGGCGCGGACTCGGCTCTGGCAAGGGCCGCTACTCCGGCCGCGGCATCAAGGGCCAGAAGTCGCGCTCGGGCTCGCACAAGATGCGCGCGGGCTTCGAGGGAGGCCAGACGACCATCTACATGCGGCTCGGCAAACTGCGCGGCGCGACCTCGAAGGACGCGATGCCGATCGGGCCGTTCCGCACGTACACCCAGCCCGTGAACGTCCGCGATCTCGATCGGTTCGAGGCGGGCGACGAGGTGACGCCCGAGACGCTCGTCGAGAAGCGCGTGATCAAGAACACCCGCATCGACGTGAAGCTGCTCGGCGTCGGCGAGGTGACGAAGAAGCTCACAGTACGTGTCCACGCGATTTCCGCCACCGCGCGGGAGAAGATCGAAGGAGCGGGCGGCACCGTCGAGCTCCTCCGCGAGCCGAAGGTGAAGAAGGTGCGACACCGCAAGGCGAAGCCTGCGGCCGCCGAAGAGCCGGAGGCCACGACCGAAGAGCCCGAGGCCGCCGCCGAGGCCGAGGCCCCGGCCGGAGAGGCCGAGGAACCGGAAGGAACAGAGGACTAGATGTTCGCGTGGCTTGCCAACGTGTGGCGTGTCCCCGAGCTACGCCGGCGCCTTCTGTTCACGGCCGGCGTGCTTGCCGTCTACCGGCTCGGCTCGTTCATCCCGGCGCCGGGCGTCGACCAGGCGGCGCTGAAGCAGTTCTTCGGGAGCGGCGGTGGCGGAGGCGTCATCGGGCTCCTGAATCTCTTCTCCGGCTCCGCGCTCTCGCGCTTCTCGCTCTTTGCGCTCGGGATCATGCCGTACGTCACGGCCTCGATCATCTTCCAGGTCATGGCGGTGGTCGTTCCCTCGCTCGAGCGCCTGCAGAAGGAGGGCGAAGCCGGGTACGCCAAGATCACGCAGTACACCCGGTACCTCACGGTTGCGCTCGCGGCCGCGCAGGCGACGGGCTACGCGTTCCTCTTCAAGCAATCGGCGCACGCGCTGCCGAACTCGAACTCCGGCCGGCTGCTCATCATCATCCTCACGCTCACGGCAGGTACGACGCTGCTGATGTGGATGGGCGAGCAGATCACGAAGCGCGGCATCGGCAACGGGATCTCGATCATCATCTTCGCCTCGATCCTGGCCTATGCGCCCTCAGGGATCAGCGGCTGGATCCACGGTGGGACGTCGGGACGGCTGTTCTTCCCGCTCATCGCCCTCGGGATCGTCGTCTCGGTCGTGTTCGTGATGGAGGGCCAGCGGCGGATCCCGATTCAGTACGCGCGGCGCCAGCTCGGCAACCGGCAGACGGGCGGCGGCTCGACCTACATGCCGCTCAGCGTCGTCATGGCCGGCGTGATTCCGATCATCTTCGCCTCCGCGATCCTCGCCGTCCCGCAGACGATCGGCAGCTTCAAGCCGGCGTGGAACAACTGGCTGATTGCGAACTTCAGCCCGACCGGCTGGAAGTACCTGCTCTTCGAGGCAATCCTGATCATCATGATGACCTACTTCTACACCTCGGTCGTCTTCAATCCGGTCGACCAGGCCGACAACCTGCGGAAGTACAACGGGTACATCCCAGGCATCCGGCCGGGCCCGCCGACGGCGGCGTACTTCGACCGTGTCCTCAACCGGCTCACGTTCCCCGGGGCGCTGTTCCTCGCAGCCGTCGCCGTCGCGCCGTCCGTCTTCATCAATCAGTTCCACTTCAACCAGGCGACCTACCGCGCTCTCGGCGGTACCTCGGTCCTCATCGTCGTCGGTGTCGCGCTGCAGACCATGCGGCAGATGGAGTCGCAGATGGTCATGCGCCATTACGAAGGGTTCTTACGCTGAACATCCTCGTCCTCGGCCCGCAGGGCTCGGGGAAAGGCACCCAGGCGCAGCGGATCATGGCGATGTACGGGATTCCGCACATCGCGACGGGCGACATGATCCGCGAGATGAAGGAGCTACCGACCGACCTCGGGCGGGAGCTGAAGGCGATCAACGACCGAGGCGATCTCGTCTCGGACGACCTGATGGTGCGCCTGATCCGCGACCGGCTCTCGCGCGACGACACGGTCGGCGGCTTCGTTCTCGACGGCTTCCCACGCACGATGCCGCAGGCGGAGGCGCTGAGCCTGATGCTCCACGAGCTCGGACGGGACATCGACGTCGTCTTCGACTTCCAGGTACCGGATCGTGAGGTGCTCATGCAGCGGATGCTCCGACGCGCGGAACTCGAAGGGCGCTCCGACGACACCCCGGGGGTCATGAAGCGTCGACTCGATCTCTACGAGAGGGAGACAGCTCCGCTGATCGAGTACTACCGCTCGCACCAGGCGAACGTCGTGGGGGTGCACGCCGACGGCACCGTCGAGGAGGTCTTCCGCGAGATCGAGGACGCGCTCGCCGAGACGCAGCGACACCGTAAGGTCGAAGCATGATCGTGCGGAAATCCGAGGCCGAGATCGAGGGGATGGCTCGGGCGGGCGCGCTCGTTGCGGAGACCCTCGCGTTCGTCGCGGAGCATCTCGAGCCAGGGGTGGAGATGCTCGAGCTCGACCGCATTGCCGACGAGCACATCGAATCGAAGGGCGGATACCCGACGTCCAAGGGTTACAAGGGTTTCCCGGCTGCGCTCTGCATCTCGCCGAATTCGATGGTCGTGCACGGAATCCCGACTGCCTATCGTGCTCAGGAAGGTGACCTGATCTCGCTCGATCTCGGGGTCACTCTCGACGGCCTCGTCGCCGACAGTGCGGTGACGGTGCCGGTCCGCGAGATCACGCCCGAGGCCCAGCGGCTCCTCGACGTCTGCCGCGAGGCGCTCAGCGCCGGCATCGAGCAGGCCCGGGTGGGCAACCACGTCTCCGACATATCGCACGCGATCCAGACCGTCGTCGAAGGGGCAGGCTTCTCGGTCGTGCGCGAACTCGTCGGTCACGGCGTCGGCCGCTCCTACCACGAGGACCCGCAGATCTACAACTATGGGCGACCGGGTCGCGGGGCGTTGCTGCAGGAAGGGATGACGCTCGCCATCGAGCCGATGATCACCGCCGGCGCACCGCAGGTCTACACCCACCCCGACAACTGGTCGATCTCCTCCCGCGACGGGTCCCTCGCCGCCCATTTCGAGCACACCGTTGCGGTCACCCTGGAAGGCCCGAGAGTGCTTACGACGGAAAAAGCCGCTTTGCTACGATGATCGCCTTCGCGCGCGGCTCTGCCGCGCGCGTGTGCGCGTCTGAGACTCCTATTCGCTGAAGGGGATTTGCCTACCAAGGAAGAGAAGATCGAGGTTGAAGGCGAGGTCGTCGAAGCGCTCCCGAGCACGATGTTCCGGGTGCAGCTCGACGGGGGTGGCCACACCGTGCTCGCGACCATCTCCGGGAAGATGCGGAAGCACTACATCCGAATCCTTCCGGGCGACAAGGTCAAGGTCGAGCTAAGCCCCTATGACCTCAACCGTGGTCGGATCACCTACAGGCATCGCTGAACATGAAAGTCCGTCCGTCCGTTAAGCCCATGTGTGAGCGCTGCCGCGTGATCAAGCGGCACGGCACGACCATGGTCATCTGCAGCAATCCTCGTCACAAGCAGAGGCAGGGATAAGTGGCACGCATCGCCGGCGTAAACCTTCCGAATCAGAAGCGGCTCGAGATCGGGCTGACGTACATCTACGGGATCGGTCAGCCAACCGCACGCAAGGTCGCCGCGGAGCTCGGCCTCAACCCGGACACAAAGGTCAAGGACCTCACGGACGAAGAGGTCACGAAGCTCCGCAACTACATCGACTCCGAGCTCGAGGTCGAGGGTGACCTGCGCCGCGACCGGCAGCAGGCGATCAAGCGGCTTTCCGAGATCGGCGCGTACCGGGGCATCCGCCACCGGCGCGGGCTGCCGGTGAACGGGCAGCGCACGAAGACGAACGCGCGCAGCCGCAAGGGCTCGAAGAAGACTGTCGGACGCGGAAAGAAGGCGAAGTAGCGTGCCGGGCGCCCGCAGGCAGGCGGCCACACGCGGCCGCACGCGTCGCCGCGTCCGCAAGAACATCGCGATCGGCCAGGCGCATATCAAGACGAGCTTCAACAACACGATCGTCGCCCTCACCGACCGCGAGGGGAACGTCATCGCGTGGGAGTCCGCCGGCTCGGCCGGCTTCAAGGGTTCCCGCAAGTCGACGCCGTTCGCGGCGCAGGTGACGGCCGACGCCGCAGCCCGGAAGGGGATGGAGCACGGCCTGCAGAAGGTCGAGGTCTTCGTCAAGGGACCGGGCTCCGGGCGTGAGACGGCGATCCGCTCGCTTCAGGCGGCCGGCCTCGAGATCCTGTCTGTCAAGGACGTGACGCCGCAGGCGCACAACGGTGTCCGGCCGAGGAAGCGGAGGCGCGTCTAGTGGCCCGCGATCTCGGTCCGAAGTGCCGCATCTGCCGCCGCGAGGGGATGAAGCTCTTCCTCAAGGGTGAGCGGTGTCTGACGGAGAAGTGCGCTATCGAGCGTCGCTCGTATCCGCCGGGCGAGCACGGCCGAGGCCGCATCAAGCAGAGCGAGTACCTGCTGCAGCTGCGCGAGAAGCAGAAGGCGCGCCGCTACTACGGCCTGCTCGAGAAGCAGTTCCGCAACTATTACGAGAAGGCGTCCAAGCAATCCGGCGTGACGGGCGAGGAGCTGCTTCGCATGCTGGAGACCCGGCTCGACAACGTCGTCTACCGGCTCGGCTTCGCCGTCTCGCGCGCACAGGCCCGGCAGCTCGTCCGCCACGGCCACTTCCAGGTCAACGGACGGCGGGTCAACATCCCGAGCTACCAGGTGCGACCGAACGACATCGTCACCGTCGCAGCCAGCTCCTCGGCGCAACAGGTGATCCGGGACGCGACCGATCTCGTCTCGACCGTCGCTCCCTGGCTTCAGGCCGACCACGACGGGCTCACCGGCAAGGTGTTGAAGCAGCCCGAGCGTGACGAGATCGATACGCCGGTGCAGGAGAGTCTGATCGTAGAGCTCTACTCGAAGTAACGGAAAGAGGGAATTCTTTTGGCGACACGTGAAATGGACTTCCAGATCCCGAAGATCGTCCACGAGGACGTGGACGACCACCGCGGGGTCTTCGCGATCGAGCCGCTCGACCGCGGTTTCGGTCACACCTTCGGCAACTCGCTGCGGCGCGTGCTGCTCTCCTCGCTGGAGGGCGCCGCTGTCACCTCGGTCAAGGTCGAGGGGACCGCGCACGAGTTCACGACCCTGCCGGGCGTCCGTGAGGACGTCACGGACATCATCCTCAACCTCAAGAACCTGGTCGCGCGGCTGCATGGCGAGTCGCCCGAGATCGAGGTGCACATCGCGAAGAAGGGCCCGGGTGCGGTCACGGCCGCCGACATCGAGGCGCCCGCCGATCTCGAGATCCTCAACCCGGAGCTCGAGATCGCCAACCTGTCCGACAAGGGCCGGCTCGAGATCACGCTGACGATCGGCCGCGGCCGCGGCTACTCGCCGGCGGAGCTCAACCGCGGTCCCCAGCACACGATCGGGGTCATCCCGATGGACTCGATCTTCTCGCCGGTGCGCCGTGTCGCGTACCAGGTCGAGGCGGCTCGCGTCGGCCAGCGGACGGACTACGACAGGCTCACGCTCGACATCACGACCGACGGCTCGGTCGAGCCGAAGGACGCGCTCGCCGAGGCGGCAGAGATCCTGATCCGCCAGCTCGCGATCTTCACCGACCTCGACCGGATCGAGGGCTTCGGCGAGGCCGCGCCGGTCGACGGCGGCGTCACGCCCGAGGCGGCGCTGGCCCACGGGATGGAGAACTTCCCGATCGAGGAGCTCGAGCTCGGTGTCCGTTCCTACAACTGCCTCAAGCGGGTCGGCATCGAGACGATCGGCGACCTCGTGATGAAGAGCGAGCAGGAGCTGGCGGCGATCCCGAACTTCGGCAAGAAGTCGATCGAGGAGGTCCGCGAGACCCTGCAGCAGCACGGCCTCAACCTCCGCGGCGAGAACGGCTCAGGCGGCTTCGAGTAGGACGCCGCGATGCGCCACGCTCGCATAGGGAAGAAGCTCGGCCGCGATTCGGCGCACCGCAAGGCGCTGTACTCGAATCTGACGTGCTCGCTCATCGAGCACGGCCGGATCCGGACAACCGAGGCGAAGGCGAAGGCCGTGAAGCCCTTCGCCGAGCAGATGATCACGCTCGGCCGGCGCGGCGATCTCCACGCGCGCCGGCAGGCGCTCTCAGTGCTCCGCTCGCAGGAGGTTGTGCACAAGCTGTTCGCCGACGTCGGGCCACGAATGGCGGATCGGCCCGGCGGCTACTCGCGGATCGTCAAGCTCGGTCACCGGGCCGGCGACGCCGCCGAGATGGTCTACCTCGAGCTCGTCGACTACGATCCCGCGGCTCGCTAGCTAGCCGCCGATCGGCTTGCCGAGGAGGCTGCCGAGTCCGGCGCTGACCGCGGCGATGAGGACGCCGGCAAAGGTGACGATCGCGAGTGCGCGAACGAACGTGTCCTGGAAAAAGCGGTAACGCAGGTACGCGAGCGTCAGGAGCTCGAGCGCCACGACGGCGACGGCGAAGAGGAGCGCGACCTCGTAGTGCGGGATGAGGAACGGCAGCGAGTGGAGGATGCCGCCGAGGAACGTGCCGCCTCCGGTGATCAAGCCGCGACTCCACGGGCTGCCACGTCCGGTGAGCTCGCCGGTGTCCGAGAGAGCCTCCGAGAAGCCCATGCTGATCGCCGCGCCGATCGAGGTCGCGAGACCCGCGATGAAGGCGTAGCGCGTGTCGTGTGAAGCGAGGACGACTGCGAAGATCGGCGCGAGAGTCGAAAGCGAGCCGTCGATGAGGCCGACCATCGCCGGCTGGACCTTCTGCAGGAGAAAGGTATGCTCGTCGCTCACGAAGTAGAGTATATCAAGCGGTGTGCAAATACATAGAGCATAAGGCACGCCTGACAAATCGAGTGAGGATGCCCTGACGTGCGCCTCATCCTGACGCTCGAGTACGACGGCACTCCTTTCCGCGGCTGGGCTGCGCAGCCCGGGCTGCCGACCGTCGAGGCCTCCCTGCGACAGGCGCTCGCCGAGACCTTCGCGTCGGTGG
>Ga0207646_10000848_pt1 | contig 39612 bp, 50 predicted proteins | sample KBSK5502metaG_FD_184343 | JGI IMG/M metagenome (GOLD analysis project Ga0207646, IMG submission 184343) | Corn, switchgrass and miscanthus rhizosphere microbial communities from Kellogg Biological Station, Michigan, USA - KBS K5-50-2 metaG... | ecosystem: Host-associated > Plants > Roots >... | reverse complement strand
CACGAGACAAACGCAATCTAAAACTGACGGTTGACAACCCTTCGGCGCAACGAATGACGAACTTAGTATCCGGCACGAACCCGACAAACCAGGTTATGCGTCTTGTGGGTTCGACCTTTGATGGGATGTCGGTTCCTCATCTTCAAAATAATAGATCCCGACTCCGACACGTTTGCGTCCCCTTCCGCGCACTGCAGGATTGACATCTCTATCTCGCTGTGACAGCCAACCATCTAAGTTTTCAATAAGCGCTTGTGCCTGATCAGCGGATAGACGTTGGAACTCCTGTACAGCTTCCACTGGCACGTTGTCATACATGACCTTGCGCTGGTATCGCGGAATGGCCTCCGCATCGAGGTTATGGGCGATCGTGGTGATGAGATCCGCAGTGTCCGCTCCCAAGATCTGGAGTTTATCCGTTGCACTCTGTTGCGGCACATACGAGCGCGCTTGTAAACGAATACGACCGTCCCTTGTCTTGCGCACAGCTCCGACTCTGATCAGCTCATCCAACATCGCTCTGACAGGCAAATCTCCGCTGTAACGGTGAACCAATGCTCCGAATGATTCCTTTTTGCCTTCGATTTGCAAGGCAAGAGGATTACCGCCTTTGTCGTGAAATTCTTTGTCGCGAACCCACCCGGCGATAACTCGCGCCGCACGGTTGTATCGATCCGTAGCTTCCTGATTCTGCACGTCGGTGGTTGCCATGATACGTCTCACCTCCTTGCGCGTCAGGCCGGTGAGAATCGAGACTCGTGAGGTTGTTTGTTTCCTTCCCGGTAGAGTGAACTCCTCGGCAGCCACACGAACGTAAACGTGGCGAGCTGCCGTGCACAACGCATCGCAGGGAATACCATGCCGCAGCAGAATGCGTACCAGAGGGCGCAGTAGCACGGTCACTGATTCGAGGATAGGCTGGACGGGTCTCCTCATATTGGGAAAAATATCCCAAATATGTATTTTTGTCAAGGAATCCTTTTTCAAGTCGAAAATGCCCCTTGTCAGGCTGTCCTTCTACCCAGCCGCCACGGCCACTACCGCGATCGCTAGGGCATACGGTCAGGCCGTTGCTACTGCAGAAATGTGCGGTCTACTGATTGCCTGAAGAAGAAGTGGCTGTTTGCAGCATTACAGGCGGCTGGTTTCGAGCAGAATCGATGGCTGAGAGCCCGCCGGTGTTACCAACCGGTCCGTTGGAAACGGTTTAATGACCGACTTAGCCCGGAACTGCTGAGTTGGTCAGTCGACTAAAGGATTCTCGTCACAATCGCGCTGCCCACCGACTGGCGTCCGGCGCTGCTTGATTGACTCCTACTACAAGAGGCCAACACGGGCAACAGGCCGACGAGGAAGATTGCATAATGGCGGAGAATGACTTGCTCGGTTCTGAGCAATGCCTCGGCTTCGAATGGAGCCGGCGAAGGCACATACGCGGAGGAGACGAACAGATAGGTGATGGCACCGATTCCAAGGGCATACCAAAATCGCCAGCGCCAGCGCCACAGGAACTCGGATTCCCGACGATAGATGAGTGCCACTTGCAGAATGAGGCCCGCTGTCGTGAGGTATTCCGCTGCATACAGACCCACGTAGGTCGCGCTCACGTAACTGCCCAAGAACACTAGCGCATTGAGGATCAGCGTGGCGAGAACGAAGGACAGCCGTGAGATGGGTTGAAGAGTCATCTCAAACCTTTCGATACTTCATCGATGCTCTGGTGAGCTCGCAACTGATTAGTCCTGCTCCGTGGTAAGTGGTGTCCCCAACGGGATTTGAACCCGTGTTACTGCCTTGAAAGGGCAATGTCCTAGGCCAGGCTAGACGATGGGGACGAAACAGGACCGCCAAAATGAGCTGGATTCTTATCATACTTCAGACTGATGTGTCACTAGAGCACGCGCACCGGGAAGCATCACGGTCCCCCGTCGCGTTTCCTATCCGAATTCGGTAGGATAAACGGTATCGAAAGCATTGGAGCGTCACCTCTAGAGACCTAGCCAAGGAGCACGACTCATGATAAGTCCCCGACTAGCGATGCACAGATCGATGGTGCTCGTTGCCTGCGGCCTGATGCTGGCCAGTTGTGCACACGATACATATCAAGAGCGGGCCAACTTGATGAAGAATCATGCCGAGGCATTCTATGACAACCTGAAAGCCAACCGAGTGGAGTCTGCGATCCGGGACAATGAACAAATTGAAGCCATGGCAAGCCAGATGGGAGACACCGTCAGGAAACAGGCGAGTCAACAGGGTTCCACGCATGTCGAGCGCGAATTTGCATTGATGAAAACCGCCAACGAAGCTGCGGCCTCCAACTGGCTCGCGCTGGGTCAATACTTCGCGATCAAGCGCCAATACCCCCAAGCCCGCGCGACCTATCAGCGCGTGATCGACACCTATACCAACCCCACGGACCGACCCTACCGTGAACAGGCTATGCGCGCCCTGAAGGATTTGAACATGCTCAATCCGCCCACTGCGACAGCGCCGAACCCGTGAACGCCAACTGTCTCCTGCGCGAATCCTCTCGAATATTTCTCACCGGTCTCCTGTTGATGAGCTGGGGCTGTGTCCACCGGATCCACGTCGCCCCGACGTCTCCAGCCGTTTCGCCTCACACCATCAATCGATCGTTGCAGGTCATTGTGTCATTTCTCGCTGTAGAAGGAGCCGATCACATGCCGGGGATTGCCTTGCTTGAGTGGCCGGCACAGGATCTTCGTTCCGCTGCGATCGACTATATCCAATCGCGCCAGACCTTTGCTTCAGTCGGCGACAAACAGGGAGATCTCACCTTGACCATGAAGGCATGGCTGACGATGCGATCCCGCGGCAACTACCGATATATTCTACGACTGGAGTCAGCCCTTGGGCCTTCGGAGAAGCCGCCGATCAAGTCCTATCTGGTGGAAAAAGACACGAAAGGATCGAACGTCCGGTGGAGCACTGCTTCGGATCAGACCCCTATTGCGGAATCGGTCCAAGCTGCGCTGGACGATCTCCTTACGCAGATCGAAGTCGATTACCTCTTGTATCGAAGAGGATCGCGCTGAATACGACAGGTACTGGCAGGCTCAGGAAAACGAAGCTGGCGTACCGGACATCTACTAGCCCGGATATCCATGAAAACAGGACACAACGCTGCAGGATGCTCAAAAATTCCGCAGGCAAGGTCGCAACCGATGAAAGTACCGGCGGCGTAGCTCTTCTCACCCGCCCACCCCAAGCTGCCAAGACAGCTTGTTCTCCGAGTGGACTATGTTGAGGATGCTTTCGAGGCGAGAACGCCGCTGGTAGAGCTTTTCAGCATCCTGCTAAGAGGTCCGGGACCGGCGATCGAGAAGGCGCATGGCAAGACACCCGGCCGCCATGCCCAGGGCAAACATCATGCCGATTATCAAACCAGATGAAAAGTTCGTATATCTCGATTCACGACGTCGGAGTTCCCGACTGAGATTCGGCATATGGGATTCAGGCCCGAGCCATTCATCCTCTGATGAGCGGATCGAGCCTTTCTTAAAGAGAATCGTTGTCTTCCCATCACTCATTCCAATGTTCTCCTACAGCCTACCCGTGCCCAGGCCTTAAGCCGTATGAGAAGCTGCAAAACTTGCCCAGGCCTCATTCACTTGTGCGATGGACGCCGGTTCATACACATGGCAATCGAGACGTAACGAACGATCTCCGAACGGAGCATTCACATAGTCGCAGTGATGAGGCCGATCGGCCTCATCGTGATGATTGGGGCGAAAGTACTGACAGGACACACACATCCTCGCGACAGAAATTTCTCCCTGTTCTTGAAGACTTCGAATCACTTTTACCAAAGACGTAAGGAGGACGACTTGCTCTGACGACGAGAGTGCCTCTGTCGCAGTCGACAGCCGATCGGGCATACGGGAAGAAGGGGTACAGGATCGATTCCCTTTGGCCGTCAATTGCGCCATCACCACCCGTCCATCGGTTGTGTCTCGACGCCGTCGAACCAACTGCTTCCGTTCGAGCGTGGCGATGACTTCCGATGCGGTCGGAAGCCGGACTGCCAATTCGTTCGCCACGGTGGAGACTTTGGCGCGTTGCCCAGGTTTGGACCGAAGTAGCGTGAGGACCTGCCGCTGTAACGGACCAAGACCTGCTCGACCTTCTCGTCGCCACGTCCGGCTTTTCATCGCAAGCCCAATCTTCTCCAAGCCTGCCGCCAACTGAGTGGTCACTGCAGCCACATCTTGCAACGCCGATGATTTTTTCCCACTATTGATCATGCGCAGCTCAGCCATAGGAGCACCTCCTTAAATACCAGTATTTGTGAGTCTAGTGCGCACCCTATACTCACGTCAAGGTTCTGGATGGCACATTGACCAGTACCCCGCCATGAGCGGGGGATTGAGCATCATAAGTGCCAAATAAGTGCCGACAAAATGGAGCGCCCACGCTCCGGATTAGGAGGACAGTCAGCCTGGCCGAGCCAGCAATTGGCACCGAATACCACTGCCCTGGCGATGAGACGGTGGTTTTGTACAGGAAGGGTTTCAGCGACGCATTTTGAGCATGTCCGTTATGGAGTGAGCGATGTCACAGCCAAAAAGCGTTGGCGGATATGGTCAGGTGGCTGGGGCTCGATCCCGGCCCCTTCCTCAGAGGAGCACAGCCCATCCTGTTTCTGCTAAACGGTGACGGTCATCGTAATTTCATGAAGCCCCGTCGCACCATCTGGAGCAGGATCTTGCTCTAGTGACGTTTGGATCTTTCCCATTCCGTCGGTCGCACGGACAAGCATCGTGTAACGGCCCGGCGTCGGCACCATCCAATCATAGCTCCAAAAATTCCACGCAGAGGGAAAGCTCGACGGCTCAAGTGTCGCGGCTATCCAATGTCCACCATCATCAACGCTGATCTCAACAAGCCGGATTCCCCTTGTGCCTGCAAAGGCGAGCCCTTGTACAGTATGGCGCAGCCCACGAATGGTCGTTCCATGGCCCGGCAGATCGATCCGAGACATTGTCTTCACGATGGCATCCTCACTCCAACCCTTTTGCTGATAGTAGCCCTTGTAATCGTGATCCACGACCTCGATCTCGGTGAGCCACTGCACGCTCTTCATCCCATAGTGTCCTGGCACAATGATGCGGGCGGGAAACCCATGGCCCTGTGGGAGCGGCACGCCGTTCATCCTATGCGCGATCAGGACATCCCCGGCCATCGCACGGTCCAGGCGTATGCTGTCCGAGAAACCATCAGCCGCCCGGAAAATGACATCGTACGCGTTCGCCTGTGCGCCCACCTCCTCCAGCAGAGACCGTAAGGAGATCCCCTCCCAATTCGCAGTACTGATGAACTCACCGGCGACGGTATTGCCGACACATTCCAGCGTCACGATCTGTGAAACAGTCGGTCGCCCAACTAAGTCCTCATAGGCGAGCACGATGGGTCGCGCGACGAGACCTGTCACAGCCAGCGACCAGTCGCCGACACGGATCGTCGGGGGACTCCGATAGGACGTGACATAAAACTCGTCGTTGGGGGTGATCGGCTTGGTCGCTTTCGGCTCGGGGTTCCCGAAGACGCGATCCAACAAACCCGCCAGGCTTGGCACAGGGAGCGCAGAGACTAACAGCAGGCTTCCGACGCTCTTGAGGAATGTCCGACGCGACGACCTTGGCATCCTGATCCTATACAAAAGCTCGGTGTGCAGATCTCGAATCAGCGATTCCGTTCCCTGGCGGCAACCTTACCTCTCCTACGTACGCAGCGAGGAGCTGGATCTACTTGACAATTGCTATCGCCGGGGTCAGGAACCCTGTTAGATCCGGAACTCTCAACTCTCTCTGATGGATTCACACAACTGTCTTCGTTCTGGAATGCGGGCAAACGCCTCTGGGTTCACGGTTAAATCCCCGCGTACCATTCGTATCCTTGATCCTCCCAATAGCCTCCCCTCCCGTCACCGATGCCGGCAAGCGTCTCCACCAATTCGATCATCCTCACATACTTGGCATGCTTGTAGCCAAGTTGCCGTTCAAAGCGGAGACGGAGCGGCGCGCCATGCGGCACATCGAGGGGATAGCCATTGAGCTCATAGGCCAGGATCGTTTGCGGGTGATAGCAGTCGGCCAGGGCCATACTCTCGTAGTAGGCCACGCCTTCATCGTCCACATCGGCGCAATGAAAGACGGCAAACTTAGCGTTCGGCAAGGGCTGGACTTGGCGCATCAGATCGCCGAGCGGGACGCCAGTCCACTTGCCGATGGCGCTCCATCCCTCGACACAATCATGGCGGGTAATCTGCGCCCGCGAGGGCAATTCTTTGAGTGCCGCGAGCGACCAACTCATCGGAGCCTGAACCAAGCCGCCGATTTCCACCGCCCATTCTGAGAAATTTTTCGCAAGATGCCCGGCATAGTCTTCCGTGCCCGGATCGGTATTACCGTTCGCCGGAAACACCTTCGAGATGTCGGCGTCCCTATATTCTTTCGCCAAGGCGTTCGTCGGCGTGAGGGCTCGTTGCACTCGTTCGGTCAGTTGTTCGGTCTTGTTCAGGATCGAGGGGAACCAACTGCTCTGCGTCAGGTTATCGCAGCCGGTGAGGGCCACGAGACTCGCGGCGCCCAATGTCCCCTTCAGAAACTGTCTGCGTAACATGGCGCGTTCATGTTTCATGGCTCGCTCCTTCATGCTTCACGACAAACCATCCCGTCACCATCGATCGGATGTTGTTGAAGAATCCAGTCAGCATTATTTGGAACACGTGGATCACGATGAACCCGACGAACGAGAAACAGGCAATAAAATGAATGGTGCGTGCTCCCTGCCGGCCACCAAACATCGTGAGCAACCATGGGAACGCCGTGTCAATCGTCGGCGACATCGTCAGCCCCGTCAGGACGATCACCGGTGCCAACACGAAGAGCACCCCGAGATATGCGAACTTCTGAAGCACGTTGTAGCGCGTGGCCTCGGCCCCCGTGGGATATTTCAACTGAAGATGGTCTCTGATCGACTGCCCGATACCTTTGAGATCCTGTCCGGTCGGAACGAGATCCTTGGTCACATGGCGACTCAGCATCGCATAGGCGGCGTACAACAGTCCGTTGATCACGAAGAACCATGCGAAAAAGAGATGCCATTGGCGTCCCATCGCGAGCCACTTTGCGCTGGGGATCGTCGCCCAAGCAGGGAAGGCGCGGACTGAGTGGTCCGAATAACCCAGCACGCCGGTCGTGTCGAATGGATGCCCCATGATCGTGGTGACACCCTTGACCGCACCATCCTCCGTTTTCACCGCCCGGATTGAGAAGAGCGGCCGATCACGGTCCGATCGATCTCCCCAATACAGCGCCGGATGGGCATTGAAGATCTGCAGGCCACTCATGATGAGGATGAACAGACACACCACGTTCAGCCAATGGCCGATCCGCACCCAACACGTATGACGATAGACCTTTTCCACGGCAGGGATCGAATTGGTGCCTGGTGGTGAAACCTCATCCTGGCTGGCCGATACATTCACGGGATCGGTCTGTGCGCTCTCAGGAAGTTGCGGGGAAAGTATTGTGGTTTCCTGGACTGGTTCGCCTTCCTGGTTCTGACCACCCTGCGATGCAGGCTCGATACGTGTCGCCATGGCCATGCCTCCTTTCTCCGTGAGTCACGTCTCCACTCCGCGGTCGTCAGCTAGATTCAGTGTCGTCCCATTCACCTCGTTCGCGGCAGATTGTGACTACTTCTCGCTGAGAACCCCTGGGTCGAGTCGGACTTTTCCGCGGAAGGCGCGATGAGCGTAAAACTGATACGCGAGCACGAGGGCGAAGCCCACCACGAACCACGTGAGCCCAGCCGCCAATCCGTAGGAATCTGTGGCCGCGCCGAACACGGTCAGGCTGAGCGCAGGATCGGTCGTCGAAACCAGGATGTATGGATACATGCCGGATGCGACGCCGCCGAGCATCGCAAGGATGAAACAACTTGAGGTAGAGAAAGCGGCAATGTCACGTTGTCGATGACGGAAGTATAGGGTACCGCCAAGCGCCGACATACCGGTAAGCGGCAAGAGATATTCAATCGGATGACTGGCAAAGTTGAGACGCAGATTCGGTTGGATGAACGGCACCGCGATGACTGTCAGGATCGTGCATCCCGCTGCGGCCCATCCCGCAAGACGGCCGACAGAGTCTGCCCGCCGGTAGAGTTCGCCCTCCGTTTTCATGGCGAGGTAGTTCGCACCGTGCAACGCCACGATCGTCGCACTGGTCAGCCCCATCAGGATGGTGAACCAATCCAGAATGCCCGGCTCCGGTCCTGTCATAAAGTCGGTCCACAACGCAACGAAGAAATACCCTTCGTGGTTCAGCGGTACACCGCGAATTAAGTTGCCCAATGCAACGCCGAATACGATCGCCAGCAGCAGGCTGGCACCTGAAAATGCTGCATCCCACCCTTGCATCCAGAGCGGATGATCGATGTGCGAGCGCAATTCAAGCGCAAGGCCACGAAAGATCAGCAGCCACAGCACGATGATGAGCGCCAGATAGAACCCGCTGAATCCCGCCGCATAGGCCTTCGGAAACGCGAAGAAGAGCAACCCGCCGCCTGCGATCAGCCAGACTTCGTTCCCGCTCCACACAGGTCCGATGGAGGCCAGCGCGGTTCGTCGTTCGGTTTCCGTCCTCGCGGCGAATGGATAGACGATGCCGACACCGAAGTCGTAGCCGTCCAGGACCATGTAGACGGCCAACATCAACGTCACGATCACAAACCAGAACGTCTCCATCGCCGACTCTTTTCTTTCACGCGGCGTGCGTGGGTTTCGATCCGGCGGGAGCCGGGCCGTGCTGGATGGTCTCTCCGATCAGAAACAGAAAGAGCAACCCCAGCAGCAAATAGAGTCCCAAGAAGCCAAGCAATGTGAACAAGGCATTTCCAGAATGGACGAGCGGAGAGGTGCCGTCGGCCGTCCGCAGCAGACCATAGACCAGCCAGGGCTGGCGGCCCAATTCGGCGGTCATCCAGCCGGCCGTCGTGGCGATGTAGGGAAACGGCGCCGATAACATCAGCAACCAGAGCAGCCAGTTCGCCGTGAAGAGTCTTCCGCGCCATAGCCAGAGCAGCGCGAATCCCATGATGGACACGAGGATCGTCCCCAGACCTGCCATGATGTGGTACGAGTAATACAGCAGAGGCAGACCGTCCGGCCAATCTTCCCTGGGAAACGCATCGAGGCCTTTCACATTGGCGTAGAGTTCATAGTAGACCAGCATGCTCAGCGCGCTGGGGATTTCGATCGGATTGTCGATGGTCAACGTTTCGAGATTGGGCTGGCCGACCAGCAGGATACCGGCGCCACGCTCGGTCTTGAAGAGCCCTTCGAAGGCAGCCCCTTTGAGAGGTTGATGTTCAAAGACCTGCCTGGCGCTTTCATGGCCCGTCGGGAAGATCATCAGGGCAGAGGCGATCGCGCCTGCTACCACCCCTGTTCGCAGAAAGGTTTTCGCATACCCCACATGCTGACCTGCCAGGAGATAGAACGAGCCGATTGCAGCCATGACGAACGAGGCAGTGACGACTGCGGCTGTCATGTTGTGCGCGTACTCCCAGAAGAGCCAGGGATTGGTAAGTAACCCGTACAGGCTGTTGACGAACAGACGCCCATTCTCCCCGACCTGGTATGCCACCGGATACTGCATCCAGGCATTGGTCGCCAGAATGAAATAGCCGGAGAGCCAGGAGCCGAGAAAGAGCATCAACGCCGCGAACCATTGCACGCGCTGACTGACTCGTGTTTCGCCGAACAGCAAAATGCCCAGGAACGACGATTCCAAAAAAAAGGCGAATATCCCTTCCATCGCCAGCGTCTGCCCGATCACTCCACCGGCGAACGTGGAAAATTTCGCCCAGTTGGTGCCGAACTGAAACTCCAGCGGGATGCCAGTCACGACGCCAAAGGCAAAGCTCAAGGCAAAGATCTTCGTCCAAAAGCGGGCGACGTGCTGATAGTGCTCGTCACCGGTCCTGAGTGCCCTGCTCCTCAAGTAGAGCAGCAACAGGGCCAGCCCCATCGTCAATTGGGGAAAAAGATAGTGAAAGGTCGCAGTAGTCGCGAATTGCAGCCGGTCGTAGAGGAGCGCAGTCCCCATGAAGCCCTCGTGGTGGCGGATCGGTTGCCGAGGGGTGCCAGCCCGATATGGTGGTACGTCGTCGCAGTCCACGGCATCTTACACAGAATCACAGTTCAGGAAGCAACAGATACGCACCTCGGCAAGGAGTGCCCACTGGGGGGTGAGGCAGCACCACACTCGAATCGACAGCGTGCACGGCAAGACCGCTGCGCCGGCCGGATACCGTCGATGCCGCATCCCGTCGTTCAGAGAACGCCGGCGGCCTGCGCACGTTTCATGAATTGACCGATGCAGTCCTTGATGCCTCGCTCGATGAGCGAACCGCTCTTCATCCAGTCCTTCGATTCCCGCAGGTTGGAGCGACAAGGGGAGGTAAAGACCGCTGCGTCCGGTCGAATGATAGTAAAGGTTGCGATAATTTCGAATCGCTGCTCGGCTTCTCCGACGTACTCGAGAAAGAATTGTTCGATCGTGCCCGACACGATCCGCTCCTGGCCTGGCTGCACGGTATAACCAGAAAAAACCAGCTCCTTCTTGACCGCATTCGTAAAAAATTCACTGATGTCCTGTGACAGATACAGGACCTCGACATTGCTGGAATTCGACTCCAACTCTTTCTGCTTGATCAGCCCGGTCGAATGACCGGCATAGAGAAACGGCGCGACCTGTACTGTCCCGCTTCCTTTGAGTGAGTTGGAGGGATGATAGTCCAGGTACAACACCCGGGGGCAGCCGGAACTCACACACGCCACGATGAGCAGCGCGGCCACCAGCCATGGATGTCGGAGAGTGATCATAGGAATCAGTACCGTTGCGGCACCGAAACGGTCGAACGGATCAAATGAACGCACTCAGCGAGAATGCGCCGAGAGCGTACGGAGAGACGGAGCGTCTGTCAATAGCGAAGATGGCGGTCGCGGGGAACGCATATAGTTGGTCACGTCAAGGATACTTCTAGAATCTCCTACACGGATGCCTTCCAGAAAGCCAATAAGTTTCTGCACAGCGACCACACTCAACTAATTCCAGTCGCCGACATTGGAGCGAGACTTCATGCAGGTTTGGCACTACTGTGCCGAGGACCTTCGCCACCGGCGCACGGCGTTTCTCTTCTGAATGTTGACACCTTCCTCTTCGAAACGTAGCCTGTCTCACATTGTTCTTGCTTCGTGCGCCAGGGGCGGAGACATTGTACGACTATGAAGCCACGGATCACTATCATTACTCTCGGTGTCGACGATCTGGAACGAGCGCTGAGGTTTTATCGAGATGGACTCGGTCTGCCGACGCGGGGCATCGTCGGTACGGAGTTCGAGCATGGCGCCGTCGCCTTCTTCGATCTCCAGCACGGATTGAAACTCGCCATCTGGCCTCGCAAAGACATTGCTCACGAAGCCAAGGTTCCGTTGGGCCCTCGAAGCGCCACTGAATTCACGCTCGGCCACAATGTCGCGAGCAAGGCGGAAGTGGATGCGGTGATGGCGCAGGTACGACAGGCGGGCGCGATCATCACCGACCCGCCACACGATGCATTCTGGGGTGGTTATACTGGCTCGTTCCAGGATCCCGATGGGCATCTGTGGGAGGTAGCATGGAATCCGGAGATGGACATTCTGGAATAACGTGAGGAGTACGGTCAGGTATTGCAGTTACATTGGGCCTTCGTGCCGCTGCACCTAAGGGGTACCTGCCTCATCAGCTTCACAACAGTCACGCAGATCCCACATTTGCTGTGTCGATGACGACACAGATCTTTTGCAGGATTTCTCCTACAACAGATAGTGGCCCACTATATCCTGTGAGTCCGTTGAATCTTTTATGCTGAATGTGGATCGGACGCCAGACTATTTCAGCGGTACACGCCTTGCTCTGACAATCGGTGCAAGGAGGATTTGTCATGCATGATCCCGCCATATGGACAAGCTGGTATATCGTGCTGCTGCTCTTTCCCCTCATGATCCTCGTCTTGATGGTCCGGGATTTTCTCTCCGGGCGAACCGGCCGTCGCTGAGCTATCACACAGACGAGAACGAGTGACAGGGCTTGAAATTTCCAATCCCATCTTCATGACATCTGAATTCGACATTTTCCTGTACGTGAGCTGTCCACCAAGTCGCCTTTCGTTCGGGATAGGTGAGGAGTTTCCCCACTGCAGGAATCCAATTCCAGCCGAAAAATTCCCCTGCTCCAGAAGTTCGCCGGTTTCTCGTTACTGCGACGACACAGTGGCGGGAGTCTTTTCTGATGTCGGTTCCGCGTCTTTCTACATGCGAGCCTTTTCGAATGCAACTGCACCGTCCACTAGTAAGTAGACTGCAAAAAGGATCAGCACGGTTCCCGCGGCAAACCAATTGAAGTCTGGGGGTCCACCCATCTGAGCGGTCGGCGACAGCGTGAAACCCAACACGCCACAGATGCAGCCGGCTCCTGCCAAAACACGGGCGATAAGAGTCCGTTTTCTTCCAGGCATCATAGATCACCTCATGTGTGAGAAGTGCGCTTCACCCGATTGGTCCTCACCATCGCCCCTCATGCTTCGCCACAACCTGATCATTCGTCGCAACAGGCATCACAATGTTGCTCATCACAACCGTCGATGATGTAGAAGATTGAGAGCCAAGGCATGCAATCATACATCGCCCAGGAAAGAAATGCCTCGGCCCTATTTCGTAGCGCGCAGCGTCCTACATTTCTCCGTACGATCAGATAGTGTCTCGACCGGCTCCATTGGTATGATGGGAATCGATTCTGCTGATGAGTGATATGACGTCAGTTATGCTTGCGCCCAGGGGCCACAGCTGGCGCTCGAAAGAGGAGATCGCCGATGACGCATGAAGACGGGCCTGTAGGGCATCTGCTCTCCCGCCGTGAAGTTCTGGCATTCCTAGGCGCGACGGGTGTGGCCTGGTTGATGGCCGGCAGTCTGAATCCCAGGCAGGCTGTGGCTGGCGCGCCCGAACCCTCATGTGTGGTCCGGCCAGAGCAAACCGAAGGACCGTATTTCGTCGACGAGCGCTTGAACCGATCCGACATTCGTTCCGATCCTGCCGATGGGCGAATCAGGCCCGGCACGCCACTGGCCCTCACGCTCGCGATCTCACGTCTCAGCGCCGGGGAGTGCCTGCCGCTGGCCGGAGCGCAGGTGGACATTTGGCACTGCGATGCGCTGGGCGTCTATTCGGACGTGCAGGATCCGCATTTCAACACCGTCGGCCAGAAGTTCTTCCGCGGCTATCAGATCACCGACGCGCGCGGCGAGGCCCGATTCGTCACCGTGTATCCCGGCTGGTATGCGGGCCGGACAGTGCATATCCACTTCAAGATTCGCACCGCCCCTTTGGCTCAGCGAAGCTTCGAGTTTACGTCGCAATTGTACTTCGACGATGTGTTGACGGATCGTGTGCACGCTGATCCACCCTATGCCTCGACAGGACCACGCACCGCGCGAAACCAGCACGATCGCATCTTCCGGCGTGGTGGCGATCAGCTCATGCTAGCTCCAACCCCGGTGGCCGACGGCTATGCGGCCACGTTTGCAATCGGGCTGCAGTTTCCCTGAAAATCCATGTGCGCGGCGTACTCCCTGCGTCTTGATACTTTTGTCCAAGGCACGTAACTCTGTCCGCCATTCTTCCTTCTTTTTCCTCCGTGTTTTCTCGTCCGCGAGTATGTACACACCAACGGGGCTCTTCCTCTGTGAGGTGGACGATGAAGCTTCCACGGAAACAAGCCGCATTTCTCCGCGAGTCGATCGAGCAATGGACGCGCGACGGCCAGGTGCTGTTGACACTCCCCACCCTGAATCGTAGCCTGTTCGCTCATGAAGACCTTTGGACTTGCTGCGCTGGCGGCGATCGGTGGGGATCTCATCGGAATGTTCAGCGGGATGCTCCTGATAGAAACCTTTTCTTCCAATCGACACGACAAGTCGGTCGAGGCTGCGATGATAGGGGCTTTTGTTTCAGGTCCGCTCCTGGCGATGGTTGCCGTGATCGTCGCACTGGTCTTCCGTTCCCGTCGCTCCTCCAATCGTTAGCAGGAGGATTCTCCTCTGAGCCCGCAGGATGGCCCGTCACTCGCAGATTTTGAAGTTAGCTAATAGCGTGCCAAAGCCGTACGCTGGGTCGGAGACAGGTTGCTTTTCGTGAAACCTGGTTGCTCGTTGATCCTCTAGACTTCATGTATCTCGTGTAGGTTATGCCTCGGAGCAGACTCCATGCATGTCCTTGAATTGAAAGTTCCTCCTCTCGCGCTGGTTCTGCTCATGGCTGCACTCATGTGGCTCGCCGCTTGGGCCCTCCCGGCGCTCGGGTTCATGCTTCCTGGAGACTATCTCTTTTCAGTGAGCCTGCTCGTCGCCGGCACAGTCATTAGCGGGTTGGGTGTGGCCTCGTTCAGGCGCGCCAAGACGACGGTCAACCCTATGAAGCCTGACTCATCGTCCTCGTTGGTGACATCGGGTATCTATCGATGGACCCGCAATCCGATGTATCTGGGCTTTCTATTGGGCTTGCTCGGGTGGGCCATATTCTTGTCGAATGCCCTGGCATTCCTGCTCCTTCCTGTGTTCGTTGTCTATATAAACCGCTTCCAAATCGAGCCTGAGGAAAAGGCGCTGGCCATGCTGTTTGGGAAGCCATTCGCCAACTACAAGTCCCACGTGCGTCGATGGCTATGAATCCCAACCAGTGCGTGAATCCGGATCTGTACCGATGCCCCTTCTCACTCGAGCTCTAGCCAAAAGGACTATCTGGAATACGTAATCGGCATAAGTTCAGCGTTGTCGATTTCCCTTTTAGCCACCTTCGTCGGCTTCAACCGCGATCGGGCGTTTTATCCCACATTGCTGATCGTCATTGCCTCCTACTACGGCCTGTTCGCGGTCATGGGTGGATCGATTCAGGCCTTGGGGAAGGAGTCTATCGTCATTACGGAATTTCTCCTCGCTTCGATTCTTGGCTTCACCTTCAATCTATGGCTTGTTGTGGGGGCCTTGTTCGCACATAGGATTTTCGACTTCTTTCACGCGCACTTCATATCGAACCCGGGTGTGCCCGCATGGTGGCCAAGGTTCTGTCTGGCCTATGACATCACGGCGGGAGGATATCTGGCTTGGCTTCTTATCCGTTCAAAGGTGCCTGTCCAATCTGCACCACCTCAGGTCTAGCGCCTACGCAAGGCATTGCGAAAAAAACGTCGTCAGTCTTCGTGGCGCGGGGCACGGCGGTCCGTCTGGCGAAAGCCCTATGCTTTCACTTTCCCGGAACAGCTTATTTCTCCTTGGCGACGATCTTGTATTTGATCTGTTCGTAGGTCGCACGGGGAAGGATTTTCTTTTGGACCAATTCGTCTTTTCGAGCGTATGGTCGGCCCTTGATGATCTTCTCTGCGTACGCGTCACCAATACCCGACAATGTTTTAAGCTGATCGGCCGTTGCAGTGTTGATATCGAGCAGGTCAGGCTGCCCGGCGGCTTGGATCGAGGAGGAATTGTATACGGAAGGGAATAACAGGAGGAGCACCAACAGGAAAAGGCTCACCAGTCCTATACCTCGGGTCCACTTCGGGAGCATCGATCGCATGATGACCTCCTTTGTATGAGCGTTGTGTGTCTTCGCTGACCTCGATCGACACGTGACTTACTTTCCTTTTGGCTTCCACTCCTGTGCGAGCCGTTGCGCCTCGGAGATCTGGGCCGGGGTCATCTGCTTGGTCAACTCGGCAAGAAATGCCTGCTCCAGCGCAGATCCTTGCGCCGCTGCCAAGCTGAACCACATGTGGGCTCGTACGAGGTCTTGAGGTACCCCTTCCCCGTCCTCATACATGATTCCAAGCTTCGATTGTGCGAGGGGATGCCCCTGCTCGGCAGCGGCGCGGAGCCATTTCATGGCCTCGGTGTAGTCCTGTGGAATTCGATCTCCCAACAGATAAAGACTTCCCAGATTGGTCTGGGCGTCACGATCTCCTTGTTCGGCGGCCTTGCGGAACCAGCGGACTGCTTCTTGGTAATCCTGAGGCACTCCATGACCGATGGCGTACAGCCACCCCAGGTGGTGCTGGGCCGTGGGATCTCCCTGCTCTGCCAGCGGCCGCCACTCGTTGAGGGTGGTGGCATAGTCCCCACGTTCATACGCCACGACCCCTTCCTCAAATCCTGCCCATACCGGAGCGGCGCACAGACCTGCCAAGACCAGGCTGAGTAGAATGCATGTCGGCATGGACCGCCTCATTGGCAGTGTAACGATACCCCGCCACCCAACAGATGACAATCCCCTTGCCAGGGAGTTCCTGAATACTTTACGGGTCGTGTCTACAGCCATGGCTTCACGTTACCTCTCAGGCAGAGGTGAGCGGACTGAGCGAGGGAATGAGGCTGTTCCCTCGTTGACACGATCCTCTCTGAACCGTAGTCTGGCTCTAGTCCATTCTATGCCTCACAAACGGGTCGTGATCATCGGGGGCGGTTTCGGCGGCTTGGCTGCCGCACAATCGCTGCGTGATACCGATGTCGTGCTCATCGACCGCACCAATCATCACCTTTTTCAACCCCTACTCTATCAGGTGGCCATAGCCGCTCTATCTCCCAGCGATATCGCCTGGCCGTTACGTACGATCTTCCGGCGGTACCCGCATGTCAGGGTCGTGATGGATGAAGTCCTTTCCATCGATCGTCCGGCGCGTCTCGTGCGGTTGCGGGACAGCGCGCCAATCGCGTTTGACGTGCTGATCGTAGCGCCCGGCTCGCGGCACTCCTATTTCGGACACGATGCATGGGAGCAGTCCGCTCCCGGGATTAAGACCTTGGCCGATGCGGTCCGTCTTCGTGAAAAGATGCTGCTGGCGTTTGAGGAGGCCGAGCGACGACAAATCGCCACAGGCACACAGAATCGACTCACCTTTGTGATCGTGGGGGGAGGGCCTACCGGTGTAGAGTTGGCCGGCGCGTTGGCCGAGATTGGACGGAAGGCCATGGGCCCTGATTTTCCGACTTTGCGCCTCGACGATCTCGCCATTCTGCTCGTGGAAGGCGGTTCTCGCATTCTGCCAGGGTTCACCGCCGACCTGTCGGCGAAGGCTGCTGTCGCGCTCCAACGCATGGGCGTCACGGTCAAACTCAACAGCCTGGTGAGTGAGATCCGCGCCGACGGGGTGACTATCGGAAGCGAATTCGTTCGATCCACGAATATCATCTGGGCGGCAGGGAACAAAGCGTCGCCGCTTCTGGCCTCGCTCGCAGTCCCCAGGGACGGGTCCGATCGGGTCAATGTTCAACCGGATCTGACGATTCCTGGCGACCCCTGGATCTTTGTCATCGGCGATGCCGCGCATTGTGCCGGTCCGGACGGAAGCCCACTGCAAGGATTGGCTCCCGTCGCCATGCAGCAAGGCCGCTATGTCTCGGCGCTCATTCGGAAGGAGACCCCTCCTGAACAGCGTCCGCCGTTTCTCTACACGGATCGAGGCACACTGGCTACCATCGGGCGCGCACAAGCCGTGGCCCAGATCGGCCTCGTACACTTGTCAGGACTGCTTGCCTGGTTGCTCTGGTGCGTGGTCCATATCTTTTTCCTGATCGGGGTCCGCAATCGCTTGCGGGTGATTTCGGAATGGATGTGGTACTACCTCACGTTCAAGCCTGGCGCGAGAGTCATTTATCAATTGCCCCAACCACCTCTCGATGAAAAGAGCACGTCACCGTCACGGTCTACTGGATTCAGCTCGAAAAATTGAATCGGTCCGAAGAAAACACAGGAACCATGCGACGGGGCTCTTCTATCGCGCCGCTCCTTCAACTTTCCAGTCTTTCATCTCATATGCTACAGTCACGGTGCCTGTTGGCAGCCGGCAACCATGTTTTGGCGTTCCTGTCTCGAGATGCGAAGGGGGACCCCTACCATGCTGATTCGTTTCGTGATTGCAAGCCTTGGCGTGCTTCTTCTCATGGGTCCGTCTATAGTAGTGGCTGAGGGTATCTTCGACGGCCTGATGGATCGGGCAACAGAAAGCGCAAAACGGAAGGCCCAAGACCGAGTCAACCAGCGATTGGACCAGACGATCGATGGTGCCGTAAATAAGACTGAAGAAACAGTCAAATGCGTGGCCACGGATCAGGAATGTTTGCGGAAGGCGAAGGCAGAAGAAAAGCAAGTCGAAGCAGTCACAGCGACGACCCAGGCCGATTCGGTCAAATGTGTGGCGACTGATGTGGATTGCCTAAAGGGGGCAAAGCAAGCCGGCCAGAAAGTGGAGATCGTCGATGAATCCGAACTCGGGGATACCCTCCGTTGCGCCTCCACCGATCCCGCCTGTTTGAAGCGTGCGAAGGCGCTGGGCAAGAAAGTCGAAATTACGGACTAGTGACTGCTCTGATGAGTCATCATGACGTTGACAATGATGCGGGCAGGAGAAAGTCCTCTCATCCCACACCGGGCAGTGAAAACATCTTCTAAATTTGGCTTGATGTCCCAGGTTATCGTGGATGATGAGAGAGCTAGGGGGTTCTCGACCTCGAGGATCTTCAGCTGCACAATGAGCGGCTTCCCCGCGAGCGGATGGTTGTAGTCCAATACAGCGATTCTATCTGATATTTCCGCCACAAATGATGAAGTCGTCCACATCGTTTTGCACGACATCTCCTTCTTTCGCTCCAGGCGGCAACAGTGTCTTTTCGATATTGATCCTTTTCCCCTCATCATAAGGACCAAACCCTTCTGCTGGGCTCGGTTCTACTTTCTTCTTCTCCTCGGGCTTCATTCCGACTACTTTTTGCTCTAATGCCGGGAAGATCTCGTGCCGCCCATGAATAAACTCGCTGACGTCGGACTCGCTGCTGTACAGTGATGTCGTCTCATGCAAGCCTCCTAGAGAATCGAACTGTTTCACTGTGGGAGACCAACTTTGAGCTTATGTTTATTCCTGCGGCAGGCAAGCCCTTCGGTCCCGCCAGTCGGGATCTCGTGACGTTGTTCTGAGATATGTGAGGAGTAATCGAACCGATGACAGAGCTAGGCCGCCATAGCGCGATCGCCGGCATCATCAACACATAGGCAGTGAAGATGTCGATCGCATATCATCGACATGCATGAAAGGCGGGCGCAACACGGTTTCTTAGATTGGCGAACTGTCTATGCCGCGATCTTCACATGATGGTGCATTAGTTGGAACAGGCCTGCTGGTTTCTCCGCATCCCCGGTCTCGCTGCTTTGGCTCAACAACCGTCCATGAAGTCAGGCTATCTCACTCATTCTGTCCATAACATGCGTGAAACAATCCGGACAGTACGTGTGCGTGAGGAGACAGTCGGCGGGATTTACACCATGTGTTTTTCGATATTTCCGCTGTGTGACCCAACGCTCATCGTCACGGGACGATCCGCTTTCATCTCGAAGAAGTCCACAGACACAACAGACGGGAATCAGGGACGTTTCCTTACTTAGAGGGGACAATGCCTCATGAGTGATCTGAGCGAACAGGGTTTCCACAACCATCCACCACCTCTCCTGCTTATCATTGCACCAGTAATCGGGACCAACTCCGGGAGGAGAGAGGTCCCAGCTAGATTGTTCACTTCATTTTAATGGCTGAGCTCCTTTTCTGGGACTAGGAAAACCCCTAGCTCCAATTTTAAAAAATACACTGGGTTAATTAGACTTCGCAGATCGCTTCCGCATCTCGACGATCATGCAGGTTGGTCTTGACAGAGGGCCGGACTTACTTATTTGGGGCTCATCAGCTTGACGATATGCCCGAGCTGTTCCAACGCCCCACCCCAGTGATGCGCACTCCCACGCCTCCATCCCATCACACAGGACGGCCGGCTCGCCACCGCGTCTCACAACTGATTTCGCTTCTCACGCTCTTCACCGCGACGGGGGACTTTCAATGGCTTACTGACTGGCGTGAAGATGGTCAACGAAAGTAGTGGAAGGCAAGTGATCCAACTATCGTTGGTATCTAGCTTCCTTTTCAAATACAAGGGATTGCGCTGTCTGCCTAAGTCGTGGGAGACATGATAAAAGCCCGTGCAGGCCGGCACGAATCAATTTTGATGTTGTGCACAATGCCGATTGTAAATGGCTCAAACCTCCACAATGGATCGTCCCGCGAGGGCTGTCGGCAGAGAGAAGGGCATCAAAGCGTTTGCCTCGCATTAATTAAATCAAAGGAGGCAGGTCGAACTCAAGCTCTAAAATCGCATACTGGCGCCCACGTTGGCTCCATAGTCCGGCGCGCCGTTTGACAATCCTTTTGTCACGCCCGCGTTGAGGCGAAGGGTTTGCGTGATTTTCCAGCTGGCACCGAAGAAGACATCACGGGGATTTTGAAACCCCGCCAGCAACGCCCTTGCTTCTTCATAATACACACTGCCCAAGACCGTTGGAAAAAAATAGTACCCGAGTCCGGCGTCATACGACCACTGGTTCCTCAGGTCGACTCCATCGGGTTTCCCGATGACGGTATAGCCTCCATCGACAAAACCGATGAGCTTATCAGTTATCAGCTTGGTCAACCCGAGCCCGCCCCCCTCATCCCACTCGCCCGTCCCAAGCCCTCGATCCTTGTCGGCTGTTGGGGCTTTGACCCGGCCGCTTACCATAATACTGGGCATCAGCCCCCGCTCTTGCTCAGTGTAAAGATAATAACGGCCGATTAAGAGCACATCACCGAGCCCGCTCTCGGTGACTCGTTTTGGAAAGGTTCCGGAGGCCGACGGCGTGGAGGGACAGAGCCCGCCTGTTCGAAGGGGGACGCCGCTGACCACGGTTACCCCGCAATTGCTCGTGATCGTAAGATAGGGGATCACCAAGCTGAGATCGCCATTGTCGAACAACCGGCGAAGACTGAGCGGAGCATAGAGTATGTCCGTACGTACATTCGTTCCATATTTCCCCGTGGTGTAGAATGCCGATCCACCTACTTGCCAACTGGGTTTGGGTCCCTGTTCTTCCACAGATCCCCGATTTCCTCCAGGTACCCGATCCTCCGCTCCTGCACTCAGCGGGAGCACCGCGACAGTGACCAGCAGCCAGCACAATCCTCCGAGGAAGACCCATGGAATTCTTGTCGGAGGGAGCCGTGGAAATCCCGAGATGTTTCTCCTCGGAGCTTGTCGAAATCTGTCTTTGGGTGGGCTATGGCTAAACATAGGACTTAATAATAGTAATGATAATAACTTAGCTAAGCAATAACCTAACTTAACTCCCACTCCTCGATGATGCTGGCAATTCCGGTTCCACCCTGCGACGAACATCTGGTGGCACCGCTAAGGAGGTGTGACAAGCGGTGCTGGCCCGCACGGCTTCGAGGGTTCCCCATACACAAAGCTGATTGTCGTAGAGCACCACATAGAACGGTTTGGGGAAATTGGGATCTCCCACCCCGATGGCGGGGTAAAAGAAGCATCCGCCAAGCCAGGCAGTGAACGGACATGCGACGAGTTCTTTAGCCCAGTGGTAGCGCGAATACAGCCGGTATTCCCACACGAGAATTTGCCCGTCATCCCGGACCACTTTACCAGGCTTCCCGAGGGCGGTTTCCACGTCAGTCTGCGTCATGAGCATCGAGAGAGGCTTCTCGAGCTTGTCTTCATTGTGAACGTACGAGTAGACGACCCCGCAGCCGGAAAAAGAGAGTATGACCGCCACAAAACACATGTCGCGTAAGGAAGTTCGCATCCCGAATTTCCCATATCTCCTACCTCTCGAGCTGTCCAATTTTATACAAATGAACTCAGCGAGTGGTAGTTAACGCGGACGGAGCCTCTCTTGTTCGATGTTGGCTTTTCAGCCCCCTCTAGGTTTGAGTTCCTGTGCAAGGTGGCACGGACAGAGTCAAAGCTGGTTCTGTACCTCTGTCCGTGCCGAGATGCTTGCCGACCCCGACGAGATGACCGCCATCGGCGGCGGCCATTCACCGGTTAGCGGTGATGATGCCCCTCATGTTTCTCGGGGCGGTCGGACCTGAAATCTTTCACGTCTTTCACATCCGATTTGACATCCCGGCTATCGACCCGGATGTCCCGGTGATCAGCGTGCAGATCTCTCCGATCACTGGCTATATGGTTCGCGTCCGTCATCAAGGCTTTCCGATCGGCTGCGATCGTCGCTGCATTCGCGTGAGCAGCGAGATCCTGATTGAGCTTCACGACATCTTGGCGGACATCCCTGAGGTCCTTGCCCAGGTCTTTCAGGTCGAACCGAGCATCCCGCCAATCCTGCCGAATGTCCTTCACGTCCATTCTGAGATCGGCGTGACCGCGGAGATCTCCGGAATCCATTTTGACCTGGCGGAGATCACCCCGATGGTCTCTGAAATCGGACCGAATCTCTTGGAGGCTTTGCCGGGTCGCGGCATTCTCACGCCCCTGCTGGCCGTGCTCACCGGCAACTTGGTTCGCCCGGTCCAGCCCCCGCATCGCCCCACCTTGGTTATTATCCGAGGTGGCCGTCGTGGTGGAAGAGGAGCTACCCGCTTCATGGTCCCGGCGGGAATCCTTCACATCCGTGCGGAGATCCCGGATGTCTGCCCGCAGGTCCTTCCGATCCTTGCTTGCCGTATTCAAATCAGCCGTCAAGGCCTTCATGTCGGCGGCAATCGTCGCCGAATCCGCCTTGGCAGCCAGATCCGTGTTGAGCTTGCTGGCATCCTGCCGGACGTCCTTCAGATCCTTGTTCAGGTCTCGGAAGTCCGACCGTATCTCTCGGTAGTCTTGCCGAACATCGTTAGAAGGCGGAGGGATACCACTCTGTGCCAGATTCTGTGCAAGCACAGGGCTCCCTCCGCACAGCACCATGAGCATAGTAAGCATGGTGCCACGTCTAAGTGCCATTCGGTATTGTTTCATCGTTTCCCTCCTTAGGGTTTAAGGTTAGACAAACACCTGACCTGATTCTCCGCACGCTATGAAAGGCCCGCAAAGGACGGACCATCGATGGGGACATTTTGTTCCAAGAGCAGAAAATGACGAAAAGTCAAGAGGATTTGGGGGAGGAAAGGAGAAGGAAGGAGTTTCTTCGAACGTCCATAGGATACAGGCAATCAGGACATTGTGTCTGTCATGGTTTCCGACTCATGATTTTAACTCTTTGATAAGTTGTGTGAAACTTTCTGACCGCCGAAATGTCCCACAATGTCTCACCTGGAGCAATTTGTCTTGGTTGCACGTGTGAAAGTCCTTAGGTCATTTTGGTCATCAAATTCACTAGGGTACTTTGACTAGACAGTGACATCATCTTCCTGCCACGCATCCACAAATTTGGTACCATCCTGTTTACTCTCGCCAGGAGAGCATACGCCGGCGTTGAGTTTCTTTTTATGCGGGCGAAGAGCGTGAGCCTCTCGTTAGTTATCATTCTGCTAATTGTCTGCTAATTGTCATGAAGTGCAAATACGATTGCGAAGATCCGTCTGCTCATTGTCGAGCCTGAAGAGCGTCAGGAGCATGAACGACCGTGTCCTATTCTCTACTATCGAAAATAGAGAAAGCGGAACGAGAACAGGTCGGCGGGGTTTTTGCATATTTCTGCAGCGGTTCTAGTTCTCCATACCACGAGTAGCGGATAAAGGATGAGGACACAAGAGTGGTCCTGCTCTTACGAACGGAGGAACAATATGCTAGCTAATCAGATCAAGGCGCATCGATCGAGCTCTGTCATGATCTGTTGTCTTCTGCTCGCTGGTTGTGCCCACGACTTCTATCAGGAACGGGCCGACATGATTAATGGACATGTCGTAGCATTTCATGCGTACGTGAAGGCAGAACGCGTGGAAGCGGCCATTCTCGAAAATGAAGAAATCGAAGCGATGGCCAGCCAGGTGGCGGAGTCGATCAGGAAACGCGACCAGCCCCTGGATAGCGATCGAGTGGATTATGAATTGAAGTTGTTAAAGACTGCCATCGAGGCCGCACTGAAAAACTGGCTGGCTCTGGGACGACATCTTACGATCACGAAGAAATACGATCAAGCCCGTGCCGTTTACCAACGAGTCATCGACACCTACACCGGCGATACCGAGCGGAGCTACCGGGAACGAGCAGCTCGAGCGAAGCAGGACATTGACATTCTCAGTCCACCCACACGCAAGACATCCGGGTTATAACCTACCTACCTTATCTTGGTGCCTGCATGGCGTATGCACAAGGTTGTGAGAACCGCCTGGATATAACTGCAGCAGGTCTCCCTGGGGATCTCAGACCGCAAGCGATCCAACCGTCGTAAGGGGGTCGCTCCCGAAAAAGAGCAGGCCTTGTTTGCGGCTCATTTAAGGGAGCATTCTATGCTCATACGACTCTTTATACTGATACTCCTGTTCAGTCTTGTGACTTGCGACCGTCCTCCGATTATCAGAGGCTTTCCTTGCGCGAGGCGATAGTCTCGTTGAGCATGCAACCCTGAGCGTCATCTGGTCAAATCATGTCGGCATGTTTCGGAGTGGCGGCCATCATAACCGGGTAAAAGTGATGATGCACCGATTTGGCTTAACCCATAGTCAAGATGGGAAGTTTGACCGGCCGTGGGTGTGAGACGGGGTGCATGGCCCCGTGACTCTCCGAGGCATATCGCAGCCCATGCCGTCGATGGATCCTCAGACGGGATTCACCGAATGTGCATGGCGGGATCCGTATCTCCTTGCCGTGGGAGGCGAGACGGATCAGGAGGAATGGGTCAGCGGCATTTACCTCGCCCAATTGACCGCGAGCACGAGCGGCGCCCAGTCCTACATCATATTTGTCGTTCGAGACGAGACTCGTCCCTCTGACTACCTCTAGTCCTCATGACTTCAAAGGTGCGGGCCACACGAGCCTAGGTAGAACACGAAGCAGTCCTGACCGTCATCCTCGTTCTGTTGCAATCGATGACCGACGGTCAGGCATGGGAGCGAAGTACATGACTTGTTGCCCCTGCTCGACCGCTCACGGGATGCTTAGGTCTGACAAGAGGCCATGCTTTGCGCGACACAAATACTCCATGCCCCAGCAGAGATCCCCCCGCTCCTGAGGTTCAACATTTCCTGCCTCGCCGGCACCCCCTTCTTTCGAAGTACCGCCTTGTGGTCTCGTGACTCTCGATCCTTCGAGATACCATTGTCCTACGGGGTTGCTGACTAAAGGGGGAAAGCATGTCTAAACGCATACGGGCTCGGGTCTTCGTCCATCGCCGCATCACCTATCGCCACGCCCAGGGGAACGGCGACGGGACGCTGATGGACCTCTCGATGCAGGGGTGTCGAATCAAAGGCGCCTCGTCCTTGACGTGTGGGACTCGCCTGCGAGTATGGCTGTGGCTGCCTGACCAGTCACTGCCTGTGGAGATCGAGCAGGCTGTCGTGCGCTGGATCCAGGGCGATCGATGTGGGGTCAGCTTTCTGAAAGTACAGCCGGCCATGCAGGCGCGTCTTGTTCAGGTGTTTCAGTTACTCGAGGCCGCGCAGCAATCAGTTGTGCGAGTGATGTCGAGTCAACCCTTGGCTCTGGCAGGGGTCGGAAAATGCAGAAACCGGCACGATTATTATGAGTGCGCGTAACCTCGCTATGAAGCGAGGATTGGAGCGACCGAATTCTCGGTTTCTCAACGGTGCAGGAGGCCTTTCGCGTGACAGACGCAGGGGTGCTTTCTGGAAAATACTAGGGATTTTCCTGGTCCTCGTGATGTCGACGGCGCAGTAGTATGACACTACTTTAGAGCGCGCAATGCCAACACTGTGAAAGCCGCGACGGAAACGTTGTGGTCGCGCAGTCGAAACGTGGCGAGGTCTAAAGTGGAAGGCTCGACTCCGAAAGGCGCCGGGCCTTTTTATTGAACTACCAGTGGTGTCAAGGAATTCCGCCGTGGGGCGGGACAGGTTAGCTGCCTCAGACCCGGCAGACTAAGTGATTGAATCGGGCCAGGGAGGGTCCTAGTATCAGTGGTGTTAGTGCAGAACTATGCTGGATACGACCCTCGCCGTGATAGGGCTCCTTGCCTGCGGTGAATGAACCGCGATGATCGATGCTCGTGGAAACTCTGTTCGCTCGGAATCATGGGGCGTGCAACACGCGGTTTAACAAGTAAGTGGGGGGCAATACACCCATGACTACGACGCATCGGATCGCGACAGGGGACGTGGGGTCCGCGTTATGCCCGTGGGGAGGGCTCGAGACCTTCGGCCCTCTCGCTCTCTGGCTCCTATGCGCCACCCCCCTCCTCTTGGGAACTACGAATATTCCTGAATCAACACCATCGCCAGCTCATCGAAGCCCAACCGAAGCGATGAGGGCCACAGTCAGTCAAGCCCTCGGCATATTGCAAGATCAAGAACTCAAGCAACCAGCGCGCATGGACGAGCGCGTCGCTCGCCTAAAGAAGATCGCTGATTCATGTTTTGACTATGGCGAAATGGCCAAACGGTCGCTTGGGGGCCAGTGGAATAAATTAGGAGAAAAGGACCGACAGGAGTTTGTCGACCTGTTCACCGAGTTGTTGACAGCCACCTATGTGGAGAAGATACATTCCTACTCTGATGAAGAAGTGAAATTCCTCAACGAACGGCTTGAAGGGAACTATGCAGAGGTCAAGAGCATCATGGTGGGAAAGAAAACAGAGATCCCCTTGGACTACCGGTTGATGAAGAAAGATGGCGACTGGAAAGCCTACGATGTGGTGGTGGATGGAATCAGCCTGGTCCAGAATTATCGAGGGCAGTTTACAAAGATTCTCCGCTCATCATCCTACGAGCATTTAGTCCAAATCCTGCGCGATAAGATTGTGCAGTACAACGTGAAGACCAAGAGTACTGACACGACCCTCGCCTCGCCTTAAATGCACTCGGATCAACAAGGTTTTGCCACGAGATCTTCCACAGGATTTCACCCGGGGGGGATTTCCACGGCTACAGGCCAGGATTTCGCTTCGTGGATGGAATAATCCTCGGCGACACCCTTCCCCGATCTCATCAGTACCCGGACGGACACAAAAGCAGTCTAGTGGTGAAGGGCGTACCACGCTATCTCTGCAAACACACTCATGAGAGCGATCAAGGCACTCAGGAGGCCACCAATCGATCTTCATACCAACGGCTCCAGGGCCAGTCGCGTGTAAACCCAAGTGTTGCACAGCAAACCTCGGAGTAATGGTCTATTCGTTCAGGGAGCGATGGGATTCGACGATGAGGGCACGGCGGGCGGGGTCGCGGCATCGATACCCGCAGCTGGTGCGGACACTTGCTGGGAGCAGCGTTCAATGAGCGGCCACGCAGTAACACCGATCCACGAGCTTTTTTTGGTGTCCTGTTTAATCTCAACAGTGGTGAACAGGTCATGAACCATGAAGAAATGGATTTCGATTTCGGGCAGCTGCCGCAAGGTAATTGTGTCGGATATCCGAGGGGCCGTAATGAAAAATTCCCGCTGGTTTGGGCTGGCACTCAGCCGAAAGGTATAGGGAGAGTCAATCGCTTCGATCGCCCGAAATACACAGGGCGACAGATCCCCCGCAGAAACTGGAAATTCTCGCATCTGATTAGGGAGAGCCTGCGGAATTTCTTCCGTGCTCGACATGCAGCCGGAGAGCAGAAAGAGGAGACTGCAGATGGCCAAACGGTTCATGAGCCAACTAAGCCGTCCGTTAGCGCGAAGAGGACACCTGTCATTGCTGCCCTTATTCTTATCATCCATGTTTTCTCGATTAACAGCTTGGAGCTTCCGCTTCGATCTTCATTAATTCGTCTTTGGTCAAGAACGTGCCATCCTGCCCTACGTTATGAACGAAACTCCTTTCCCTTGGAGTCTCGCGCTTGGGCCATGTAGCGAACCAGGAATCCACGATAGTCCATTATCCCTCCGGCGGCTCCATTGCTCCAGTCCCTTCGCCCTGCATCACGACACGTCCGGGACGGCGTTCCGACGTTTTCTCCCTTATTATGCATTCTAGGGAGAAAATCGAGAAGGGTCTGGTCAAAATTGCTCAGCTGAAGATGTCGTATGAGGCCGCGAAGAAGCGATCTGGGCCCTCACCGATCAGCTAGAGAATGCGCCAACATTATGAGGATTGTCTTCGTACTTCTTTGAAGCCTAGGAGCTTAGCTTATATGTAGCTCACAGGGGTAATCGAGGGAGGAATCCGGAGGGTAACTTTTCCCTTAAAACTGCCTGCAATGTTGACTGCCTCCATCCCTCGGTGCGTAATTCGAAGTAGATTTCGGTCCGCGTTCAGCCAAGTGGATCGGCGGTCGAGTTCTTTGAGCAGCTTTTCAGTCACGGTCGTTTTCAGACCACTGGACAAATCAATAGGGGTTTCCAAGGTGCCCGTGATGGTGCCACTGAGTTCAATGGAGGGCTGGGGTTTGAATTCTCCACATTTTGTGCTACTTCACGCGTGACCTGGGCAATTACTAGTGGTGTCTGCTGGACAGTCGTTTCCACATTTTCGAATCGAGCCCTCATTTCATGCCATACTTTATCCAAATCTGCATCGCGAGATCTCACTCGTTCAGCTGGGGATCTTATCAATTGATAAGCACGGAAGCGTCGCCAGAACTCATCTTCAAGCACAATGTTTCCATTACTTGGATAGGAATATGGATAGAAATCAACATAGCTCGTGACGTATTCCAATCGGTTAGATGGATCGGGGCTATTAAGTGCTGATGACATAGTCAGCTCGAGTTTTTGCAACGTACTAAAGGGCGCAACCGCTTCTGGCGGCAGAACGCGTGAGCATTCAAAAATTATTGGGCAGATCACTCCTACGAGCTACGGTCTCAGGACTGCACTTTCACGATCTGAGGCATACATTCACCACAACATTGCCGGGGCTGGGAATCGACTACGAAGTGCGACAAGCCTTACTCGGACACAAGATGCCAGGAATGACGGCATCTCATTCACATGGCAGAGCTGAGTGGGACAAGAAGCTGCGGCAGGCGGTCACGAAACTAGAAAAAGCGTATTCCGCATCCTATAGTTTGTCCTATGAAAGAACGACCTGGATGGTCGCCTTGCAAAGTAATGATATGGTGAGCCGGCCGGGGCTCGAACCCGGGACCCTCGCTTTAAAAGATCGAAAAGACGGATTTACACAGAGGCTTGGTTTTGCGAATGTTTCCCCGTTTTTCTTTGGAAACACGTACTTGAGATAATTCTATTAATTCGATTGATTCCGAAGAATTCGATCTGTTGTGCAGATTTTTAGCACAAATTTAGCACAGCAAAGTGGGGTGAACCCCTCGGTTGAGACAGTTTCTTCGGGTGAATGGCAGCCCAGCGGCGAATGCAACTGGCAGCGATCGTAGTATTGCTCGATAATACCGCAATGGTCGCGCGCAGGTGGTCGAGAATCCGATTAGTGACGGCATAGACCCATATATACTGATACCAGCAATGCCGCATAGCAGACCTAGGCGACTACGTGAGAGTTGTGCTCACTCCAAATCTCGATCCCCGTCCTTGTTCGACATGAGATATCGCTAAGCACGAGATCCGCTGGTTCCTTGCCACCGCCGGCTTGGCTATCAGGTTCGACTTCCCCGACGATCTTCGTGCCTCAACATGTCGCATAGCGCCATTCGGAGCTGCGGCTCATCATCGATGGTTAAAATATTTGCCATCGGTCCTTCCTCGGTCATCAATTCATCCCCGTCACAACCGCCGACTTCGCGCTTCCCACGCCGCGAGTAAAGATGGTCCTTTCTGTAAGAATTCTGTCACTCCCAATTCCTTGGCCTCCCTAATCGAGACGTCCGTCTCCATCCCCGTGAACACCATGACAATAGCCCGTGGGTCAAGGGTACGAATCTGTCGGAGAACCTCAATTCCACTCATCCCCGGCATGTGAAGGTCCAGGATCGTGATGTCCGGACGGTCCCTACGAAACATTTCAATAGCTTCCGGACCTCGCGATGCCAGGAGGACATGACGTCCTTCCCGAGCCAAGGCTGTGCTGACAAGATCACGAATACTCTCCTCATCATCTACAACCAGGACTGTGGACGTACTAATCAACGTTCTTCTCTCCGTTTCTACATCCGAGTGTGGTCTCAAGCCCATCGCCGGAGAGTCCCGATCGGATGACAAGGCGTGCTCTTTCTCTGAACTTATCTGCTGACATGATTCGACCGTATCATCTCGGCAAATCTCCCCATCCATCGCCGCCTCGTTCGCTGATCGACTGCGCGGGTTACGCTGACTATTGGAAGAGGTCGAACGACGGAGTTTCTGCGCTGGCATGGGCTCTCCCTCAAAGAGACCATTCTTGAGAAAACGCCATATTTCCTTAATCAATTGCATATATATCCTCACTGTGAAGCAGAGCGGGTGCGATTTGAATCCGGCATTGTGGCGGAACCCGATTAATGCAGATTCGTCAACTCCTGTGCGGAGGAACCTGAGAGACCAATGTCCAATAGAGCTCGAAATCCTTCACAACTTGTGCAAACTGCTTCAAGGTCATTGGCTTTCGAATGTATGAACACGCACCGCCGGCATAGGAACGAACGATATCCTCCTCGCGATCACTCGTAGTGAGCATGATCACAGGCAGCGATTGGAGCCGAGGATCCTCCTTCATGGCCTGTAGGACTTCGAAGCCATTTTTTTTCGGCATGTTGATGTCCAAGAGAATCAGCCCCGGTCGGCGCACTTGCCTGTATTGCCCCTCTTGCCGCAAGTAGGCCAAGGCGTCTTCACCGTCTCGAACCTTGCAGATCACATTCATCAACTTCGCCTCGGCGAACGCCTCTTCAATCAGGACAATGTCGTCTTCGTTATCCTCGACCAGTAACAGCTCCACCGTTTCACTCGTCATGGGTGCAGTCCCTCCTGACAAAGTCATTGGGCCGAAGTGGATGACAACTTCTGGCTCACCAATTGTGCAAGAAGCTTCCGAGATGGCGCATTGTAATACTCACAGTAAACATCCTGAAACATCCTGGCAGTGGTCGACACATGGCGACGCTATGGTCTTCGTCTCACTCCCTCAGGTCCCCGTGGCGGTGGTGGGGAAGCCTCGGAACGGTGATCAGATTGCGTCAGCACCAGATTCAGCGCCGCCCCAAGCTCATGCAGCGAAAACCCCTTGGCCAGAAAATGGGTGACGCCTAGTTCGCGGGCCTGTTGCTTCCGTTCCTCTGTGCTCACTCCTGTGAGCATAATGACCGAGGCATGCGGATCAATCGCATGGATCTCCCTGAGCACCGCGAGGCCATCCATATCCGGCATTTCGAAGTCCAGGATCGTCACGTGAGGCCGGTGTTTCCGAAACATGTCAATGCCTTTTTGGCCATGGTTCGCCGTGAGTACATGATGCCCTTTGCGCGATAACAGCGTGTCGAGCAATCCTCGGATCTTTTCGTCATCATCAACTGCCAGAATGTTCGCCATGTGTCGCCTCCTCTGTGCCTCTGAATCTCGTCTCTGGTTATGCCACTCGTTCGATACGGTTCGGCTGAGGGACCGTTAGCATCTCGCGCACCTTGTGCGCCAACGTCTGTGGCGTGAAGGGCTTCTGAAGAAAGGCCGGTCCAGGTTCCCAGGTATCCCCGGATGTGAATGCCTTATCCGTATAACCGGACATATACAGCACCTTCATCGCTGGCCGAATGGCTAGAATGCGTTTCGCCAACTCCGGACCGTTCATACCCGGCATGATGGTATCGGTCAACAATAGGTCGATCGTCTTATTCCCCTCTTCGATTACACGCAGTGCATCCTGGACATTCCGTGCTGCGAGCACCGTATAGCCGTTCCGTTCAAGGATCGCCTGCGCCAGCGCACGCACCATTTCCTCATCCTCCACCAGCAAAATAGTTTCAGAACCGCGAATAGCCTCGTCGGGAGTGGAAGCAAGTTTCACCCGCTCGGCTTCCCCTTCGACGCGCGGAAGGTAAATCTTGAATGTGGTCCCTTTGCCTGGGGCGCTGCAGACATCAATATTGCCGCCGCTCTGTTTGACGATCCCATACACTGTCGCCAGGCCCAATCCGGTCCCCTTCCCCGGTTCTTTGGTGGTGAAGAACGGCTCGAACATGCGTGCTTGCGTGCCCACGTCCATCCCGCAGCCAGTGTCGCTCACCGCGAGTATCACGTAAGAACCCGGTTCGAGCGACTGATGTGCGCGCGCAGAGGCACTGTCCAGCTCGACGTTCATGGTTTCGACAGTCAATTCACCGCCGCCAGGCATGGCATCCCGTGCATTCACGGCCAGGTTCATGATGATCTGTTCCACTTGCCCGGCATCGGCCTTCACGCACCCGAGCGCGGGGTGGAGGCAGAGCACCAACCCAATGTGTTCGCCGATCAGCCGTCGTAGCAATTTCACAATATTGGACACCGTCTCATTCAAATCCAGGACTTTCGGCTCCAAGACCTGCCGACGACTGAAGGCGAGCAATTGGCGGGTCAGCAGTGCGGCCCGATGGCCAGCCTCTTTGATCTGGTCAAGCCCGTTCCGCATAAAGGGGTTATCGAATCCCATATCCCCCAACAACATGTCGCTGTAACTGTTGATGACGGTCAGGAGATTGTTGAAGTCATGCGCGATTCCACCGGCTAGTTGCCCGATGCCCTCCATCTTCTGGGATTGGCGCAGTTGCGCTTCGCTCTCGCGTAGGGCCCTTTGTGCCTGTTTACGTTCGATCGCATAGCGGGCGGCACGTGTCAGGAGGTAACTATCCAATCGCCCTTTGACCAAGTAATCCTGGGCTCCCTTGCGCACAGCCTGGCTCGCCAACGCTTCGTCATCGAGCCCCGTCAGTACCACGATCGGCACGTCCTGCGCGTGGGCCTGGACCGTATCGAATGTCTCCAGTCCGTGAGCGTCGGGCAGCGAGAGATCCAGCAACACCAGATCAATTTCGCCTGGGGCCAACTGTGTCAGTCCTCTGCTCAGGCGGTCGACCCACTCCAGCTTGATGCCGAGGTCTTCCTTCCCCGCCAACATTTCTCGAATAAGAATAGCATCGTCCTCGTTATCTTCGATGAGCAGGACACGCATACCTGGATCCCTTCTCCTTATGTCGTGGATGTATGAATAGGAATTCTGGAGACCATGGTCCAATAGACCTCAAACTGTTTGATGGCGGCGTGGAACTGAATCAAATCCACTGGCTTGCGGATGTACGAACACGCGCCGTCGGTATACGAACGGAGAATGTCTTCTTCACGATCGCTCATGGTCAGCATGATGATGGGAAGGGCTCGCAGTCGTGGATCGGCTTTCATGGCCTGCATCACCTCAAAGCCATTTTTTTTCGGCATGTTAATGTCCATCAGGACTAGACCGGGCTGACGCGCCACTTTGTAAAGGCCTTCACGGCGCAGATACGCGAGAGCTTCTTCTCCATCCCTGACCGTATTAATGACGTTCGCCAACTTGGCGTCGGCGAACGCCTCTTGCACGATGACAATATCGTCTTCGTTGTCTTCGACCAGGAGGATCTCCACAGGTTCTCTGTTCATGAGTGATTCCTTTCTCAGCCATGCACCGTCCCGAATGTGATAATGAATTCCGAGCCCCCCCCCTCGCGCGGCTGCACCCAGGCGCGTCCTCCGTGCCGCTCGGCGACCTGTCGCACAATAGCGAGCCCCGCCCCGGTCCCTTCGACCTCCCGGCCTACCGCACGCTGGAATAGTTGGAAAATGCGCTCCGCATGCTCGGGCTCCACTCCCGGGCCACGATCTCGAACAACGAGGCCCACCCCCACACTCTTCGTGCCATTGGAATGATACGGCGCGATTTCTACGTCGGGTGCTTCATTCGGCCGCGAGAACTTCAGCGCATTCGCAATGAGGTTGTACACGCCTTGCGTCGCCCACGTGCTGTTTGCCTGGAACCGAGGCAGGGGTTTCGCTATTCGGACCGTCGCGCCGGATTCCTTGATCTTGTCAGCAAGACGCCGCAGCGCCTCTTCGACGATGTGCTCGCCTTCGATCTCCTCAGCAGGAAGTTCCATGCGCTGCACGCGCGAAAGTGCCAGAACATCGGTCATGAGTTGGTCCATTCTCTTGGCCCCGCGGACGACACGCCTAAGAAAGTCTTTGCCTTTGTCGTCGAGGCGGTCGGCGTAGCGATCGTGGACCATGCGCGAGAAATTCTCGATGGAACGAAGAGGCTCCCGTAAATCGTGCGACGTGACGTGGAGCAACGTCTCCAGATCGCGGGTCTTCTTGGACAATTCCGCCGTCCGTTCCTCTACGCGCCATTCAAGCTCTGCATGTGCGCCACGAAGCGCCTCTTCCGCCCGCTTGCGATCGGTAATATCGTGTGCGACGGCATAAATAACCTGCCGGTCACGGGAGGGCATCGCGCTCCACAGCAGCCACCTATACGAGCCGTCCTTGCAGCGATACCGGTTTTCGAACGAGATGGTCTGGCCGCCGGCCTCGTTTTTCTTGGCTTCAGTGCCCGTGGTCTCGCGATCATCGGGATGGATGAAGTTCAGATATGGTTCGCTCATCAGTTCATCCATTGTGTAGCCTAGGACTCGCTCCCAGGCCTGGTTGAGCCGTTTGAAATACCCGTCGAAGCCTGCAATGCAGAGCAGATCAAGCGACATAGTAAAGAATCGATCTCGTTCTTCCTCCACTCGTTTGCGTTCGGTGAGGTCCTCAATGGCCAGCAGGATGTGTTCCGTGTTGTTGCCAGGCCGATAGAGTTTCCGGGCGCTGAGCAGGATCGTCCGGCGGCCGATAGCCGGAAACTCCTGCTCGATCTCGACGTCGTTGAACTCGACATGCTGGGGGATAATCCTCTTCAGCCGTTCCCGCAGGTGAGGGATGTTCCACTGGCCGTTCCCAAGGTCGTACAGAAACCGGCCCTCGGTCTCTTCTTTCGTGATCCGGAAAACTTGGTAAAAGGAGTAATTGGCTCGTTGAACACGGAGATCGCCATCTAACACAATCAACGGTTCGCGCACCGTATCGATAATGGTTTCAGCATGGAGCCGCGCGGACTGGATGAGTGTCGCGCGCTTCTGCTGCGCGGCCCGTTCCCGCTGGAGGAACAAAACAGTGGCGGCTAACAGGCCTGTCATTGCGAGCGCACCCAAACCGAGGAGCACGTTCTGCGACCGGTACAAGATCACTGCCTCCTGCGTCCGCTGAGCGAGCAGGTCACGTTCGGTTTCCTCCATTTCGGCCGTGCGGTGACGGAGGACGTCCATGATGATTTTCCCCCGGTCAGTTCCGAAGATTCGTCGGGCAGTGGCCGGTCCCTGATTGCGGTAGGCGATGATGGTTTCGCGAAGCTCGGCCAGCTTCTCCTCCACCCCGGCGTCGAGGGCCGGGAGCCGATCTTGCTGGAGCGGGTTGTCCTGCGTCAGGCCCTTCAGGCGCTGGAGGTGTTCCCGGATCTCCGCCATCGCGTGTACGTACGGTTCCAAATACCGGTCATGACCGGTGAGCAGAAAACCACGTTGGCCGGTTTCCGCATCCTTAAGGCTCGAGAGGGTCAGGCTCAGCTCAGTCAAGACCTCATGAGTGTGCGCGACGCGCCACTCTGACTCCTGATGTGCCACGGTGACTCGGTACATCATGCTCACCAGCAGAATCATGATCAATGAGGCGCTCACCAGACCTGCTGTGGCTTGACTGCCCGGGCTTGTGAACAGTCCTTTAGGCTGTCGGCGGTCCGCAAGAGGCGCCGTAACAAAGAATGCGACCGCCCAGAGCAACGCGACACCGATCAGACGGTTCGCCAATGCAAAGGCATAAGAGGCGCCGGGCGGCGAGAGATACAAGGCGATTCCCAGCAGGATCGAGCAGAGGCCTGCAAAAGTGAGCGGCCAGGCCGGACACCGAATCCGCGACGAGAGCAGCACCGGCAGGAGATAGAGCAGCCAGCCGACAAATCCGAGCGGGGTCAGGACATCCAGGACAAAGACGCCTGCCGTTAGAGCCACACTGGCAGCAGCAATTCTGAGCGTCCTTCTTCGTGTGTCTGTCGGCGCAATGGGATCGGGCTGAGGCTCTGCTATTCCACCGAGCCTTTCCTCGCTCCTCTGCAGCGCCGTCTCCGCTCTCTGGCGGGCCTCCAACTCTGTTCGCAATTGTGCGTTGATGTTCTGGATCTGCTGCGCCCTGCGAATAATCTCAGCTTCCATTTCCCCGGCACGTGTGTGCAACGCTTCCGTGATCTGGCTCTGTTCGCTTCCGGCCTGCTTCAGCCGGACAAATTCCGTAACATCCTCGACACGATGGATGAGGTGGGTCACCTCTCCGTTCGCTCCCAGGACCGGTGAATTGACCGGGCTCCAATACCGTTCTTCAAATCCGCCTCCCTCCGATTCTGGCCGGCGAATGTCGTACTTTTGCACGGCCATCGCATCAGGCAATCGAAGCTGTAAGACCCTTTGCAGAGAGGTTCGCAGACTCGAAACTCCGGTCGCGGCTGGATCGTCAGGATTGTCTGGAAAGACCTCGAAGAGGCTCCGCCCCAGAATCGCCTCCCGCCTCGTCATCGTGGCCTGCAAATAGGCCGTGCTCACCGCCACGATCGTCAAGGTAGGCGTCAAGACAAGGTAGCGCCCAGGTGTCGACTCAAACAGTGCCCGAAAATCCGGCTGAGGAAGCAAGGAGGAATCTGTCATGAAAGCCCAATCATCTGGTTCTTCCTCCGGTTCGATCCATCACGTGAAGGCCAATTGTCAGTAGATCCGAATGAAGCGGATGCCGCCCCGATACCTTCGTCGTACCACTCGGCGACCTGTCGCACAATGGCCGTACCCGCGCGGATTCCCTTGACCTCTAATCCGCCCATTCAATGAAAGCTTTGGTAGATGCGCTTCAGATGCTTCGGAAGTCACAGTACATCTCTATATTCACCGGATTAGAAAGCGACCTATCGGCCTCCCAAGCGATTCCGACGTCTAATGAGGTGAGGGAACACTCACTGAGAAGACACATTGTCTAAGGGTACGTACGATTGAGGATACTCCATGTCATAAGGATCTCAAACCTTTTCACACTTTTCGCTCGTCACCCTCTCGTACCACTGCGCGTTAACATCTCGACGCGTGGTCGCGGTCCTTCATGTATCAGGGAGCGACACACGCCGAGCAGCAGCAGGTAGCGTGTGCTCATTGGCGCAAATACCCATTGGCAGTATCATCTCGCTCCTCGTGCGTAAAATGTCCTTCAAAATGAAGTGGCATTTGGCAGGCAGGTATCACGAGGCGACGAATCAGATTCTTCGCGCTCTCTTTTTTCCTCCCTACGCTTTCAAGTAGATCATTGCCTGCGGCAACCTTAGTTCTTCTACATGACAGAAAAAAAGTTTCGGAATTGATGTTAGTTCTCATTTTTTAATCAATTGCTACCCCGTTGGTGATCCTTTATCTTCTTCTCTTTTCAAGGTCCTTTCATCTCATACGCTGAACCTTGCGTCTGGCCTAGCGTTCCTGATTAACGCAACTTCGTCTTCCTTATAGATGGATATTTGTTCTACTCTCGCGGCGTGACGTATGCAGTGAGCTGACTCAGGGAATATTGTCCCTCCGTGTCCCTTCCTTCCTTCTCCTGTCCTCTATAGGGTCTCTTTCCACGACATCCTCACCCGGGTATGGTCACGGCCATGCTGCACGTACACTGAAGAGGAATCGGATGAATACATCCTGGCTCACGGCAAAGGAGCTCGCGTCCGTTCTCAAGTTGAGTACGTCAAATAGCGAGACCACTATTCGCACGCGATGCGGGCATTGCCAGGATTAGGCAAGGACGTGCCGATGCTAATTGTCCCTATCAGTCCTAAGCAGGCCCAAGTAGGGTCCTTCCCTCCAGTCTGACACGCCGGTATGGTCAGCGTAGTGCTGACCCTCACTAGTCAAAGGAATGTGAATGAATAAGGAGTGGCTCGGGTAAAGGAGTTGGCCGCGGAACTGCGGATGAGCGTGAAGTCGAATCAAAGGGCCTACCGCAAGGGGGAGATTCCAGTGCAGTGGTTGTGTCGGATGGCACGGTTCGATCTCGACCAAGTCAGACTCGCGATGGAACGCAATGGCCAAGGTCGTGTGCTTCGTCTGAATGACAACAGTGCGCAGGGTGAGCGCGACTGCCGGCAATTGCCGGCGTCGCGCCACGAAAACGCCCCCGTTCGGTAATACGGGGGCTTGTATCGCAATCAGGTTAAGGAGGACTCAGCATGGACGATCATATTTTTACCGTCACTCTCGACTGGCTCGCCTTCACGGTGCCTCAGACGACCGTGGATGAGATCGGGGCACTGCTCGGGGGCGAATGGTTCGAGACTGCGACAGGCTTTCGTGGCTATCCCACGTGCTGGATGACTAATCAGAGCCGTCACGGCGTCGGCAAACTCGGAAGGGGTGCACCTCGCAACCCCAAAGAAGTCCATGTCGATCTCTCTGCTGGTATTGTGTCCACCTGGGAGGAAAGCAAAATTCGAAGCGTGTTGGAGTGGATCTTTGCCCGTGGGGACACATCACACGCATGGACGTGGTCCTCGATGATCGGACAGGGCAGGTCTCCATCGCACAAGTCAAACAGGCCGTGGACGCAGGCCAGGCGGTCACGCGGTCCCAGAAATTCAAAATCGTTGCTGGGTCCTCGTTGCGTGATGGCGCCTCGACTGGGGACACCCTCTACTTCGGCAGTCGTGAGAGTCAAACCATGTTGCGCGTCTATGACAAACGGCTGGAACTCGACCAGAAAGGTCGCGACGAGGCCAAGGACTATGGCGTTCGATGGGAACTCGAATTGAAACAAGATCGCGCTCAAGCGTGTGCGAAAGCCTTGCTCACGTTGCCGCCGGAAGATTGGCGCGAGTTCCTCGTGGGCGTGCTCCGTCCCTATGTGGACTTCCGCGAAACCAGTCGCGAGGATGAACCCTGGGGGAAGTATCGGGCCCCGCTGCTCCCCTGGTGGGAATCCCTCACCGAAGGCTTCAAACGCTGCCGGTTGGTGCTGGAGAAGGTGAAGCAGACTATCGATGACGTGTGCCAGTGGCTCGCTGACTCCGTGAGCGCGATGCTGGCCCTCGCCTACTTTCACCGGGGTGAGCAATATCTTCAACAGTTGATTTACACGGGCACCAAGAAATGGAACGGGAAGCATGTGGGCATGATGCATGAGACACGGAATCAGCGACCCTATGTTTTACGTCACACATAGATGTGGGTCTGTTATTAGGTTAATCCAGGCCCAAGCCCTTCAGGTGCCAGGCCAGCCTTGATCGGCGAAGCTGTAACAGCGTACGTCAACGAGCACGAGGTGGTCGAGCAACGGGATGCCGAGGAGGTCCGCTCCCTGCTTCAACCGGCTGGTGAGCTGGCGATCTTCTTCGCTGGGTGACGGATCATCGGAGGGGTGATTGTGCGCACAAATCCAGGCCGCGGCATTCATCAGAATTAACGGTTTGAACACCTCGCGTGGATGGACAATCGAAAGGGTGAGTGAGCCCACGGATACGATATTGGCTCCGATGATGATGCAATGTCGCGCGTCAAGACCGCACACGAGGAATTGTTCACGATCCAGTCCTGCAAAGAGCGGTCTCAGGATAGCCGC
>Ga0207646_10000845_pt1 | contig 39634 bp, 31 predicted proteins | sample KBSK5502metaG_FD_184343 | JGI IMG/M metagenome (GOLD analysis project Ga0207646, IMG submission 184343) | Corn, switchgrass and miscanthus rhizosphere microbial communities from Kellogg Biological Station, Michigan, USA - KBS K5-50-2 metaG... | ecosystem: Host-associated > Plants > Roots >... | reverse complement strand
GGGGCGGGGACGGTGACGCTGACCGCCACCGGTGCCGTGCCGAACTCGAACACCGAGCACACCCTGGCCGCCGGCTCCTACAGCTTCCAGGCGACCTACTCCGGGGATAACAACTACTCCGGGTCGACCAGCTCGTGTGAGCCGTTCACCGTGGGCGGCGGCACCTCGCACACTGCGACCACCGTGTTCGACGCGGGCACGAACGCGCCGTGGGCGGGCACCGAGTCCACCGGGTCCAGCGCGTATGACACCTCCGCGGTGTCCACGTCGGACACGATCACCGCGACCGGCACCGTGACCTACACGTTCTTCGCCAACGGCACCTGCAATGGCACCGGGACCGGGGCGGGGACGGTGACGCTGACCGCGAGCGGGTCGGTGCCGAACTCCAGCACCGAGTCGACGCTGGCGGCGGGCAGCTACTCGTTCCAGGCCACGTATTCCGGCGATGCGAACTACGGCGGGTCCACGAGCGCGTGTGAGCCGTTCAGTGTGGGCGGCGGCACGTCGCACACCGCGACCACCGTGTTCGACGCGGGCACCAACGCGCCGTGGGCGGGGACCGAGACCACCGGCGCGTCGGCGTATGACACCTCCTCGGTGTCCACGTCGGACACGATTACCGCGACCGGGACCGTGACCTACATGTTCTTCCACAACGGTACCTGCGCCACGGGCACCGGGACCAGTGCCGGGACGGTGACGCTGACCGCGACCGGGACGGTGCCGAAGTCCAGCACCGAGGGGCCGCTGCAGGCCGGGTCGTACTCGTTCCAGGCGGTCTACTCCGGGGATGCGAACTACGGCGGGTCGACGAGCCCGTGTGAGCCGTTCAGCGTCGCAACAGGCACCTCGCACACGGCGACCACCGTGTACGACGCGGCCACCAACGCGGCCTGGAGCGGGACGGAGAGCACCGGCGCGTCGGCGTATGACACCTCGTCGGTGACCACCTCCAACGGGTTCACCGCGACCGGGACCGTGACCTACACGTTCTTCCACAACAGCACCTGCGCCACGGGCACCGGGACCAGTGCCGGGACGGTGACGCTGACCGCGACCGGGACGGTGCCGAAGTCCAGCACCGAGGGGCCGCTGCAGGCCGGGTCGTACTCGTTCCAGGCGGTCTACTCCGGGGATGCGAACTACGGCGGGTCGACGAGCCCGTGTGAGCCGTTCAGCGTCGCAACAGGCACCTCGCACACGGCGACCACCGTGTACGACGCGGCCACCAACGCGCCGTGGTCCGGCACCGAGGTTGCCCCGGCGTCGGCCTACGACACCTCGTCGGTGACCACCTCCAACGGGTTCACCGCGACCGGGACCGTGACCTACACCTTCTTCACCAACGGCACCTGCTCGGGGTCTGGGACCAGCGCCGGGACGGTGACCCTGGCCGCGAACGGGTCGGTGCCGAAGTCCAGCACCGAGAGCAACCTCGCAGCTGGCTCGTACAGCTTCCAGGCGACCTACTCCGGTGACGGCAACTACGCCGGGTCGCCCAGCTCCTGCGAGCCGTTCAGTGTGGTAGCGCAGGTCTCGCAGATCACACCGACCCAGACCACCTGCACCCAGTTCGCTACCGGCACGGCCGGAACACAGGGACCGATCACGTACTCCACCAAGGGCCAGACGATCAGCCAGACCGCTCCAGGCGTGATCTTCTACTGGGTCAAGGTCACGGTCTCTAGCGCCGGCACGCAGCAATTCACCATCAACCAATCCACAACCTACAGCCCGACCAAGGGCACGCAGTACTTCACGCTCGCCAGTGGCAGCTTCGCCTACGACGCGAACTGCAACACACTGTCGACGACCATTACCGGTACGGACGCCAACCGCATCGTCACCTTTACTGCGGCGGCGGCCGGGACGTACTTCATCGGGATCAAGTACACGACAAGTGACGTGGTGGGCAGCAGCCCGGCCGCCACAAAGTTCGTGTCTCCGTTCAACTACCTGTACACCTTCACGACCAACGGAGTGCCCGGCTCCACCAGCACCGTCGCCCTTAACCACAAGTAGAAGCACGGAGTTATCAACGTCCTTGAGGGGCTCCATTCGTGGAGCCCCTCAAGGACGTCCAATAGACGTGCAATGGCAGCCATCGCGGAGCACAATCGGCCCAATGGATCGCGTTCGGCGATGGCTCCGGTGCTGTTACTTGGAGGTATGCTTGGAGTACGTCTGGCGCGTCTGCTGGGCAATACGCCAGGGCTGCTAGATCATCAGAGGGACAGGCGGGGTAGCGGCGGGCGAATGCCGAATCTGCTTCCGGCTCAACTGGAGGGCCCGACCAGGGACCCCAGCGGTGCTGATCATGACGCATGAATGCCGTCGCAGTCAGAGCAAGGTCGGACGAAGCGGCTGGCGCCGAACGCCAAGGCCGCTCGCCGGGAGGGGGATCAGATGCGTCTCATGGTAGGTAGGGTGCTGGCTCTGGCGGCGGCCGCCGCGGTTGCCGTTCCGCTCACGGTGACGGGGTGTAGCTCGAGTCCCTCATCCTCGACGCCGCCCAAGCCCAAAGCCACTCATGGCGCCACGCAGAAGACCAAGCCGAAGGAGAACTGCAGCTCTGCGGGCTGCGCCATGGTGAGGACGTCCCGCAGCCTGCCCCCCCTCACGATCCTCTACGGAGCATCATGCTCCGGTCTCCACGGAGACTGGTTCTTCAACGCGGTCGAAGCAGGCAGCAGCGACGCGTTGCGGCCTTCCTACGCGCTCCTATGGTCGTTTAAAGGGGCCGCGACGTCCGCAAAGCCAAGCGCGCGAGTGATCAGTGTCCCGCACACGAAGACGACTCAGGTCAGCCTTAGCCTGACCAACGGGAAGCTCAAGCTGAGCGGGGTGCGCAAACCGAACACAACGGTGAGCGCGACCGGATCCCTCATCGTCAGGCTCTCTGGGTCCGTAGCGTCTCCCAGCTTGACCTTCATCGAAAGAGGGCTGGTCCCGGCCGAGCACAGGCTTGGGCTGGTGTCGCCCTTCAATGCTGGTGGCCACCCACTCGTGGTCCCCATCCAGCACGTCAAGACGTTGGCCGCCTGCTGACGTTCGGGCGGGGGTTAGTCGGCGTCGAACGGGGCCAGGAGGACCCGGAGCAGGCTGGCCAGGGTGTGCCGGCTGGTCTCGGGCAGGCCGGCCAGCAGGGCCTGCTCCGCCTCCAGCAGGTCGGCCAGGGCGGCGTCGATCCGTGACCGGCCGGACGCGGTGAGCCTGACCAGCACGCCCCGCTTGTCCTGCGGGTCGGGGCGCCTGCGGACCAGGCCGGCCCGCTCCAGGCGGTCGATCCGGTTGGTCATCGTGCCCGAGGTGACCAGGGTGGCCCGAAGCAGCGCCCCCGGGCTCAACTCGTAGGGAGGGCCCTGCCGCCGCAGCGCGGCCAGCACGTCGAACTCCCACGACTCCAGGTCGTGCGCGGCGAACGCGGCGCGGCGCTCCCGGTCCAGGTGGCGGGCCAGCCTGGAGATCCGGCTCAGCACCTGCATCGGCCGTACGTCCAGGTCGGGGCGCTCGGCCTGCCAGGCCGCCACCAGGTCGTCCACCTCGTCGGTGACACGTTCGCCGGTGGCGCGCCCAGCCGCGTGCTCGGCCTTCCCGCCTTCCGAGTGCCCAGCCGCCCCGCCGTCCGCGCCCCTGGCCGCCCCGCCGGCCGCGGGGCCCATCCCGGCACCGTCCGTCCGGCCCGTCCCCGTGCCGTCCGGCCGTCCGGCTCCACTGCCGCCCGCCGGCGTGCCCGCCGTATGCCCCATCGGCCAAGGATATCTCTTGACATCAAGAGTTATCGAGGGTACCCACCAAGTACCTTGACATCAAGAGAGTTTGGAGGCGCGTCATGTGGGACCCGGGCCAGTATCTGCGTTACGCCGGTGAGCGGGCGCGCCCCTTCTTCGACCTGCTCGCGCGCGTGGGCGCGGCGGACCCCGGTTACGTGGCGGACCTGGGCTGCGGGCCGGGGAACCTGACCGCCGCGCTGGCCGGCCGGTGGCCCGCCGCCGAGGTCGTCGGCGTGGACAACTCGCCGGAGATGATCGCCGCGGCCGCGGAGCAGGCCCACGGCCGGGAGCGCCTCAGCTTCACGCTCGGGGACATCAGGGACTGGCGGCCGGACCGGCGGCTCGACGTGCTGCTGTCCAACGCGGCCCTGCAGTGGGTGCCGGGCCACCTGGAGGTGGTCCGGCGGTGGCCGGGCCTGCTCGCGCCGGGCGGGTGGCTTGCCTTCCAGCTTCCAGGCAACTTCGGCCAGCCGACGCACGCCATCATGCTGGATCTTGTGCGGTCGGAGCGCTGGGCGCCGCTGCTGGGCGGTGTTGTGCTCAACCGCCAGGCACGCAGCCCGGCGGAGTACCTGGACCTGCTGGCCGGGGCGGGCTGCTCGGTGGACGCCTGGGAGACCACCTACCTGCACGTGCTGCCGGGCGAGGACCCCGTGGTGGAGTGGTACCGGGGCACCGGGCTGCGCCCCGTGCTGGCGGCCCTGGACGCTGGCCAGGCGGCCGCGTTCCTCGCCGAGTACCGCGAGCGGGTGGCCAGCGCCTACCCGGCGGCGCCGTACGGGACCGTGCTGCCGTTCCGCAGGATCTTCGTGGTCGCGCAGGCCCCGTGAGCCGGCGCTCCGCGCGCTAGCCGCGTGGGGCGGATGCGCGCATCACCGCCTTCGCCGAGATGCTCGGATCGCGGTCCAGTTGGGACAGGCCGTTCCAGGCCAGGTTGATCAGGTGGGCGGCGACCACTTCCACCTTCGGCTTGCGTGCGTCCAGCCACCACTGCCCGGTCACGGCGACCATGCCCACCAGCATCTGGGCGTACATCGGGGCGAGCTTCGGGTCGTAGCCACGGTCGCGGAAGAAGTCGCCGAGCATGTACTCGACCTGGCGGGCGATGTCGCTGAGCAGGCTGCCGAACGTGCCGGACCCGGGGGAGGGGGAGTCGCGGACCAGGATCCGGAACCCGTCGGAGTTGTCCTCGATGTAACGGAGCAGCGCGACCGCCGCCGCCTCGAACTTCTCCCTGGTGTTGGCGCCGCCGAGAATGGCCGTGGCCATCGCGAGCAGCCGTTCCACCTCGCGGTCCACCACGACCGCGTACAGGCCTTCCTTGCCGCCGAAGTGCTCGTAGACGACCGGCTTGGACACACCCGCCTGGGCCGCGATCTCCTCGATGGACGTGCCTTCGAAGCCACGCTCCGCGAAGAGCCTGCGGCCGATGTTGAGCAACTGCTCGCGGCGCTCTTTGCCGGTCATTCGCCTGCGGTGGTGGTTGTCGCCGGTGCTCGAATTGGTCACCTATCCATCATCGCGGTCAGGCTGCGGTCCGGTCACCCGGCCTTGCCGCGCCGGGCCGGGTCATGGAGCCCAGCGCGACGTCGCGCAAGCCGGTGAGCTTGCCGGACAGCCGGCGCTCCTCGGGCCACCGGACATCCCAGGCCCAGCCGAGCAGTTCGGCCCACCTGATCACGCGGGCGCTGATGTCGATCTGGCCCTTGAGCGCCCCGTGACGGGCGCAGGTCGGGTCGCAGTGGTGCAGGTTGTGCCAGGACTCACCGAAGGAAAGGATGGCCAGCCAGGCGACGTTCCGCGACTTGTCCCTGACCTCGAAATCCTCGTTGCCGAACGTGTGGCAGACCGAGTTGATCGACCAGGTGACGTGGTGCAGCAGGCAGATGCGGATCAGGCTGGCCCAGAAGAACGCGGTGAACGCCCCGGCCAGGGACAACGACCACAGGCCGCCGATGAGCGCGGGCCCGAGCAGGGAGATCGCCGCCCAGACCGGAAACGCGTCGGACACCCGGCGGATCGTGCGGTCGGCCAGCAGGTCGGGGCAGAACTTCTGCTGCGAGGTCCGGTTCGGGTCGAACATCCAGCCCATGTGGGCGTACATGAAGCCCTTGCTGAGGGCCTTCCAGTCGGTGCCGAACCGCCACGGCGAGTGCGGGTCGCCCTCCCTGTCGCTGTACTTGTGGTGGCGCCGGTGGTCGGCCACCCAGACCAGCACTGGGCCCTCGATGGCCAGGCTCCCCGCGATGGCCAGCGCGACGCGCAGCGGCTTGGCCGCCTTGAACGAGTTGTGCGTGAAGTGGCGGTGGAAGCCCATGCTGATCCCCATGCCGGAGATCACATAGAACACGCCCGCGATCACCACGTCACGCCAGCCCAGTCCCCAGCCCCAGGCCAGCGGAACGGCGGCGGCCACGGCGAGCAGCGGCACGCCGACGAAGATAGCGACCAGGACGCGGCTGACGAGCGAACCGGGCTCGGGCTCCATGTCGGGGAGCGGGGAGCGCGCCGGGCTGGCGGTGGCGCCGGGCACGGCGGGAGGACCGGCCACGAGAGTGTCGGGGGGTGCGGTCATGGGATTCCTCGCTCTGCTCGGGCGCCACGGGTCGGGGACGCTCAGGGCGGAAATTACGCCTACGTCACCGTAACCTACGAGAACGTAGGTTTAGCAAGGAGTGGACCGAGATTTCACCAAGATGTGGCCTATGTAACACCCGTGAGATGCCAAGTTGTCTCGCATCATGAGATATATCGCACAGCGTGTCGTGCCGGGTGTTGTGCGTAAGCGAACCGCGCCTGGCTCCCGGGCGAGGATTCGAACCTCGGTTGAGCGGACCAAAACCGCTTGTCCTGCCTGGCTAGACGACCCGGGAATGCACCAGCGCAAACTCTACCCGGCGGCCGGTGCGGGGCAGGCCGGGCCGAGCGGACGGACCGCCGGCCAGTGCGAGGCCGGTGGACTGCCCGGCCAGTGCGGGCAGGCGGGGCGGGTGGGCCGGCGGACTGCCCGGTCAGCGTCGCTCGGGGGAGGGCCCGGCCCAGGATCCGCCCAGCGCGGGGTGGCGCGGTCCCGGGTCGGCGCAGCGCGAGAGACGACTGGACCCGGGCCGGAGCGGGCGGCCCGGGTCCAGATGCGCCTCGCGGGGTTTAGGCTGGCCGGCCCTGCATGAGCGCCGAGTGCCCCATACTGGCCAGCGCGGACAGCGAGCTGGGGAAGTTGTTGAGGATGTAGTTGCACGGTGGCACCTGGCTGTTCCAGTACATCGTGGCGTGGATCGTGGGATGTGCCGCGACGAACGACTGCATCTGCTGGATCCAGGTGACCCGCACGCTCGGGTCGCGGTACGCGACGCTGCCCCACTCGGCAATGAACACCGGCAGCCCGCCGTGGGCGGCGGCAAACTGAACCACCCCGGTGAACAGCGAGGTCGGGCTTTCCGGCGGCGTCACGCCGTAGGTGAAGCCGCTGTGGGTCTTCCTGGCGGTGCGGCAGCCGCCGGTGTTGTAGCCGTCGGCCGCGACGACGTCGACCTCGCCGGTACCCGGCCACCATTGGATGGCCTTGCCGTTGTTGTAGAAGAAGTGGGTCAGGATCAGCACGAAGTGGATTCGGCCGCCCTGGTTCCACAGCAGGTGGTGATCGACCGCGATCTGGTGGACGTGATCCCAGGCCTGGATGAACTCGGCCGCAGTACCCAGCCCCTGGTGGGTCCCGGACACGTTCGCCTCGTGCTCGAAGGTGAAGTAGATGGCCGGCAGCCGGTAGTGGATCGCCGAGGAGTTCATGGACTCCAGGAACGCCGTGATGGTCGCGTCCTTTTGGCCGGCCGTGATGGCCGTGTACGGGGCCCCGCCGGGGAAGGTGTCCAGGCTCATCAGGACCGTGCTGCCCTGCGCCAAGAGACCGTCCACCAGCCGGCTCTGGAACGACTGGCCCAGCCGGTCGTACATGCGGACGATCGCCAGCTTGCGGCCAAGCGCCGGCTGCTCCGGGGCCAGCGGCACATCGCCGCCGAACATGACGCCGTTGCCGACGCCGGCCAGGGTGCCCGCCGCATTCGCCTTGCTGCCCTTCCCGTCCAACGCAGAGCCGAGCTTGCCCAGGCTCCCCGTGCCGCCTTCCGAAGTCCCGCTGCCCTGCATCGCCGACCCATGCACGGCAATCTTGTGCTGTGCCAGGACCGTGGCGCATCCGCTGCTGCCCACGGCCAGCAAGAGCAGGCCGGCCACCGTGGCCGAGCACGCCCGCCAGCGGCGCTCCCCGGTGCGGCGCGCGGGAGAAGCGCCGTTCTTGCGCTCCTCGTGCACGTGAAACTCCTTAGCGTGAATGGCGTACTTCAAGACGCATAAGTCGGCGTACTTCATGCCGTCTAACAGTAGGACCTCTCTAGCCGCGGCACCCTGTGTTCTGCCTGGGAAACGGACCAGAATCCGCTTGGCAGAACCTGAGCGAGCGGTCCGGCACGGGGCTGTGGCCTGCGCCGGGCGCGCGGCCGGGCGCCCCTACCAGCCATGCTGATGCCCCGGGCAGCCGTGCCGGGCGCCCTGCCGCCCACGCCGGGCCCCCTCACCGGCCATGCTGACAAAGCGGTCGATACTCGGCCTTTACGCAACCAAACACTCCCGGGCTTTCCGGGAAACCGCAGCTAGCGGGCGGGGTCGAGCCGAATCATCTGCCCCGTGGGCTCACTTCACATACAGTAAGCTTGCACCACGATCGCGACATCAAGGATGTTCACTCGCGCCATGGCCGGCGTTGCCGGGCAGGCGGCCAGATGTCATCCGACAAGGCGCGCAAAGCGTCCCAGACGTGTATAGCGTCGTACACAGGGCGTGCAGGAGGGCACCAGGCTAGTGCGGACTGACGGGGCGGCCGCCGGTTGCCCCGGCGACCGCGCTGGCGATGTTCGAAGGGGACGGGCCTGCCGCGGAGATCCGGGGCATTGGACAGCGGAACAGCGGGGTGTGGCGGTTACCCGCTGGCTCGGCGCCACGCGCCGGAGGCAAGCGAGGAGTGAGCACAGTGAGGAGCACCGCAGCATGAATCCCGTCCAACGGCCGGACTCCTTCGAGGCGGCTGATTACGTCGGCGTGCTACGCCGCCGCTGGTGGATCGTACTGGCCCTGACCTGCATCGGCGTGGTCGGTGCATTCGGCTATGTGACGGTCGCCCCCAAGACCTACACGGCGACTTCATCGGTGAACGTGACCCCCACCGCCGCCGACCAGTCCAACGCGGTCGCGGGCAGCCGTACCGCAGGTGCCACGGTCAACCTCGACACCGAAGCGCAGGTCGTGACCTCGACCTCGGTGGCGACGCTAGCCGGGAAGATGATGCACAGCCCGCTCACCCCCTGGCAACTGGCCCAGCAGGTCGGTGTCACGGTCCCGCCGAACTCCTCCATCCTCGACATCGCCTGCAAGGCGTCCACCGCCGCCGGCGCGGCCACCTGCGCGAACGACTTCGCCAAGGCCTACCTGCAGAACCGGCACCAGAGCGCCGTCAATTACGTCAACGCGCAGCTCAAGACCCTGCAGACGCAGGTCAGCGGGCTGAACTCGGCCATCGCCGCGATGGGCACCAAGATCGGCACGCTCCCCAAGAACTCGCCGCAGCGGGCCGCGGACGTCGCCCAGCGGGCCTCCGACAAGAGCAAGCTGAACAGGCTCACCCAGGAGTACGCGAGCATCAATAGCCAGCTCGCGAACACCAACGGCGGGGCGGTTAACAACGTCGCCACCCCGCCCGGGAAGCCGAGCAGCCCGAAGAAGACGCTGATCCTCCCCAGCGGCCTGGTGGCCGGGCTGCTCATCGGCCTGATCGTCGCGTTCCTCATGGACCGGCGGGACAAGCGGATCCACAACGCCGCGCACGCCGAGCGCGTGCTCGACCTGCCGGTCCTGCTCGACCTGCCCACCGGGGCGTTCGGCCGGGAGGTGGCGATCGCTTCGCCGCGGTCGAAGACCGGGCAGGCGTTCACCGACCTCGCCCACGGCGTGGCGGCGGCGCTCGGTGAGGGCAACCACGTCGTGTTCGTGGCCGGTGCCACGCCCGGCGCGGCCGGCAGCGTGGTGGCCGCCAACCTGGCCGTCACCCTTGCCCGGACCCATTCCGAGGTGGTGCTGGTCTGCGCCAACATGAACAGCACCGTCGCGCCGAAGCTGCTCGGGCTGAGCGAAGGTGAAGGGCTCGCCGAGCTGATCGCGGGCAACGCCACGGTGCGGGACGTGGTGCAGGGCCCCACGGGCATGCCGGGGCTCTGGGTGATCACCCCCGGCGCCGACCCGTCGCTGGCGTTCTACCACCTGCAGCACGACACGGCGCGGGCCCTCACCAGCCAGCTGCGCCGGGACGCACGGTACGTCATCATCGAGGCGCAATCGGCCGACGACGGCGCCGACACCTTCGCCCTGGGCGAGTTCGCCGACGCCGCGCTGGTGACGATCGAGGTCACCCGCACCACCAAGACCGAGGCGGTCGAGTGCGTCCGCCGGCTCCGCCAGCTCCGCACCCCGGTGCTCGGTGCGGCGATGCTGCCCGCGCTGGGCAGGCGCATCGCCGTGCGCCCGCCGCGCCAGGGGCAACCGCGGCCCGGCTCGGGGCCCGACGGGAACCGCGACGGCGCGGCGGCCGGGCGGGGGCCGGGCGAGTTCACCCCGATCTCGGGGTTGTCCGCGAACGCATCGGACAGGAGGGATCGCCCGGTGCGTGTCCGTGAGGGGCACGGCGGCCGGTCAGACGGCATCCCAGGAACCTGATTCCGATGGTGCGCGGGCAGCCGGCGCGGCCGTCGCGCTTGGCCGGGAGCGGGCTCGCTGCCGCGGCGGGCCTGGCGGTGGCCGCCTGCGCTGCGAGCGCGCCCAATCTGGTCGGTGCCGGGCCGGTGCCGGCGGGCCCCGTGGCGAGCCACGGGGCCGGTGCCGCCGGGAAGCCGCGGACGCCGGCGCCGCTGACGGACCTGGCCGCTGCCAGCGCCGCCGACGCGCAGCGGCGGGCGGTGGCGCTGGTGCTGTCCGGGCCGGATCCGCGGGGGCTCACCTCGGCCGACGTGGTGTACCAGGAGTTCGCCGCGCCGGTGCGGTACATCGCGGTGTTCCAGTCCAAGGAGGCTACCGGGGTGGGCCCGCTGACCAGCACCCAGCCGACCGATGGCCAGGCGCTGTCGGTGCTGCGCCCGCTGTTCGGCTACGACGGCAGCACGCCAGTGTTCACCAAGGAACTGCATCACACCTATGTCACCGACGTCGGCTTCTCCACCCACCCCTCGCTGTATGCAAAGGCGCCCGGCGGCGTGACCGCCTCCACCAGGGCCGTCCAGCGGGCGGTCCGCGGCAGCGGGGCACCGCCGGAGATCTTCTACTACCGGGGCCAGGGCGCCGGAAGCAACGTGCTGGCCACCGATCACCTGTCGCGGCCCGCGGCCGCGAAGGTGATCATTCCCGCCTACGGCACCGAGTCGTGGGCTTACGACTCCCGGACCGGCCTGTGGGCGCTGACCGCGGGCGGGCCGCGGGTCCGGGTCGCCAACGTGGTCGTGCAGGTGGTCCCGTACAAGCAGGCGGTGGTGAGCCACCGGGCCGGGACCACGGTGCCGAGCGCCCGGCTGATCGGCAAGGGCACCGTCCAGGTTCTGTCCGGCAGCGCGGGCGGCAGCGGCACGGCCGCGCCCGGCACCTGGTCCAAGCCGCACCTGAACGACCTCACCGACTACACCGACGGGAACGGGTACCCGATGGCGTTCCAGCCCGGTCCCACCTGGGTCATCTTCGCCCCGAAGGGCACCAAGTTCAGCACGTCAGGTGGCAAGTGATGAGGAGCCGATCGTGACGACCGCCTTCGAGCGTGCCCGCCAGAACGGCCTGCGCGGCGCAACCGGCGCGCCCGCGGAGCCGCAGGTCCCCGGCCTCACCGTCCGGGCCAGGCGGCCCAGCTTGTTCGCGCGCGATCCCGCGTGGCCGATCGTGTTGCTGCTCGTCGGCTGGCCGTTGTGGTGGTCGCTGGGCGTGGGCGACTACTTCCCGATCATCATCGCCATCCCCATGATCCGCCGCATGTACCACTGGCGGGTTAACCGGGGGCGGACCATCAGGCTCCCGCCCGGGTTCAAGATCTGGTCGCTGTTCCTCATCGTGACGCTGTTCTCCGTGTCGACGATCTCCCTGACCGCGCCCGACTCGGTGGCGAGCCCGACCGGCAGCCGGGTCATCTCGTGGGCGCTGCGGACCGGCTTCTACTACGCGGTGACCGTGCTGCTGGTCTACGCGGGCAACCTGACCGAGGAGGAACTGCCGCGGCGCCGCCTCGCCTGGCTGCTCGGCCTCGTCGGGGTCTACACCGCGGCCGGCGGGATGCTCGGCGTGCTCGACCCGCACTTCCAGTTCACCTCTCCGATTGCCTACGTGCTCCCGCGGAGCCTAAACAGCAACGGGCTGGTCGCCATGATGCTGCACCCGGGGTTCTCCCAGGTGCAGAACATCCTCGGCTACGCCGTCGGCCGGCCCAGGGCGCCGTTCGACTACACCAACATGTGGGGCAACTGCCTGGCGATCCTGCTGCCGTGGCTGATGGTGGTCTGGTGGTCCTACGGCAACCGTAAGGAGCGCCGGAAGCTGCTGATCGTCATGGGGATCGCGCTGGTGCCGATCGTCTACTCGCTGGACCGCGGCCTGTGGGTCGGCATCGGGATCTCCATCCTGTACGTGGCGCTCCGCTTCGCCATCCGGGGCCGGATCGCCCTGCTGGCCGGGCTCTGCGCGACGCTCGCCGTGGTGGCGGTCGTGGTGCTCGCCTCTCCGCTGCACGGCCTCATCAGCGACCGGCTGTCGCACGGCAAGAGCAACGCGGTGCGCTCCTCGCTGTCCGGGCTTGCCACGCACGTGGCGCTGTCCTCCCCCGTCATCGGCTACGGGGATACCCGCCACGAACTGGGCAGCACCAACTCGATCGCGGTGGGCAAGACGGCCAAGTGCCACAGTTGCGGCTCGCGGGACATCGGCGGCAACGGTCAGCTGTGGATGCTGCTCATCACCAGCGGCTTCCTGGGCGCGGGCCTGTACTGCAGCTTCTTCCTCTACGGCATCTGGCGATATTGGCGGGATACGACACCCTACGGACTGGTGGGGGTGCTGGTCCTGGTGCTGGGCTTCCCGTTCATGATCGTCTACATCGCCGTGGGAGCACCGCTTACCTTCACCATGCTCGCTTACGCCCTGCTCTGGAAGAATGACCGGGTGCGGCGCGAGGAAGCGCAGGCAGCGGCCGCTGAGTCCGCCGCCGCGTTGCGCGCCCAGGTAGGCGCCAAGGCGCGGGCCGCCAGGGCGCTGGCATGACTGGGTCACCGGGGGTGGCACGCTGGCGCGGGTGAGGCGAAGCGCAGGCGAGGCGTCGCCGCTCGCGCGGGCGTACGCCGGCGCTCCGCGTACCCCGGCAACGCGCGGCAGGCAGGCCGGCGCGCCGGTTCGGGCGCCGAACAGCGCGCCCGCCACGCCGAGGGCCGCGCCCGACCGGGACGTTCTGGGCAAGGGTGCGCCGGGCGGGGCCGGCGGGCAGCCGCAGCTGGCCGAGGTCGCACGGGGCGGCACCCTCAACCTGATCGGTGCGGGTGTCTCGGCGGCCGCCACGGTGGGCGTCACGGTCCTCGTGACCCGGGAGTTCAGCAGGCAGGCGGCCGGCGCCTTCTTCACCGCCACCTCCGCCTTCCTGATCGTCGAAGCGGTGGCGAGCCTGGGGGCCAACGTCGGCCTCGTCTACTTCATCGCCCGGCTCCGCTCGCTCGGTGAGGAGAAGCGGATCCCGGCCATACTCCGTGCAGCCATCATTCCCGTGATCGTGGCCTCGCTCGTGCTCACCGCGGCCATGGTGGGTGTCGCGGAGCCGCTGGCGAAGGCACTGCTCAGCGGGCATCTCGCCAAGCAAGGAGCGGTAAGCGCTGGCGCGGTGGCGCAGTCGCTGCGGGCGCTGGCCCTCACCCTGCCGTTCGCCGCGCTGCTCGACACCTTCCTCGGCGTTGGCCGAGGCTACCGGGACATGCGGCCCACGGTCATGGTCGACAAGATCGGCCGCTCGGCCGTCCAGCTCCTCGGCATCGTCGTCGCCGTGGTCGCCGGGAGCGCCGCGTTCCTCGCGCCGCTGTGGGCGCTACCGTACGTGCCCGCGGCGGCCATCGCCTGGCTCTGGATCCGCCGGATCCGGCGGCAGCCCTCCAAAAGCCCGCGCGGGATGCCGGACGTCCCGCCGGAACTCGCCGCGCTGCTGGCCATCTCCACCCCGGTGCCAAAGCTCAGGGGCGCCCTGCGGGGCGGAAGCCGGACGGCGCAGCGCCGGCTGGCGAACGCCAACCCGCGCGGCTTCTGGCAGTTCACCACGCCACGCGGGATCGCCAGCCTGGCATCCATCACGCTGCAGCGGATCGACATCGTACTCGTCGCGATCTTGCTGGGGCCGGTCCAGGCGGCCGTGTACACGGCGGCCACCCGGTTCCTGGTCGTCGGCCAGCTAGGCAACACGGCGATCAGCATGGCGGCGCAGCCGCGGTTCACCGAGCTGTTCGCGGTCGGCGACCGGCGCAGCGCGAACGTGATCTACCAGGTGACCACCGCCTGGCTGGTGCTGCTCACCTGGCCGCTATACCTGCTGGCCGTGGTCTACGGGCCGGAAGTGCTCACCGTGTTCGGCCACTCCTACCGGGCCGGCTCCGACGTGATGCTCATCCTCGGCCTCACCATGCTGCTGGCCACCGCCTCCGGCCAGGTCGATATGGTGCTCATCACCACCGGCCGCAGCAGCTGGAGCCTTATCAACGGGCTCCTGGCGGTGGGCGTGAACGTGAGCCTGGACCTGGTGTTGATCCCCCGGTACGGCATCACGGGCGCCGCGATCGGCTGGGCCGTCGCCATCGTCGTCACCAACCTGATGCCCATGGCGCAGCTGGCCTCCGCGATCCATCTGCAGCCTTTCGGGCGCGGCACGCTGCTCGCGGCCGCGCTGTCGGCGGTGAGTTTCTGCGCCATCCCGCTCGCGATCCGGTCCGTCGTCGGCGGTGGCGTGGCCGGGCTGGCTCTGGGCGTGGCCGCAGGGTCCGTGGCGATGGCCATCGGCCTGTGGCGGTTCCGCGGCGTGCTGCGGCTGGCGGCCATGCCGGGTATGTCGTCGCTCCAGCGGCGACTACATTACGCAATCAATCGTTGACGGAAAGACAGCCAGCGGGAATTCAAAATCTATGCCGCTACGAAGTGAACCATTGCCCCCACCTCGTGCGTCCGTTAAGTGGGGACGCCGGCCATCTTCGGATGAACAGCGGCCCCGGCATGTTAATGAGGCAGGCACCTGGTGAGTGCGAAACTGGCGGTACCGGTGCGGTCAGCCCACTCGACGATCCGCCATGATCGGAATGGCCTACGGGCGGCCCTTCGCGCTACGATCGGTAATCAGGAGGTTCCTCCGCTGTGACAGGGCGTTCCGATCTCATTGGCATTCTGTTTCTGTGGCCGTCGGTCACAAGTGGGGGGCCGTGGCCTGCGGTTTTCGTCGATCAAGACCTGCGCGGGAGTTTACGGGCCTATTAAGGTCGGGGTATACCTGTCCTTTAGGGGATGTGATCTATGGGGATCATGGACGGCGTCAGGGACGCCAGGCCCGCCGCGGCCGCTGGAGCGGGGGCGCCCCCTCTGCGCTTGGCGGATGACTGGGAGCGGCTGGCGTACCTGCGCGAGGTCTGTGAGCTCCTGTGGCCGCAGACCGCGGAGATGACCCTCTACGGCGGAGCCCACGGCTGGCCGCAGATCAGCGGGGCGCGGCCGCGCGCCATGGGCGGCAACGGCCGCCCGCAAAGCCGCGACTTCGTTCTGATTCCCGGGGTCCGCCACCCCAGGCTGCTGGTGCCCGCGGCACCGCGCGCCGCCGCGGCGGCACTGCGCCAGTACGGTCAGCCCAGGTCGTGGCCGGCCAGGATGGGTGTGGCGGCGTTCGCGCTCGGGCTGGCCAGCGGGCTCGGCGGGACGCTGCTCGGGGTCAGGGTCAGAGTGACCGCGCCCCCCGAGGCCGAGAGCATCGAGTCCTACCTCAAGTCCGTGATCTCCCCCGACATCAGGGTGAGCATCCGCCTTGGGCCTGCCCGCGCCAACCGCAAGCCGGTACTCCAGTTGCACACGACGACCGGGGAACCGGCCGGCTTCGTCAAGATCGGGTTCAACGCCCTCACCCGTGACCTGGTGCGCGCGGAGAGCGCCTCGCTGACCTGGCTGGAGCGTGCCCGGCTGGCCGGGATCTCGGTGCCCCGGGTGCTGCACCACGACCGGTGGCACGGCATGGACGTGCTCGTGCTGACCTCGCTCCCGGTCTGGCGGCGCCGCCGCTCGCTCACCCCGGCCCAGCTGGCCGCCGCGATGGACACCGTGGCCCGGGTAGGCGGGCTGCAGCCGGGGGCGGTGGCAGGCGAGGCTTACCTGCGGCGGCTCGGGGAGCGCCTGGCCGCCGCGGACCCGGGGCCCGAGCGCTCGGCGCTGCTCCAGGCGCTGGACACGATCGCCGCGACGGGACTGACCGCCGGCCTGACCTTCGCGGCCTGGCACGGGGACTGGTCCCCCTGGAACATGGCCAGCACCACCGGCGGGCTGCTGGTGTGGGACTGGGAGCGCTTCGCCCCCGGCGTGCCGCTCGGCTTCGACGCGCTGCACTACTGGCTGCAGAGCGAGGTGGTACCGCAGCACCGGGACCCGCTCGCCGCGGCCACCGACTGCGTCGCGCACGCGCCCGGGCTGCTCGCCGCGTTCGGCATCGACGGCGCGCAGGCCCGCCTCACCGCGGCGCTGTACCTGGCCGACGTGGCCACCAGGTACCTCGTGGACCGGCAGGCCCAGGCCGGTGCGCCGCTCGGCGCTCCGGGCACGTGGCTGATCCCCGCGCTGGTGGCCGAGGTGGCCCAGTTCCGCGCCCAGCAGAACGGCAGGCACTGAGCAGGCCCTGGGCCATCGAGGGTCGCTCCCCCCGGGTCAACACGGCCACGGCCCGGTGACGAAGGAACCGGGCCGTAGGCCACCGGGGGGTTCCGGGGGGTCGCTCCCCCGGGTCAACAGCGCCGATTCCGCAGGTTAAGTCCCTTTCGAACGGCATGTGCCGTTCACCGGCCACCGGTAGCATCGGGCACATTGCCCGGTCAGCACGCAGACGAGGTCGCACACTATGGCAGTCACCCCACGCCACGGGAGCAGGAGCCAGCCGCCACCACCGCCGTCGGGCCTGGGTTTCGGCCAGATGGTGCGGCTCGGCGCGCTCGGCCTCGCCTCCGACATCCGCGACCGCGGCCGGGACCCCGCGCTGCGCAAGCGGCCCACCGCACGTGCCCTCGACCCCCGGCTGCACCGGCCGATCTTCATCATCGGCGCGCCCCGGTCCGGCACCACGTTCCTGGGCAGCTGCCTGGGCCGGATGCCGGAGGTCTCGTACCATTTCGAGCCGCGGCTGACCAAGGCCGCGGCCCGCTGCGCGTACGACGGCTCCTGGGGCGAGCGCCGCTGCGCCACGGTGTTCCGTGCCTTCTATTCGGCGATGCTGCTCGCCGGGCTGCACGGCGGCCGGCGCTTCGCGGAGAAGAACCCGGAGAACGGCTTCGTCGTCCCGTTCCTGGCCGAGTGGATGCCGGGCGCGCAGTTCATTCACATCATCAGGGACGGCCGGGACGCCGCGGTCTCGCACGCGGAGCAGCCCTGGCTCAACGCCGCGTCGGCCGGCTCCGGCAGGCGCGGCCGCGGCGGCCAGTTGTGGGGGAACGCCGCGCGCTGGTGGGTCGAGCCGGACCGCCGGGAGGAGTTCGCCGCGGTCTCCGACATCGTGCGGTCGGCCTGGTGCTGGCGCCGGTTCACCGAGGCCGCGCTGGCCGGGCTGGCCACGCTCCCAGCCGGCCGGTCTGTTGAGGTGCGATACGAATCCGTCATGTCCGACCCGATGCAGGCGGCGGATGTGCTCGCGGGGTTCCTCGAAACCACGCCAGCCGGGCTTGACGCGCTGCGGGCGGGATTGTCGCGGGCCAAGCCCGACTCGGTGGGAAGGTGGCGCAGAACCCTTGACCAGGGGCAGTTGAGCGACGTGGAGCGCGAGATCGGGCCCCTGCTCGCCCGGCTCGGCTACGCCTGACCCCAAGGCCGCCACGTGCTCGGGCCGGCCGGCCCCGCGATCCCCGGTGGCCCGCAGCCCCGCGGCTTCGCCGCGGGGCCCTGGCTCCTGTTGGCGGGGGGAGCGACCCGCGACCCCGCGGTGGATTCACGTGCCGTTCAAGAAAACCAATTATTCCGTTCCAAAACGATCTACCCCGTTTCCCCTCACATGGGCGAGAAGCACAGTAAAGTTCTTCAAGCAGGAAGAACAAGTGCTGAAATAACCGACATGGGGGTGTCCGTGGTGTCCGCGTCGGCCGGGTCGCACGCTGCTGCAACGGGCGCCAGCGCCGCCACGGCCGGGATTACCGGGGAGCCCGGGCAACCGCCAATCGTCGTCTACATCGCCGGCTCCGGCCGCTCCGGAAGCACTTTGCTGGAACGCGCTCTCGGCGAGATTCCCGGTTTCGTCAATGTGGGCGAACTCATCGATCTGTACCGGCGGACCGCCGCGCACGGCGAGCTCTGCGGGTGTGGCCAGGCGTTCGCGCTGTGCCCGTTCTGGTCGCGGGTCGGGGAGCGCGCCTTCGGCGGCTGGCACGAGCGGAAGCTCACCGCGACCCGCCGACTGCAGGGCAAGGTGGCCCGGCAGCGGCACGTGCCGCGGCTGCTCGCGATGCCGCTGGCCGGGCGCCGGTTTCGCGCCGATGTCGCCTGCTACGGCGCGAGCTACGCCAGCCTCTACGCCGGCATCGCCGCGGAGGCCGGGGCCGCCTGCGTCGTGGACGCCAGCAAGTGGCCGGTCCAGGCGCTGGCGCTGGCCAGGGCCGGGCTGGACGTACGAGTGATCCACCTGGTCAGAGACGTGCGGGGGGTGGCCTACTCGCTCGGCAAGCGCGACGTGACCCGGCCGCACGCGGTTGCCGAGGCCGATGTGATGACGCACCTGTCGGCCGCCGAGGCGGCCGCCCGGTGGGTGGCCGTGCAGAGCCAGGCCGGGCTGCTGCGCTGGTGCGGGCTTCCGGTCCACCGGATGCGCTACGAGGAGTTCGTCCGGCGCCCGAGGCAGGCGGTGGCGGCCGCGCTGGCCGGCGTCGGCCTCCCGGCGGCACCGGCACAGCTGGCTCACATCGGCGATGGGCGGGTCGTGCTCCGCACGAGCCACGGCCTTTCCGGGAACCCGTCCCGGTTCACCGGCGGCGAGATCACGCTACGCGCCGACGAGACGTGGCGCGCCCGCATGTCCCGGCGCGACCGCCTGGTCGTCACGGCGATCGGCCTGCCCCTCATGCTGCGCTACGGCCTGTCGGCCGCGGGCAGCCCCGTGGAGAAACCAGGGGCCAATGACTGATGCGCCGGCTCCGGAGCCCGGGGAGTGGCCACTGGTGTCGGTGATCATGCCGACGCGTGGCCGGCCGGAACTCGTCCGCGAGTCCATCGCCGCGGTCGTGGCTCAGACCTATCCCGGGCCGATCGAATGCCTCGTGGTACACGACCAGGAGCCACCGGATGCGGAACTCACCCGGCTGGGCACGCCGCGGTGCGAGGTGAAGGTGGCCGGCAACACCCACTCGCCCGGCCTGGCCGGAGCCCGGAACACCGGCCTGGACGCGGCGCGCGGCACCATCATCGCGACCTGTGACGATGACGACGTCTGGCACCCGGAGAAGCTCGCCAGCCAGGTCGAGCGCCTGCGGCGGGAGCCAGGGCTGCTGGTGGTGGGCTCGGGCATCAGGCTGCGGCTGCCCGGCAAGGTGGTCGAGTGGCCGGGGCGGGCCGAGCACATCAGCTACCCGCTGCTGCTCCGCAACCGCGTCAAGGAACTGCACTCCTCCACCCTGGTGATGCGCCGCGAGGCGTTCGCCAAGGTGGGCCCCTACGACGAGGACCTGCCCCGCGGCTACGCCGAGGACTACGACTGGGTGCTCCGTGCGGCCCGGGCCGGCCAGGTGGGCATCGTCACCCGCCCGCTGGCCGACATCCGCAAGGACGGCAGGTCCTGGTACGCCGGCGGCGCCGAGAACGCGGCCCTGGCGCTGGAGTACATGCTCAGCAAGCACCCGGACATCGCGGCCTCCCCACGCGGGCACGCGCGGATGCTCGGCCAGATCGCGTTCGCGCGGTCCGCGCTCGGCGAGCGCGGGCCAGCGATCCGCTACGCCACCAAGGCGGTCGTGCGGTGGCCGATGTCGCCCTATCCCTACATCGCCCTCCTGCATACCGCCACCCGCATTCATCCCCGCCATCTGCTGCGCGCGGCCCGGCTGTTCCGCCGCGGCATGGCGTGAAAGGGTGTCATGTCCGACCTTCTGCCGAACTTCCTTCACCTTGGACCGAGCAAGTCAGGCTCCACGTGGCTGCACGAGGTCCTCATCGGGCACCCGGAGGTCTACCTCAGCCAGGCGAAGGATCTCTATTTCTTCAACCGCTACTACGACCGCGGGCCCGGGTGGTACCGGGCGCAGTTCCGCGGTGTGCAGCGGGAGCACAAGATCATCGGTGAGATTTGCCCCGACTATCTGGCCTGCGCGCCGGCGCCGGAACGTATCCACGCCTGCCTCGGCCCGGACATCCGGCTGATGGTCACGCTCAGGGAACCGATATCCCGCGCGTTCTCCTCCTACCTGTACCTGCAGAAGCACGGCGAGGCCGCGGCGACCTTCCGGGACACCGCCAAGACCTCCCCTGAGCTGCTCGAGGAAGGGCGCTACGCCACCCACCTGCGCAGTTACCTGCACTATTTCGGCCGAGAGTCGGTGTACATCGGCCTGTTCGACGACCTGGAAACCGGCCCGCAGGCGTTCCTCGACGGCGTCACCGACTGGCTCGGTATCGCCCGGCTGCCGCTGAGCCCGCAGCAACTGGAGGCCCAGCTGCCGGCCAGCAAGGCGCGGTGGCTGCCGCTCGCGATAGCCGCCAAACAGGGTGCCAACTGGGTACGGCGCCACGACGGGGCGTCGCTGGTGGGCAGCCTGAAGCGGTCCGCGCTGGTGCAGCGGATGCTGTACCAGCCGCTGGGCGAGGACCGGCCGCAGATGTCGCCCGAGGACGTCGCGTTCATGCACGAGCACCTCGACGCGGAGATGGCGGCGCTGGACAGCGAGTTCGGGCTTGGCCTGCGACGGCGGTGGGACTGGCATTGAACCAGCGGGCACGTGCGGCGGCCACGCGGGCCCGGGCCAGCGGCCCGGAGCCGCTCACGCAGCTTGGGCGGCGCGCGTACGCGCGGGTGAGCGAGGCGACCGCCGGGCTGCGCATGGAGCCGGGGTTCATCCTGATCGGCGCCCAGCGGTGCGGGACGACCTCCCTGTTCCGCGCGCTGACGGCCCACCCGCAGGTGATGCCGCCCACGTTCCGCAAAGGCGTCAACTACTTCGACCTGAACTACTGCCGGGGAGGCCAGTGGTACCGGGCGCATTTCCCGCTCGCCGAGGTCGCGCGGCGCCGGGCCGGGCACCACGGCCCGCCGGTCGCCTTCGAGGCCAGCGGTTACTACCTGTACCACCCGCAGGCGATGGAACGGCTCGGGCACGACATGCCGGGGGTGAAGCTGGTCGCGATGCTCCGCGATCCGGTCGAGCGGGCCTTCTCCGCCCATAAACACGAGCTCGCCCGCGGGTACGAGCAGGAAGGCTTCGAGCGGGCCCTGGAGCTGGAAGATGGCAGGCTGGCCGGTGAGACCGAGCGGATGCGGGCCGATCCCGGCTACGAGAGCTTCGCACACCGGCACCACTCCTACCGGCACCGGGGGCAGTACGCGGAGCAGCTTGAGCGGGTCTTTGGGTTCTTCCCCCGCGCACAGGTGCACGTGATCGACAGCGCCGCGTACTTCGGCCGGCCGGCCGAGGAGTACCGGCGGCTGCTTGAGTTCCTCGGGCTGCGGCCCTTCGAGCCGGGGTTCGCCGCCGCCAACTCCCGCCCGGGCCCGCCGATGGACGCCGGGTGCCGGCGGATGCTCGAGGAGCATTTCCGGCCCCACGACGAACGGCTGGCGGAACTGCTCGGCCGCCAGCCAGGCTGGGTCCGGTGAGGCCCCGGCCATGCATTACCGATCCCGGGCAACCGACACTTCCTGCAGCGGAGTGCCCGTGTCTGCCATGCTGATTGCCGAACGGCAGGTTCCGGCCCGACAGCACGGCCGCGAAGGGAGATCGCCGATGGAGAGGGTCGGTGCATGCAGCGCACGGGGACCGGTGGCGCCATGAGCGCGGCCGACAAGACCGCGGCCCCCACCAGGACCGACGCGGGCAAGGGCGCGCCGTACCGCCGGCCGGCGCCGCAGGTGCGGCCGGACCGCAGCCTGTCGGGCTATATGCGCGATCCCAAATCGCTCAACCCGGCGCTCAAGCAGGCAGCCCGGCTGACCATGGTCGCGGCCCGGCTGCCCACCAGCCGTGCCCGGATCCTGCCCGGCTTCCTCATCGTCGGGGCCCAGCGGTGCGGGACCACCTCGCTGTCGCGCACGCTCGGCGAGCACCCAGCCGTGTTCGGCGCGGTGCTGCACGAGGAGGTGCACTTCTTCGACGTCTCCTACCGCCGCGGGCTGTCCTGGTACCGAAGTCACTTCCCGCTGCTCGCGACGGCGCGCCGCGCCGCGCGTGCATCCGGCGTCACCCCGATCTCGTTCGAGTCCAGCCCTTACTACATGTTCCATCCGCTGGCCGCGGAGCGGATCGCGCGGGACCTGCCCGCGGTGCGGCTGCTCGTGCTGCTGCGGGACCCGGTGGAACGCGCCTACTCCGGGCATGCCCACGAGAGGGCCCACGGCTTCGAGACCGAGCCGTTCGAGGCGGCCCTGGAGCTGGAGCCGGCCCGGCTGAAGGGCCAGGCCGAGCGCCTCGCCGCGGACCCGGGCTACTTCAGCTACAGCCACCAGCACCACTCCTATGTCGGCCGTGGCCAGTACGTCGATCAGCTCGAACGGCTGGAGAAGCACTTCGGCCGCGACCGGCTGTACGTGGTCGACAGCGGCGACTTCTTCACCGACCCGGCGGCCACCTACGACGCCGTCCTGGCGTTCCTCGGGCTGCCCAACCGGGGCTACCCGGCGTTCCGGCGCCGCAACGCGCGGCCGCGCTCACCCATGCCCGGCTCGGTGCGGAAGGCACTGGAGGAGCACTACCGCCCCTACGACGAGCGGCTGGCCGCCTGGCTTGGCCACGAGCCGAGCTGGCGCCGGCCAAGCTAGCCCGGTGACGGCCCTCGATCCCGAGCGGGTTTGCGCGGAAGCGAAGGCGCCCGGCAGCGAGGCTGCCGGGCGCTTCCCGTGGGGCCCGGGCGGCTACTTCCGCTTGCCGAACCTCGCCCGGGCCACCATGCGGCCGTAGGCCGCCAGGTCGAGCGAGTAACGCTTCCACAGCCGGCCCGGCTCCCTGGTCAGCCGGTAGGCCCAGCCGAGCCGCATCTTGTTCACCCAGCCCGGGTACCAGTACACCCGCTCGGCCAGATGGTCCAGGTAGCTCCCGCCGGTGATGATCACCGGAACGTCGAGCCGGCCGGCCACCCGCCAGACCCAGGTCTGCTGCATGGGTGTCGGGATGGACACGTGCAGGATGTCGGGCTTGGCCTCGTTGATGGTCTTGACCATCATGTCGATGTCGGCCTCGTCGTACCGGCCCGGGTGGCCGCGCACCACGTCCCAGTAGCCGTGCAGGGCGCCGGCGATCGGGATGCCGGGGAAGGTCTGCGACAGGTTGGCGGCGGCCTTCTCGGGCGTGCCCTCGCTGCAGCCGAACAGGAAGTTCGAGAACCCGCGCTCCGCCGACAGCGCGAACATCTTCGGGCAGATGTCGTCGTTGCCCTGCCGGTCGGGCACCGGCAGGCCGAGCAGGCGGCCGCCAAGGACGATGCCCCAGCCGTCCGGGAGGACGATGTCGAACTGGTTCATCTTGTCGACCAGGCCGACGGTCTTGTGGCCGCGCAGCACGTAGTCGGGGTTGATGAAGGAGATGGTGAGCCGCGACCGGGAGCCCACCGCCTGCCGCACGGCGTCGATGACCGCCTCGTCCGGCAGGCAGGACAGGCCGATCCCGAGGAACTCCCGTTTCTGTGCCCGGTACCCGGCGCCAAGCCCGCCGGCGCCGCCGGTCACCTCCCCGGCCGGCCTCACAGCAGCCCTTCCGAGGCCAGCAACTGGCGGAGCCCGGTTTCCAGGTCGTACTGCGGCTTCCAGCCGGTGGCCTGCATCAGCTTCTGCGGGTCGGAGACGAGGTGACCGTCACCGTCGCGCATCCGCTCGGGCACCTGGCGCACGTCGACCGCGTGACCGGTGATCTCCCCGATGGTCGCCATCACGTCCGCGATCGTGGTCCCGGTCCCGGTGCCGACGTTGAAGACCTCCAGGCCCGGGTCCCCCTGCGCCGCGGCCACGAGGGCGCCCGCGGTGTCGGTGACGTAGATCAGGTCGCGCTGCGGCCACAGGTTCCCGAGTTCGATGGGCGTTCCGGCACCGAGCGCCTTCATCACCTCGGGCAGCACGTGCGGGTTGGTCTCCCGTGGCCCGTAGGTGTTGAACAGGCGGGCCACCACGGTGCGCAGCCCGGGCCGGTCGGCGTGGAACCGGGCCATGACCTGCTCGCCCATCCACTTCGAGATGCCGTAGATCTCGTCCGGCCTGGCCGGGGCGGTCTCGGGCCAGGGTTCGTTCCCGAAACCGTAGATCGCGCCGCTGGAAGGGAACACGAACGCGCGGAGCGGCGCGGAGCGCACCGCCCGGATCACCGCGTCCAACCCGAGGACGTTGACGTCCAGGGCCTCCTGCGGGTGCGCGTTGCAGTACGGGATGAAGTGCAGCGCCGCCAGGTGGAACACGGTGTCCGGGGCGAAGTCGGCGACCGGGCGCAGGTCCCCAGCGCTCCTGACGTCACCGTCGATCGCGGTCAGGCGGCCACCCGCGCCGCCGTCGCCCAGGTGTTCGCGCTTGCCGAGCCTGAAGTCGTCTACCACGAGCACGTCGGCGCCGGACTCCAGCAACGACTCCACGAGGTGGGAGCCGATGAAGCCGGCCCCACCTGTGACAAGAACACGATCCATTTATCGTGGCCTTCCGTTTGTGTGGCATGTCGCCTCGGGGCGGGTCACCCGCCGCGGCAAGCCGCTCCGGCCGCGAGGCTTTCGTGCCTGCCCGGTGATCATATCGGCTGGTCAGGGCGTTATGGGCGGACTTGGGACACTATGGGACGCCAGTTCACCGCACCCCGGCTCAGGACGTGTACGGCAGGAAGCACAGGCCGGCGAAGCCGGACTGCCCGCCGCAGGAGGTGCCGCCGCCGAAGTTGTCACTGGCGATCCACAGCCCGGCGGTGGTGAGCAGCATGTCGTCCGCGCCGTGCCCGCGTGACCTCGAGTACAGGCCGGCGGTGCCGGCAGAGTTGAGGATCAGCGACCCGCCGCTCGGCCCGGGGGTCAGCCCGGCCAGGCCCGGGGCCGGTATCGCGCCGGGGCCTTCCTTGTTGCACGCGTTCTGGTTGTTGAACCACCGGTTGTGCCCGGCGACGTAGACGGCGCTGCTGTCGGCGGCCGCGGAATACAGCGAGTCGCAGCCGTCGTAGGCGATCCAGTCGGAGAAGACCTGGGTCTGCGTGGCCGGGAACGCCGCCGCCGCGTCACAGAGGCCGACCAGCGGGAACGTGCCGTTCCACAGGATCGGCTTGACCCCGGTGTCCGCCAGGTAGACCTCCGAGTCGTCCGCTGACCAGGCCGCCGCGTGGACGTAGAACGGGTGCGAGGCCCCGCAGTTGAAGTACTTGTCGTTGGGGTTGAGGGTGGCGTTGGGGTCGCTGCCGTCGAACTCGGGTGAGGTCCATCCGGTGAGCGCGGCGGCCGAACCGCTCACGTCGATCATGAAGATCTGCCGCCGGTTCAGCCCGCCCACGCTGGTGTAGTCGCCCTCCACCAGCACCAGCGTGCCGCCGTGCGACAACTGCTGGTTGTACACCTCGGTCGAGTTGTTCTTCACGTTCGGGAAGGTGATGTGCCCGGAGATGTTCAGGTGCAGGAACCCGTCGTCCTTGCCCGTACCGGGGTCCAGGCTGGCGTAGTACGGGTTGGTGCCCTTGTCGCCGTTGATCGACGTGAAGGTCCCGCCGACCAGCAGGTGCTGCCCGTTGTCCACCGGCAGGATCGTGTCCACGTGGCCGCCGCCGGTATGGCTGCCGAACCCGGTCACGACGTTCCCGGCAGTGGTGTCGATCTCGGCGATGTTGGCCGCGGCAGTGCCGTTCACCGAGGTGAACTGGCCGCCAATATAAGCATCCGCGCAGTTGCCGCCCGCAAAGGCGATCGAGTTGACCTCGCCGTTCACAACCGGCGCCCAGGAGGTCAGCGTGAACGGCGCCAACTCGCTGAAGCTGAATATGTTGTCCCTGGTGACCGTCGTCCTCGCGGAGCCGTTCCAGCCGGTGATCGAGGTGAAGCTGCCCACCGCGTACATCGTCCCGTTGCAGTCCGCGACCTGGCGGATCGTCTCGGTGGTCCCGTTCGGGGCCAGGACGGGTGTGCCGCCGACCGGCGTGGGTGACACCGGGCCGGTCGCCGCCAGCGCTGGCGGCGCGGGCAGGCATAGCGCGCCCGCGGCGATGCCCGCGGTCAGCGCGCCGCCCAGGCTGAGCCCGAGTCGGCGCCGGCGGTGGGCATGTCGTCCTTGCCGCATGCTTATTCCTCCTGTGCGGGGACTGGGTGGTTCCACGGGGGTTTATGAGTAAGGCAGGAAGCAGATCCCGGCGAAGCCCGAGATGCCGCCACACTGTTCGCCGCCGCCGAAGGTGTCGCTGGCGATCCACAAGCCGGCGCCGGTGAGCAGCATGTCATCCGCGCCCAGCCCGCGGGACCTGGAATACAGGCCCGCGGTGTGGGAGGAGTTCTCCAGCAGCGCGCCGCCCGACGGGCCCGGCGTCAGGCCGGCCAGGCCTGGGGCCGGTATCGCGCCCGGGCCGGCCTTGTTGCAGGCGTCGGGGTTGTCGAACCAGCGGTTGTGGCCGGCCACGTAGACGGCGCTGCTGTCGGCCGCCGCCGAGTACAGCGAGTCGCAGCCGGTGTAGTTGACCCAGTCGTGGGTCACCTCCTGTTGCGAGGCCGGGAAGGCCGCCGCCGCGTCGCACAGGCCGACCAGGGGGAACTTGCCGTTCCAATTCCAGGGGCGGAAGCCGGTGTCGGCGATGTAGACCGTTGAGTCATCCGGCGACCAGGCCGCGGCGCGGATGTAGAGCGGGTGGTGGACGCTGCAGAAGTAGTAGGGGTACTTGGTGGGGTTGCTGCCGTCGAACTCAGGGGAACTCCAGCCGGTCACCTTGGCGGTGGTCCCGCCCACGCCGAGCATGAAGATCTGCTGCCGGTGCAGGCCGCCGGCCGAGGTGAAAATACCCTCGACCAGATCCAGCGTGCCGCCATGGCTGAGCTGCTGGTTGTAGACGTCGGTCGAATTGGTGTCCACGCCGGGGTAGGTGTAATGCCCGGAGATGTTCAGGTGCAGGAACCCGTCGTCCTTGCCGGTGACCGGGTTCAGGCTCGCGAAGTAGGCGTCCGTGCCCTTGTTGCCGTTGACCGAAGTGAAGGTCCCGCCGACCAGCACATGCCCCTTCACCGCCAGGATCGTGTCGACGTGGCCGCCGCCGGTGTGGTCGCCAAACCCGGAGACCACGTTGCCGGTGGCAGTGCTGATCTCGGCGAGGTTGGCGACCGTGGTGCCGTTCACCGAAGTGAACTGACCGCCGATGTAGGCGTCGGCGCAGTTGCCGCCGCTGAACGCGATCGAGTTGACCTCGCCGTTGACGTTCGGGGCCCACGAGTTGACCTTGAACGGCGTGCTGGCGCTGAAGCTGAAGACGTTGTGCCGCGGGAACGTGGTGCCACCCTGGGCGATCTGGGTAAAGGTGCCCACCGCGTACATCGTCCCGCCACACTGCACGAGCTGGCGGATCTGCTCGGTGGCCGCAGTGTTCACCAGAGTCGGCGTGCCGGTGGCTGGCGTGGGCGATACCGCCCCCGCCAGCGCCGGGCTGGCGGGGGCGGCCGATGCCGGTGCGGGGAGACAGCACGCGGCCGCGGTGATGCCCGCGATCAGCGCGCCCTGCGCGCCCCGCTTCCCCCATGGCCGAGCGCCGTTGCGCTGCTGCATACTTCCCTCCTGGTTGTGCCTGCGTGCGACGGTGCGCCCGCGTTACGAGTACGGCAGGAAGCAGATACCGGCGAGGCCGCTGACGCCGCCGCGGGTATCCGTGCCGCCCTGGTTGTCGCTGGCGATCCAGATCCCGGCGCTGGTCCGGTAGATCTGGTCCGCGCCGAGGCCGCGGCCCCTGGAGTAAAGGCCCGCGGTGTGAGAGGAGTTCTCCAGCAGCGACTACAGCTAAATTCTCTCAGATTGCTCCAGTTCAGGCCGCAAAGGACACGGCCGGCGCGATCCACGGGGTCCGGCAGGGGGAACTCTCCTCAGTACGCACCGTGCCCGCGGGCCACGGCCGGCCAGGTCTTCCAGAGGATGAGCAGGTCGAACGCGAGAGACCAGTTCTCCACGTAGCGCAGGTCGAGCCGCACCGCCTCGTCCCAGGACAGGTCGGAGCGGCCGTGGATCTGCCACAGGCCGGTCAGGCCGGGCCGCACGGCCAGCCTGCGCCGCACGTAGTCCCCGTACTTGGCCGCCTCCTCCGGCAGCGCCGGCCGCGGCCCCACCAGGGACATCTGCCCGAGCAGGACGTTGATCAGCTGGGGCAGCTCATCGAGGGACCAGCGGCGCAGCCTGCTCCCGATCTTGGTGATCCGCGGGTCGTCGCGGATCTTGAACAGCACGCCCGCCCCCTCGTTGTGCAGTTGCAGCGCCGCCTTCTGCTGCTCGGCGCCCGGGACCATGGTGCGGAACTTGTACAGCCGGAAGGGCCGGCCGTCCTTGCCGACCCGCACCTGCTTGAACAGGGCCGGGCCGCCATCCTCCAGCCGGATCATCAGCGCGATCGTCAGCATCACCGGGGCGAGCAGGAGCAGCGCGGAGGCGGCGGCCACCTTGTCGAACAGGCCCTTGATCACCTGGCGCAGGCCGGACAGGTCGGGGTGGTCCACGTACAGCAGCGGGAGCCCGGCGGCCGCGCGAACGCTGGTGCGCGGTCCCGCGACGTCGAGCAGCGCGGGCGCCAGGCACAGGTCGGTGTCGGTCTTTTCCAGTTCCCAGGCGAGCTGCCGCAACTGGACGGGCTTGAGCTCGGGGCAGGCGAGCACCGCCACCGTGTCCGCGTCTGACCCGCGGACCGCGCTGATCACGTCGTTGAGGCCGCCGAGCACCGGGACGCCGGCGATCTCCTCGGGAAGGAAGGCGGCACCGGCGAGGCAGGCGGCGATCACGGTGAGCCCGTGGTAGGGCTCCCTGCGCAGCTCGTTGACCAGGTCGGCCACGGCTTGTGGGTGCCCCACCGCCACCGCGCGGCGCATGCAGGCACCCGAGTCACGCAGCCGGTGCAGGCGCTTGCGCAGCGCGTACCTGGCGACGAGGTCGATGGCCACCGCACACGGCATCGCGATCAGCACGTAGCTGCGCGACACCTCGGCCTTGGTGGCGTAGGAGAGGATCGCGATCGCGGAGGTGAGCCCCAGGCCGGCGTTGATGACCCGCCGGAACTCGTCGGCGCCCGCGCCGATGAACCGCGGCTCGTAGCCGCCTGCCAGCGCCAGCGTGCCCAGCCAGATCACCGGCAGGCTGACGGTGAGCACGATGTAGGCCGCTGGCACGTGGCCGTGAGCGTCGTACCGGCCCCGCAGCGCGATGAGCCCCGCCGCGAGCGCAACGGCGGCGTCGACCGCCATCGCGTTACGCAGGTACCGCCTGACCCAGCCGCCTGCATCGGCTGTGCCGCTCACAGCGGTAGGCACCGGCACATGGGCGCGCGGGCCTACCGCCAATCGCTCTCGCACTTACGTGCCCTCCCATTCCGACCCTGGGCCGCCGGAGATCCCCTCGCGGACACGCGACCGGGGCGGAGTGACTTCGCTGCAGGGCCCCGCACCCCGGTCATGTCTGTCGATCTGCTACGCAACCTTAGCGGGAAGGCCGTTCAAGTATACGAAAATCGGTAAACTCTGGAACAACATAGGCGGAACTAAGAAGCTTTGGACACGAGCGATACTGGGAATCGCCTGCAACCTAGTTTCTTGGTAGGAATACTCAGCCTGGGCGTGCCGCCCCTCACCCGCGCGAGCCTCCGCCATCGTTACGCAGGGTAATGTGACGCCGGTCATGCCGCCGGGCATGAGGCTGCCTGCGTCGTTGCCGGACGGTATCCTGCGAGGGTCGGGCATGTGAACTCCGCTCGGCGCGCCTGGTGACCGGCCGTGACCGAGATCAGGGCGGGCGGGGCGGTCGATCGAGGAGCAGCGCCACGTGACTGTGAGCCGTCCGGCCGCTGTCGTCATCCTTGCCGCGGGTGCAGGGATCCGGATGAAATCCCAGCTCCCGAAGGTGCTCCACCCGATCTGTGGCGTGAGCATGCTCGATCACGTGCTGGCCGCCGCCAGGCAGATCAGCCCCGCCGAGCTGATCGTCGTGGTGGGCCACGGCCGCCGTCAGGTCGCCGCCCACCTCGCGAAGGCCGCGCCGGACGCGCGCGTGGTCGTCCAGGACCGGCAGGGCGGCACCGGGCACGCGGTACGGACGGTGACCGAGACGGTGGGCCTGGGGCATGGCACGGCGGTGGTGATGTACGGCGACACTCCGCTGCTGCGCGGCGGCACGCTTGCCAGCCTGGCCGGTGCGCACGCCGCCGAGTCGGCCGCCGTCACGGCGCTGACAACGGTGCTGGCCGATCCCACGGGATATGGCCGGATTTTGCGGGATGATAGCGGCGTTTTTGCCGAGATCGTCGAAGAAACCGACGCAACACCCGCGCAGCGGGCAGTCACGGAAATCAACTCGGGTGTTTACGCATTCGACTCGGAGCTGCTGGCCGATGCGGTGAAGCGGCTGCCGACCGGCAACGCCAAGGGCGAGGAATACCTGACGGACGTGGTGGCCATCCTCCGTGCGGAAGGTCACCACGTGGCCACCGTGACCATCCCCGACAGCGATGAGGTCTGCGGGGTGAACGACCGCGTCCAGCTCGCGTACGCCCGCCGGGCCCTCAATGCGCGAATCCTGGACGGGTGGATGCGCGCGGGCGCGACGATCGTTGACCCGCTGACGACGCTCATCGATACCGGCGTGATCCTCGAGCCCGATGTCGAGATAGGCCCGGGCACGCAGCTCACCGGCTCGACCGTGATCGAGGCGGGTGCCCGTGTGGGCCCGGGGTGCGCGCTGCGGGACACCGCCGTCGGCAGGGGTGCCGCGCTCACGCACGTGGTGGGCGTGTCCGCGAGGGTTGGCCCCGGCGTCACGGTGGACCCCTTCACCTATCTGGCGCCGGGCACCGAGCTGCAGGCCGGCGAGCCGGGACGGCCGCGGAGCGGTGCGGGCATGCCCGCGAGAAGGGAAGCACAGGCGTGACGGGCATTACGGTCAAGGCCAGGAAGAAGCTCATGCTGTTCTCCGGCCGCGCGCATCCCGAGCTTGGCCAGGAGATCGGCGCTTGCCTCGGCATAGAGCCGACCCCGACCAGGCTGTCGGACTTCGCCAACGGCGAGATCTTTGTCCGTTTCCTGGAGTCGGTGCGCGGCTGCGACGCCTTCGTGCTGCAGAGCCACACCGCGCCGATCAACCGCTGGATCATGGAGCAGCTCATCATGGTCGATGCGCTCAAGCGCGCGTCGGCCAAGCGCATCACCGTGGTAACCCCGTTCTTCGGCTACGCCAGGCAGGACAAGAAGAGCCACGGGCGCGAGCCGATCTCGGCCCGGCTGATGGCCGACCTGTTCGCCACCGCCGGCGCGGACCGGCTGATGGCGGTGGACCTGCACACCGCGCAGATCCAGGGCTTCTTCGACGGGCCGGTGGACCACCTGTTCGCGCTGCCGATCCTCGCCTCCTACATCGAGGGCAGGCTCGACGTTTCGCAGGTGACCGTGGTCGCCCCGGACGCAGGGCGGGTCAGGGTCTGCGAGCGATGGACCGACCGGCTCGGCAGCCCGCTCGCGATCATTCACAAGCGCCGGGATCCCGACGTCGCCCACCAGGTCGCGGTCCTCGAGGTCGTCGGTGACGTGGCCGGGCGGACCTGCGTCGTCGTGGACGATATGATCGACACCGGCGCGACGATCACCAAGTCCGCCGAGGCCCTGTTCGAGCAGGGAGCGGCCCAGGTGATCGTCACGGCCACGCACGGGGTGCTGTCCGGTGCCGCGGTCGACGAGCTGAAGAACTCCCGGATCAGCCAGGTCATCGTCACCAGCACCCTGCCGATCCCGCCGGAGAAGCGCTTCGACAAGCTCACGGTGCTGTCGATCGCGCCCCTCATCGCGCGGGCCATCCAGGAGGTCTTCAGCGAGGGATCGGTGACCAGCCTGTTCGAGGGGCGGACCTGACCGGCCGGCCGCCCGGCGCAGCCGGCCAGCATCCGCCCGCGCACGCCTTCGCTGCGCGGCGAAGCCGTGCATAAGTTTCCCGATAACGTGCACTTTGACGTGGTACGCGGCTAATGCTCCTATTGTTGCGGCGGCGGGCCGATCACCATGCGATCCCGGATCCTGCGCCGCACGGCCCCGCCTGCCGGGCGGGGTCAGGCGTCTTAGGGGCTGGGGTCGTCCCCCTGGCTGGCGGGCAAGGCCCCGTGACGAAGGAACGGGCCCGCAGGCCAGCGGGGCTGGGGTCGTCCCCCTGGCTGGCGGGGCAAGGCCCCGTGACGAAGGAACGGGCCCGCAGGCCAGCGGGGCTGGGGTCGTCCCCCTGGCTGGCGGGGCAAGGCCCCGTGACGAAGAAACGGGCCCGCAGGCCAGCGGGGGTTCCAGGGGGTCGTCCCCCTGGGCTAGCAGGGCCGCCGGCGGAGGGCTGGCTTTCCGCCGGCGGCCGGCCCGCGGGACCGCTGGCCTGACGGCGCTGCGAACGGGCCTGGGCGGTGGCCGCTGCCCCGCCCCGGCAAGCGCGGGGGCAGCGGCCACCGGCTCCATGGAGCCGCGTGCCGCGGCTCGGTCCATTCGCCGGGCCGGATGAGCCGTCCCGTCACCTTGCGGCCGCCCGGCCGCCGGGTTATGGTTCGCTCCGGATCGCCCCCGCGGGACCCGCAGCTATTCCGGTCTCATCCGGCTCATTGCTCACACCGTGGATGAAATCGAGCATTGCAGCACACGATTGCGCGACGATTGACCCGTGATTGAGCCATCCGGGGCGGCTCTGTTCCGCATACTCGGCCCGGTCGAGGTGTGGACCGGCGAGGGCTGGGCCACGATCGGGGCGGCCAAGCGGCGGTCGGTGCTGGCGGCGCTGCTGGCGTACCGGGGCCAGCCGGTGTCCGTAGATACGCTGACCGAGGAACTGTGGCCGGACGGCCCGCCGGCGAATCCAGCGAACCTGGTCAGCATCCACATCTATCATCTGCGCAGGCTGATCGGGGATGCCGAGGGCCGCGTGCTGGTCACGCGTGCGCCGCGCTATCAGCTCGTGCTCGCCCCCGGGGACCTGGACGCAGACCGGTTCGCCGCACTGGTCGCCGCGGGCCGCCGGGCGCTCGATGATGGTGCGCCGGGGCGGGCCGCCGAGGTGCTCGGCGAGGCGCTGGGGCTGTGGCGCGGGCGTGCGCTGGCCGATGTGCCGGCCTCGCCGCTGGTGGCCGCGGAGGCGGACCGGCTGGAGGAGTCGCGTGCGGGGGCGGAGGAAATGTACGCCGAGGCCCGCCTGGCGTCCGGGCGGTACGACGATGTGGTGCCGCGGCTACGTCGGCTGCTGCCGGACCACCCACTGCGGGAGAAGTCGTGGTCGCTGCTGATGCGCGCCCTGTGCGGCGCCGGACGGCAGGCCGAGGCGCTGGACACCTACGAACAGGCCAGGAAGACGATCTCCGTGGAGCTCGGCGTCGACCCGGGCGCCGAGCTGCGCCAGCTTTACCGGCAGATCCTGGATGCCGACAGCGAGCAGGCCGTGGCCGGGCTGGCCATGCCCGGCCCGGTGGAGGTGCCGCCGCCGGTGCCCGCGCAGTTGCCGGCCGACATCTCCGATTTCACCGGCAGGTCCGGGCAGGTGGAGCAGCTGCAAGGGCTGCTCGCGGGTGCGGCGGAGGCCGACGGCAGCCCAGGCGTGGTGCGGGTGGTGCTGGTGGTGGGCCCGGGCGGGCAGGGCAAGACCGCGCTGGCGGTGCACGCGGCGCACCTGGTGCGCGGCGAGTTCCCCGACGGGCAGCTGTACGCCAGCCTGCTGGGCGCCACCCAGCCGGCCGACCCGGCCGAGGTGCTGGCCAGGTTCCTGCGCGACCTGGGCGCCGACCCGGCACGGATCCCGCTGGACGGCGAGGAACGCGCGGCGCTGTACCGGACCAGGCTGGACCGGCGGCGGGTGCTGATCGTGCTCGACGACGCGCGCGGCATCGAGCAGGTCCGGCCGTTGCTGCCCGGCAGCGCCTCCTGCGCCGTGCTGATCACCGCGCGTAACTGGCTGCCCGAACTGGCCGGTGGGGCGGTCCTCGACCTGGACGTGCTCTCCGGCGACGAGGCCCGCGCCCTGTTCACCAAGATCGTCGGCGCCAAGCGCGTGACCGCCGAACCCGCCGCGACCGACGATGTGCTCACGGCCTGCGCCGGCCTGCCGCTGGCGATCAGGATCGCCGGCGCCCGGCTGGCCACCCGCGGCAACTGGAGCATCCGCACGCTCGCCGGCCGGCTGTCCGACGAGCGCCGGCGCCTTGACGAACTGCGCGTCGGCAACCTGGCGGTGCGGGCGTCGTTCGAGGTCAGCTTCGCCACCCTGCCCGGCCCCGCGCCGGCCCGGGCGTTCGGCCTGCTGGGGCTGTGGACCGGGCCGACGGTCAGCCTGCCGGCCGCGGGCGCCCTGCTCGGTGAGCCGGAAGAGGCGGCCGCCGAGGCGCTGGACGTGCTGTTCGACGCCCACCTGGTGGAATCGCCCGAGCCGGACCGGTACCGGTTCCACGACCTGCTCCGGGTCTACGCCGCCGACCGGGCCCGCATCCAGGAGACCGAAGCGGACCGGACGGCCGCGGTGACCAGGCTGCTCACCTGGTACCTGCACACCGCCGAGGCCGCCGCCCGGATCATCTCGCCGCAGCACACCCGCGTGCCGCTGGCGTCGCCGCCAGATCCCGTCCGGCCGGTAGCCGTCGCAACTTTGGAACAGGCACTCACGTGGTGTGAGTCCGAGCGCCCTGGCCTGATGGCCGCCACGCAACTGGCCGCGTCATTGGGCCTGCACGAGATCGCGTGGAAGCTGGCCGCGGCCGCGATGAGCTTCTATTACCGCCGCAGCCACTGGGGTGACTGGGTGACGACGCACCTGACGGGCCTGGACGCCTCCCGCGCCCTCGGCGACCGGAATGCGGAGGCGTGGATGCTCAGCAACCTAGGCATGGCCTACGGCGTTCAGCGCCGGGAGGAGGCGGTCGAATATTCCGGGCAGGCAATGGCGATCTACCGCGAGCTCGGGGACCTGCGCGGGGAGTCGCGCGCTGCGACGAACGTCGCCAACGGTTACTTCGAACTGCGCAGGTTCGGCGAAGCCCTGGAGGCCGCGCAACGGTCGCTGGCCATTCAGCGGCAGGCCGGGAAACGGTACGGCGAGGGCATCGCTCTGGAACTGATCGGCTGCGCGAGCCGGGAACTGGGCAGGTATGCCGAAGCGATCGAGCACATGTACTCGGCCCTGGCCATCTTCCGTGAACTCGGCGACAGAAGGACCGAAGCGGACGTGCTGAGCGACCTGGGCGAGGCGTACCTCGGCTCCGGCCGGGTGCGGGAGGCGGTGGCGGCGCTCAACGACTCGCTGGCCATCTGGGTAGACATCGATGACCGCTACGGCAGGGCGACCGCGCTGGAGCGCCTTGCCCTGGCGCAGCGGCGGATCGGCGACGACGACCAGGCGCGGCTCTCGCTCTCTGAGGCTGTCCGGCTATTTCGGGAACTTGGGGACGACGACCGTGCCGCCGATGCCCGGCGGCGCTTCTTCGCGGGCTTATACATGATCGCCTGATTAGTGATCATCGTGCGCGCCTGGCACTTTTTGTGTCGTGACGGTATAGATGTCCCACGGCCGTTAGGCTCTGAGCGGCAGTTGCCGTTCTCAATTGCTGCTCCCGGGGATTCGGGGGAGAAAGGATGATCATGGGGGATCCAGAGGGCCAGGCCCAGCAGCCTGCGCCAGATCCAGAGCAGCCGGACCCGAGCGCGGAGGCGCAGCAGTCCGCGCCCCAGCCCGAGCCGGAGCAACCAGAGCAACCGGCGCCGCCGGATGACGGCGAGATCAAGCCGGAGAACACCTGGGAGGGCTAAGCCCGCAACCTTGCTGGGGCCGTGGCATGGCAACCGTCATGCCACGGCGCCGCGCATTCACCTGCCGGCGGCGTGACGCCGCGACTGGCCGCGAGCCAGCGAACGGTGCAGGCGGGCGCGGCGGTCGGTAATCGCCTTCCGGAGCCGGACCCGCAACAGGATCCTGGTGGCAACCACGCCGTCGCCCCAGGTGAGCTTCTTGCCCTCCTCGCGGCTACGCGCCTTGTAGGTGATCGGCACCTCATAGGGGCGTACGCCCCTGGCCAGCAGCATGGCGGTCAGTTCCGTATCCAGGCCGAACCTGTTCTCGGTGAGCGGGAGAGCGCGGAACAGCGCGGTCGGGAGCAGCTTGAGACAGCTATGCAGGTCGCTGATCCAGGTGTTGAACAAGGCGTTGGCGGTGAAGGTGTTCACCCGGTTGCCGATGACGAACCAGAAGGAGTGCGCGGTGGACGCGCCGAACTTGCGGACCCCGTAGACCACCTCCGCGTCGCCGCGGGACACCGGGGCGAGCATGCCGAGGATGTCTTCGGGGGAGTACTCCAGGTCCGCGTCGAACACGAGCAGGTAGTCGCCGCTGGCGAAGGATGCCGCGGTACGCACCGCCGCGCCCTTGCCGCGGTTGGCCCGGTGCCCGGTGACTACCACGCGCGGGTCGTCGATCGTGCCCAGCACCTCCGCGGTGTTGTCCACGCTGCCGTCGTCCACGACGACAAGCTCGACCTCGCACGGATAGTGAATGTCAAGCACCCGCTTGACCGCCGTGCCAACGGTCGCGGCCTCGTTGTAGGCGGGCATCAAGATCGACAGCTTCAACCCATTGTCCCCAATTTGCAGGTCTGGCCAGCTTGGGTAACCGGCAGTGTAATCTGCGCTCCGGGCACAAACCGAAGAACCGCCTATGTTACCCAGGGCTGGGTGGGTTGCTGGCGGGTGGATTACCTGAGGCCCTGCCTGGGCCGGCGACGGCGCCGGCGGCCAGGACGGCCACCCCGGCGAGCACCGCACGTCCGGCCGGGCCCGCCCGGCGGTGCCGGGCGCGGTGCCGCGCCGGCGTGGCCCGTCGGGTAGACTCGTGCCGCTTTCACCTGCGCCCGCGGCCTTTTGCCCGCGCGGGTGAGCCGGTCACCCGGCATCGCGGCCGGGTGCTGCGCCGGTGAGCCGAGGTTTCCCGTGAAACCCGGGTTCTGATGAAGGAGTACTGCCGTGCCCGAGGTCCGCATCGTCGCCGAGCCGCGCACCGAGTTCGGCAAGGGGGCCGCCCGCCGCGTCCGGCGCGCGGGCCGCGTGCCCGCCATCCTGTACGGGCACGGCACGGACACCCGGCACGTCACCCTGCCCGGCCACCAACTGCTCATGGCGCTGAAGACGCCGAACGTGCTCATCCAGGTGGAGGGGCTGTCCGCGCGGTCCCAGCTCACCCTGCCCAAGGCCGTGCAGCGCGACCCGCTCAAGGGGCTCATCCAGCATGTGGACCTGATCCTGGTCCGCCGCGGCGAGAAGGTCACGGTGGAAGTCCCGGTGCAGGTCAACGGCGAGGTGGAGCCAGGCGGCCTGCTCGACCAGCAGATGGTGCGGCTGGCCGTCGAGGCGGAGGCCACGCAGATCCCGCAGGCGATCGAGGTCGACGTGGCAGGGATGCAGATCGGCGGCGCCGTGCACGCCAGGGACCTGACCCTGCCGCAGGGCGTGACGCTGGCGGCCGAGCCGGACGCCCTCGTGCTGCACGTGCTGGCGGCGCCGACCGCCGAGCAGATCGAGGCCGAGCTGGGCGAGGCCCCGGCTGCCGAGGAGGTGCCCGCCGCGCCCGAGGCCGTGCCGGACGCCGAGGCGGCATCGCGAGAGCCGTCTGGCTGAGCGTTCCGGCCTGCCGCGTGACCGGTGAGCCGCATGACCGGTGACAGATGGCTGATCGCCGGGCTCGGCAACCCCGGCCCGGGCTATGCGGGCAACCGGCATAATGCGGGCTTCCTGACCGCCGACGTGCTGGCCCGGCGGGCCGGGGCGCGCTTCAAGGCCGGCCGGTCCCGGGCGCTGGCCGCGGAGGGGCGGCTCGCGGGGCAGGCCGTGACCATCATCAAGCCGCTCACATTCATGAACGAATCCGGCGGCCCGGTCGCCGCGGTCAGCGGGTTCTACAAGATCCCGCCGGACCGGCTCGTAGTGGTCCACGATGAGCTTGACCTGCCGTTCGGCTCGATCAGGCTCAAGCTCGGCGGCGGCGACAACGGGCACAACGGCCTGCGGTCGGTGACCGCCCGCCTGGGTACCCGCGAGTACCACCGGGCCAGGGTGGGCATCGGCAGGCCCCCCGGCCGGATGGACCCCGCCGTGTACGTGCTGCGAGACTTCTCCACCGCAGAGCGCAAGGATCTGCCGCTGGTGCTCGAGCGGGCCGCCGACGCGGTGGAAATGCTGCTCGCCGACGGCCTCGCCGCCGCGCAGAACGCATTTCACGCCGGCGTCACACCCGGCGATCCCGGTCCCTGACCGGCCAGCGCGTCAGGTCCGCCCCGGAAATGCCCTACCCTGGTGTGGCCCTGCCAGGCCTGCCGATGGAGCCGCTTTCCATGACATCCGACGACGACCGCCTCGCCGCCGACCTCGCGGAGCAAGCCGGGACGCTGCTGCTTCGGCTGCGCGCGGAGGGGGGCGAACCGTCCGGTCTGCGCAAGGCGGGAGACCGGCTCTCGCATGAGTTCCTCACCGCCGAACTGGCGGCGCGCCGGCCCGCTGACGCGGTGCTGTCCGAAGAGGGCCGCGACGACCGGGCCCGGCTGTCGGCCGACCGGGTCTGGATCGTGGACCCGCTGGACGGCACCAGGGAGTTCGGCGAGGCCGGGCGCACCGACTGGGCGGTCCACGTCGCGCTCTGGGAGCGCGGTGAGCTGACCGCCGGCGCGGTGGCACTACCGGCCCAGGGCCAGGTGCTGTCCACATCCGCGCCGCCAGCGCCGCCCGGCGGCAACGGTGCCTCCGGGGCGCCCGGGAAGCTGCGGATCGTGGTGAGCCGCACCCGGCCCCCGGCGTTCCTGGAGCGGCTGGGCGAGGAGGCGGACGTCACGCTGGTGCCGATGGGCTCGGCGGGGGCGAAGGCCGCGGCGGTCATGCTCGGGGAGGTCGATGCCTACGTCCACGCGGGCGGGCAGTACGAGTGGGACTCCGCGGCCCCCGCGGCGGTCGCGCTGGCCGCGGGGCTGCACGCGTCCCGGCTGGACGGCTCGCCTTTGACGTACAACCAGCCCGATCCGGTGCTGCCGGATATCCTGATCTGCCCGGTAGTGATCGCGGAGTCACTGCTGGAAGCGATCGGCGCCGCCGGGGCGCACGGCCCCCAGTGAGGTTCTGGCGCGCCGTGCACAGTGTCGCCCTGACCCCGCCACCCCACCCCTCTGCTGGCCCTGACCCCGCCACCCCACCCCTCTGCT
>Ga0207646_10000844_pt1 | contig 39685 bp, 40 predicted proteins | sample KBSK5502metaG_FD_184343 | JGI IMG/M metagenome (GOLD analysis project Ga0207646, IMG submission 184343) | Corn, switchgrass and miscanthus rhizosphere microbial communities from Kellogg Biological Station, Michigan, USA - KBS K5-50-2 metaG... | ecosystem: Host-associated > Plants > Roots >... | reverse complement strand
GCATAAGCTCTTCCTTTGGAAGAGCTTGTCCCTAATTTCAAAACCCACTAAGGAGGGAACTCTGCCTGTCTCCAAGAAAAAGCGTACCACATCGCAACCTGCCCGGCTCATCGAGAGGACAAAGCCTTTTTGCAAGAGCAGTTAGCGCGTCTCGCCAGCCCCATATTGCTTGCCTTGATCGCGATGTCAGATGCTGCCAGGCGCCTCAAACGTCATCGTCTCGATCGCATCGGTGACCAGATCGGCCCGCATATGATAGTCGAACGCGATCAAGAGCACCTGGCGCGTGCGATGCGAGAGCCGCAAAACAACCACGAACCCGCGTGCCATCAGCTAACTTGACCTCCAGGATATCCGAGAAGACTACTTCCTGCTGCACCCACTCAAAGGCGTCCTCTCGCAGCTTGTTAGGAGCAAACTCGGCCGCTTTGCCTGAGTAGACATGCTTCTTGCGTTTGCGCCGGGTTGGGGCTCATCCAGGTTTTTGGGGAACCGGTCACTGAAGTAGGGGAAATCCATTGCTGATTTTCCTTGCTACGCTCACGCGCCAAAAGCGAGGAGTCATTTTTCCAGTTCCTTCACCACAAATCAGGATGAGCCTATTATATGTTGGCGGTAACACGACGGCGGAAGCGAGAAGTTGACCCTAGCAGGAACGAACAAAACAATGGAACACCAGCACGAATCTGACCTGATCAAGCGCCTGGAGCAACTGGGAATCGAAGTAGGCGAAACGCCTACTGTAATCACCATCACATACAAACAGATCTACACCAACGGTTCCACCCTCGAAGAGGCTGTAGTCACGTTTCTGGGCGAGGCGTTGAGCAGGTACGAGGCCTTGCGTAAAAAGGTCCGGGCTTACCCCTCTGTAATTTCAAGGACGCGCACGCCCCGCATATCCAGCAAGTAGTGTCCCCGGACATGCACGATGCGGATGAGCACCGTGTCGCTGATGGGGCAGCGGAGAACCGCCCCCATGTCATGCATATAGGCAGCGGCCTCACCCATCGCAATGGTGGTTCCGCAGCCGGAACAGGTTATCCGGGCCATTGTCATTTCATAGGGGAAGATCTCTTGCAGCATGCCCGCGGCGGCGTTGCCATCCAGCTTGTTCTCCATCATGTTTCTCCTGTCGGTCCAAAGCGTTCGGTCTTGATGTGTGCTGACTCGTGTCCCAGTTCCACCAGGCTGGCCGCGGCCGTTTCCACGAACGGGGTGGAACCACAGATAAACGCCAGCGGCGGCTGCTCGACCGGCCAGGCCAACTCGCGTAGCGTCTGGGTATCGATGCGGCGGCCATAGCCCGTCCAGCCGGGAGGCTGCGCACGGGTCAGCGTCTGCACCACCTCGAGCATGGAGCTGCTCTTACTGAGGCGATCAAGTTCGTCGCGGTAGATCACGTCCTCGATGGAGCGCGACGAGTAGAGCAAGCGGGTTGCAACAGTGCTGCCCACAGGGGCCCGATGACGATGCTTCGCCATCAAGGGCACGATGCCCGATCCCCCGGCGACCAGCAGGAGCGGGCCGCCGAGGCGCGCCTCCCAGACGAGTAGCCGCCGATGGGGCCGCGCAGTTCCAGCCTGTCCCCGACGCGCAGCTCCTCGGTGAGGTAGGGCGAGACATCGCCGTCGTCGAGCCGCTCGACGGTGAGCGTCACACGCGGTGCCTCCTCGGGCGGCGAGGCGATGGAATAGCTGCGCTCGGTCTGGTAACCGTCTTCGGCGGTGAGCCGCACGTCCACGTGCTGGCCCGCTCGGTGCCCCCTCTAATTGGGCAGGGCGAGCGTGATGCTCTTCGTGCGTGCCGTTTCCGGCCGAATGGCCACGACCTCGCCGAGTTGCCAGCTCAGTCGCCCCAGTAGCGTTCCTCTTTCCATGGGTCTCCATGATTATTGTAACCCAGCGACTCCCAGAAGCCCGGTTCATCCTGCTCGACCAGGCGCAGGCCGCGCACCCACTTGGCGCTCTTCCAGAAGTAGAGGTGCGGCACCAGCAGGCGGGCCGGGCCGCCGTGTTGCGGCTCTAGCAGCTGACCTTCATAGGTATCGACCACCCAGGCCTGCCCACCCGTCACCTCGTCCAGGGGCAGGTTGGTGGTGTAGCCGCCATCGCAAAAGGCGACCACGTAGCGGGCGCTGCTCTTGACCTGCGCGAGCAGGGTATCGAGGGACACCCCTTCCCAGTGCGTGTCCAGCTTCGACCACTTGGTCACGCAGTGGATGTCTTTGGTGATCGTCTCACGGGGCAGCGCGCGAAATTCGTCCCAGGTCCAGTGTTTGGGCTGATCAACCTCTCCAATGATGGAGAAATCCCAATTTGTCAGGAGTGTATGCGGTGTTGGCCCCGCCGAGAGGACGGGGAAGCCGCGCTCCAGATACTGTCCCGGCGGGATGCGTCCGCTCTGGTCGCTCTTCTGGCGACGACCGCGGAAACCGCGCGAGAGGAATCCGTCACTCATGGTCTCGTCTCCTGTTCTTGTATCGCTTGTCTTCTGCTCTTCGCCCTGCTCTCGTGTGCAGATGTTTCGTCCACTCAGGCACAGGGCCAGATGCTATTTACCTTGTTTCCTCATTCCGCAGACGCAGGCCCTGTTTTTCAATTTTCTCGCATAGTTTGAAGATGCCCTCGATCAGTGCCTCAGGCGCGGCGGGCAGCCGGGGACATAGACATCGACCGGCACGTTCGTATCGACGCGCCTCTACGGTCTAGTAACTATCGTAGAATTCCCGCCTAAGTGGGCAAGGCCAAGCACCCTGTGTCCTGTATGCTGGAGCGCGTCTGCAATGGCTCCCCCAATGTAGCCGGTTGCACCGGTAAGAAAGACGTTCATGATGGCTCTCCTTTCGTCGTTCCTTGAGTATGAGTTACTTGAACACGTACATGTAGAGACTTCCCCCTATGACGCTTCTTCAAAATGGATCTGAGCCATGCCGGGCGATGCTGTTCTCTCGCCGCCGAGATACTCAAGCCATCGCGGAAACACCGCCTGGCCACCTCAAATGTCTCCAGCGCCTCCTCCAGTTCATTGCCTGCAAGCTGTATTTGGGCCAGTCTCAGCACGGCCTCTGCTGCCAGGAACGGATCCTGCACAGCCTCGGCTTGTGCGATGTCCCCCCGTACTTGCAACACGCGGCCCCGTTCAATGGCAGCCTGTGGAAGGACCGGGCCTGACAGGACGTGCTGCTTGATTATTTCATCTGCGCCGTCCAGGTGGGTTGCAGCCTCATCCAGGTCCCCGGTCATCGTGGCCAGACTCGCCAGGCGAAGCTCCGCCTCGGCTATCTGGCAGATAGCTCTCTGGGCTCCCTGGGTGCCTGAGTGCTCAGCACATGCCCTCGCCTCGAGATACATCTGTTTTGCCAGCGCCAGCTGCCCGAGCTCACGGTAGCTCTCGCCGAGTCCCAACAATTCTCTGCTTTCATCTATGCCCATTCTCAGCCGGTGCGCTTGCTCACGGCCCTGCTGGAAGGAGCGTATGGCCTCGGCGACGCAGCCACGACGGCGCAGGATTTCCCCGAGCCCCACTGTCGCTTTCGCCAGACCTCTCGGAAACGAGAGCGTCGTGTAGAGGCGGACCGCCTGCTCCATCAACGCACCGGCATACGAGAGCTGACCGTCGCGCAGGTGGATCTCAGCCAGTAGACGCTGAGCATTGGCTATCCCCAGGTCGTAGTGAAGAGGGGTGTACACCTCTAACGCAGCCTGGGCCTCGCGGAGCGCCTGATCAACCTGGCTCTGGCGCAGATTCACCTCAGCCAGCTCGAGATGCACGCTCCCCTCGCCCAACCCATAATCAGCGCTGCGTGCCTGTTCCAGTGCCTCGATCAAGGCTTGAGAGGCTGAATCGAGCTGCCCTGCATCCAGGTAGAGGCGCCCCAGATCGGTGAGTGCATTGATGCTGCCAGAGCTGTCCTCGCCGGCGCGGTACTTTTGGAGCGCCAGCCGGCCATGAACCTCCGCCTCAGAGAAGCGGACCATCAGGCGCTCCACATTGGCCAGACTGCTGAGAGCATCGGCCTCGTCGCCCATTGTGCTGAAAGAGCCGAGGGCCTCCTGATAATACTGTGCCGCCTGCTCCAGGTGCGCGTGCTGCAGCTCAATATGGCCGAGCGCAAGGGCCACGCGGCCCAGCCCCCGTACCTGTTGCAATGATTGATATAGGCTCTGGGCCATGCGATAGGCCTCTTGCGCCTGATCCAGGTGCCCCAGATGCCGTTCTCCGTGCCCCAATGCCAGAAAGGTATCTGCTACATCACCGGGGCTACTCGCTTCCTGGTACAGTTGGATGGCACGCCGGTAGCTGCCCGTGGATTGCTCGAGCAGACCATCCTGGTGCTCAGTCATCGCGATCATGGTCCGGCTGTCCCCAGCGCGCTTGAGGTCTCCTATCAGACAAAAGGACCTCTCTGCCTTCCCAAAGGATTCCACAGCCGCTTCCAGCCAGCCCTCGTTGTAGGCCTCGATACCGACCCGATAGGACTCTTCCGCCGAGCGCTCGTCTCGCTCTTTGTCTCCGCTGCTTCGTGTGCTCATGGCGCATTCCTTTCGTGACACTACCCGGATGAACGCACAGGAAAACTCACCTTTAGCCTGCCCGTCTTACACTTCGAGCTTGCCAGCAATGAACAGTTGTTTGAGGAACTCTCAGTGCCGCAAGAACGGTACGCGATCGCTACCGTCGCTTTGGTACCAGTGCCTGAGCCAGAGCAAAGCAAGGGCTTCCTCAGCGGTAAAGCCGCACTGGGCAAGCCTACCTATTTCAATGGCATCCTGCTGCGTGTAAGTTGTCACGTTGAGCTGTTCTTCAGCTTGGATCTGTGGGTTCATGCTCCTGTCCTTTCTACTGGGCGCTCTATGCGGACTGTTCGTGAATATAGATGTTTGGCAACATGTCGTCTTTTCCTTTTCTTTTCTATTGCGCTCTGGTGCATCACAGAGATGAAACTTGTAGTATCAGGACAACCCGCCTCAGCCGTAGATGCATCTTCTGTTCTTCATGGAGGTAAGTGTAGGTCAGAAGCGAGGAAATGTCATGACTCGAAAGCAACCAGCCTGTTGAAAAATGCTGTTACTGATGAGGTTGAACCATTATGCACTCTTCATTTACGCTCGGACTTTGATGGGCAAACGTAAACCGATGAGTTTATTTGGAGTTTTTCAACAGGCTGCAACATTGTGCGAAAGAGACATATACAACTTTCAGGCCATGAACCTGCCCGCTATCGGCCATATAATGACCTGAGGGAGGAAAGGGAACAAAGGTCTCCGCCTCCAGACAACCAAGGGAATTACTGCCGTTACAGAAAAGGACAGGGAAGGAGAGAGGCCATGAGCAGTGAACAGCGAGCAGGGGCCGTCGAAAAACAGACGGGCCGCCTGGAATCCTTCAGCGACGGCGTCTTTGCCGTCGCCATTACGTTACTGGTGTTCAATTTGCAGGTGCCACATCTGCCGGCGGGAGCGATCTCCGTGCCCGCGTTGGGCAGCGCGCTGTTTGCGCAGTGGCCATCGTACCTCACCTTCATCACGAGCTTTGCCACGATCTTGATCATGTGGGCGAGCCACCACGGCATTTTCAGGATGGTGTACCGGGCCGATACCCCTTTTCTGTTCGCCAATGGCCTGCTGCTCTTGCTTGTGACCGTGGTGCCCTTTCCCACCTCCCTGGTAACGCAGTACCTCGGCACACCCGCCGCGGCACTGGCGTGTGCCGTTTATGCCGGGATCTTTGTCGTGATCAATGTGGCCTACAACCTGCTCTGGTGGGCAGCCACGCGTCAGCGCCACCTGCTGCACCCATCCGTGACGCCTCGCCAGGTGAAGCGGCTGACGCGCAACATTCTGCTCGGATTGCCGGCGTACCTGCTGGCAACCCTGCTGGCATTCTGGAATCCCTATGTGAGCCTGGGCCTGTGCAGTTGCCTGTGGATCTTCTGGGCCTTCACCTTCTATGAAGGTAGCCCCAGTCCGCGCCGTCTCTCGGGAGGGCAGGACGTGGAGTTGGCTCCTGAAAGCGAGGCGTGAGGGAGAAGGTGCTGCTGCGCGCACCCGCTCTGCGTCTGAGCTCGACTTGTCGTCACTGGCTTGGCACTCGCTGCCGCACATCTGGTGAAGCAACTTCCATGCCTTCCAGCAGAGCAGCGAGCTCAATACTTCTGCAAATTGCTGAAGGAGGAGGAAGAGCGCAAGCGCTACGCCAAGCAGGTGGGGGCGGATGGCGGGACCCTCCTTTCTGCGCTGGATGCCCCCAGTACGGCGGACTGGATGAAAACGCTGCCCGCCGTCAGCACACTGCGCACGAGTCTTCGACCACCAATTTGAGCCACGTGAAGAGGCGCGGGCACTGACGACGCTCCCGCTCTTTGGGCTTGCCCAAAACCCATTTCGCCCAGGTTGCCATCGCTCCCGCGAGGAACCTCGTTCAACTTGCACATTGGCTCAACAGGGAGGTGCCGGAACAAACTCGCACTTCTGCCTTCAAGCGGGTCATGCAGGAGGTGGCATGAGCTGGGGTTGACTTCTCCCCCAGTATCAAAGCTCTGTCAGAGCCAAGTTATTAGACAAACAACACTCATCCTTAACTCAGAGTCTAGAAGCCAAAGAAACGGATGCTTGAACAAGATACTTTCTTTTCCCTACTGCTGCTCTTCCTCAGAAGAAACGGGATAGACCGCGATGAGCGGCACCCCCAGATTCTCTAGCTTATGCAAGACGCCGTGGAGCGCCGCCTGATCAGCAAGAGGACCCGAGAGCAGCGTTTCACCGCTTTCCAAATGCGTCAAGCTCAGTCCTTCTAGCCAGCTGCTCCAATGTTCGTCAAGATGACCTTTGACACGAATCTGATACAACTCTGCCATGACAATGTTCCCTTTCTCGTCAAGAAGCCAGCCACTCTTTCATCGTGGACATCGGCTGCAAACTGCGTGCCACTTCCCACTGTCTGTGCCCCGATCTGACCTGCTGCTCCCTGATGAGCTTTGCGATGTGCGAACGAGCTTTTCTTCTTGATCTCCTTCCAGTGTAGACTCCCAACAAACAGAAAGGCATGTCCCGAAAGTCGTATTCAGAGGTTGTGCCCGCCCCCGCAGGCTCGTCCCACGGCTGCGGAGAACGGGAGCTTGGCCCACATACTGCGCCGCGGCTTCGGCCGACTCACACAGTGTAAAGTTGAGCGTAACGACCACCAGAAAGCCTCCGGTCAACAGTCCACTCCCCGGGATGGTCAGTAAGAGCGCGATTGAAGCTTTCCATCGGTCCTCCAGTTCGTCAGTTGGTTCTCCATGCTCTTCAGTTGGCGCTTGTGTTTCTGACTCCGGCTCGACCTTGACCAAGGCCAGTAACTCAGCATCCAATTGGGCAATGTGCTGGTTGAGACTTTCGATGAGTTGCCGATTGCGCTGGCCGACGGCAGGAACCACGACCGGAGGGCTCCGTGTGGGCAACAAGTTGATGGCTCATCTGGGTGCGCAGTTCTAAAAAGCTGCTGCGTTGTGCAAGTCGGGGCTTACGTTCGTAGCAGAGAGCTGGCGGGAGGCCACCAGTCTGGCACCGGGGCTTGCGCCAGTTCCGCCAGCATCTGGGCATCCAGCATGTCACTGTTGGCCCGTTTGAGCTGGGCTTTAGCGAAATGATGGGCATGCGCTGGATTGATCACACTCACGGCAAATCCCGCCTGGTGCAAGGTCGTCGCCAGACCCATCCAATAGATGCCGGTTGCTTCCACGACGATCAGGATGCGAGCAGGCCCCTTCTCAGCTCGTAGCTCTGATTGGCGGATAGCTCATTCGGCATCGTGGGGTCGCCTCGTTCTTCGCTCGTGATGCCTGCTCTCGGCCACTGGATACGGTTCAGACTTACTGGCTCCCCAGAGTGGGGGGTCTGTCTGTTGAAGGCGGTAGGGCCGCCAGGCTGAATCTCGACCTCACCCTCATTCCAGTTCCGATATCCGTATTATGCGAGGCTGGTGTATTGTGAGGAGGCAGAGCCATGCTTCTCTGGAGACAGTGGTGCGGGGGTGCCTACAAGAGAGGGAAGCAATCACTTCATGAGTCCAATCGGTAACTGTCTATTGAGCGTGGGAGGCCACCCTCCTTTAGAGATGGTAGAACGAGCGATCATGCCGCGAGCCAGACTAGAACAGGCTTAGTTCTCTCGCCCGCGCCACCGCCTGCGTGCGGTTCGCCACGGCCAATTTGGAGAAAATATTGCTGAGATGGCGCTTGACGGTCCCGGCAGCGATAACCAGTTGCTCCGCTATCTCAGCATTCGTCGCTCCCATCGCCAGTAAGCGCAGTACTTCCAATTCGCGCTCGGAAAGTGGGTCCAGCGGCAGTTGCGCTTGCCTCACCGCCTCTGTCATGGCAGGAGCTTCAACTGCCGATTCAAGCTCAGGCGTCTGACAGGCGGCAAGCACGGTCTGGATATAGGCGCGCATGCGTTGCTGCGTGGGGCGCAGCAGCGAGAGCAATGTGACCATCGCTTTCCCCTCGTCGGCAAAGACACGGATATATCCCTCCGGTTCTGCTCGCAGGAGCGCCTGCTCTAGCAGGGCGAGAGCCCGCTCCCTTCCACCCCGCGCCTGCTCAGCCAGTGCTTGCAGCGCCAGAAGCTCGATCACGCTACCTCCTCGGTCGGCCACTTGCGCCGCCTGCAAGAGTCCCTCCAACAGCTTCCTTGCCTCGGCATCCCGGCCATGTGCCATGAGGACCCGTGCCAGCGTCAGATATTCAAATTCACGGGGATCTCTTTGCGTGAGAACCTGTGCGATGTCGTCTGCCTTCAAGCCGCGTTCCTTTGCCCAGTGCGCTGCCGCGTCAAGGTTCCCCTGCCACACACAGAGTTGCGCCCGTCTGGCTCTCGCCATGGCCAGTGGTCGTTCGGCAGAGACCGTCTGGGCCAGACGCTCCACCAACGCCAAGCTGGCAAAGGCGGCATCCACTTCGCCCTGCGCGTACTGCACACGGGCCAGGGGGATGTAGAGGGCCTCGGCGCTTCGGACCACACGTCCCGTCTCCTGGAGCAACTCGATCCCTTTCTGCAGGAACGAGCGCGCGGCATGCAACTGGTTGCGCTCGCAGAGGATGTTGCCCAAACCCCCATAGGCGAGCACCACCGCACGGCCAGGTTGATCGCCCCCTTCTTCTATCACCTCGTGATAGAGTTCATCGGCCTCACTCAGGCGTCCTTGCTGCACCAGCACGTTTCCGAGAAAGTCCTTCGCGGCCCCAAAAATCCCCGACGATACTCCCTCGCGCTGAAAAATGCTGATGGCGCGTGTCAAGACCTTTGTCGCTTCCGCAATCTTGCCTGAGAGCATCAGCCCGGAACCCAGCACCATGGAGAGTATGCCCTGGAGCCAGTGGTTCGCCGGCAACAGCGCGAACGCCTGCTGTGCCAGGGCGATCGTGCTCTCCGTTTCGCCGCGAAAGCCGGCGGCAGTGGCACGGATGGCCGCTACCTCCCCGCTCAACTCATCCGGTATGGGCTCCTCCGTGAGATGGCGCATCCCTTCCTCAATCCAGGCCTCGATGGTATCCCACCGGCTCGAACCAGACAGGATGAGCGCCCAGGCATACATGAAGCACAGGCGTGGGCTGCTACGAACGTACTCCTCTGGCAGCGCTTCGAGCCGACGCAGCAGGGTCGCCTGCCGCGCCGAGGCCATTGCAGCGTAAGCCGCCTGCTCAATCAGCCGGGCCGTGCGGGCGACGTCTTTTGCGGCCAGCGCGTGTTCGATGGCCTCTGTCAAAAAGCCCTTTTGTTCAAACCAAGCGCTGGCTCGCCGGTGCAGTTCGGCCGCCTGTGACGGCTGCGCCTGGGAGAGGCGACCACGCAAGGCCTCGGCAAAGAGGTGATGATAGCGATACCAGAGCCGCTCATGGTCAAGCGGGATGAGGAACAGGTTGGCATGTTCCAGGTACTCCAGTATCTGCTGGCAATGGCGGCTGGCATCGGCTCCAGGCGTGGCGTTTTCCTGCCGGCGCTCCCCCTCCTGCTGCTCCTGGTCGCCCCACAGCACGCTCGCGCACAAGGGCGCACACAGACGGCTGAGGATGGCGGTAGAGAGCAGAAACGTCTGGATATCGGCAGCTTGACTACCTACCACCTCTTCCAGCAGGTAATCGATGATATAACGGTTGCTGCCGGTGAACGTGGCCACAAACTCGCTGAGATCTGCGCGATTGCGCATGGCAAGCGCCGCCAGTTGCAGGCCAACGATCCAGCCCTCAGTACGCCTGGCTAACGCCTCCACCTGCGTAGAGGCGAGCGGCACTTGCATCACCTCTGTCAGAAAACGGCCCACTTCTTCCAGGGTAAACCGCAGATCGGCGTCGCGTATTTCAACGATCTGCCCTCGCACGCGCAGGCGAGCGAGCGGAAGCGGCGGCTCGTAGCGGGTGATGACGACCAGGTGCATGGAGGGCGGCATATGCTCGAGGAGAAACGAGAGCGCCTGGTGGATCTGCTCGGTCGTGATCAGGTGGTAATCATCCAGCACGAGGGCGAAAGGCGCGGCAGATTCGGTGAGGAGATTAATCAGCCGTGTGAGCATGGATTCAACGGGCGGCGGATAGGGCGCCTGGAGCAACGGAAGAATCTGCTCGCCCACACTCGGATGAATCCGCTCTAAGGCGGTGCAGGCATAGCGCCAGAAGCGCGTAGGATCATTATCACCCTCGTCCAGCGAGACCCAGGCCACAGGTAGATCATCACCATACGAGGACTGGAGCCACGCGAAGAACAGCGTCGTTTTGCCTGATCCAGCGGGGGCGCAGATGAGGGTGAGCTTGCCCTCAAGTCCCTGGCGTAATCGTTCGAGCAGGCGCGGGCGAGAAACGAGGTGGTGCATCGAAGTAGGGAACTGGAGTTTCGTGACCAGCAGCGAATCCTGAGTAGCGGCCCCGGGGGATAAAGCAGAACTTGAGCCGCTCGTGGCCCAGGCCGAGGGCGCGCTCGCCTCGGGATGGAGTGAGTAGATCAGCTTATGGAGCCAGCTCTCATCTAGCAGCACCCGCTGCCGGGCAGCTTGCCACAGTGCCCGGATCTCTTCTTCTTCGTGGCCTGCAGCAAAAGCCTGGTGCTGGACGCAGACCTCAATAAAGCGTTTGAGGCTGTTTACCTTGGGATAACTGCTGCCGCCTTCCCAGGTCTGTATCGCCCGTTCTGTTACCCCGAGCAGCCGGGCGAGTTCCCCCTGGGTCACGCCGATGGCGGTCCGTAGGGTGACACAGAGGTTGCCGAACGCGTAATCCCGCTCGCGGTACTGATAGGTACTCTTCATGCGCACCCTCCTTGCGCGCAGAGCACGAGATGACCCGAGATCAAACCCACACCGACCCACATTGATCCACACTGACATCCAGGAGAAATGCCACTACACTGAAAGGTGATGGCCGGGTTCACCCGGTAGGTCACGCCTGAGGTTGGATCATCTCGTTGGATTGAGAACCTGTATCATCTTATCTCTTTCGACTGACTCTATCTTAGCACACTTTCAGAAGTGCGGTAACGGATAGGGGTGCGATAATCGGGCTCCTGGAGATCGGGAAGCGTCTCCCGACCTCACGGAAAGGAGCGATGCGATGAGAAGGAACTATCGGAACCCGACCGGGTGCAGACGCACTTGCTGGCCACCAAGTTTTTCGTACCCGCATCCTGGCGGGCACTTATCCCCCGCCCTCACCTGGATAGCTTGCTTCACAAGGGCATACAGCGCCGCCTCACGCTGGTCTCGGCCCCTGCTGGCTTTGGCAAAACCACCTTGCTGGCGAATTGGGTCCACTCGCTACAGACGGGAACCCTTGAGAATCACGGGGTGGCCTGGGTCTCGCTCGATGAGGCAGACAAAAGCGCAGTACGGTTCTGGACCTATGTGCTCACCGCGCTGGAGAAAAGCGAACAGGGTGCGGCTACCGCTGCCTTGCACATGTTACAGGCCCAGCATACGCCTCCTCTGGAGGGGGTGCTGACCACCTTCATCAATGTACTGAGCCAGACGCCAAATAGCTACCTGCTGATCCTGGACGACTTTTACCTGGTGGAGTGAGCAATGCTGGTGGCCGGTTCAACGGCCACCAGCCTGTCAATGTCTTGTGTGTAGAGGTCAGTATAGGGGTGAGTTTCAGCAATGTCATGGCGCGAAAGGGACATTGTGCCCCAGAGTGTCACTACGTCTTTTGGCTGATTGCCCGCCTTGATTGCTCCTTCCACTACACCTGAGAGCCATATTGACAATGGCTCCTTTGGCTCATGACTACACGTCACCCCGAGGCTATACTGATTCCTATCAAAAGGCAGAGGATGAACAGGCTGGATGGACGCTTTCCGGCCTGCCATCTGAGGGGGTATGACAGAGGGACAGTACCATGAGCATACAAAACAGCGCGAAGAAAGAGCAGGACAGGCAAGCGGCAGAAGAACGCTATCGGATAGGCGCCGAAGAATACACCGAAGGCAGGTTGGAACAGGCCGCGATTTCGCTCGGCAACGCTGAGGGCTTCTTCTACCTGCTGGGAGATTTTCAGCGCGCCGCTGATTGCCGCGCGCTGATTGCTGATATTGAACGTCAGCTCGGCTTGCTTGAGCAATCTACGAGCAGTTACTGGTGCGCCATTCAGCTCTATCGTGATACCGGTCGCACAGGTGATGAGGCGCAGAGCCTCCTGGCGCTGGGCCATGTCGAACGGCAACTGGGGCATCTCGATCAAGCGCAGGAGGTGTATTTCCTGGCACAGCAGCTGTACCAGTCGTTGCCTCAGGGACCAGCGCTGGGTCATGTTGCCCTTGCGCTCGGCCACATTGAGATACAGCGCGTGCACCTGGAGCAGGCCGGGCAGTATTATCAGGAGGCCCTCGGCTCTTTCCGGGCGGTCGAGGACTCGGGGGAGACCGATGCGCTGAGCAGCCTTGCCACCCTCCAGCGCTTGATGGGCCTCTTCTCGGAGGCGGAGGCCAATTGCCGGCTCGGACTGGAAAGGTACCGGGAAAGCGAGGATACCTCCGGCGAGATCAATGCGCTCACGGACCTGGGGTCTATCTACCTGGATGCAGGACGCCTCGAGCAAGCTGATCAGTTCTTTGCTGAGGCGCTCGAAGTGGCACGCAGCGCCGACTATGCGCAGGGTGACGGTGGTGCCTACCTGGGAGTGGCCGAGGTGGACCTGCGCCAGGGCCAGGTGGACCAGGCGCTGCTCGGGGCGCAGGCTGCCCTGCTCGCCTATACCAGTTACCGCTATGATGTGGGGATTGCCAACGCGCAACGCCTGCTCGCCGAAATCCACCTGCAGCTCGGCCAACTTTCCCAAGCCAGTTCCTCGATGGAAGAAGCGATCCGTCTCTACAAGCAGCATGTGTTTGGGAGAGGCCTGGCCACTGCGCTGGTGGGACTTGGGGAAATCCAGCGGAGGCGAGGCCTGCTTGTTGATGCGATCCGCACCTTCCTGCAGGGACGTGAGAAAGCGCGCCAGTGGGGTCTCAGTCTGGTTGAAAGCAGGGCACTCTTGGGGCTCGGCGATCTGTACCGCGAGCTCGGACAGCTTGAACTAGCCCAACAGTTGTATCTCGAGGCAAGAGCGTACATCGAGCGCTCTGCTCTTGCGGCAGGCACCCAATGGCTGGCCGAGGCAGATCTCCGCCTGGCGAGTCTTCCCAGGTAACGTGAGGAACGAAGAGGGGAGGTGCTTCATGGACGTGTTTCTTACCGGTGCAATCGGCTACATTGGGGGAGCCATTGCTGATGCACTCCTCCGTGCAGGGCATGCTGTGCTTGGCCTTGCCCGCTCAGACGAAGTGGCAGAAGGAATGCGGGCGCGGTATTCGACGCACCGGGTCGGCCGGCATTCCGTTTCAAGGAGATTGCCCAGGCCATCAGCCAGGCGGTGGGGCTGGGTGGGCGAACGGAGTCCTGGTCTTGTGGAGTTAAGAATGTGGAGCCACTCCACGGAGGTGGACGAGATACTCCCACCTTTTTAAGAGCCCGTCCACTGGACATCGTCGTCTGGAAATGTGTTGGGAGAAAGGCGCCTATGGCAAGGTCTCCACATCACTGGTAGCCTTTGCTACCCATCGCATCTGAATATGCACACACAGGTTGATCCTGAAAGGAGGAATTCATCCTATGAGCACGATCACCACGAAGGACGGCACCGAAATCTACTACAAGGACTGGGGTGAAGGCCCGGTCGTCACGTTCTCGCACGGCCTGACGGCCACCCTTCAGGATCAGGTCAACGCCGACCTGCTGGCCTTCCTGGAATCCTAAAGATGTTGTGACTCTTCTCTTGTGAGTCGCTAGGAAAGGAACTACCAAATGACCACTCTCTCGAACATGGCGTCAATTTCCGAGCGGGAGAACCGGGAGATCGAGGCGGCCAACGCCTCTGGCAACACCCCGGTCGTCTTCATCCACGGCCTCTGGCTGCTGCCGAGCAGCTGGGCCAACTGGGCGGACTTCTTCAAGCAGGCCGGCTACGCGCCGCTGACGCCGGACTGGCCAGACGATCCGGAAACGGTTGAAGAGGCCCGGGCGAACCCCGACGTCCTCGCCAAGAAGACCTTGAAGCAGGTCGCCGATCACACCACCGAGGTCATCACTGCCTTGGACAAGAAACCAGTGGTAATCGGGCACTCGACCGGGGGATTGCTGGCGCAGATGCTCGCGGGCCGGGGCCTCTCGGCAGTCACGGTGGCGATCGACCCCGGAGTGTTCCGCGGTGTTCTGCCTCTGCCGGCCTCGGTGCTTAAGGGCGTAGGCCCGTTCCTGGTCAACCCGCTCACGCGCGGCCACGCAATCACGCTTACGTTCGGCCAGTTCAAGTACGGCTGGGCGAACGCGCTGGACCAGAAGGAGGCGAAGGAGCTCTACGGCACGTTCCACGTCGCCGGCTCCGGGATCTCTCTCGTCCAGATGGGCGACGCGAACCTCAACCCGTGGACGGAGGCGAAGGTCAACACGAAGAATCCCGACCGCGGCCCCCTACTGATCATCGATGGCGAGAAGGACCACACAGTGCCATGGGCGATCGCGAACGCCGCCTACAAGCGGCAGAGGCGTAACCCCGCCGTGACGGAGATCGTGAAGATGCCGAACCGAGGCCACTCCCTTACGATCGACCACGGCTGGCGCGAGGTCGCCCAGACAGCGCTCGACTTCGTCAAGCGGTTCGCCTAAGCGGTCACGTCTGGATACCGTAGCCTGACCTTCCCCCGATTTGGTGGAGTAGGGAAACGTGGACTATACTCTACCGAAGGAGGCACGCTCTTTAACGACTGTAAGGGTTGCCATGAAGGCCACATCAAGAGAACGATGCGAGGGCTGAGCGGCATGCGTTGGGCAGCGGCACTGCGGAGGCGTGTGAAGCCCCCTGACAAAGAACCAACTCCTCTAGCCGAATGGAGGACCATGGAAGAGCCCTGCGACCCAGGCTGACGCGAGGAACCCGTGCTTGAAGCGTCGTGAGTAGAGACAAGTGAAAACGGCTGAGACACTTGACCAAAACGGTGCTGGTGTTGTGCCTCACGGCTCTCCTTTCCGTGAGGGTTCTCCCACGAGACACCCGGCGTACAGCAGGCAGCTACCGGTCGCGAACACCCTGGCAGCCGGAACTGAGGAACTCTGACACTGCTCCACCCGGCAACGGGACGCGACAATGCCAGCGTGCAGGACAGGGGGCGGAGGCGCCTAAGTCGGCCAAACACCAGCCGGTAATGGGCTGGACACGACGAAGGTCCGCCAGGAAAAGCCACCGGCTCAAGTAGACCTAGACATACCAAAACGTCGGCGGGCAACCGCTCGAGCGTGGTCTACCCGCAAGACAAGGTCTCGGCCTTGCTGGGAACGGGTCCCAAGCGAGTCACAGGAGCGAAGTACGGAAAGCCGTGTGCCGCGAAAGTGGCCTGCACGGTTTGGAGCGGGGGAAAGGGTGCGAACCCCTACCTATCGCTACGGGAGTATGGCCAAGCAACAGAAGATGTATCCGCGAGAGTTTAAACTGGAAGCGGTGCAGCTCGTCAAGAGCAGTGGCAAACCCATGAGCCAGATCGCGCGCGATTTGGGAGTGAGCGAAACCGCCCTGTATCGACTTTAGCAAGCAGTGGACCGAGCAGGGCGACCAGGCCTTTCCTGGCAGTGGGCATTAGACGTCCGAGCAGGAGGAGATCCGCCGCCTCAAGCGGGAGTTAGAAGTCACTCGCCAGGAGCGCGATATTGTAATAAAATAGTCGGCATCTACTCCAGGGATGCCAGATGACGTACCAGTTCATTGCCGAGCACCGCCAGAGTATCCGGTCAGCACGGTGTGCGAGATTCACCCGCTTTTGTGGAGACCCGAACCATTCGGGCTAACCCACCCATGGTTCATAAGCAACCAAGCTGAGGTAGCCCAGCAAAAAGGGACACGCAAACTGAGGACGAATCAGTCAGGCATCAATGAGGTGCATACGGTGTGAAGTAGAGGGCGAGGTCTTAGAACCTTTGTTCTATCATATCTAGAACAATTGTATAAATAGTAGACCGGAACCGACGGGTGTCGGTCTCTCTCTCACCAACGCTCACCCTCTTCCTGGCTCCACATGGCAAGCTGTATCTCAGGCTTCAAGAATGTTTGCCAGAAAGCGCAAGCGTTCGCCTCGCAGTTTCTCCCTCTCCAAAGACTAGAGCATCTTCAATCGCACTACCAAAATCTACCCTTCGAGCTACTGATTTTTTCGCACGGATATCCTAAGTAGCCAGTACAGAGGCCGGTTCGTCTTCTGAGCGTATAACTGTCGTTTTCTACTATCCCGTTTTTTCAAGAACAGATAGCCCGAGTAGCAAGGACGATCAACTGCTTCAAATGACTATTGACATTCCACTGGACCTTACTGGATCGATTTTATGTTGTATGTTTGGTGCCGCGTAGTTGATCGCAAATCTGACGTATCTCCTCCACGATTTTGACCAAGGTAGAGTCCTGATCTTTGCGGGAAGCGATGGGTTTATAATCGCGAGGTAGCGCCTGGAGATTGCCGAATGGCGTGTAGCGCCAATCGGCATCGCGTAGCAGGATAGGAATAACGCGCGCGGTACCTTTAGCATGATGATCCATAGCGTTCGTCATTTCCTTTTCATAGCAATAATCGGAGGCAATGAACTCCTGACTTACAAGCAGGAGGATCAGCCGAGCCTTATTGATGTTGTTATTTACTTCGTCATCCTTGTCCAGTCCTGCGCTCGCCTGCCGACTGTGCCAAGTGCTGATGAGTCCTTGTCGTTTGAGCATCACGAGGTGCTTTTCGAGCTTCAGTCGTAATTCTTCGTCACTTTCAACATAGCTGATGTAGACCGGGAGAGGGGAAGTCGTCTGGCTGCTCTGGACTGTCCCTTTTTGCGCATGCACATCTGCTTGAGTTTGTACAGATGAGGAATCGACGGATTTCGTACGCGAGTTAACGATGCCGGCTCTGATGAAGGCATAGGTGAAGGCAGCAGCGCTATGGCAGGCGTAGCGGGTCCAAGCGGGGTCCCGTACGAGTCCGACGATGTCACTGATGCCGCGAATGGCCATGACGGGATAGTGTCGTTGTGGTTGCTGGGCTGCCTGAAAAACACCGGCTGCCTCCATTTCAACTGCACGGATGCTACGAGCATTTTGGAGCCACTGGGTTAAGATGGCGGTATCGCGCACTAAACTGTTACTTGAAGCGATACTGCCAGATATGAAGAGTGGGGTAGGGGGACGCTGGATAGGGCTACCGAAGTGCCACTTCAGTGTTTGCATGATTTTTTTTTGCCACGACTCTGGAGGGGAGCCATCGAAATCAATCCTGGTGGGATCTACGGTTGGTCGCGCAATTCTTATGTTGGACTTGTAGTTCCAGCCTTTCATCAAGTCCCTATAAATAGGCAGGCTAGCAGCGATTTCACTGACCTGTGGATGAATACCGCCCCGCACATCCCACTCAATTTCACCTGCTTTATAGGCGTTAACATCAAAATTGAGGATACGTGAGGAGATGATGACGTCACCCAGCGTGAAATCAGTGTCAGGGACCGCACCGGCAATCCCAACCACCAACAGCAATTGTGGAGCGAACTCGCTTATCATTGCGTGGGCCAATTGCTGAGAGGCATCGTTGCCTTGGTCGGTACAACGTGCTATAGCAACTGTGCAATCCTGTCCACCCATGGTCTTTACATGGCCAAAACCATAGGTGTGTTCGTTGCCATCACGATAGATCGTTGGATTAAAGCGCTCGGCAACGGCTTCATATTCATCCTGGCGAATGGTGATGATGGCGAAATCGGCCGACATTACAACCTCTCGTTCCTCTACATAATAGAATACGCAATTGATAGTCTATTTTGTGCACCGCATGATCTAGTGCAAGATAAGCTCATTAACATTATTCATTATACATATTATTTTCCAATTGTAAATCACGGTTGTCAAGATACTGCTGGCGAACCCCAGCCAGACGAGTATACAGGGGGGAAGGCATCTGGTAGGATAGGGAGAAACGCTGTCAGGAGTCCAGAACGCCTGGCAGATGAGGAGAAAAGCGATGTCTCTCAAACCACAAGAGGTGAATCCTATCCTGGAGGAAACGATCCGAGTCGCCCGTGCAGCCTTTCCCAAGGGGAATGCCCTCATGCGTCTGCGCGATCTTTTGGGTCCCATTTACAACGACGCACAATTTACGGCCCTATTTCCTCCTGATGGTCAACCAGCGCTCTCCAAAGGGCGACTGGCTCTGGTGAGCGTCCTGCAGTTAGCCGAGGGACTGGTCTTTTCGGCGGGCAGCCGATGCCGTCCGCAATTAGATTGACTGGAAATACATCCTGGGGCTGAATCTGGATGATGCGGGCTTTGATGCCTCGGTGCTCTGCGAGTTTCGCAGTCGCCTGTTGGCTGGGAGAGCGGAGATGCAGTTGTTTGAGACGCTGCTGAGTCTCTTGCGTGAGCAGGGGTTCCTCAAAGCATGTAGCAAACAACGCACCGACTCGACCCATGTGCTGGCTGCCATTGTCACTCTCAATCGGCTCGAATGTGTCGGAGAAACGCTGCGTCATGCGCTCAATGTATTGGCGACGGTCGCTCCCGACTGGCTTGGAGCGTGGGTTCCGTCGTCCTGGTATGAACGATATGCACAGCGCTTTGAGGAGTATCGGTTGCCCCCGAAAAAGGAGGACCGCTATGCCCTGGCAGAGCAGATTGGCGCCGATGGACTCCAGCTCCTCCAATGGATTCATGGCGAGCAAGAGTGGGCCTGGCTGCGCGAGATCCCTGCAGTTCAGATCCTGCGACGCGTCTGGATCCAGCAATTTGATGCCGGCGAGCCTGGCTCTGCTGTCCATTGGCGTGTAGCGGCGGATCTCCCCCAGCCCCACTCTTGATCAGCTCTCCATATGATCCAGATGCACGCTGGAGCAAGAAGCCGGACACGACTTGGACCGGGCACAAAATGCATCTCACCGAGACCTGTGATGACGACTTGCCGCACTTGGTGACCAATGTGGAAACCACCCCGGCACCGGTGGCCGATCAGATGGTGACGAGCATCATTCATACCGATTTAGCCGAGCAGGACCTGCTCCCCAGTGAGCACATCGTCGATACCGGGTATGTGACCTCCGACCATTTAGTGAGCAGCCAGGAACACCAGGTGGATTTGCTGGGGCCGATGCGTGAGGACCATAGCTGGCAGACGCGTGCGGCTGCTGGCTCTGGGTTGGCATGCTTTGCCATCGATTGGGAGGCTGAACAGGCGACCTGTCCTATGGGCAAAACCAGCGTCATTTGGAAACCCACCACCGATAACCGGGGAACGAGCGTCATCAATATTCGCTTTGCCCACCGCGATTGCGTGGCTTGCTCACAGCGCTCGCACTGTGTCAGTTCTTCCCGCTCGCGAGCCCTCACTATCCGAGAGCGTCCGGCGTACGAAGCCGCTGTTTCTGCTCGCCAACGCCAGACGACGGAAGCCTTCAAGCAATCTTATGCGAGGCGAGCCGGGATTGAAGGAACCCTTTCACAAGGAGTTCAGATGGGGGACCTGCGGCGCACGTGCTACATTGGCCTGCCCAACCCCATTCCAACAGAATACCCCGCTGGGATTAACAGCACTTCCCACTGACACGGTTGAGGACACTGATCCGACCCATCCCCTCTATGGCCTCAATTTTCCGCTGATTGGTATCACGGTCAAACAACGGCTGGGCCGCGTCTGTCTGGTGTGGCTGCACCCAGGGATTGAGCGAGCAATCCCCGTAAGTGCGACGAACCTGGCCGGCGAAGAGAGAGTGCTTTCTGCGTGTCGGCTCTCCATCGCTGGACTCCAGGCGCTTCTGCATGTGCTCTCCTCTCTGGTATGTCCCTGCCAGGAGGATGCTCATGAACCACTCGCAAGCACACAACTCAGCACTGCCACCCATTCGTCAACTTCCCTTGCCGTTTCCAGACGCCGAACCGATGCCGTCCCCGCTCCCGACACCAGTGGTGTTCTTGTCTCCCCAGCAGATCTGGGCGACCTTGCCCCTGGCCATGCAGTTGGGAGTCAGAACCACACTGCTCCGCGTCTTTCAGGAGGTGCTCAAGGATCGCTCTCGCACCTGACAAAATTACCAGGCGTCACCGTGAACTCGAAGCCTATGTCTACGTCCGTCAGTCGACTCTCAAACAAGTGCAACAGAATCAAGAGAGCCGACACAATCAGTATGCGCTCGTGCAGCGGGCGATCGATTTAGGTTGGTTGCCCGAGCGAGTCCATCTCATCGACAGTGACTTGGGTCAGTCAGGACAAGACAGTCAGCGTCCCGGGTTTCAAAGCCTGGTCGCTGCTGTTTCGCTTGGGAAGGTCGGTCTGATTCTGGCTTATGAAGCCAGCCGCCTGGCCCGCAACAACACCGATTGGTACCCCTTACTGGACCTAGCGACCGTAGTCGGCGTCCTCATTGCGGACACTGAGGGCATTTATGATCCACGCGATTACAATGATCGTCTCTTACTCGGCCTGCGAGGGCTTCTGAGCGAAGCAGAGCTCCCTACCTTGCGCTTGCGGATGGATGCTGGGCGACGTCGCCAGATTGAGCAGGGTCGTTACCAGCAACATGTGCCGACAGGGTTGGTCCGTTTGGAGGATGGAAGCGTGAGCAAAACGCCCGATCTGCAGGTGCAGCGAACCATCGAGCTCGTGTTTGCGCGTTTTACGGCCCTGGGCAGTTGCCAAAAGGTGATGCGGAGTCTGCGTGATGATGGTATTCTCTTGCCCCGCCAGCAGCGCGGAGGGGCATATGCCGGGCAGTTGGTCTGGCGCAAACCCACCCAAGCAGCGCTGAGTGAAATCCTGCACAATCCGGCCTATGCAGGGGCCTTTGTCTATGATTGCCTCGGTCCTCATCCAGACCGACGACCCGGACAGATGCGCCAGATCCGACGTCCGATGGAAGAGTGGACAACCATCCATCAGGGGGTGTATCCTGCATATATCACGTGGGAGCAGTTTCTGGCCAATCAAGCGTGCCTAGCAGACAACGCCAGCGATTTCGCGCGGCGAGCCCACCGGGCTCCACGACAAGGCGGTGCTCTCTTGGCCGGGTTGGTTGTGTGTGGGCGATGTGGCTACCAGATGCGGGTCACTGACAAACCACAACAACGCTACACCTGTACGGCGCTCGCCGCCAGTTCTGGTGCAGCGACCTGCCTGCATGTGGACGGTGCTAGCTTGGAAGCCGTGGTCGTCGATGCCTTTTTCGCGGCACTGGCCCCGGCCGAACTGAATCTTTTGGAAGAGGTGTTGGCAGCCCAACAAGCAGACGTCACGCGACTGGAGAAGCTGCGTGCTGACCAGCTGGCACGAGCAGAGTACGAGGCCGGGCTCGCCCAGCGGCACTATCAGGCAGTCGATCCAGACAATCGGCTCGTTGCAGCTGAACTCGACCGCCGCTGGGAAATCGCACTGCAGGCGGTGGTCGAAGCGCGAGAGGAGATGGAACGCATGGCTTCGCATCCTCACATTCCTGAGCTGACGGTGGAAATGAAAGAGCAAGTGCAGGATCTTGGGCGACATCTTCCCGCGATGTGGGCAGGCGGACGCTTGACGCCTGCCCACCAGAAGGAAGTCTTGCGGAGCCTGATCCGGCGTATCATTGTGACGCGACCGACACCCGATACCGTCGAAGTCAGGGTGGTGTGGGTCAGCGGAGCCGTCACCCCGTTCTGGGTCCATCCCCCGATTGCTCGCGGCTCGGACGTGGGCGGGTATGAACAATTGGTCGAGCGGATTCTTGCACTGGGGGCTCAGGGACATCACGACCCCGAGATCGCGCGGATCGTTTCAGCCGAGGGCTTTCATTCTGCTCGCAGTGCGCGCATTCCTGCTTCGCTGGTGGGGGAGATCCGACGAGCACGCGGACAAATCTCCCTGACCGAACAGTTCAAGACGCAAGCCAAGGTCGAGGGACAGTGGACCGTCTTTGGGTTAGCCCAGGAACTGGAGGTCCATCGCAACTGGCTGTATACCCGTCTACACAAAGGGACGAGGCCCTCGACTCGTCACAGCGTCACCGGGCACTACCTGATCGCCGATGAGCCAGAGGTCCTTGCGACACTCCGCGCTCAACGCGATCGATGCTGCTATCGTTAGGAGGGCACTCTTATGAGATCGTCAAGACACGACTGCTTCATCTGCTGATGGCTACCGCGCTCAATCTGCTGAGGATGGCTGGCTGGCTGGCGGAGGTCCCTCTTGCTCGGACTCGTACTTCACCCCTGGTCGCGCTTGGAAAGGCGGCTGCTTGCTATTGAGGATTCACCAGCAGTATCTTGTCAAGTGGCTCTGGGACAATTTCGATACTGCTGGCGAACCCCTAACCCCCATTTGAACCGGATAGGCAGCGAAGAGTTTGTTTGGTATGATAGGCAAAATTCGTAGCCGAAAGCCAGATCCGAACAAAGGAGGAACAGGATGTCACTTAAGCCAGAGGGGATCCATGCCGTCCCAGAAGAAACCGCCCGTATTGCCCATGCCGTCTTTCCCAAAGGCAACGCCTTTATGCGCATGCGAGATGAACTAGGCACGATTTATCAGGATGAAACCTTCGCCCACTTGTTTTCTCATACCGGACAACCAGCAGAAGCCCCCTGGCGCTTGGCATTGGTCACCATTATGCAGTAGGCCCTCGGACTTTCCGATCGGCAAGCCGCCGATGCGCTGCGCGGGCGCATCGATTGGAAGTATGCGGATGGCGGCTTGAGCTCACCGACCCTGGCTTTGATGCTTCGGTGCTGAGCGAGTTCCGCACACGCTTGGTCGAGGGCCACGCCGAAGAACAGCTCTTGACGACGATGCTGACGCTGTTCAAGGAGCGTGGGTGGCGGCATCCGCCCGCGGCAACCAGCGGACCGATTCGACCCATGTCCTGGCCAAGATTCGCGCCAGCAATCGCTTGGTCTGTGTGGGAGAAACCCTGCGTCATGCGCTTCCATTGTCTGGCCATCGTCGCTCCTGACTGGCTGCTGGCGCACAGTCAACCGGAGTGGGCGGATCGCTATAGCGTGCGTCTGGAAGACTCGCGACTGCCGTCGAGCGAAGCAGATCGTCAGAGCTGGGTTCAAAGCGTTGGACAAGATGGATCCAGCTTGCTTAGCGCCCTCTTTGAGCCCGAGGCCCCCTCCTGGTTACGAGAAGTGCCAGCCGTCGAGACCTTGCGGCGCGTATGGGTCCAGAACTATCAGTGGACCGAAGGCCAGCTGAGTTGGCGTTCCTCGGAGAATATCCCTCCCGCTGCCTTGTATAGTAGCTCCCCCTACGAGTCTCTATGCCCACTACAGTAAGAAGCGCACGACCAGCTGGGTGGGGGTGGAAGCGTCCACCTGACGGAAACCTGCGAGAAAGACAGCCCGCACCTGATCACTCATGTCGAAACGACTACGGCTCCTGTCACTGATGACGCCACAACCGCCACCATTCATGAAGGACTCAAGCAGAAAGAACTGCTGCCTGAGCAACATATCGTCGATACCGGCTACGTCGATGCTCAGTTGCTGCATAGCAGAAAGCCGGGACTATGACATTGATCTGGTTGGCCCCACCCATCCCGATGTGCAATGGCAGGCCCAGCAAAAGACGGGGTTCGAGGCAGGGCAGTTTTCCATCGATTGGCAAGCCCAGCAAGCTAACTGCCCGGAAGGGCACACCAGTATCAGCTGGACCCCTGTAAATCACGGTTGTCAAGTGGGTCTGTCTCACTTTACGTGAAGAGCACGAAGGTGATACAATAGACCAAACTTCTCCGTCGTCTTTTCTTCCCTAATGCGAAAGTAGATCTATGCTGTCCCTAACCACCTTGTTGTTTCCGTCGTGCCCTGACCTCCTGCTTGAGGAGATGACTCGTGAAGGCCAGATCCTCTTTTTGACCGTTCGCTCTTCGCGGCGAACGTTTGCCTGCCCTGACTGTGCTCAAGAATCGGTGAAAGTTCACAGTCGCTATACGCGCATCCTGGCAGATGTCTCTCTGATGGACTATGCCGTCCGGCTGCGCGTCCAGGTGCGTCGATTTTTCTGCTCCAATGCTGCTTGTGCACGCAAAACCTTTGCCGAGCCATTTGTCGATGTAGCGGTGGCCCATGCTCGTCGCACCAATCGACAAGCCAGCAGACTCCGTGCCATCGCCAAAGAACTGGGAGGCCGACCTGCGGCTCGGGAGAGCCAAAACGTGCAGATGCCTGTCAGTAGACACACGCTGCTCCGTTTGCTCCGCCGTGCTCCCATTCCTGCTGCTCCTCCCCCACGCGTGCTTGGAGTGGACGATTGGTCCATCCGCAAGGGGCAGACCTATGGCACACTCCTCGTTGACCTGGAACGACATCACATTGTGGATGTCTTGCCGGACCGAGAGGCTGAGACGTTGGAAGCCTGGCTCACCGCTGATCCGGGGGTTGAAGTCATCGGCCGTGACCGAGCAGGAACCTACGCGCAAGGAGCCAGAAAAGGCGCTCCAACTGCGCTTCAGGTTGCGGATCGGTTTCATGTCTTGGTCAACCTTTATGATGCGCTCAAGCGGCTTTTTGAGCGCAAGCATGAAGTGTTGCAGGAGGAAACAGATCAGCAACAAGCTTCCCTCAAACCAGTAGCGTCTTCTGAGGGGCTGGCTGAAGCGGTTCCCAGTTCCGCACCACTGACGCCAACGGCCATCGAGCAGCAAGCCCGACGAGCGCGGCGTCGGAGTCGGTATGAAGAAGTGCTGCAATTGCATGAGCAGGGAGCCAGTCAGGTCGCGATTGCCACTCTGGTTGGCTTGCATCGTGCTACAGTTTGAAGCGCCTTCTCGTCGAGCTTGAGGAGCGAGGATATCGACAGGGCGAGACCATTGTCTATGATTACCTGCGAACCTTACGACAGCAACCGGCATGGATGGAGCTCTATCAGAGGCGCAAGAAAGCCGCCGTTCGCTCTGCAACTCAAACGACCCTCTCAGCACGAGAGGCGGCATGGTTGTTTGTCTGCAACCCGCAAAAACTGCGGTTACCACAAGTCATCCGTGTCGACCACCTGCGTGTGACGGATGAAGAGTTGGGACTGGCTTACCAGTTGGCACAAGATTTTCGCGTGATGGTGACCAGGCGACAAGTGACCGTTTTAGGGCGCTGGTTAGAGGAAGCGAAGACGAGTGGGATCAAGGAACTGCAAAGTCTGGCGACAGGGATCTATCGGGACTTCGATGCGGTTCGGGCCGCTTTAGCAACGAAGTACAGCAATGGACAAACAGAAGGCAAAGTAAATAAACTTAAGTGCATCAAGCGACAAATGTATGGACGAGCCAACTTTGATTTGCTGCGTCAGAGGATGCTCCTGTGTGCATGACCTTTCACGTAAAGTGAGACAGACCCCTTTTCTCACCGTATTTTACAACCCCAGCCATTGACAATCGCAAGAATGAGGTCATCAAGATCAGGTTCTCCATCAAGGACTGTCAAAGCTGTCCCAGTCGCCCCTTGTGTACCCATGCCACACGTTACCCGCGTCGGACCATCACCGTGCGTCGGCAGCAGCCGCACCAAGCGTTACAACACGCCAGAGCACGTGCCAAGACCGAGGAATTCAAAACGCTCTATGCCCAACGCGCCGGGGTAGAGGGCACCATTTCGGAAGCGAGTGCGGGTGATGGGACTGCGGCGCTCTCGCTACATCGGTCAAGAAAGGACGCATCTTCAACATCTGGCGACGGCTGCTGCCATGAATATCGTTCGTTTGATGCGCTGGCTCGATGGGGAACCTCATGCTCAGACGAGGCGTTCCCCACTGATTCAGCTCCTCCGACCGGTTGCTTAAAGTACTCGCAGGGTTCGCCAGCAGTATCAATTTCCGTGAAGCAGCGCGGGATGCCTCCGCGAGGTAGAGAAGAGGATGAAAGTGCATTTTCGTATAATAGCATCCATTTCGGGCGACTTTTGAAGGAAGTGGTAATTACGCCGAAACAAGCCAAAAGATCAACTACTGGAGTAACTTTGATAAAAGACTATTCACGAAAGAATTTATAGTATAGATGTCTGATTATAAATAAAATAAAATAATACACATGTAAGGTAAATTGAATAGTGAGATGATAAAGGAACTTCGTTATCTTTTTAATACGAGGATACAGATATTTGATTCCTAATATAGCGAAATTATAGAGATATTTCGCCATCTTTATAATAGTAACTATTATATATACAATTGTTTGTTTAAATATAATGAGCTTACTATTGGAATCCGCCAATTTATATTCTTTGAGAGCCTCCTGAAATTCCCATTTTCTACAAAGCGCGTCCGCTCTGTTTGCATGGTAAACTGCCGCTCTAAGCATATCTGCTTTGTTAGCATGCTCAACTTCTTCTCTGGAAGTAAGTTCGATGGCCCGTTCAAATGCTGTAAGTGCTTCTCCATATTTTTTTAGTTTTTTCAATACTATCCCTTTTTGGTTATAAGCATCAGCGTAATGTGAATCAAGCTCAATGGCTTGTTCAAAGGTAGTAAGAGCTTCTTCATGATACGCAAGCTTGAAGAGTGCCAGCCCTTTGTAATAAACATACTCAGCACAATGTGAATTGTATTGAACAGCCCTTGTATACGCATCAACTGCTGCTTTGTAATCTTGGAGATGGTACAGTAGCCTCCCTTTCTGATAGTAGGCCTGAGCATTGTTAGGATCAAGATAAGTAATGACGTGATCATAAGAAGCAAAAGCCTCTTCATATTGTTTGAAAGCAGCCAATGTATTTCCTCGATCAATGTGAAACTCGGCATAATCTGCATCAACTTTGATGGCCTGCTCGTGAGCCAGTAGAGCTTCCTCATAGCGTTGAAGAGCAACCAGAGTATTTGCTCGGCTATTGTAAGCCTCTGCATAGCACGGATCAAGCTCAATCGCCTGCTCGTGAGCCAGTAGAGCTTCCTCATAGCGTTGAAGAGCAACCAGAGTATTGCCTCGTTCATAGTAGGCATAGGCATTGTCGGGCTCAAGGCATATGGCCTGTTCATAGGTAGCAAGGGCTTCTGCATGGCGGCTGAGCTTACAAAGAATACTTCCTAAATCATAATAGTGAACAGCATTGTTAGGATCGAGGCGAGCGGTACCTTCATAGGCGATGGCTGCTTCTACATAGCGACGCAAAGCGGTGAGGGTATCTGCTTTACCCTTGTAAGCGTCAAGGCTAGCAGAATCAAGACGAATTGCTTTTTCATAAGCATCGAGGGCTTCTTCATGGCGCTGGAGATTGTGCAGGATGTTTCCTAGATTGATGAAGTGTATGGCTTTGAGGGGATCAAGGCGAGTCGTATATTCATAGTCGTGGTAGGCTTCCTCATAGCGCTCCATAGCAATCAGGATATCGCCTTTGCCTTTGCGAGCATCAACATTGGTAGAATCAAGACGAATCGCTTTTTCATAAGCATCAAGGGCTTCTGTAGGAAGATTGAGGATGTTGAGGATGTTTCCCAGATTGACGGAGTGTATAGCTTTGAAAGGATCAAGTCGGGCCGCCCAGTTATAGGCATGAAAAGCTTCCGTGTAGCGTTTCAGGGCAGTAAGACTGTCTCCTTCGCCGCGATAAGCATCAGGGTCGGGGATGGGATTGAGGTCAATGGCCTGCCCATAGGCCTCCAGGGCTTCCTCGTGTCGGCCAAGAGCAGCCAGTGTATTTCCCCGGCTCGTGTAGATGGAGGAATCATTTGGATTGAGATGGCTAGCTTGTTCATAGGCCTCCAAGGCTTCTTCATGACGCTGAAGGAGAGCCAAGGCATTTCCCATTCGATAGTGAGGGTTAGAGCCACTATAACCAAGGCGAAGGGCTTGCTTAAACGCTGCCAGAGCCTCTTCATTGCGCTGAAGAGCAGTAAGTGTATTCCCTTTGCTATTGTAGATAGAGGAGTTATTAGGATCAAGGAATAGAGCATACTCAAAAGTAGCCAGGGCTTCCTCGTGACGCTGGAGCACGAAAAGGATATCACCTTTCCCTAAAAGGGCAGTAACACTGAAAGGAAGAAGGAGAAGAGCTTGCTCAAAGGCTGCCAGAGCTTCTTCATTGCGCTGGAGAGCAAAGAGGGCGTTCCCTTCGCCCGTGATTGCAGCAACATCATTGCGATCGAGACCAAGAGCTTGCTCGAAGGAGTCAAGGGCTTCGGCATGCCGGTGTAGAGCGGTAAGACTGTTCCCTTTGCCTTTGTAGGCATCAATACTCTTAGCGTCTAGACTAATAGCTTGCTCATAGTCCTCCAGGGCTTCCTCATGACGGCCAAGAGCGGCCAGTGCATCTCCTCGTCTCATGTAGATAGAGGAATCATTTGAATTGAACTGGATAGCTTGTTCATAAGCCTCCAGTGCTTCTTGATAGCGTTGGAGAGAAAAAAGAGTCCTGCCTTTGTCTGTGAGAGCAGCAACATTATTGGAATCGAGGTCAAGAGCTTTGTCAAAAGCAACAAGGGCCTCCTCATAATGCCAGAGAACAAAGAGCGTCTTTCCTTTGCTTGTGTGAATAGAAACATTACTGGGATTAAGGAGAAGAGCTTGCTCATAGGCACTAAGAGCCTCTTCATGACGCCGAAGAGCAGCCAGCGTTTTGCCTAAATTATAGTATGTATCGGAATAGTCGGGGTCGAGACGAATAACGTGCTCATAAGCGGCAAGGGCTTCTTTATATTGATGAAGGGCAAAGAACATATTTCCTTTGCCACTGTAAGCAGAAACATTACCGGGATCGAGAAGTATGACTTGCTCATAGGCAGTGAGAGCTTCCATATAGTGCTGAAGAGCAGCGAGGGCATCTCCTTTACCACTGTAAGCAGACGTATTACCAGGATCAAGATGAATAACATGCTCATAAGCGGCAAGAGCCTCCGTAAGGCGAGAGAGGATGTTGAGAACTTTTCCTTTACTGAGGAAGTAAACAGCATTAGTAGAGTCAATTTGAGCGGCAGATTCATAGGCAAGAAAGGCTTCTTCATAGCGGTGAAGTGCTGCAAGTGCATCTCCCTTGCCATTATAAGCAATTGCGTCGTTGGAGTCCAGACCAATGGTTTGTTCATAGGTAAGGAGGGCTTCTTCATAATGCTGAAGTTTAATGAGCACATTCCCTTTGCTATTATGTACTACAGGATTGCTTGGGTCAATACGGAGGGCCTGATCGTAGGCGATCAGAGCCTCCTGGTAGCGGCCCAAGGAGGAGAGAATATCGCCTTTATAGTTATGGGCAGAGGCATTGTCTGGGTCCAGACGTAAAGCAGATTCGTAGGCAGCAAGAACCTCCATAGGGCGATCGAGCTTGTTGAGAACGTTTCCCTTATCGAGGTAATAAATGGAGTTGGTGGGAGCGTATTGAATGGCTCGGTCATAAGCAATGAGAGCCTCCTCAAAATGACTGAGAGCAACAAGAGCGTGGCCTTTGCCGTTATGGGTAGAGGCATTGGTAGCATCGAAGCGAAGAGCTTCCTCATAAGCGTCAAGTGCCTCCTCGTAACGACCAAGAGCAGCGAAGGCATGGCCTTTGCCATTATGGGAAGAGGTATTATTGCTATTGAGGCGAAGGGCTTCCTCAAAGGCTGCAAGTGCTTCCTCATAACGACCGAGAGAAACAAGAACATGACCTTGACCACTATAGATAAGTGAATCGTTACGGTCAAAGCTTCTAGCCTGCTCATACGCTTCAAGTGCATCTTGGTAAGACGAGTTGTTGTAATAAGCATTGCCTTCATTCAACCAGAGCTTTGCAAGCAGTTTCACGACGGCTTTTTCAACGCCTTTCGTAATATCGAGAAATGCATCATCGCGGTCAGACCATTTTGTTACGGGCTCCCCACCCGTGGGCAGAGGTTCTAGGTCTCCAAATGGTGTCTCTTTCCAATGTGAGGGCCGAAGGATGATCGGTATTACTTGAGCATCGCCACTTAAGTGTCGCTTCATAGCGTGTTCCATCTCAACACTATAGGAATAGTCAGAAGCTATGAAATCTGAGCTAATTAGAAGCAAAATGATCTGGGCCGTATTGAGATGTGTATAAATTTCATTATCTCTTTTATCACCGGGAACAATTTCGCCATCGTGCCACTCGGTTATGAGCTTCTGCCTCACTAGACTTGTCATTTGCTTTTTTAATTCGTTCAGGAGCTTTTCATCTTTATCTTCACGGGCATAGGAGTAGAAAACTTCAATAGATTTTGCGGATTTTGCCATTTTGTTCGGACTCCTTGTTCGACTCCAAAGCCTGTAGCCAAGTGGCATAATATTCTACTGACTCACATGTTTCTTGTCTCTCTGTGTATTATGTAAATACAGATGATAAATCTATACTCGCGAAGAAAAGCTCTAAATATAAATATAAGTATAGGCCATGCTAAAAGTCAAGCATTTTTACCACACGAATTGACTGGGTGTGCTGGCTACTTGTTGCTGTAACTCACGGTTGTCAAGTAGGCAGGCCTGCGGCGTAAAATACGGCATCGAACATCGTTTTACGGCGTCTCCCGAGACGAGAGTTCCTCCGCCTTGGTCGTGGTCAAGCTGACCTGCTCTTTCCCGCGCAGGCGATACGAGCTTCCCCGCAAGTAAAAGACCTCGCCATGATGAAGCAGGCGATCCAGAATGGCCATCATGAGGGCGGTATCGCCCACCAGTTCGCCCCAGGTAGCTAAACTCTTGTTGGAGGTCAGAATGGTCGCTCCTTTCTCGTAGCGCGCCGCGATGATCTCATATAAGACGGGACCGACTTGCGGCTCGACGGTTAAATAGCCAAACTCATCCAGGATGAGCAGGTCACACTTGATAAGTGGATCGATCAGGCGCGTGATCTCGCTGCGCGAGGTGGCGCTCACCACGGCATTGGCGAGTTGCTGCGCCAGCAGAAAACGCACGCTGTAGCCTAACTGCACCATCTTGGTTCCCACTGCGATGGCCAGATGGGTCTTGCCAAGGCCGCTGGGACCGATGAGGACCAAGGAACAGGCTCCCATGACGAAACTGCTGTCAAAGAAGCGCGAGCCTCACCGCGCGTTTAAGCTCAGGCCTCAGCGTGAAGTCAAATTGTTCAATGGTGGCGGTGTAGGGGAAGCCAGCCGCTTTCATCTTGCGACGCAACTGGTTCTCTTGTCGCGCCAACAGTTCCTCCGTGATCAATTGCTCCAGAAACTCCGCGTAGCCCAACTCACTCTGAACCGCTTGCTCAATCCAACTGGCATAGACCTGGCGGATCCGCGCGAGCTTGAGCGTCGTTAACTTGTGGTCGAGCGTCTCACTCATGCGCGTCCTCCCGTCGGCGTGGTGGCCGCCAACTCCAGCACCTGGTCCCGGTTGGCGACGTAGTGCTCATACAGGGCGAGATCACGCTCGACTTCCTGCTGAGCGGGCACTGCCAGGTCCAGGAGGGTCGCTCCCGTTTGCGCTGAACCCAGCGGCGCAGAGGCGGAGGGGAGGCCCAGGAGCACCTGCACATATTCTGCGCCGTACATCTGCTGTTCCGCTGCCAGTTCCAGCGCTACCACAAAATCAGCCGTCCCACTGTCTCGCGCCAAATCATAGAGCGCCAGCACCTGCTTGCTCAGGTCCGTGCGGCGTTTGTGCGACAGCTCTGCCACGTAGCTCAACACCACCGGAGAGAGGCTGCACAACCAGTCGCGGTAGACCATCACCCTTCCACGTGGCTTGCTCTTAAAAGCCGCCTCGAAATGCGTCGGGTCAATGATGCGCGCATGCTGTCCTTTCCAGCGCGCATGCACGGCGACGCGTTCGGCGCCAGCAAAGAGTTCCACGCGCTCGGCATGAATGCGAGCCGTGAGCGCCTGGCCCATCAGATGCGCCGGCACCGAGTAGCGGTTGGTCTCGATGGCGACGAGTCCCTCGCGGCTCACGACCACGCAGTCGAAGAAGCCGTAATCGGCCGCGCAAGCAGGCAATGGCCCGAACTGCAGCTGTTCCTGCGCTAACCAATCGGCGGGAAGCGCTCCGGTCGCATCAGAAGGTCGTTCGCTATTCACGAAGCGCAGCCACTGCTCACACTGCTCGGCCAGGTCGGCATCGTCGTGGAAGGTACGACCCGCCAGGAAGTTCCCTTTCACATATTTGACGAGATTCTCGACCGCGCCCTTCTGATTTCCGGAAGCGGGCGCGCACACATCCGGGTGGAACTTGAACTCCACGGCCAGCTTCTGGTAGGCTGGGTTCCAGATCGGCTGGCGCTGCTCGTCGCGTCCCAGTACCGCCGTCTTCATATTGTCGGTCACCACCGCCCAAGGCACTCCACCGATGGTGTTGAAACAGGCGATCAAGCACCGCAGCAGTGGTTCCTCGCGCATATCCGGCTGGAAACTGACGAACATGTAGCGGCTGTACTTGAGCCGGGCGGCAAAAAAGTAGCGCGTTTGTCCGCTCATGCCCTCTTTGGTGAAGGGCATGTCACGCATCTCTCCCCAATCGATTTGTAAGAACTCCCCCGGCAGTCCCTCAAAGCGCAGCGCCAGATGGTGTGGGGACTGCTTGCGCGTACGGCGCACCTTGCGCACATAATCGTAGAAGGCCGTTTCCCCGCCCTGATAGGGATGCTCGGCATCCTCCCGTGCCAGCTCGAGCATACGGATCACCGGCAGCCCCTTGTCCAGCCAGCCGTTGATCTGGGCCTCAAACACTGCCACGGTGCTCAGTCGCTGACGGGTTTGGGGCTTCTTCTCGACGTCTTCACGCAGCACCCGAGCAATCGTATCGCGATGGTGTCCGGTGAATTGGGCAATCTGGACATTGGTCCAGCCTTTGTGTTTCAAGTAGTGAATGGTTGATCGTTCCATAAAGTGCAGCATCCTTTACATCTCCACAGTGGTTTTGATACTGTAGAGGATACTACAGGGATGCTGTATTTTACACCGGTCTGCTGCCGCTTCCCTTCCCCCAGTTTACACCTGCACATTCCGCATCTGCAGTTGGACGAAATCCGAACCAGGCTGCGCAGCCATACGCAGGTGCTGTGGCTCTGGTTGGCCATCGATCCGCGCACCAAGATTCTGCCGGTGCTTGGGCTTGGTCCCCGCACCCAACACCTGGCTCATTGCTTGATCCACTCCCTGCGACAGATCCTGGCGCCTGGCTGCCTGCCGCTCTTTACCAGTGACGGTCTCAATCTCTACTTTTATGCGCTCACAGCCCACTTTGGTCAGTGGGTCCAGGTGGTTTGCCGAGGGCGCAAAGGGCGCCAGTGGCAAGTAGCAGCGGGGCTGATCTACGGTCAGGTGAAAAAGTGCTACCGGCGGCGCAAACTGATTGGGGTCACGCACGTGATGCGGCTGGGGACAGAAGCCTCTCTCACAGTCGCCTTACAGGCGATGGGCTTTTCTGGCTGACTCAACACCGCGTTCATCGAGCGAGTCAATCTGACCGTCCGTCATGGAATAGCTGCTCTCGCTCGACGCACCTGGGCCACAGCACAGCAATCTCCATCCCTGCTGGCCCATCTCGAGTGGTGGCGGGCGTATTATCACTTTGTTCGTCCCCACCAATTGCTGCAGGTGGCGCTTGTGCAGCCGCGCGAGCGAGGGGGCAAATTGGTGGCGCAACGCTACCGACAACGGACGCCGGCGATGGCAGCCGGCAGAACCACCCGACGATGGACGGCGCGCGAGGTGCTCGCTTACCCATTGCCAAAGGTTTCCGCTTGAGGGGCATCGCAGCCAGATGGAGGTGCAGGATCTTGTCGCGGGAGGCTGCTGCATGTGCTAGCAGCAGGACTCGGGTGAAAGCCTCACTCTGGGAAGAGCTGGCCTTTCCGGATTGTCCATTGCCAATCATTCATCCCAATATGGGCATGGAGAGGCTGGTTGATTTATCCACCATATCCAATCGCAGCACCCTACCACGAGCCCTGTGCTTTGAGCAGGTTCCTCAATGTACCGTTGCTGATTACCGTGATCCGCCTCTCTGTGCCACGTTCTCAGAGAACGAATCACGGATGTTCAACATTCGGAGCACGTGTGCCGGTTTGAGGGCAAAATCGGTCGGGGTTTCGAGGCATGTACCACCTGGGAAGAAGGTGGGAAAAGACGGATCGCACCGGCGAATCTCCAGGGTGAGCGCTCCCTCTTTTGAGAACGGATCGGCCGGATAGCCAGCACAGACTTTTCAGCTTTCATCCTCTCTTGCCCCCAATACTCCGAGTGTGGCTTTTTGTGCCTCGTTAAGCCCTCTCACGCCAGTGATGTTCATGCGCTCGTAGGGTCTCTCGACTCTTAGCGTTCTGAAGCACTTGCTGGTCTGTACGTCCCACAGTTTGATTGTTCCATCTCGACTGCCACTGACAATGGTTGTTCCATCCGGGCTGAAGGCGACTGAGTAGACCCAGCTGGAATGGCCTTGCAAAGTTTGGAGGCATTGGCCAGTGCTAATGTCCCATAAGCGGATGACTCGATCATCACCGCCACTAGCAAGAGCCTTGCCATCAGGGTTGAAAGCGACGGACCTGACTAAATAGGGGTGCCCTTGCAGAATCTTGAGACACTCACCGGTGCTCACATCCCATAATCTGATCATGTGATCATCACTGCCGCTGGCAATGGTCTTCCCATCGGGACTAACGGCAACTGACCATATTTGACCAATCTGCCCTTGCAAGATCTTGAAACATTGACCTGTACTAGCGTCCCATAACCTGATTGTCTGATCATCGCTCCCACTGACAATCACATTTCCCTTTGGGTTGAAAGCAAGCGCGTAGACCCGCTTGTTGTGCCCTTGCAAAATGTGGAGACATTGACCAGTGTTGACATCCCATAGGCGCACAGTCTGATCTTCACTACCACTGGCGATAGTTCTCTCGTCAGGACTGAAAGCGACAGGCCATATCCAACTGGTGTGCCCTTGCACGATCCTGAGGCATTGGCCCGTGCCGACCTGCCAGAGTCGTAGAGTCTGATCCTCACTGCCACTCACAAGCATGGTTCCATCTGGGCTGAAAGCGATTGAATGCAGCCAATGAGTGTGACCTGAGAGAATTCGGAGACACTCGCCAGTGCTGACATTCCATAAACGGGCAGCCTGATCATCTCCGCAACTGGCCAGCATGGTTCCATCTGGGCTGAAAGCAACCGATCTGACCCAACGAGTATAGCCTTGCAGCGTCTGTAAACATTGGCCAGTGCTGACCTGCCAGAGTCGCACGGTCTGATCTTGACTACAACTCGCAAGGATTGTGCCATCCGGGCTGAATGTGACGGCTCTTATCCAATGCGTGTGGCCTTGCAGAGCTTGCACACATTGGCCTGTGCTGACGTCCCACAAACGCAGGCTCTGATCATCGCTCCCACTGGCCAGCATGGTTCCATCAGGGCTGAAAGCAATCGATCTGACCCAGTGAGTATGGCCTTGCAGGGCTTTCAAGCATTGGCCAGTGCTGATCTGCCAGAGCCGGATCGTCTTATCATTACTGCAGCTCGCAAGGACGCTGCCATCTGGGGCGAAAGCGATGGATCTGACCCAGCCGGTGTGCCCGATTAGGGTTTGGAGACACTGGCCCGTACTTACCTGCCATAAGCGTACACTCTGGTCTTGGCTCCCACTAGCAACGATACACCCATCTGGGCTGAAGGCAACGGATCTAACCCAATCGGTATGTCCTTGTAGGGTTCGGAGACATTGACCAGTGTTGACATCCCATAAGCGGACAGTCTGATCGTCACTGCCGCTGGCAAGGACTTTCCCATCTGGGCTGAAGGCAACCGATTTCACCCAATACGTGTGTCCTTGCAAGGTTTGGAGACATTGACCGGTACTCACATCCCATAAGCGGACAGTCTGATCGTCACCGCAACTCGCAAGCATGCTGCCATCTGGGCTGAAAGTGACGGTCCTTACCCAATCAGTGTGTTCCTGCAAGATAAGCAGTGGTTTCCTCTCAGGAACTTGCCATATCCAGATCTCCCCGGTATCAGTTCCTGCGGCCAGTAGTTGCCCATCTGGACTAAAAGCGACTGAAAGAGCGTTTCCGAAGGTTTCAGTAAATACACAGCTCACAAAATGAGCAAACGCGAAATTGACATTGGTGAGAGTTGCCCCTTGCAAATAGGCTTGCCATATCACTAGATGAGAAAAGTTGTAACCTCGCAGATCACTTTTTAAGTGGATCAGCAGGTTGAGGATGTTCCCGGCTGCATACTCAGCCTTGTGAGGTTGGTTCTTGCGTAAGGTGGAGAGCAAATTCTTGAGCTTTTTTTCAAGTTCATCTTTCCAAAGAGTGCCATGCAATCGCTCCGCAATTGATGCGAGAATGAGCCGGATTTGACTCTCCCGCACAAAGTCTGTGGTCTGAGCTTTGATCAGTGCATGACTCCCAAACAGTCCAATCGCCTCCGTGCGAATCTCCTCAAATACCTGCCCGACGAACCTCTCAGTCACGTATTCCAGGATCACGGGCTGCAAGGTGAATTGTGCGGTCCCACTCGTCTCGACCATGAAACGTCGTCGCAAAGACCCCACCGCTACGAGCAAATCTCCCTGTGAGACAGGATGCATGATATCCTCGCGCAAAACCTCCAGTGATACGGCCTCACGCTCAATTGCCAGCCAGTACATGATCTCTCGCTCTCTCTCTGAGAGGCGATTAAACTGGAGATCTAACGGATCACGGATATCCCCGAAAACAGCCTTTCCTTGCTTCAAGAACCTGGCCACATCGCCCTTGAACACCTCTCGAATAGACTCAGAAGCCAATTTTAAGTTCAGTGGATTGCCTGCATAGAGATGGATCAAGTCTGCCCAGTCCTCATCTGATCCAAATAAGCCTTGGTCCTTGAGCAGTTCCTGTCCTTGTTCTTGTTCCAAACCAGCAAGTGGCAATGATCGAACTGGTGATATTCTTCCTTCTAACTGGACAACCTCTGAGAGTTTCTCGCGGCTGGTCAATAAGAGGCAGCTTTGGTGCTGCATTTCTCCTATGCGCCGAATCAGTTTTCCGTATCCTTCGTACCCTTCGCTATACTGACTAGCGCGGTTGCCAGCTTGCAGTATTGTCTCTATATTGTCTAACACGAAGAGGCAGCGGTGGTCGCGCAAGTACTGCATGAGCAGTGTGATTTGATCATCTATGTCCTCCGTTAGATCTATTCGCTGTTGGTCCGATAAAAATTGGATGCACTTCTGTAGAATACCCTCCAAAGGCGGAGCATTTTGTAGTGAACGCCAGAAGATATACTCAAATTCATCCTTCACCTGCTCTGTCACCTTGGCAAGTAACGCAGTCTTGCCGATACCGCCCATGCCCAACACTGCTACCATCCGACAGCGATCTTCCACAATCCACTGCTCCAACTCGGCAAGTTCCTGCTCGCGTCCGTAAAACTGTCCAATATGAGGGGCCTCTCCCCAATCTACCTTTGGTTCACTTCTATTTTTCTCTGAAGTGGCTTGCTCTGGTTCCTGAATGGCTGTGAGGGGAAAGTTTTGAGTGATTCCACTGAGATCAGGGGGATGCGTTTGCACGGAGGGAGGTGAATGTGAGAGCATTCGTGGATCGTCTTGCAGGGGTTGTGTTGAAGGAGTTGTCGAGTAATCATGTCTGATGTTGGGGAAAAGCCAGAGAAGCACTTGAGAAAAAGCAATGAGAACACCAAGAGCAGTTAGCACTGCGATAGGGATGATGGCCTGAGTCCCTTGGATAATCCAAAGAATTGCACCGACAATAACAACAAGGGGTACAAAAAGGACGATGAACCAACGTACCCAAAGAGGTAATGGGTGTCTTTGTCCATCTCGATGCAGTTTGTCGTGTTCCTGCTCCTGCGTTTGCTGTGCCATGCCACGTCTCTTTTAGTATTACGAAACGTATTAGAAGTTTATGCAATTATAGCACGAGACAGTGTCAACAAGTAGAAGCATTAATAGTAGGGGAAGCGGTGGCGTTTTACTGCTAATGTGAGTCTCAGCATCATACGCTCAGATCAGAAAAGGGAACCAAAAAAATGCCACGCAGGAGTGCTCTGAAGGATCCTGAGCCGCTCCTGCTGAATCCCCGCCATTCCCTGGTCGAGCTCTTGCTCTGTAATCACCCCTTAGAGAAAGTCAGCAACGAGTTGCTTACGCTCCGCTGCAAAGACTGTTCGTCGCTGATTGATGGGATCCGCTTGCACCACGTCCCAACGCCAGTCACCTTGCTCCTCCCCAAGAGCTTCACCTATGATGGTATGCGCTTCCGCTCCGGTCAGCCATTGCAGGGCGACTAATTCTCCTGCCAGCGTTTTCACAGCATGCCAATGCGTTGTCAGCAGATCAGAGGCTTGCCTCCGACATGCATCGAGGGCCACGGTACGCGGTGCGTCATCTGCAAACATCTCACGGGACAGCTGCTCAATCTCTGCTATATCCTGCAGGTTACTTGGACGCAAGACTTCATAGTCCCATCCGCGCTGTTCAGACAGCAGAGAGACGGCAACGGTTCCCGCATACCAGATCGTCAGCAGTTCTGGATTATGGCGCCCCTTTTGCCACTGGTCATGGTGATGCGTACTCTCCGTATACGCGTCGAAGCGGCAACAGCCCCGATAGCTTGTTGTCTGCTTGATTGAGACAAGGGCAATCAGCCTTCCGATCACATGACCCACGACAGCGTGACCGGCTTCGTGTTACGCATACGGGAAAAGCGAGAACACATCATTTCGGTGTTTCGGTTGTCTCTGTGATGACTTACTCATAGCCTTCCTATCATATCATAAGCAGACAGCGAGAAGCGGGATGTATCTTCTACACCATTCTTCCACTGGGACATTTTCCGGTGTCCTGGTAGACCCACATGAGCTGTTGTTGTGCATACAGCAACCAAGCACTTGCATCCACACGGCCGTTCGGAGAGCGTTGGGTCAGGAGGTAATCAAGGACCAGGGTGACCTCGTTGTCTTAGGCTATCTCTGGGGCCTCTATGAATTGTTCAGATGCGGGTACTGCCGTTGGTGGTGGTGGATAATTCGAACTTCTCTCCTAGCCGCTTGACTTTCCCTCACTACGCTCCGTATGCTTCCTTCTCAGAAGGAGGCTGTCCCTTCTCCTCATTTCAAACCAAGAGGATTCTTCATGAACCAACATCTGTTCTTGTGTGCTGGCTACTTGTGGCATCCGTCGGCTGGTGAGGCCTTTGAGAGCACCCCATTCCACCGCTCGCTCCTTGCCGATTCCTCAGAGGAAGAGTACAATCTCAAGCCATGCATCTGCT